>OCLW01000895.1_pt1 | contig 1456 bp, 1 predicted proteins | sample 1496041 | NCBI WGS metagenome assembly OCLW01 (sample SAMN04168690, study PRJEB22393) | synthetic metagenome | isolation source: purchased from BEI Resources HM-276D | reverse complement strand
AAAAAAGCCCTAAATAATTAGGACTTTTCAAATTGCCCGGCAGCGACCTACTCTCGCAGGGGGAAGCCCCCAACTACCATTGGCGCAGAGAAGCTTAACTACCGTGTTCGGGATGGGAACGGGTGTGACCTTCTCGCCATAACTACCAGACAATATTGAGTTGTTGAAAGATTGCTCTCTCAAAACTAGAGAAGAAAGTGTTCAGTTAGGTAACTTCGTTTCATTTTTTGGTTAAGTCCTCGATCGATTAGTATTTGTCCGCTCCATGTATCGCTACACTTCCACTCCAAACCTATCTACCTGATCATCTTTCAGGGATCTTACTTTCCGAAGAAATGGGAAATCTCATCTTGAGGGGGGCTTCACGCTTAGATGCTTTCAGCGTTTATCCCTGCCACACATAGCTACCCAGCGATGCTCCTGGCGGAACAACTGGTACACCAGCGGTGTGTCCATCCCGGTCCTCTCGTACTAAGGACAGCTCCTCTCAAATTTCCTGCGCCCGCGACGGATAGGGACCGAACTGTCTCACGACGTTCTGAACCCAGCTCGCGTGCCGCTTTAATGGGCGAACAGCCCAACCCTTGGGACCGACTACAGCCCCAGGATGCGACGAGCCGACATCGAGGTGCCAAACCTCCCCGTCGATGTGGACTCTTGGGGGAGATAAGCCTGTTATCCCCGGGGTAGCTTTTATCCGTTGAGCGATGGCCCTTCCATGCGGAACCACCGGATCACTAAGCCCGACTTTCGTCCCTGCTCGACTTGTCAGTCTCGCAGTCAAGCTCCCTTGTGCCTTTACACTCTGCGAATGATTTCCATCCATTCTGAGGGAACCTTTGGGCGCCTCCGTTACTCTTTAGGAGGCGACCGCCCCAGTCAAACTGCCCACCTGACACTGTCTCCCCACGCGCTAAGCGTGGCGGGTTAGAATGGTCATACAGCCAGGGTAGTATCCCACCATTGCCTCCTCGTATGCTAGCGCACACGTCTCTTCGGCTCCTACCTATCCTGTACAAGCGGTACAAACATTCCATATCAGGTTGCAGTAAAGCTCCACGGGGTCTTTCCGTCCTGTCGCGGGTAACCTGCATCTTCACAGGTACTATGATTTCACCGAGTCTCTCGTTGAGACAGTGCCCAAATCGTTACGCCTTTCGTGCGGGTCGGAACTTACCCGACAAGGAATTTCGCTACCTTAGGACCGTTATAGTTACGGCCGCCGTTTACTGGGGCTTCAATTCGTACCTTCGCCGAAGCTAAGCACTCCTCTTAACCTTCCAGCACCGGGCAGGCGTCAGCCCCTATACGTCACCTTACGGTTTTGCAGAGACCTGTGTTTTTGCTAAACAGTCGCCTGGGCCTATTCACTGCGGCTCTCTCGGGCTTGCACCCTAATAGAGCACCCCTTCTCCCGAAGTTACGGGGTCATTTTGCCGAGTTCCTTAACGAGAGT
>OCLW01000856.1_pt1 | contig 1911 bp, 2 predicted proteins | sample 1496041 | NCBI WGS metagenome assembly OCLW01 (sample SAMN04168690, study PRJEB22393) | synthetic metagenome | isolation source: purchased from BEI Resources HM-276D | reverse complement strand
AAACTGCTTTACTTATCAAGATGCCTTACAACATCCCAGTTTAATGAATCTAAAACCTTAATTCCGCAACACTATTATAAATTAAACTTTTTAAGTACCTGAGCAACAAAAAGTTGCTCAGGATTTTGCCATGTCAGAATTTTCACTTATCTTAGTGTTGCAAAAAAAACAAGAGAATCCGACGATAGACATGGCGAAGATACAAATTAAATCTGAGAGACTCACTCCTTTTGGGGGATTATTTTCAATCATGGAGCAATTTGACTCCACATTATCATCTGTAATCGACTCAACCCTCGGTCTAAGGTGTAGATCGTTCGGTTATCAGTACAGCGAAATCATCCGTTCTCTCATGAGTATCTACTTCTGTAGCGGTTCATGTATTGAGGATGTCACTACTCATTTGATGAACCACCTCTCGCTTCATCCGACACTTCGCACTTGTAGCTCTGATACTATCCTCAGGGCGATAAAGGAGTTGACGCAAGAAAACATTTCATACACATCAGATATGGGCAAGACCTACGATTTCAATACGGCTGACACTCTCAATACTTTATTGCTCAATTGTATATTTGCATCTGGCCAACTGAAAGAGGGTGAGATGTATGATGTTGATTTCGACCATCAGTTCATAGAGACAGAGAAGTATGATGCAAAGCCTACATACAAGAAGTTCCTTGGTTATCGCCCTGGCGTGGCGGTTATTGGCGATTTGATAGTCGGTATAGAGAATAGCGATGGTAACACAAATGTTCGTTTCCATCAGAAGGACACGCTGAAGAGGTTCTTTGCGAGATTTGAACAGAATGGGCTCACTATCAATCGCTTCAGAGCTGATTGTGGATCATGTTCCGAGGAAATCGTGGAGGAAATAGAAAAACACTGCAAGTCCTTCTATATCCGTGCTAACCGCTGCAGTTCGATCTACAATGACACCTTTGCTCTCAAAGGCTGGAAAACTGAGGAAATCAATGGCATTGAGTTTGAATTGAACTCTATCCTTGTTGAGAAGTGGAAAGGTAAGGCATATCGACTTGTGATTCAAAGACAGAAACGGATGGATGGTGTGCAGGATTTTTGGGAAGGAGAATACACATACCGTTGTATCCTGACTAACGACTATGATTCTTCCGTAAGAGAAATTGTCGAGTTCTATAACCTTCGTGGAGGAAAGGAACGTATCTTCGATGATATGAACAATGGTTTCGGGTGGGACAGATTGCCCAAATCCTTCATGGCAGAGAACACAGTGTTCCTTCTTCTTACAGCACTTATCCGTAACTTTTACAAGGCCATTATTCAAAGACTTGACGTAAAGAAGTTCGGGCTCAATGCAACAAGTCGCATAAAAGCGTTTGTCTTCAGGTTTATCTCTGTACCAGCCAAGTGGATCAGGACATCAAGGCGGTATGTGCTGAACATCTATACCTGTAATAATGCTTACGCAGATGTTTTCCAGACTGATTTTGGATAATGCCTACAACTTATGGGAATGATATTGTGTATTGCCTCAAGTCACATTGTGGGGTAAGGGGATATTGTAGGCAGAAGTGGGTGCTTCAAGTTCAAATTATCTGCAAATTCAGTAATGAGAGGACGTGTAAACGCAATAAGGACGTTCAAGGGCTTAGTTGCGGATTTGAGGTTATATTTGTTCCTTTTAGTCCAGCCATTGCGCTTGTGTGGATATAAGGGTCTATCAATGCAATATCATTTTGACCCAATAAGGCTCTTAGTATTCCGGCATTTGCTCCAAATCCGGAAGAAAATAAAATAGCTTCTTCTTGTCCTACAAAAGAAGCTATTTCTTTCTCTAGCTGTTGGTGTATGTCGAGATAACCACCTATTACTTGTGCAGCGCAAGCACCTGTTCCATATTTTTTTATAGCATCTATACCTGCTTGTTTA
>OCLW01000784.1_pt1 | contig 3290 bp, 5 predicted proteins | sample 1496041 | NCBI WGS metagenome assembly OCLW01 (sample SAMN04168690, study PRJEB22393) | synthetic metagenome | isolation source: purchased from BEI Resources HM-276D | reverse complement strand
GAGGTCAGGGGTTTTGTAAGTTACATCTAGTTGAGAGAGGTATGAATGATTTGGGTTAAAAGATTTATGCCTGGACGAATTTATTGAAAGGCATCCGATGAGTTTATCAGGAGGGCAAAAGCAAAGGCTTGCAATAGCATCTGTTATGTGCAAGAATTCTCCATTTGTCTTTTTTGACGAACCTTCAAGTGGTATGGATTATTCCAATATGATAAAAATATCTGAACTGATTAATAAGTATAAAACCATGGATAAAATAATTTTTATTGTTTCCCATGATATAGAATTTTTAAATGAAGTGGCAGATGAAATTTTTGAATTGTAAAATAGAGTCTGTTAAACATGTCTATAGAACTAGTAAATTGTCTAAAAATTTAAAAGATACTAACACATATTGATATTTATTAGAAAATTAACTTCAGGATTTTTACAGTATTTATAAACTTTATAATATGTATTTATAGTATTAATAATTTCCATATCTTTAGGGAAATTATTTATTTACTTACCATAATTAAAGAGATGAGAGATAAATATCGGCAGTCTTCGGACTGCCTTTATTTTTTTACTTAATTTAATGCAGTAAATCATACGATTGAAAGGAATCTGCGTTATATGCTATAATTAGGTAGTTAATCTATACATTTAGAAAGGTAAAATATAGAATTGGAGAATAATATGGGATTTTCATATAATAAATTGTAACCGTCCAATAACGAAGTCTATTGAAAAATCTCCAGACTAGAGAACTCACGGATAGTTCCTAATCTGGAGATTTCTTATTTGCACTTTTCTTGTACAACTTTAGTCCATGGTAAATAAGCCTCTAAAACCTCTTTGTTTACGAGAGTTTCCTCGTTTGGAAGACATTCTAGAAGATAGGATAGATATTTCTCGCTATTTATAATGGATTGAAATAAGATATGAACAAATCGATTAGGAAAGGAAAATTGATTTATAGAAATGTTTTAGCAGTCGATGCGTACTGTTATAGATTCAACGCACTATAATTGATGACGTTTAGCTGTTTCCAACAAACTCATAATAATAGCTCTTGCTTTAGCTCCTTCAAAACTTTGAGAAAATAACCACCCTCGCTTTTTTAAACTGAGCTTAGGCTAAAAGAGTCCACTGGACTCTTTTACTCCGTCCCATAACCAATGATTTAATGGCGCGTTCAGCTAGATTATTGGAAAGGACCAGATGTCCGTCTTTCAAAATGGTCTTAAAGGTTTCTTCATACTTGAGGCTGTATTCAATTGCCCTTCCTAGTTTTGAACCTGCTAAAACTGACTGACGGCGGCACCAAGCAAAGAAGTCTTCCATTAGGGGCTGGAGATGTTCTTGACGTTTCTGTAGTCGTTCATCAGCTGGCAAAGCCTCCCAGTCTCTTTCCAAGGAAAATAACTGATCACAATAAGCTAAACCTTTAGCTCCTAAGGATGATTTATCTGCTTGCTTGGGGGGCACTTCAAAAAACTTCCTTCTCACATGCGCCCAACATCCAACAAGTGCAGCTTCTTCCAGTTGACGATAAGCTTCTAGCTGTTCGCAGTTTACCAAGCTTAGCGTCGCCTTACTCCTAAACCTTGGACTGCTATCGCATAGGCAGAACTAGAGGACTAAAGTCCTAAGTTACTGCCGCAACATATCACAATGAACATAGCCAGAATAATCTCCTAGGAATTCTTGTACTACTGAACCACTTCGACACTGATCATGGTGGTAAAGCGTAATCCCTTGTTTCTCTGCTTTACCTGACAAAAAAGTCCAATAGTAAGTCAGCTGACTATCACTCTCTAGCACCCTATAAGAAGTTTCATCCGCATGAAGTAAGGGCTGAGTCAATAGTCTCTCTCGCAAGAGGTTATAAAGGGGCTCCAAATAGTATTGACTCGTCTTGATATGCCAATTAGAGATTTCCTTACGTGTGATTGGTAAACCCATCCTAGCCCAATCTTCTTCTTGGCGATAATTGGGTACCTTCAGATTAAACTTCTGATGGATGGTGTGAGCGATAATAGAAGCTGAGCCAAGGCTATGCGCCAAAGGGGCTTTAGGAATAGGAGCTTTCACGATTTTATCACTCGGATTTTTATCACTGCATGCTTGGCACTTATAAGCGTGTTGGATATGATCTATTCGTTTTAATTGCGCAGGAATAAAGACTAATTCTTGTCGTTGAAGGGTTGCTCCAATCTCTTTTAGATCTCCCTGACAATCAGGGCAAATGCTCTCTTCTACTTGATGATGAACTTCTTCTGAATCAAATTGGGCAAGAAGAGCTTGACGTTTCCCTTTAGCTTTCTTACGTTTATAGGTGATTTCTTCTCTTTCAACTGGGTAAGTCAGAGTCTTCTTCCATATTTTGTTCCTCTTCAAAAAGACTGAGTTGTCCAGATGGGCAAACACTTTTCTCAGAGGATTTTCCATAGAGCTTTTGCGTTAGATAAGCCACTTGTTCACGAAGAAGGGCAAGTTCATTGGTGAGACTATCAATTGTAGCACTCTGTTGTTGAATGATTTTCAATCTTCTTCCATGGGCTTCCTCTCCTTATTTCCTAACTTTATTATAACTAAAAAGAAAGTCCTCATTTCAATAGAAATCACGACTTTCTGATAAATTTATTTTTGGAGTGATAGAAAAGCCCTTCATAAGCCAATCTACTTGTTCAGGTGTGAGAGCTTTGACATCCTTTTCTGTACTGGGCCAAGTCAGTTTTCCGTTCTCAAAGCGTTTATATAGTAGCCAAAATCCTTGACCATCCCAGTAAAGGGCTTTAAAGCGGTCTTTACGTCCACCACAAAAGAGAAAAACTTGACCGGAGAAAGGATCTAATTCAAAGTGGGTTTTAACCAGATAAGCCAATGAATCAATGCCTTGCCTCATATCCGTTTTCCCACATACGAGATAGACCTGCCCTAGGCTAGATAGATGAATTGTCATAGAGCAACACTTTATCCAAAAGCTGTTCTACCATTTCGAGATTGAGAGATTGAAAAAAACTTACTTCAAGCTTGCCAATACGAATTTTAAGCAGAATATCATTTCTCTTTTTAGAATCAAAACGACGAGATTGTGGAATCTCTACAGGAACAATAGGTTGTGGCATTAAAATATCCTCCAATAGTTTTACTTTACTAATAGTATACAGGAGGAACTCCATGAATGATAGATACCTTGTTATGACGCGATTACTATATTAGAAAGTTGGCTCTCTAATTAAATTAATTCGGTTCTATAATATTTGTAGTGGGTAAATCCACTATAGATATTATGGAGCCTATTT
>OCLW01000764.1_pt1 | contig 3939 bp, 2 predicted proteins | sample 1496041 | NCBI WGS metagenome assembly OCLW01 (sample SAMN04168690, study PRJEB22393) | synthetic metagenome | isolation source: purchased from BEI Resources HM-276D | reverse complement strand
GGGTGAAGTCGTAACAAGGTAGCCGTAGGGGAACCTGCGGCTGGATCACCTCCTTTCTAAGGATGCTTCTGGCAGACAGGCTTGCCTGTCTCGTGAAGCTACTTGGCAGAGACCAGTCATGGTCTCAACACGCGGCCAGGCCGTCCCCATATCCCTTCAAAGACAGAGCAAGCGCGGGTTCGTAACCGCCGTGTGAGCCACCTCGGGCCTTGCGGCCCTCGGCACATGCCTCAAAACGGTCCACTGGACCGTTTTGCCGCGCAGCGGACGGCATGTGGGTCGGTAGCTCAGGTGGTTAGAGCGCACGCCTGATAAGCGTGAGGTCGGAGGTTCAAGTCCTCCTCGACCCACCATCAAATCCGGCGGATTTGATGCCAGCGCCAGCGCGGCAGGACTGCGAGGGGCCTTAGCTCAGCTGGGAGAGCACCTGCTTTGCAAGCAGGGGGTCATCGGTTCGATCCCGATAGGCTCCACCAGATCCGGTTCGATCGCCAAGCCCATGTGGTGGGTTTGGCCGTCCAACCGGACGAGATTTTGACATCGTTCAGAGAGATACAACATCAGTATCGCCGGTCTCCCGAGTAGGGGAAGACCTGGGGTTCGACCCCGCAGGCGATATTGTTCCAAGTCTAGTACAACTGACCGCGACGACCTTCGGGTCATCGCATGGGAATGTACATGCTTCTGACATGGGAAAGAGCCTTGCTCTTTCCGGATCAGATCAAGCGCGAAAAGGGCGTTTGGTGGATGCCTAGGCAGCAAGAGGCGATGAAGGACGTGATACCCTGCGTTAAGCCATGGGGAGCCGGGAATGGGCTTTGATCCATGGATGTCCGAATGGGGAAACCCACCTGACATTCTGCTATTGTTATCCAACGGATATCGATAGTGGGGTGAGACAGGTATCTTAACCCTGAATACATAGGGGTTTTGAAGCGAACCCGGGGAACTGAAACATCTAAGTACCCGGAGGAAAGGAAATCAACAGAGACTCCGCTAGTAGTGGCGAGCGAACGCGGACCAGCCGATCTCCGAAGAGTGACTGGAATGGCCTGGAAAGGCCAGCCACAGCGGGTGACAGCCCCGTACAGGAAGCTCCAGGAGACATATCAAGTAGGGCGGGACACGTGAAATCCTGTCTGAAGATCGGGGGACCACCCCCGAAGGCTAAGTACTCCTTGCTGACCGATAGCGAACCAGTACCGTGAGGGAAAGGTGAAAAGCACCCCGACGAGGGGAGTGAAACAGTACCTGAAACCGGACGCCTACAAGCAGTCGGAGGGTCCATGAGACCTGACGGCGTACCTTTTGTATAATGGGTCAACGACTTGGTCTCACGAGCAAGCTTAAGCCGGTAGGTGGAGGCGCAGCGAAAGCGAGTCTTAAAAGGGCGTCGAGTTCGTGGGATCAGACCCGAAACCAGGTGATCTAGCCATGAGCAGGATGAAGTCAGGGTAACACCTGATGGAGGTCCGAACCAACACCCGTTGAAAAGGGTCTGGATGACTTGTGGCTAGGGGTGAAAGGCCAATCAAACCTGGAGATAGCTGGTTCTCCGCGAAAGCTATTTAGGTAGCGCCTCGGACGAATACCTCGGGGGGTAGAGCACTGCATGGATGATGGGGGCCCACAGCCTTACTGAGTCTAAGCAAACTCCGAATACCCGAGAGTACTATCCGGGAGACACACGGCGGGTGCTAACGTCCGTCGTGAAGAGGGAAACAACCCTGACCTGCAGCTAAGGCCCCCAATTCGTGGCTAAGTGGGAAAGCATGTGGGACGGCCAAAACAACCAGGAGGTTGGCTTAGAAGCAGCCATCCTTTAAAGATAGCGTAACAGCTCACTGGTCTAGATAAGCTGTCCTGCGGCGAAGATGTAACGGGGCTCAAGCCACGAGCCGAAGCTCAGGATGCACAGCAATGTGCGTGGTAGCGGAGCGTTCCGTGATATAGCTCATTGTGTGTTTATCGAACGCACCACCGGTCCGAACGAGGGCACTGCCCTCAAGTAGCGAAGCGGTAGGGCGCGCGGTAGCGCACACAAAGAGCTTTCTGTGAAGCCGGGCCGTAAGGCATCCGGTGGAGAGATCGGAAGCGAGAATGTTGACATGAGTAGCGACAAACAGGGTGAGAGACCCTGTCGCCGAAAGTCCAAGGGTTCCTGCTTAAAGCTAATCTGAGCAGGGTAAGCCGGCCCCTAAGGCGAGGCCGAAAGGCGTAGTCGATGGGAACCAGGTTAATATTCCTGGGCCAGGAGGATGTGACGGATCGCAGGTGTAGTTCGGTCTTATCGGATTGACCGGGCTGCTGAGCGGTCCCTGGAAATAGCCCTCCATCAGACCGTACCCCAAACCGACACAGGTGGACTGGTAGAGAATACCAAGGCGCTTGAGAGAACCACATCAAAGGAACTCGGCAAAATGCCTCCGTAAGTTCGCGAGAAGGAGGCCCCGTCTGTAGGCAACTATGGGCGGGGGGCACAAACCAGGGGGTGGCGACTGTTTACTTAAAACACAGGGCTGTGCGAAGCCGCAAGGCGACGTATACAGTCTGACGCCTGCCCGGTGCTGGAAGGTTAAAAGGAGGAGTGCAAGCTCCGAATTGAAGCCCCAGTAAACGGCGGCCGTAACTATAACGGTCCTAAGGTAGCGAAATTCCTTGTCGGGTAAGTTCCGACCTGCACGAATGGCGTAACGATCTCCCCGCTGTCTCTGATGTGGACTCAGCGAAATTGAACTGTGTGTCAAGATGCACACTTCCCGCGGTTAGACGGAAAGACCCCATGAACCTTTACTATAGCTTCGCACTGGCATCAGGATTGTGATGTGCAGGATAGGTGGTAGGCATCGAAGCGGGGACGCCAGTTCCCGTGGAGCCAACCTTGAGATACCACCCTTCGCCATCTTGATGTCTAACCGCGGCCCGTTATCCGGGTCCGGGACCCTGCGTGGTGGGTAGTTTGACTGGGGCGGTCGCCTCCCAAACAGTAACGGAGGCGCGCGATGGTGGGCTCAGACCGGTCGGAAATCGGTCGTCGAGTGCAATGGCAGAAGCCCGCCTGACTGCAAGACTGACAAGTCGAGCAGAGACGAAAGTCGGCCATAGTGATCCGGTGGTCCCGAGTGGAAGGGCCATCGCTCAACGGATAAAAGGTACTCTGGGGATAACAGGCTGATGATGCCCAAGAGTCCATATCGACGGCATCGTTTGGCACCTCGATGTCGGCTCATCTCATCCTGGGGCTGGAGCAGGTCCCAAGGGTATGGCTGTTCGCCATTTAAAGAGGTACGTGAGCTGGGTTTAGAACGTCGTGAGACAGTTCGGTCCCTATCTGCCGTGGGTGTAGGAGACTTGAGAAGAGTTGCCCCTAGTACGAGAGGACCGGGGTGAACGATCCACTGGTGGACCAGTTGTCGTGCCAACGGCAGTGCTGGGTAGCTATGATCGGACAGGATAACCGCTGAAGGCATCTAAGCGGGAAGCCCCCTTCAAAACAAGGTCTCCCTTGAGGGCCGTGGAAGACCACCACGTCGATAGGCCAGAGGTGTAAGCGCAGCAATGCGTTCAGCTGACTGGTACTAATTGCCCGATAGGCTTGATCTGACCCGGTAACAGCAAGGCTCAAAAGCCAACGCTCTACCCCAGATCAGAAGCAATAGACCCGGAACAAGCAAAAGCCTGATGTTGTCGTTTCTTCTCCGGTCTGGTGGCCATAGCACGAGCAAAACACCCGATCCCATCCCGAACTCGGCAGTTAAGTGCCGTCGCGCCAATGGTACTGCGTCTCAAGACGTGGGAGAGTAGGTCGCCGCCAGACCTGAAAAGAAACGAACATCCCTCCAAACGATACAAAACACCCGGACGCGGGGTGGAGCAGCCCGGTAGCTCGTCAGGCTCATAACCTGAAGGCCGCAGGTTCAAATCCTGCCCCCGCAACCA
>OCLW01000747.1_pt1 | contig 4469 bp, 5 predicted proteins | sample 1496041 | NCBI WGS metagenome assembly OCLW01 (sample SAMN04168690, study PRJEB22393) | synthetic metagenome | isolation source: purchased from BEI Resources HM-276D | reverse complement strand
AAGATATATATTTGGGTGAGCGATTCCTTAAACGAAATTGAGATTAAGGAGTCGATTTTTTATGTATAAAAACAATCATGCAAATCATTCAAATCATTTGGAAAATCACGATTTAGACAATTTTTCTAAAACCGGCTACTCTAATAGCCGGTTGGACGCACATACTGTGTGCATATCTGATCCAAAATTAAGTTTTGATGCAATGACGATCGTTGGAAATCTCAACCGAGACAACGCTCAAGCCCTTTCTAAATTTATGAGTGTAGAGCCCCAAATAAGACTTTGGGATATTCTTCAAACAAAGTTTAAAGCTAAAGCACTTCAAGAAAAAGTTTATATTGAATATGACAAAGTGAAAGCAGATAGTTGGGATAGACGTAATATGCGTATTGAATTTAATCCAAACAAACTTACACGAGATGAAATGATTTGGTTAAAACAAAATATAATAAGCTACATGGAAGATGACGGTTTTACAAGATTAGATTTAGCCTTTGATTTTGAAGATGATTTGAGTGACTACTATGCAATGTCTGATAAAGCAGTTAAGAAAACTATTTTTTATGGTCGTAATGGTAAGCCAGAAACAAAATATTTTGGCGTGAGAGATAGTAATAGATTTATTAGAATTTATAATAAAAAGCAAGAACGTAAAGATAATGCAGATGCTGAAGTTATGTCTGAACATTTATGGCGTGTAGAAATCGAACTTAAAAGAGATATGGTGGATTACTGGAATGATTGCTTTAGTGATTTACATATCTTGCAACCAGATTGGAAAACTATCCAACGCACTGCGGATAGAGCAATAGTTTTTATGTTATTGAGTGATGAAGAAGAATGGGGAAAGCTTCACAGAAATTCTAGAACAAAATATAAGAATTTGATAAAAGAAATTTCGCCAGTCGATTTAACGGACTTAATGAAATCGACTTTAAAAGCGAACGAAAAACAATTGCAAAAACAAATCGATTTTTGGCAACATGAATTTAAATTTTGGAAATAGTGTACATATTAATATTACTGAACAAAAATGATATATTTAAACTATTCTAATTTAGGAGGATTTTTTTATGAAGTGTCTATTTAAAAATTTGGGGAATTTATATGAGGTGAAAGAATAATTTACCCCTATAAACTTTAGTCACCTCAAGTAAAGAGGTAAAATTGTTTAGTTTATATAAAAAATTTAAAGGTTTGTTTTATAGCGTTTTATTTTGGCTTTGTATTCTTTCATTTTTTAGTGTATTAAATGAAATGGTTTTAAATGTTTCTTTACCTGATATTGCAAATCATTTTAATACTACTCCTGGAATTACAAACTGGGTAAACACTGCATATATGTTAACTTTTTCGATAGGAACAGCAGTATATGGAAAATTATCTGATTATATAAATATAAAAAAATTGTTAATTATTGGTATTAGTTTGAGCTGTCTTGGTTCATTGATTGCTTTTATTGGTCACAATCACTTTTTTATTTTGATTTTTGGTAGGTTAGTACAAGGAGTAGGATCTGCTGCATTCCCTTCACTGATTATGGTGGTTGTAGCTAGAAATATTACAAGAAAAAAACAAGGCAAAGCCTTTGGTTTTATAGGATCAATTGTAGCTTTAGGTGAAGGGTTAGGTCCTTCAATAGGGGGAATAATAGCACATTATATTCATTGGTCTTACCTACTTATACTTCCTATGATTACAATAGTAACTATACCTTTTCTTATTAAAGTAATGGTACCTGGTAAATCAACAAAAAATACATTAGATATCGTAGGTATTGTTTTAATGTCTATAAGTATTATATGTTTTATGTTATTTACGACAAATTATAATTGGACTTTTTTAATACTCTTCACAATCTTTTTTGTGATTTTTATTAAACATATTTCAAGAGTTTCTAACCCTTTTATTAATCCTAAACTAGGGAAAAACATTCCGTTTATGCTTGGTTTGTTTTCTGGTGGGCTAATATTTTCTATAGTAGCTGGTTTTATATCAATGGTGCCTTATATGATGAAAACTATTTATCATGTAAATGTAGCGACAATAGGTAATAGTGTTATTTTTCCTGGAACCATGAGTGTTATTGTTTTTGGTTATTTTGGTGGTTTTTTAGTGGATAGAAAAGGATCATTATTTGTTTTTATTTTAGGATCATTGTCTATCTCTATAAGTTTTTTAACTATTGCATTTTTTGTTGAGTTTAGTATGTGGTTGACTACTTTTATGTTTATATTTGTTATGGGCGGATTATCTTTTACTAAAACAGTTATATCAAAAATAGTATCAAGTAGTCTTTCTGAAGAAGAAGTTGCTTCTGGAATGAGTTTGCTAAATTTCACAAGTTTTTTATCAGAGGGAACAGGTATAGCAATTGTAGGAGGTTTATTGTCACTACAATTGATTAATCGTAAACTAGTTCTGGAATTTATAAATTATTCTTCTGGAGTGTATAGTAATATTCTTGTAGCCATGGCTATCCTTATTATTTTATGTTGTCTTTTGACGATTATTGTATTTAAACGTTCTGAAAAGCAGTTTGAATAGTTATATTATATTTTGGTTTAGAACTATGAGTGGCTAGCATTTTGCCACTCATTTTTTGCGTTAGCAAAAACAGGTTTAAGCCTCGCAGAGCACACGTATTAACGACTTATTAAAAATAAGTCTAGTGTGTTAGACTTAAACTATTAAATACACATGAAACCTTTGTGCTTAGGAGTGATTTTTATATGTCTTATTCCATTGTTAGAGTTTCAAAAGTTAAATCTGGAACAAATACAACGGGCATACAAAAACATGTTCAAAGAGAAAATAATAATTATGAAAATGAAGATATAGACCATAGTAAAACTTACTTAAATTATGATTTGGTAAATGCTAATAAACAGAATTTTAATAACTTGATTGATGAAAAAATCGAACAGAATTATACAGGCAAAAGAAAAATTAGAACAGACGCGATTAAACACATTGATGGTTTAATTACATCAGACAATGATTTCTTTGATAATCAAACGCCAGAAGATACAAAGCAGTTTTTTGAATATGCTAAAGAGTTTTTAGAACAAGAATACGGTAAAGATAATTTATTATATGCAACAGTTCACATGGACGAAAAAACACCACATATGCATTATGGCGTTGTTCCAATAACTGATGATGGTCGTTTAAGTGCTAAAGAAGTTGTAGGTAATAAAAAAGCTTTAACAGCGTTTCAAGATAGATTTAATGAGCATGTTAAACAACGAGGATATGATTTAGAACGTGGGCAATCAAGACAAGTAACAGATCGGAAGAGCGTCGTGTAGGGAAAGAGTGTAGATCTCGGTGGTCGCCGTATCATTAAAAAAAAAAAAAGCAAAAGAACGATAAATTAATGCAAGAGTACCAAAAATCGTTAAATACGCTTAAAAAGCCTATAAATGTTCCGTATGAGCAAGAAACTGAAAAAGTAGGTGGTTTATTTAGCAAAGAAATACAAGAAACTGGAAATGTTGTAATAAGCCAAAAAGATTTCAATGAATTTCAGAAACAGATAAAAGCTGCTCAAGATATTTCGGAAGATTACGAGTATATAAAGTCTGGTAGAGCCTTAGATGATAAAGATAAGGAAATACGAGAGAAAGATGATTTATTAAATAAAGCAGTTGAGCGTATTGAAAACGCAGACGATAATTTTAACCAACTTTACGAAAATGCAAAGCCACTTAAAGAGAATATAGAAATAGCGTTAAAGCTTTTAAAAATCTTACTAAAAGAGTTAGAACGAGTTTTAGGAAGAAATACCTTTGCGGAAAGAGTTAATAAGTTAACAGAAGATGAACCAAAACTAAATGGTTTAGCAGGAAACTTAGATAAAAAAATGAATCCAGAATTATATTCAGAACAGGAACAGCAACAAGAACAACAAAAGAATCAAAAACGAGATAGAGGTATGCACTTATAGAACATGCATTTATGCCGAGAAAACTTATTGGTTGGAATGGGCTATGTGTTAGCTAACTTGTTAGCGAGTTGGTTGGACTTGAATTGGGATTAATCCCAAGAAAGTACCAACTCAACAACACATAAAGCCCTGTAGGTTCCGACCAATAAGGAAATTGGAATAAAGCAATAAAAGGAGTTGAAGAAATGAAATTCAGAGAAGCCTTTGAGAATTTTATAACAAGTAAGTATGTACTTGGTGTTTTAGTAGTTTTAACTGTTTACCAGATAATACAAATGCTTAAATAAAAAAAGACTTGATCTGATTAGACCAAGTCTTTTGATAGTGTTATATTAATAACAAAATAAAAAGGAGTCGCTCACGCCTTGACCAAAGTTTGTGAACGACATCATTCAAAGAAAAAAACACTGAGTTGTTTTTATAATCTTGTATATTTAGATATTAAACGATATTTAAATATACATCAAGATATATATTTGGGTGAGCGATTCCTTAAACGAAATTGAGATTAAGGAGTCGA
>OCLW01000742.1_pt1 | contig 4652 bp, 5 predicted proteins | sample 1496041 | NCBI WGS metagenome assembly OCLW01 (sample SAMN04168690, study PRJEB22393) | synthetic metagenome | isolation source: purchased from BEI Resources HM-276D | reverse complement strand
TCATTGGATAACAGCCCTGAAGAAATCGGAGCAGGTTTAAAGTTGGCATTGAGCCACTGCCGATAATATTTGACAAAAGGCCGTCTGAAAAACAGCTTTGACAAAGACGCGGTTGCCAAAGAGATCGACCTACAAAGGGAAGTAACGCAGGCGTTCGGCAAAACGCCGCCCAAGCCGCAGCGGCCGTTGCCGACGAACTCGGCAATACCCGAAGTTACGGACGGTATCAGGCAGCCCGAACCCTGCCGGAGGCCGAACTGCAAAACAAATCCGACACAAAAAACCGTCCGTCCGACACAAAAAACCGCCCGAAAAATCTGGACGGCGGTTCAAACAGGCTGCCCCGTTTAACGGGCGCGGCAGGAAGTTTCGACCGAATTGCCGTAGGCATCGGTAAAGCCGAAAAAGGCTTCGCCGCCTTTCTGGTGCCACTCGGTTGCGTTTCCGAACAAACCGTGTTCGGCGGTATAGCGTTCGCCGGATGCGGCAACGTCGGAAGAGAGGACGGCACGCCTGCCGTCCAGCCGCAACGCGACTTTGCCGCTGTCCAAATGGCGGACGCGCACAGACAAACCGTTCTCGCAGGAAAACGCCCGAAAATCGTCCGTGCCGGCTTGGTTTTGAACGGGCGGCATATGCCCGCGTCCGCCGTCATCATACGCCTCCGGCACGGCACAGGCCGCCAAAGACAAAACCGGTACGGTCAGCGCGAAAAACCTGATATTCATAAAAGCTCCCCAATAAAAATAAGATATGAAACAACCGCCCTGATTCCAAGCTGCGGCAACGCCATACTATAAACGGACGCGCAAACACACAAGCCCGATAACCGGAATTTACCTGCGATGAATCAATAATCCGGATTGCGCGCCCCTTCTTTACCCCTCTTCCGATGCCGCCTTTTGCCTGACGATGCCGTCTGAACCTGCCTGCCCGCCCGGAGGAATGTAAATTTTTTCCAAATTCCAAGTAAAAACCGCTATCGGTGTGCTAATTTGCGTTAAAATCCTATTCGGCGTTTAACGTTTTGTGCGCCCGCATCCCTGCACTGTTTGATGCGGGCATAAGGCACAAATCCCGACAAGCGCACTGTTTCATACTTCGTCAATCATTCAGACTCCGGTTTGTGCCCGTGCCGGCAGATGGTTCGGCCGTTTCCCGCCGTTCAGGCATATTCCGACAGTGTGAGATAAGGATTTATTCGATGAAATCACTCAAAACCTTCCTCATTTGGGGCATAGTGGTACTGGTCGGCTTAGCATCCTTTACCACTCTGGCCCTCAGCCGAGGCGAACAGGTCAGCGCGGTATGGATGGTCACCGCCGCCATATCCGTTTACTGCATCGCCTACCGTTTTTACAGCCTCTACATCGCCAACCGCGTAATGCGGCTCGATCCTGACCGCCTGACTCCGGCAGAACGCCACAACGACGGCTTGGACTACGTTCCGACGCACAAAGGCGTATTGTTCGGACACCACTTTGCCGCAATTGCCGGCGCGGGCCCTTTGGTTGGTCCGGTTTTGGCGGCGCAAATGGGTTATCTGCCCGGTACTTTGTGGATTATCTTCGGCGTGGTATTTGCCGGCGCGGTACAGGATATGATGGTCTTGTTCGTCTCTATGCGCCGCGACGGTAAGTCTTTGGGCGATATTGTGAAACAGGAACTCGGCACTGTCCCCGGCGTGATTGCCTCCATCGGTATTTTGATGATTATGGTCATCATTATGGCGGTGTTGGCGTTGATTGTCGTAAAAGCATTGGTTCACAGCCCTTGGGGTACGTTCACCATTGCAGCAACTATGCCGATTGCGCTGTTTATGGGTATTTACACGCGTTATATCCGTCCGGGCAAAATCGGCGAGATTTCCATCGTCGGCTTTATTTTGCTGATGCTGGCGGTAATTTACGGCGAAGATGTGGCTAAAAGTTCCATCGGGCATTGGTTCGACCTTGACGGCATCCAGCTCACTTGGGCGATTATGATTTACGGCTTTGTCGCCTCCGTATTGCCCGTATGGTTGCTGCTCACTCCGCGCGACTATCTCTCCACCTTCCTGAAAATCGGTACGATTGCGGCCTTGGCTTTGGGTATCGTCATCGTCAATCCCGCTTTGCAAATGCCTGCCGTAACCCACTTTATCGACGGTTCGGGTCCGGTATTCTCAGGCGCATTGTTCCCATTCTTGTTCATTACCATCGCCTGCGGTGCGGTTTCGGGCTTCCACGCGCTGATTTCTTCCGGCACTACGCCGAAAATGCTGGAAAACGAAACCCACGTCCGCATGATCGGTTACGGCGGTATGTTGATGGAAAGTTTCGTAGCCATTATGGCACTTGCCGCTGCCGCATCGCTTGATCCCGGCGTGTACTTCGCCATGAACAGCCCAGCCGCCCTGATCGGTACGGATGCCAATACCGCCGCCGAAGTGATTACCACCAAGCTGCAATTCCCTGTCGATGCCGCAACCCTGTTGCACACTGCTAAAGAAGTCGGCGAAAACACCATCCTTTCCCGTGCCGGCGGTGCGCCCACCCTCGCAGTCGGTATGGCGCACATTATGAGCCGCCTGATTCCGGGCGAGGCGATGATGGCGTTCTGGTATCACTTCGCCCTGTTGTTTGAAGCCTTGTTCATCCTGACCGCCGTCGATGCCGGTACGCGCGTCGCACGTTTTATGATTCAAGACTTGGGCAGCATCTTCTACAAACCTTTCGGCAACACCGACTCCATCCCCGCCAACCTGATTGCGACCTTCTTCGCCGTGGCATTGTGGGGCTACTTCCTCTACACGGGCGTGACCGACCCGTTGGGCGGCATCAACTCGCTCTGGCCTTTGTTCGGCATCGCCAACCAAATGCTGGCAGGCGTAGCCTTGATTATGTGCGCCGTGGTGCTGATTAAGATGAAACGCGACCGTTATGTCTGGGTGGTACTCGTTCCCGCCGTCGGCGTACTGTTCGTAACCTGCTACGCCGGCCTGCAAAAACTGTTCCACAGCGACCCGCGCATCAGCTTCCTTGCCCACGCCGGCAAATACAGCGACGCATTGGCTAAAAACGAAATCCTTGCGCCTGCCAAAGACATCGGCGAAATGGCGCAAATCATCTTCAACGACAAGATTAATGCCGGTCTGACCATCCTCTTCTTGTCGGTTGTCGTGATTGTCGCCGCGTACGGTTTGCGTACCGCCCTCAAAGCACGCAAAGTCGGCTGGCCGACCGCCAAAGAAATCCCGGCGGTGTACCGCGACGGCAAACAGCCGGAGGCACAAAGTGAAGCATAAGCTCGCGTCTTGGTGGAAAACCATCAAGCTGACGGCAAACTTGATGGCAGGCGTGCCCGATTATGAAAACTACGTTGCACAGCAGCGCAAACATAATCCCAACGCCCCCGTGATGACCAAGCTGCAGTTTCAAGACTATTGCCGCAAACGCCGCTGCGGCGCAAACGGCGGACGCTGCTGTTAAGCCTGCTTGAAACAAATTCCGTCTGAACGCCGCTTCAGACGGAATTTTTATAATATAGTGGATTAACAAAAATCAGGACAAGGCGACGAAGCCGCAGACAGTACAAATAGTACGAAACCGACTCACTTGGTGCTTCAGCACCTTAGAGAATCGTTCTCTTTGAGCTAAGGCGAGACAACGCCGTACTGGTTTTTGTTAATCCGCTATACCACGATGAATCCTTCGCAATATCTGTTTATCGACCTCAATTTTGACAAAATACCGGATACGCGCCTTTGTTGCTTTTCCATCTTCCAACCAACTGTAAATCTCAAACAGCCGGTACACGCCATGCTTCAGTTTCTTTTCCTGTCGGCGGATTGTTTCGACAAAGAATTGAAAATCCATTTCATGCACCTTAAAATTTAATCTGCATTCAAACCTTTTCACTTTGGAAGCACCATTTATCGGATGTCCCTTCGCAATAAACAAATTTTCCCGATACCGCCGCCCATTTCAACCCAAACCCAAAAGCTATGAAAAACCTCATCGCCTTCAACAAACCCTATGGCGTTATCTGCCAATTTTCACCGCACGAAAAACACAAAAGCCTCAAAGACTTTATCAATCTTCCCGGCTTCTACCCCGCCGGACGGCTCGACACCGACAGCGAGGGGCTGCTGCTGCTGACCGACGACGGCAGGCTTCAGGCACAAATTACCGACCCCAAATTCAAACACCCTAAAACCTACTGGGCGCAACTGGAGGGCGTACCCGACGAAAGCCGATTGGAAAGCCTAAGAAAAGGGATAGACTTAGGCGGTTTCGTTACCCGTCCGGCAAGCATCCGCATCTTGAAACACGGAGAAGCAGATTCGTTATGGGAGCGCATCCCGCCGATACGCGTCCGCAAAACCGTTCCCGATTTTTGGATTGAAATTACCATTTCTGAGGGCAAAAACCGCCAAGTCAGGCGAATGACCGCCAAGGCGGGCTATCCCTGCCTGCGTCTGATCAGAGTGGCAAGCGGCAGGCTGAAACTGTTTGATTTGGATTTAAAACCCGGGGAATGGGCATACGCCCCGTTTAAACCATAATCACGTTTATCTCATCATTTCCACAAAAGTGGGAATCCGGAATTTTATAGTGGATTAACAAAAATCAGGACAAGGCGACGAAGCCGCAGACAGTACAGATAGTACG
>OCLW01000735.1_pt1 | contig 4926 bp, 4 predicted proteins | sample 1496041 | NCBI WGS metagenome assembly OCLW01 (sample SAMN04168690, study PRJEB22393) | synthetic metagenome | isolation source: purchased from BEI Resources HM-276D | reverse complement strand
AAAACGGTTTCTTGAGATTTTGCGTCCTGGATTCCCACTTTCGTGGGAATGACGGGATTAAAGTTTCAAAATTTATTCTAAATAGCTGAAACTCAACGCACTAGATTCCCGCCTGCGCGGGAATGACGGCATATTTTGACATTGAATAAAAAAGACTAAAAACAGGAAAAAGCCAAACAGAAAAAAGCCAAACAGAAAAAAGCCAAACAGAAAACAGCGAAACAGAAAACAGCGAAACAGAAAACAGCGAAACAGAAAACAGCGAAACAGAAAACAGCGAAACAGAAAACAGCGAAACAGAAAACAGCGAAACAGAAAACAGGAAAAAGCCAAACAGAAAACAGGAAAAAGCCAAACAGAAAAAAGCCTGTCTGGCGACAGGCTTTTTGTTGATACCAATCTTTGCAGATTAGAATTTGTGGCGCAGACCGACACCGCCGGCAGTCGCTACGAATTTGTTTTCGCCTTTGCCTTCTTGCAACCAACCGGCAGAAACCAAGGCAGAAGTGCGTTTGGAGAAGTCGTATTCCGCACCGACAACCACTTGGTCGTATTCGTTGCCTATGTCTGCATCATCAACCAAACCTTTGAAGCCGTGGGCGTAAGAAACTCGGGGCGTTACGTTGCCGAAGCGGTATGCCAAGGTAGCGGCAACTTCGGTTTGAGAGTTGTGCGAATTGGAAGCATCAGTCAGTTTCGCGTCTTGTTGCTGTACGGCTACGGAAGCGTACAGGGCATCATTGTCGTAACCGCTGACCAAACGGTGAATCTGGTATTTCTCAATATTCAAGCCCTCTTGCACTTGATGATGTCTTTTATAGGCACCGCCATATTGCACGAAGAAGCCACCGTTTTTGTAGTTGAAGCCGGCGTGGTAAGATTCGCTGTTATGTCTGCCTGCATTGTCGTTAAGCGCGTATTGTACGCTGCCGCTGAGGCCGGCAAATTCGGGAGAATCGTAGCGTACGGAAATGAGGCGTGCCTCGGGTTCGGCAATTTTGTTTACACCCAAATAGTCGCTTTTGCTATCCCAAGGATTGATGTCGCCGGTGTCTTTCAGGACGCTGTTCAAACGACCGACGCGCAATTTACCGAAGCCGCCTTTCAAGCCGATGAAGGATTGGCGGTTGCCCCAACCGGAGTCAGTACCGGCGATAGATGCTTTTTGCTCAACCTGCCAAATGGCTTTCAGGCCGTTACCGAGGTCTTCTTGGCCTTTGAAGCCGATTTTCGAACCCAAATCAACGATGCCGGTAGCGGTTGTAACTTCAGTAACTTGGCCGTTCTGGTGAAATACAGAGCGGGAAGTTTCTACGCCGGCTTTGATGGTGCCGTACAGGGTAACGTCAGCCATTGCTGCAACAGGAAGGGCTGCCAAAGTCAGGGCAATCAGGGATTTTTTCATTGCTGTATTCCTTTTTTGGTTAAGAAATTTAAGCCGGCCGGGCTTTCCAAGCCGCTTAGCTTTGCATTTACCGCCGACGTTTTCGGCGATTCCATGTCTGAAACTATAGATGTTCCTGTCTGAAAAAACAAACTTCTGCCTGTTTTTGTGTGGAATTCGATGTGTATTTTGAAGGGCGGATAGAGATATTATGGGTATTTTTTGTTTTATAACATATGGTTATTTAAATTTTTTAAGATTTGCATTTTTACAACACTTACTCGGGAGGGTATTGGAGGGCATTGCAAACCGGGGGTTATAAAGACGGCAAAAAACGCGCACGTGGTTTCTTTCGGAACGGGCGGATGCAAAACCCGCCCCTGCGGCAGGAGATAGTGGATTAACAAAAATCAGGACAAGGCGACGAAGCCGCAGACAGTACAAATAGTACGGAACCGATTCACTTGGTGCTTCAGCACCTTAGAGAATCGTTCTCTTTGAGCTAAGGCGAGGCAACGCTAACCGTCATTCCCGCCACTTTTCGTCATTCCCGCTCAGGCGGGAATCTAGAATCTCGGACTTTCAGATAATCTTTGAATATTGCCGCTGCCTTAAGGTCTGGATTCCCGCCTGCGCGGGAATGACGGCTGCAGATGCCCGACGGTCTTTAGAGTGGATTAACAAAAATCAGGACAAGGCGACGAAGCCGCAGACAGTACAAATAGTACGGAACCGATTCACTTGGTGCTTCAACACCTTAGAGAATCGTTCTCTTTGAGCTAAGGCGAGGCAACGCTAACCGTCATTCCCGCCACTTTTCGTCATTCCCGCTCAGGCGGGAATCTAGAATCTCGGACTTTCAGATAATCTTTGAATATTGCTGTTGTTCTAAGGTCTAGATTCCCGCCTGCGCGGGAATGACGAATCCATCCGCACGGAAACCTATATCCCGTCATTCCTACGAACCTACATCCCGTCATTCCCTCAAAAACAGAAAACCAAAATTAGAAACCTAAAATCCCGTCATTCCCGCGCAGGCGGGAATCCAAACTTGTCCGCACGGAAACTTATCGGATAAAACGGTTTCTTAGATTCCACGTTCTAGATTCCCGCCTGCGCGGGAATGACGAATCCATCCGCACGGAAACCTATATCCCGTCATTCCTACGAACCTACATCCCGTCATTCCCTCAAAAACAGAAAACCAAAATTAGAAACCTAAAATCCCGTCATTCCCGCGCAGGCGGGAATCTAGGTCTGTCGGTGCGGAAACTTATCGGGTAAAACGGTTTCTTTAGATTCCACGTTCTAGATTCCCGCCTGCGCGGGAATGACGGCTGCAGATGCCCGACGGTCTTTATAGTGGATTAACAAAAATCAGGATAAGGCGACGAAGCCGCAGACAGTACAAATAGTACGGAACCGATTCACTTGGTGCTTCAACACCTTAGAGAATCGTTCTCTTTGAGCTAAGGCGAGGCAACACCGTACTGGTTTAAAGTTAATCCACTATAATGAACACAATCCATTCAGACTATTCAATCAGGCAAACATCTCCTGCAATACTGCAAACAGTTTTTCAGCCGTACTGTTGTCTAAATTGCCAAGATGTTTGACCAATCCGGCTTTATCCACAGCCCTAATCTGTTCGGGCAAAAGCAAACCGTCTTTATCCTGAAAGCGGACATTGACGCGGAACGGGGCAGGACGGCTTCCGCTCGTCATGGGAACGATCAGCACAGTCTTGAGATAGTTGTGTATTTCAGGAGGAGAGACTACGACACAAGGACGTGTCTTTTTGATTTCGCTTCCTACGGTCGGGTCTAAGGAGACCAGATAGATTCCGCCGCGTACTACCATATCCATTCTTTATCCGCTTCGTTTTCAATTTCGGAAAAAAAATGCTCCTGCTCGGTTTCGACAAGCATTGCGGCAGCTTCTGCCCATCCCCTGCGAACGGTAGGACAGCTTAAAATAATATTGCCCTTTTCAACTGTAACAGCCAAGCTGTCTACTGCCCCTATTTGACCCAATAATGATTTGGGCAGAATCACGCCTTGCGAGTTTCCCATTTTGCGTATGTTGAGAATCATATACGTACCATATTCACCTGTTTATGTAATAACAATGTTAGTACCTTGATGAGGTAGTGTCAACATGGAAAAAGATTGCCTGACAGTTTGTCCGATTTCAAAATCTCCGCGACAAGCATGTTTTAAAGCCATTCGGGGATTTGGGGGCGGATGATGCCGTATGCCTCGGGATAGTCGACGCCGGTCAGGTAAAGTCCGTCGGGCATGAAGGTCGGCGGGGCTTTGAGGCGGCTGCGTTCTTGAATCAGTGCGGCGAAGCCTTCGACGCTGAGTCTGCCGCTGCCGACATAAACGAGCGCGCCCATGATGTTGCGTACCATGTGGTGCAAAAAGGCGTTGCCGTGCAAATCGAGGCGGACGAGTCCTGAGCTTTGGGTAAGGTCGGCGCGGTAGATGGTTTTGACGGGGGATTTTGCTTGGCATTCGGCGGCGCGGAAGCTGGAGAAGTCTTGTTCGCCGACCAATAAGGCGGCAGCCTGCCGCATCTGCCCGATGTCGAGTTTGAGGTGTGTCCAGCCTGCCCTGTTTTTGAGCAGGGGGGAACGGACGGGGGCGGATTCGAGCAGGTAGCGGTAGTGCCGTCCGTATGCGTCAAATCGTGCATGAAATTCGGGGGCGACCTGTCGGGCGTGCAAAACGGCAATGCCTTCGGGCAGGTGGGCATTTACGCCGCGCACCCATGCCTGTTGGGGACGGGCGGCAGTTGTGTCGAAGTGGACGACTTGGGCGGTGGCATGCACGCCGGTGTCGGTCCTGCCGGCAACGGTGGTGGAAACCGCTTCCCCTGCTATTTGGGCGAGCGCGGTTTCCAATGCCGCCTGAACGGTCGGTACGCCGTCAGCCTGTTTCTGCCAGCCGTAAAAGCGGCTGCCGTCATAGGATAGGGTTATTGCCCAGCGTTGTTTTTGTGCGGTATCCATCGGATTTGGGATTCGGATAAATGTTCAGACTGCATTGTATCGCAGATTTTGCAGGGAAACGGCAAACGCCCAGGGCGAGCGGCGTTGTTTGGGGAGTTGTTGGGGGGGGGGGATGCAGTTGCTACGAATCGCTATCCTGTGAATTTACCCTGTCAGGAGTGCCCGAATCGTCATTCCCGCGCAGGCGGGAATCTAGGACGTAAAATCTAAAGAAACCATTTTATAGTGGATTAACAAAAACCAGTACAGCGTTGCCTCGCTTTAGCTCAAAGAGAACGATTCTCTCAGGTGCTGAAGCACCAAGTGAATCGGTTCCGTACTATTTGTACTGTCTGCGGCTTCGTCGCCTTGTCCTGATTTTTGTTAATCCACTATATCCGATAAGTTTCCGCACCGACAAAACTAGATTCCCACTTTCGTGGGAATGACGGGATGCAGGTTCGTGGGAATGACGCGAACAGAAACCTCAAATCCCGTCATTCCCGCGCAGGCGGGAATCTAGACCTTAGAACAACAGCAATATTCAAAG
>OCLW01000714.1_pt1 | contig 5744 bp, 6 predicted proteins | sample 1496041 | NCBI WGS metagenome assembly OCLW01 (sample SAMN04168690, study PRJEB22393) | synthetic metagenome | isolation source: purchased from BEI Resources HM-276D | reverse complement strand
ATATGTATGCTTATCATATATTAATTATGAGGTGATTCAATGCCAAAAAAACAAAATTCAAAAGAAAAAATCTTAACAATTCGTGTAAGTCAATCGCAATACGAAAAGATTTGTGCACTTGCGGATATTCGAGAGATGAATGTGACCGAATACATACGTCATACAGCCATTGGTAATCGCATTAAACCGACAGTCATCGAACAAATTAAAGAATCCAGTGAAGTCAGTGAATTGTTTAAAAAAGACAACGAGGCACTCAAATCGAATAATCAGGCACTCCAGCATCATATTCATCAGTTGGAAGATGAAATCGACCAACTGAGACAAGAAAATGACGTCTTTCATCACTTATTACAACATTTTGATAGTACAGCATTTTTAAACTTCAATACATATCGCGATGATCGGCCACTAAAAAATGCGATTAAACGATTAAAAGAACAGTATAAAAGCAAGTGATTTACAATTTTGTGAATCACTTGCTTTTATTATATTAAGTAGCTTCTAACTTATGATGTAATAGTCACCGATAACTAGTTAGAAGATGCATAAACTATACAAACTAACTACCTATAATAGTTAATTATGTTAACTTACAATCAAGGGACAAACGCCGTCATTTCGGCATTTGTCCCTATTTGTCATCATTTCCCTTTATACAACTTTTATACATCCCTTTAACGACGCGTTTTCATTCTTTTTCATTTGTGAGCATTTTGTATCTTTATTCAAAATCTCAAATGACAAAACAGCGGTTTAAATTTATTTATTTGATTAGTTATCTGAAATTTTTCATTTATTTTATTTGTTATATAAAGAATAATACCAAAGAAGTATATTAATTAAGTTTCTGTTATAATACTTAGGTCGTCTTACTTCCGGCGATAGATTCGGCGGAAGGAGGTGAAATCATGAGTTTAATATTTGTTTGTATAATAGCACCTATTATAGTAGAGTGCTGTGTTGCGATTTTCACGTTTTGGCTAAACAACCGCAATAAATAAGGCGACATAGCCTCACCACTAAAGAACCCCAACCTACTGGCATAGGTTGGGGTTCGGTGATACATGAGTTCAATATTTGTTAATTTCAGTATATCTTGCATGAAGAGATTTGTAAAATTAAATAGATATTCGAATGAACTAATTATATAATCGTCAACAATATCTCAAGCTAGCTTTATAACTTAGCTTTTTTATCATTCATCGCTTAAAATTATACTTCCTTATTTTTTGTCTCACATACTTTGTTTAACCTTATTAAAAAACTTTAAACATATTAAAGCCAAATTCTTATTATTTGTCTGTGATTATGAGAAGTCAATTTAGTGTTTTATATGATTATCAATAACTTTACTTCCAATTATACTTTTCCAATTTTCTCTATTATAGTTATCAACTAGATCAAAGAATAGAGTGCATCCTCTATACTATCTTATCAGCGTGTAGGAAAACTTCTGTATATACTAGATTGTCACTCACTTTTTCTCTTTGATTGAAATAGAACACATTTATATGTTTTTATTCTGTTTAATCCTATGAACCGTGTGTCTTGTGATATTGACTTCTTTACCAATTGTATTGACTTGTTCTAACATTTCTACAACTCGATGATAGATAATGGGTTTTTGTGGATCTTTTGCATCTGCAGAATACAATAATGGGCGTCCTTTATATACACCTTTTTCTTTAACAGCTTTAATGCCTTGTGCTTGTCTGCGCTTACTTTCATTTCTTTCTTGTTCTGAAACCATTGCTAATATTTGAATGATTAGATTTTTCATAAATTTATCTAATAATGGGTTACCAATAACTTCGTTCATAATAGGTATACTCTTATTAAGCGAAAATATTATCTATTACAAAAAGCGTTATTCTGTTCATTTTTAAACTTAATTAAGAAACATTTCACTTATAATTGTAAATAAATGTTTTATGATTTGAAAATAGGGTTATACTAAATATGTATTATAGTAAATAGGGAGGTGCCATTACATGTTACATCGCTTCTTAACAATTTTTGGTCAATTCTTCTATGATAAAATCGAATATTATGGCCAAGACAAACCTTACACAAAATAATTATTGCTAAGTATATTACTTATTTGTAATATCAAGGAGGGAAATTTATGTTAGAAGATATCTATGAAGAATTTATTGGATTCTTAAAACGTATTGGTCTTTAATAAAAATTATTGATACCGAAACTATTTAACATTAACTTATAACCTAGTACAATTACTAGTAACTATATTCTTTACTAAACTAAATATTTTAGAATTGAAGAGTCCGGAACATAAAATCTCTGGACTCTTTCCTTTTTGTTTTTTTGAATTTGTGAAGGGCTAAAGCCCAAAAATTTTTAATATCTTTTTATAAATTTTTTAGACACTATCTCAGCTTTAAAGCAAAAAGAGGTTTGAGACGTTAAAAGAGATGTTTTGTATCTTGCATCACCTATATATTTGGAGAGGAGTTTTTTATGTCTGGTAAAACAGTAGTATATATAAATAAGTTTAGTACCATTAAGACGTTTTACAAGTACTGAAGTAGATTTATTCTTTCCATTATACAATAAACTTAAAGAACAGGATACGAGAAAAGTAATTATTCCGTTTAGACATCGTTTTTTTATTGATAATCATACAATTTTATTGTAATAGCATCTTTTATAAGAGCGTTATATCATTTTAAAATTCATAATAATATATATTATGGTTTAGTCTTAATAATAAAGATCCTTAAAAAATGCGATTAAGCGATTGAAAGAACAACAATAAAATGAGCGACTAGCAACTATGCTAATCGCTCTTAATCAGTCTGTTAGGAAAAACATTGGTTTTGTTAATCTTTAATAATCTCTTTTAGAAATGGTGAAGAAGTCAATTATAGCTAATAGTATTACTGAAGCTATTGAAATAAATGTTTGCCATCCATTTAATTTGAGAGATCCAAGCCAAACATTATTGATTAAAAAGTTAAAAGGTATATATTTCAAGGCTTTTCTAACTTCATCACCATATTCTGGAATTAATGGAACTAAATTAGTTGCTATAGGTATGATTAATATAAGAAAAACCCCAATTGAAAATACTAAAGAAGAACTTTTTACTAATAAAGTAATTAGAAATAGAAATAGACCATAAAATAAAAATAATAGGATATATATTCCTAAAGCTTTTCCCACTACTTCATTTTTTAAAGGTTCACCGTCTCCTATGTTCTGCATTATCAAAACGAATACGTATAATGTTAAAAATACTATGACACTAGCAATTAATATGGATATCAGTTGAGATATAAAGTACTTCACTCTATTTTTAGAACTATTCAAATACAACTGTGACGTACCTTGAGAAAAATCTCTGACTAAAAAACTAGTAATAATCATAACTCCCCAAAATGCAAATAGCCATGTTGAAAGAGTTAAAATAGTTTCTCCAGAAACTTTATGATTATTATGAACCTGAGTCATTGTATAAAATATGGAGATTATTAAAATTAAGTTTAAAATACTAAGCTCCATAATAGAAAAGGCTGCAGAAAATATACTTTTAACACTTTTTTTATTTTCTACTTTATATAATGAATTTACAGCATTTATTTCTTTGGCTATTTTTACAGGATCACCAAGTTCTTTAATAATTTCCTCATCATTTTTATTGTTTTTATATCCATTAATAAAATAAGACTCGTATTTAGATAAAATATCTTCTTTTTCATCAGTATTTATCTTTTTTGTTTCTTTTTGAATAATCTTTAAATATTCTTCTTTATTCACTAATGCCACTCTCTTTTACAAATCTATTTATTGTTTTAGTAAAGGCATTCCACTCTTTAAGTAATGCATTGAAAAAACTTGTATATTATAATTAGAACGCACTTCCTGTGCAGAAAGGAGGTGTGCGTATAGTGTTGGATATCCTACAATTTGTTATCTTAAATATCGTTGATCCACTCATCATTAGTATTATGGCAAACTATTTTTATGATAGTTTGAAACAACGATAGTAAAAAAGACCCCCACAGCCGGCAAGCTACGTGGGGGTCTTTGCGTACAGTGATGTACACCTACAATTTGTTAATTACAGTATATCGTGTAACTTCTTCATCTGTAAACTCTTTTACAAATTTTATGTGAGTAAAACTGTAATCATTTCTTTTTTTTACTAACTCCTATCCCTATACCTAGACCCATTAATGTCCCTATAGGAAATCCAAATATAAAACTAAAAAATACCGCAAATCCTCCTATATATAGTGCTGGATGTATATTATATTTATTACTCATACCTTCTTATGTCTCCTTAGTCATGTTTTTTCTTTTTTATTGATACGATAAATCCCATTATTAAAGGAAATAAAAGCAAAATATACATGTAGCTCATTTAAATTATTATTCCTCCCATTTTTCTTCTAATTGACGTTGAAATGCCTCTCGATCTTGTCTTAATTTTGTATCTTCATTATGTATTTCTTGAGATTGTCCTAATCTTCCTTCATTTAACCATTCTGGTGTTTTCTCACGATTGATATATTGACGCTGTTTACCTACATTGGTCATTTGAGGTTGTCGTTTATTGTGAATGCGTTTCTCAGCGTCAAAGATAAACTCCAGCCATTCAATTTTACGTCCTTTTTTAGCTTTGATTTTATTGATTTTTAGATTATTAAATATCGTAGATAGTTCTCTTATGATTGGAGTTAGAACAAATTGATTAATATTAGACATTCTATAAGAATTTGGAATATCTAAACGTTCTCTAAAATCTTCAACCCTAATTTTCATATAACCAGAATGCTTATATTGTTTAAGCATTCTAAACATATTTTTGGCATAAGTAGATTTAAGATGTGTCATTTCCTTTAATTCAAATTTAGTAAAGTTATTAGTAATAGAGTTTAAAATATATTTTAAATCTGGGGAAGTAGCAATTTCTAAATATCTTTCAGATATATCAATTTCATATTTATAAAATAGAACGAATTTTTTAATTTTTGTTTCTGTTCTAATAGTATATCGAATATCTAGCATTTTATCGTAAACTCTTTGTAGGTCATCTACAAATCTGTTTATATTACGCGTTTCTGGATTATAATTACTTAATTCTTTTAGCTCATCAAAGGATAAGTGTAACGTATTAGTGTCTTGCTCTTTTAATTTATTACACATTGCAAAAAATAAGTTGATTTCAGTAGCTGTAAATCGTCTTAAAGGCACTAAGTTCATTTCATTTTTATATATAACAGTTTCTCCACTCATATGATACTCCTCTCTTTACAAAGGCATAACAATAAAAAAACTATGCCTTTGTAATTTTTTAAAAAACCTCATAACCCTTATAATTAAGGTAACATATAGATAAAGGCATAACAATAAAAAAACTATGCCTTTAATGTGGCAAAACTATGCCTTTAATGTGGCAAAACTATGCCTTTAACATTTCAAAAGCCTTGTCTCTCTAGGTCTTAAACAGTACTTAAAAAGGTTTTAAAAAGATTTATAAAAATATATTAAAAAGGTCGGAGTGAAATACTTTAAACGCATTCAAATAATATTTATAAAGAAACCAACACAAAAATAAACTTTTAAAAGAATGGAGATATTTTTTAAAGTTTAGAAACTCAAAATATCTTCATCAATTAATTTAAAAATCATACTCACATTTATCACTTCCAATACAATATCTTTGCTACCTTGGAATTCTTATAATAATATAGAAATACAAAGGTATCGTTCCTAAT
>OCLW01000709.1_pt1 | contig 6006 bp, 6 predicted proteins | sample 1496041 | NCBI WGS metagenome assembly OCLW01 (sample SAMN04168690, study PRJEB22393) | synthetic metagenome | isolation source: purchased from BEI Resources HM-276D | reverse complement strand
ACCCGCCTGCACGGAGCCGCAGGCGGAGGAAGGTGGGGATACCGGCCCGCCGACGCTTGCGCTCGGCCATCGGCATCGCGGGGGGGCAGCGCCCCCTGAGCGGACAACCGACGTGCGCAGCTCATTATGAAGACACCCACGCCTTGCTAGGCGCAGGTGCTTGTGGTCTTTGCTACATTTCGGGGCAAGATCGGCGTATACAGCAATCTACGCCATGGTGGCGGCCAGATTCGGAAGGACACGCGACACTACAGAAAAAAGTAACCCCCGCGCGGCGGTAACCGGCGGGGGGGATGCTACAGCCCAGGGAGCCAACCCTGAACAACCTTCAAAGATCAAGGTCGGTTGTAGCGTCTCCCCAATAATCAGGCAAGCGAAAAACGCAGTTTCTGCGAACAAGGAAGCTATGCCGGGACCGCCTCGCTCACGAAAAAAAGAGCGAGGAAAGAGCATGTTAACGAACCAGCTTCGGGCCGAACCCGAAGAATCCTACCCGACCCTGCCCGGTCGATTTCAGCGCAGCGATGTGGAGCGGCTAGTCACTGCGTGCAGCGCGCCTTTGGGCCTCTCGAGCGCGTGCCTGCGTGCGTTGTTGGTCATGATCCAGGCGACGAGGCCCAGCGACTGGCGGGATGAGACGCGGGACGCGGTATGCTTCATGCAACAGGCCCAAGTGGCGGCGCGCCTCGGAGTGACACCACGCGCGCTGCGCTATCAGGAGGCGCGCCTCGAGCGGCTTGGCCTTCTAAAGCGAAACCTTGCCGCTGACGGCAGTCGCGGTCGCTTTGCCGGCGGCGAGCTTATCCAGGGCATCTCGTTTGCTCCCTTGATCGAATCGTTCCCGCATTTGCTACGCATTGTGGAGCAGCTGGAGGCGGAAGAGCGTGAGCGTCAGATCCTGAAGCGTCGCGTGTCGGCGTCGCGCCGGATCCTGAGCCAGACCCTCAGTCGTCTTGCCGCTCTGGACAAAGTGGCTCCCGGCCCGGCCGAGATCCTTGAGACCATGCCTCGGCGCTACGACGGCTTGGGCGAGAGCGAGCTTCGCACCCTCCTTCGATGTGTGGATAACGCTACGCGCGAGGCGCTCCAGCTCCTCGAAATGCAGCAAGATTCTTCCGGCGTGCCGGAAAACTCCTTCCGGCCTCATATACAAGATACAACTAAAGAAAATCCTGTCTGTAGCGGCTCCTCCGCCATTGAGCGGACCGCCCGCAAGCGGGCGGACTGCATTAAGACAGATGCCGCGCCGTTCGGCACGGCATCGTACTACGAAAAAAAGCGTGGCTTGGCCGACCGAGGGTTCAAGCCCGGATATTTGGAAACCTTCACCCCGGCGCAGCTTTATGAGGCAGCGTCTCCCGACATGCAGATGTATCTGGATGCCGGCCGACGTAGCGGTAGCACCCTCACGGCGCACGATTTCATTCAGGCGGCGATCGCGATCCTGCCAGCACTTGGTGTCAACGCCAGCGCCTGGGACGATGCGGCCGATGCAATGGGCGATCTCCCAGCAGCGCTGTGCGTGCTAGTTCTCGATGCCAACCGCTATCGCCCGGTGAACCCCGTCTGGAGCCCGGGCGGGATGCTGCGGGCCATGACGGAACGAGCTCGAAACGGAAGCCTGAACCTTCATGGATCACTGATAGCGCTCCAGCGCCGTGTGGGATGAGAACGATGCCGCACTCAAGGAGCTGCACGCGGCACCCCGTCCAGTGGCAGCGGCGGCAGAGAGCCCTCTGCCAAGGTGCCCGTCTTACCCACGGGTGCTCCGCTTCTCTGCGCCGCGTGATTGCTGCGTTCAGCTCCGCACCTGCAGGGCCCACCACGGCCGAAGGCCATGGCGGGCTGGATAAGACGGGTGCCGACAGTGGAGATCCGCGAAGACGCGGATCAAGATACTCCGGCCGCGCTCCGCGCGGCGCTGCAATCGGGCGGGTGCGAACGGTGACAGTGCCCAAGCGGAACAGTAAACTGACCAACGTAAACCGGGATAACAAGGGCTACGGACGATGAGTGACGAGCAGAGCGGGACGAAATACGAGATTATCCGTCAAAAATTCTGCGAACGGGAGAAGGCCACGCGTGAGTTTGTGCGGGAGAACAACCGGTTCGCAGCGCTCGTGGCAAACGGTTTGCAGAATTTTCTCGGTATGCCGAAGTATTACGAGGCTAAAAGGGATGGCACCACAACGTATCACCGGTATGTGCCGCTCTACCGTGTGAGATCCGATGGAACTATCAGTGACGAAGACGCCTTCAACGATGCCGTCGTCAGCTGCAGCGATGGCACGTTTGAGTTCGGTCTGGGCATTGTTCTGGAGCCGGCACCGAACGCATTTCCTAAGCAGATTGTGCAAGCTAAGGTCGAGTGCGTGCGTGCTTCTGGAAACGTAGAAGTGAGGATCAGCGGGGAAACCGTGATCTGCCGCTTTGACGGATCGGCCTCCACAGACATCCACCTTGTTCACGAGCTACTTTATCGACTGCTAAATAACTACCTCGACTCGCGCTGGGGAGACCCTGACGCGAGGAGGGCCTTCGGCTTTCAACTAGTCTAAACGCCCTTCTTGGCAATCAAGCCGTCCTGTTGCATGCCGAGAATGAGCATGGGTCACGCTCGGGCCGTCCCGTTTTCTCAGCGCGCGCGCTTCGGATTGCCGCTATGGCCTGGCCGGATGACGCACAGGCCGGACCCGTATCGACCGCGAGCGATCGCGGCCTCCGGCCGCATCCCGCGTCGACGTGAGATCCACACGAGCGCGCGGACGGGCAGGCAGATAAGTTCCTTCTGCCCGCCGCTCGGCCGAGAGCTCTCGGCCGCGGCGCCCGTCTTACCCACAGGTGCTCCGCTTCTCTGCGCCGCGTGATTGCTGCGTTCAGCTCCGCACCTGCAGGGCCCGCCACGGCCGAAGGCCATGGCGGGCTGGATAAGACGGGCGCCGACAGTGGAGATCCGCGAGGACGCGGATCAAGATACTCCGGCCGCGCTCCGCGCGGCGCTGTAAAAGGGTCGTGCCGCCGGCGATATGGCCCGCCGTAACGTCATCTAAATGCCCATGGGAGATCGTCCCGCCATGGAGCAGAATGTCATCGTGGACCGTGTGAGTGAAAGCGAGCACGAGGTGCTCATCCTCGAGCCGCCAATCCGCGCTCGAGCTCACGTTCTGCCAGACGGTCGTGTGCTCGCCGGGCAATTTTGGGCACCCTGCTCGAGCCGGCCGCAGGTTGAGGCGCACGTCCTATTGGCCATGGCCGACTTTATATCGGAGCGTGCCTTCGGCTGGACGGATGTTGCCGAGTTCATCCCGGCCGAGCGGCTGTGGTTCCTTTCAGCGCGCTGATCCAATGCCCGCTGTTTGTCGCAGGGTCAGCCCGGCGGGAGCCGGGCTGACGATTGCGCTGTGCCTTTGCTACGGGTGGAGGAGCTTCAACGCCATGGCGATGAGCGGCGGCCCCGTCATGATGACGATAACGCCAAAGATGGCTGCGTGTCCCTCGGCGTCTATCGCCCAGCCCGTCATCGGATTGTTAAAGCGGATCCGAGCCCGCTTCGCTTGGTATGCCTTCATGACACCTCCTAACAGTTTACGAAGGTGCGGGCCTGTGTCAGACATAACTCGTGACCTGATCTTGGCCCGCGTCGAGATCGAGCGGCCCGCCTGCCGGCCAGGGCAGAGCGGGCCGCGTCCTTTTAGTGGACGTGCCAGATATACAGCCTCGGAAACTTTACGGTCAAACACGAGGCCCAAGATTTATCCACCAGTTGGCGCCTGCGAACGAAGATTGTTTGCTTGACCCGGCTGACCGACAATCCTCAGTCCGTTGGCATTTACGCTATACTTGGTGGCTGCCTTGAATTAGTCATTTGGTATCAGACGGTTAGTAGATGGGACTTGATACTCCGGCTCCTTACCTCTTTCTCAGGGGCGGACACTTTAATGTATTCGGATAGGCGCATGTAGTGATGATTAGGCAGGAGGCATTTCCTTGCGCATGTAGGGGATGTCTGGGCGCGACCCCGGCGTAGCCGGGGCACGGCTCTAGTCCCGTCCGCAAGCGGCCGGGACCGGAGCCATGACGCCCTCTCGTCCCTGCGCGGCGGGCGCCCTGCCCGTCTCTCCGAGCCGGTCATGTCGCAGCCGTGCATGGTCCGATAGGACGCCCTGTCTCCGCCCATTCGGGTGACGATCCTCGCGCGGGCGAGCTGAGAGGGCGGGCCTCGTCCATCGGGCTGTAGCTCTCCTCGATGCGGTGAGGTCGATGGAGATCCGCGAAGGCGCGGATCGAGTTGGCAAGGACGCGCCGCGGGAGCGGCGCGACACTTTTTGCAGGTGCTGGATCCGCCTGACATCCCCGGTTCCGGCTGAACAGGGGTTGTGATGCCGCGCCTGGGGCGCGTCACCGGCGCCGGAGAAAATCGGCTCCCCCCACGCGGGCGAGCCCGCGCGGGTGCCCCCCAATTTTCCCCGTCACCGGCCCCTGTCTCATCCGGCCCCGTGGCCGCAGGCAGGGCTTCGCCCTCCCCGCTCTGTCCTCCGGAAAGCACGCGGTGCTTTCCAGAGGTCAGATCGGAGAGGCCGCGCCCCACTGGCGGATGAGGGCAAAGACCCCACCGTTGCGCACCGAAGGAGACGACGATGAGCTATCATTTCTATATGCGCGGGATGAGCAACGGCGGCGCGGCCTACAGCCGGGGCGATCAGCCGCTGACGAATGACGAGCTGATGGCGCGCGTTCCCTCGATCTTTGCGACCGAGGCTCACGAGAGCCGCAGCGCCCGGTTCGCTCCTGTCCCCACCGTCACCGTGCTGGATGGCCTGCGCGCGGAAGGATTCGAACCGTTCTTTGCTCAGCAGGCCCGCACCCGAGTCGAGGGCAAGGCCGAGTTTACGAAGCACATGCTGCGCCTGCGTCACCGCGGCATCGTCAATGCCGAGGGCGAGGCGTTCGAGATCGTGCTGGTCAACGCGAATGACGGCACGAGCGCCTATCAGATGATCCCGGGGTTCTTTCGGTTTGTCTGCGCCAACGGCCTCATGTGCGGCGAGACCTTCGACGAGGTGAAGGTCCGCCATAGCGGCAATGCCATTGGCGAAGTCATCGAGGGCGCCTATCGCGTGCTTGAGGAGGCCCCCCGCGTGACCGAGCAGGTGGACCGGTTCAAGGCTATCCAGCTGCAGGACCGGGAGCGCGAGATCCTGGCCGAAGCCGCGCACGGCCTTCGCTTCCCCGGCACCGCCGAGGGCAAGGAAGCGCCGATCACGCCGGCCGAGCTCCTGCGGCCGCGGCGCTCGACCGACCGCGCCACCGACCTGTGGACCGCTTTCAACGTGGTGCAGGAGAACACCCTGCGCGGAGGGATGCGCGGCCGCACCCGGACCGAAAGCGGCCATTTCCGCCGCCAGACCGTCCGCGAGGTGGCCGGCATCGACCAGTCCCGCGGCCTCAACCGCGCGCTCTGGATGCTCACCGAGCGCATGGCCGAGCTGAAGGCAGGCTGAGGAACCACCGGGCGGGGCAAAGGCCCCGCCCACCAAATCCCGGAAGCGGAAGCACGACCAGAGCCGGACGCCGAGCGGAGATCCGCGGGGGCCTTCCGGCACGTCGGCACCTGCCGCGCCGTCACCCCTTCGGGATCGCGGCCGAGATCTGCGGGCGGCCGGCGTGGCACGAGCCCTCCCCTCCGGCGCGCCGCCGCGTCAGGCACCGACGAGCCTAGGGGCCTTCGGCCCTCCCGGCACGTCGGCACCTGCCGCGCCGTCACCCCTCCGGGATCGCGGCCGAGATCTGCGGGCGGCCGGCGTGGCACGAGCCCTCCCCTCCGGCGCGCCGTCCCGTCAGGCACCGACGAGCCTAGGGGCCTTCGGCCCTTCCGGCACGTCGGCACCTGCCGCGCCGTCACCCCTCCGGGATTGCGGCCGAGATCTGCGGGCGGCCGGCGTGCCTCGAGACCTCCCCTCCGGCGCGCCGCCGCGTCAGGCACCGACGAGCCTAGGGGCCTTCGGC
>OCLW01000630.1_pt1 | contig 11005 bp, 13 predicted proteins | sample 1496041 | NCBI WGS metagenome assembly OCLW01 (sample SAMN04168690, study PRJEB22393) | synthetic metagenome | isolation source: purchased from BEI Resources HM-276D | reverse complement strand
CACATTAACGGCATTGAGAATTTTTGGAATCAGGCAAAACGCGTCTTGCGAAAATACAACGGAATCGATCGTAAATCTTTCCCGCTGTTCTTGAAAGAATGCGAATTTCGATTTAACTTCGGCACACCGTCTCAACAGCTTAAAATCCTGCGGGATTGGTGTGGAATTTAGGGCTAATCTAGTACAGCCCCGATTTTTTTATCTCTAGCCGAATACAGTTCAACCCAAACGTACCCGTCTTGGATACACCCCCTCTTGTTTCAGTGGCGTACCCTGCTTCGCAAATTTTACAGTTATCGCATAATAATCAGCCATAAGTAACCCCACATTTCTAGAAAAATTTACTGAATTCGTGCATTAACTACTATTCTTATAGAATTATTTATTTCATCGTAAAGTGGAATATATTCACTATTATCAGAAATCTCAAATAAATATTCCCCTTCCGGCAAATAAAAATCATAAATATGCATACTGTATTTTCCCCCAGCTCCAAATACTCCGCCTCCTAATTTTCTACTTCTCTCTGTAAGCAACTCATCTATAATAAGTTTTTTACCATCTTCTTCCACTTTAAATATTTTAACCGATATATTATATGGATAGTTTAACTTATCATCAATCCACCTCTCCCCCTGTTTTGGATCATAATGTATAAAATTAGTTCCTAACGATATTGCATAAGGTTTACCAATTTTCTGTTTGAGTTCAATAGATCTTTTTGTTTTTTTACCAAGAGGAAAGTCTACCACAACAGGTTCTGGGCTAATAGCCATATAAAAAATAGTTTCAACAAAACTGCAGCTAGCAATCAATAGGCAAGATATTATTAATAATATTTTTCTAAATGCAGACATAATAAAAATTTCCAAAAAATCCATATCAGAATATACTAATTATTTGTATAATTAATAAGGAAGAGAAAAATTCAAAACGGCTATGAGATTTCCGCCTGAAAATAATGAAATAAAAGTCCATAGTAATGAATAATAGCTTTATCAGACCCCCTTTAATGCAAACATAGAGAATACTTCCCTTGAAGCACTATCAATTTCTACTTAACTAAAACTCTAGCTCTATTTCTAAAATTTTGTCAAAAATAGTTAAATACTTTTATTTATTTTAAATAATGATATGCATTTATGGTTATTTGTTTTAGACAGCCTAAAACAAACGGGGAAATCGTGTTTTCCCGAACATGGCTAATGGATAGCATTTTGTCCGTGAGGCGGCTGTGCAGGTTGTCAGCAGCCAACAGCAAATCGCCTGCTTGCGCGGTTGTGCCGTCTTTTTTGGTGTAGCTGCCTTGTTGAGCCAAAGTGTTGCTGTTACCAAGATTTTTGTTTACATATTTTCGAGAAAATTGGCTTTGCATTTGCCTTAACAAAGATATTTCTGCTACTCGTGCTTTATTATTTATATTATATTTACTCTGCATTTTTCTTACAACTTGTCTCAACTGACTTTGTGTTTTTTGTAATTCACGTTGTACCGATTTTCCTAAACTTTCATGTTTGGCTGCATAATTGGTAGAATCAGTTGACATTTGTGTATAAAAATTTTTACGAAAATTTTCGTAACTCAGATTAATTACATCCGTACTTGCAGTTATAAAATCTTATATAAATTCAATAGAAACTGAATTATTATCAGATTTGATTTGATTAACCATATTAAGCCTCTCTTAATTTAAAAAAATAAACATAAACATTCAATAATAAAACAAAATCACATAATAAAAAAAATAATGAAAATATGAAGGATAATAGGAGGGTTAAGTTATTTAATGGGACTTGTTCTCTATGAATCATAAGACACCAAATAATCCATAGTAGGTTTAGCAAATAAAAACTACCGATGCCTAACCTCTTTTTCTCAGAACCTATTATCATTAGAATTCTAAGTGGAAAAATAGAATTAAAAAATTTTTTTCTTCGCTCTGTCGTTAATGTATCCTTAGTTTTCCCTAAAAAAAATATAAACATATATATACTGCACAATATTGGTAATAAATAAATTAAAAGCGAAAGGTAATTAAATTGATAATTGTAAATTATATAATAAACAACATACGAAGAAAAAATTATTATAGATGATTTGCTATACGAATAAAAAAATATCCTACCTAGCCCGAACCTTCTTATAATTTGTACTATGTGATCATTCATTTCAATATCCATTTAAGCTTTCAATTAATTTTCTATATTTTTCAATGGCATGCATCATGCTGTGCTTGGGAAATATCATCTTGGTTGATGATCAAGCCATGTATGCAAAGATTGGAATATGGTATCTGTCGTGCTAATAATGCCCCCGTTACTGTTTAATTTGCGCACAGGAAAACCGTCATATGCAGCAATCCAGCCCGTGGCGGTGCGGATGCCGTTGTTGGTGTGATCAAATAAGCTGCCTGAAAAGCCTTTGGTGGCAACGGTTTCTATACCGTCGCCGTCCAAATCTAGGGCGAGGGGATCGTAAACGTTATATTTGCCTGAACGTTTGAGAGCTAATTTCAACCACTCTCTTGCCCATTCAGGGAATTCAGGCAGCCAATCTTCAAATTTCGGAAATTGGTCCCATTCTTTTCAAGATAAGGGAGAAAATCTTGTTTATACCATTTTTCCAGTAACTCTCCCCATTCACTTATCCCTCGTCCAATATAATCTTCGCCCCCTTTCCAAGGGTTTGCATCATCAGGAACTAAGGAATATATAAACCTAGATACTTCTTCTAATACATTGCTGTATGTATCAGGATCCGCAAAAAAGTTTGCTATCTTACTTGGTGTAAAATCATCTATATTCATTATAGATTCGCCAAGCCTCTCGTTTCCATAATCCTTATTTAATTCAATTCATGCTGTAAAACAGTAGAGGATTTTAGCATTCTAGAATTAAGGACATCATTTAAACCAGTTTTTAATTTAGTTGGTAAGAATTTGCTTTGAGCCATCGCCTCTGTTTGTTGTTTTATATATTGTAATCCATCACCAGCAGCAATGAATATATCACCAATTGCTTGTTGAATATCATTAGGTTTAAATTTTCCTGTTTCTCGTATATCTCGAGATACATTTCTTAAATTTAAAAAATGTTATCGAAGGATGCAAGTAAAGAAGCAGTATTTGTTATTTTGTTATTTTGTTATTTTGTTATCTCTTCCAATTACTGCTTAAAAAGCTATCTGCAGCTTGAATAGCATTATTAACAGTAATTTCCATTTTATTTCTATTGTTATCCACATTATAGATTAAATCAGATAAGGATTGAATAGAACCAATAAATGAATCCCAAGCTTTATATCCCAAGAGTGGTGAATAGGGTGTTAATTTCACATCTCCAAAACCGTTAATATTAAAATTTGCAGATGTCATATCTGCTTTCCTTTCAAGTAAATTAAAAAAATAACGTGAGGAATTAAAATTAAGAATAAATTAATTATCGACTCAATATAATATGAATCAATTAGCTCTCTTATGGTAAATATAAGAGGTAAAAATATTAAAAATAAACTAATAAAGTTCAGAAAAATAGTAAATGGAATATTTTCATATGGAAAAATTCTACAAAATACAAGTAATATTCCATGACATATTAGCAAATGAGTAAAATTTATTATAAAATATATAAATATTTCCCCATCGTAAGATATATTCAAATAAAGACATATAAACAATATGAAGTATATAAAATATATTTTTTGGCATCTAAAAAATAAACTTTTAGCAATCATATATAAATAGCTTGTAGAATAAAAAACGAAAATTATTAATTATCGTAGGTGTGCATTTATTCCAACACGGTTTCATGCAGCTTAAAAACCAAAAATTCTTTCTCCCTTTATCCTTTCTTAAAAATAGCGTTTTCAAATTCTGCAACGACAGGTTTCATTCAAGTAGGACTGCCGTGATTGCATCAATTGCTTCGCGGCATGGCATCCATATCACACAACAGGACATTTATTCTCGGGTAAGTCAACCTTCATCCTCTTCCGCCAGCAGGAACAGTTACAGGCTACCTAAAATATGCTCTGTGCTCGGATAGTAAATATTTCCTTTCTCACTATTGTTTGTCATTTAATCGACAGTCTACTCTTTCTCTAAAATTTCGTCAATAATAGTTAAATACTTTTATTTATTTTAAATAATGATATACATTTATGGTTATTTGTTTAGACAGCCTAAAACAAACGGGGAAATCGTGTTTTCCCGAACATGGCTAATGGATAGCATTTTGTTCGTGAAGCGGCTGTGCAGATTGTCGGCTGCTAAAAGTAAATCCCCCATTTTTGCGGTTGTACCGTCTGTTTTGGTATAGCTGCCTTGCTGAGCCAAAGTGTTACCGTTACCGAGATTTTTATTTACATCTTTATAGGCGAGATCCAAAGATTGGATACCCAATTCTTCAAGGGTACGCAATTCATTAGCTTGGGAAATGCCGTCCTGGTTGAGATCCTGCCATACACGCAGGGATTGGAATGCGGCGTCTGCCGCGTTGATGATGTTGTCGCCGTTTGAATCCAATTCGGCCAAAGCCGCGTAGCCGTGTTTGGCAAAAGAACCGTCTGCCAGTTTGGTGTTGTCGCCGAAGAGTTCCGCACCGTTGTCGATGATGCCGTTGCCGTTCAAATCGCGGACGAGTAAACCGTCATCGGCAGAAACCCAGCCAGTGGCGGTGCGGATGCCGTTGCCGTTATGGTCGAAGAGGCTGCCTGAAAAGCCTTTGGCGGCGACTGTTTCTATGCCGTCGCCGTCTAGGTCTAGGGCGAGGGGGTCGTAGATGTGGTATTGGCCTGAACGGTTTCTGTCCAATTCTTTCCACAGATTCCAGCCGTCGGGCAGCCAGTCGTATACCCAACGAGACCAGTCTTCAAATAGCTCATACCCAAAACCTTTCCAGTTGTCAAAATTATAAAATTCCTCTGTAGATATCGTACCAGTATCTCCTGTGGCAATAGCCGTTGCTGCAATTATATCTCCAGCAATTGCTAATGGAATCCCCCAACTCTGCATATTTCCATTCTTCTCTATTAATGTACTTCCTAACCCTCCCAATGAATATAAATCCGCTAAAATATTTTGAAAACGGTTGATATTAACTTTACCATCTTTATGCTCCTGAATAGCTGAAGATATATTTCCAGAGAGACGGCTTGCAATCACAGAGGCATTTGTTCCGTTTACAATATGCGATGACGTACTACCTGGTGCAATATTACTAGCCAAATTACCAAATGCTAATAATGCACTATAACCAGCTTGTTTGTAATATTCATTACGTTTCGAGATATCTTTCTCATTTTTTGCAGAAACTAAATTAGCAACCATATTTCCAAATTCTGCTAACGCGGATGAGCGTGCGCTCATAAAATTACCAAAACTATTCCAACTCATTGAAGTAAGTCCTATATAAAAGCAAATTAAATTTTAAATATAAAATAATTAATACGATACAAACACTGTTTTCAATAAGAAAAAATGTTTTATACTTATCTAACAAGTACAAACTTTTGTTTCCATCATTAATTTCAAATATTACATTATCTATAAAATCTCCTTGAGGTTGATTATAAAAATAAATTTTAACAGGTTTTTTTGCAAATTTTATAAAATTGGCACATGGAGCATATGAATGAATACCACAAACCAAGCTTAATCTTATGGATTTATTTTTAACATCAGATGCAACTACATCAATATAAGGTGTTTCTCTAATTACCCTACCATATCTATGATTATCTTTTAATTTAGCATATCCATTTGAGTCATAAACATAATTATAACTATCATGTGGTTTTATCACCCCAGTAATCGAGGATATATTTTGTTCCTTTATTTGATGCTCAAATTTATAAAATTTTATATTTATCATACTAATATGAATTACCATCCATATAATAATAGAAATCGGCAATAAAAACAATAATTTGTTTTTTATGTTTTTTTCTAAAAATAATAAATTTACAGCAAGAAAGACGTTTGCAAAAAACAAAAACGCAAAAAAATCAAATAGAAAAACAAAATAACCAAACACTATATTAATTACTATCAAGGCTATATGTAAAACTATAAATACTAGTAAATAATTTTTATTTTTCATATGTCTCATTAAATAAAATATAGCTGGTATGATTTAGTGAATATCAATTTAGTGGCATAGAGTGTATACTCATCGTATTCACTCTCTCAGTCTTCAGGCTGCCTGAAAAGCCTTTGGCGGTGACTGTTTCTATGCCGTCGCCGTCCAAGTCTAGGGCGAGGGGATCGTAGACGTGGTATTTTCCATCACACGCAGAAAATTTTTTGCATTGTTTAGTATCACCACTACCAATCATTGTTACTCTCCTTGAGTTTAAGTCAAACAAAAAATGAAATTCAAATACTCTCTCTTAACTTATTGAGATCAATCATCAATATAAATAAAAAATATAAACTACCAGAATAACCAAAGCCACGAAAAATTTTTTCCAATATTTCACTATTTAAACAAAAAGCACCGCATACCCACGTTGATGATTCCGAAATAAAACACATCCATATTTCCATTACTGCCAACCATGACACTACTATCCTAATCAAAAATACTTTTTTATCTGCCCAAGCACTTTTTATATTTAACAATACAATATGATTTTGTAATTTAAAATCTAAGCTTTGCATTTTTCTAACCAGTGCAAACAAACAACCAAGCGCAATAAAAAAAGATTGGTAGGACTGGTAAAAAGGTAGAAATAGAATATTTAAGACCAATGGATAGATCCACATATACCTATTTGTTAAATTATTAATAAATTCTTTTTTGTTATCCATAAAATTTCCATAAAATATTGCGCTGATATTGCACTGAGTTTATTAGCAAACAACGTAAAGAAAATATTTATTATGATAAGTGTTTTTTAAGTTTCATTTTCAAATGATGGCGCGTAATAAAAAGTTTCACAAATCCGTTTTTCAGACTATCTAAGTATCTATTTTACAATCTATTTCAATAATCGTTATGTCTTAACAACTCTTCTTGGCATTATAGATGCTCACTCATATCATTTAATGATACTCTTGATTAATCTTTATGCGATTTAGCGAAATTAAAATTTCTCTTTTTTGTTTGAGGCTGTACTAGATTAGCAGATATGTTACCCCCGAAATATGAAGATAACACACTGCAAATTAAAGAAAAAAGTACAGAAAGAGCTGCTCCGTTTTTTTGTACTCGAAGTTACCGCCCGTTCTGCTGCCGATATTTTGGGTATCCATCCCAATTCGGCAGTCCTGTTCTACCGCAAAATCCGTATGGTCATCAGCCATTATCTGGCCTTGGCTGCCAATGAGGTTTTCGAGGGCTCTGTCGAGTTGGACGAAAGCTATTTCGGCGGACGGCGTAAAGGCAAACGTGGTCGCGGTGCGGCAGGAAAAGTGGTTGTCTTCGGCATTCTGAAACGTAACGGACGGGTCTATACCGTTGTCGTAGATAATGCCAAGTCCGATACTTTAATGCCTGTTATCAAACAGAAAATCATGCCGGACAGCATTGTTTATACCGACAGCCTGAGCAGTTACGACAAGTTGGACGTAAGCGGTTTTATCCATTACCGCATCAACCATTCCAAGGAATTTGCTGACCGTCAGAACCACATAAACGGCATTGAGAACTTTTGGAATCAGGCAAAACGCGTCTTGCGCAAATAGAACGGAATTGATCGCAAATCTTTCCCGCTGTTCTTGAAAGAATGCGAATTTCGATTTAACTTCGGCACACCGTCCCGACAGCTAAAAATCTTGCGGGATTGGTGTGGATTTAGGGCTAATCTAGTACAGCCCCTTATTTTTTAATGTTTTGTACTTTTCTTAAGCATCCCTCAGCTTGAAAATATAAAACTGCGTGTCTACCTGCCGAAAGTTCGCACCCTACACACGCAGGCTGCGCTTGTTTTTTGGGATGTAGGGTAGGCATTTATGCCCACACGGTTTCAGGCTGCCTTGAAATATGAAACGCGTGGGGCAGCAAGTGCCCACCCTACGCTTGCTCCATAAGACATAATCAACTGTGCAATAAATTGTATAAGAGGATTATATTTGTACATAATTTTTATCTCTATGTTTCTGATTGGTTTATGATATTCGAAGCCTCCTTAGAATTTAAGTAGATAGTTTTCCTTGTCACTTCGCGCGTTGCTTGTCATTGATAATAAGTCACTTTACTCCTTTCTTGAAATTTACTCCTTTCTTGAAAAATCGTCAAGAACAGTTATCAATCTTTAAAATCTATTTAAAACAAAAATATACAGATATTTCAGGCTGCCTGAAACACAAAAAATAACATTACCCGACCGCAACAGAGTTCGGAGCAGCCTGCACCTTAACCCTGTGCCTTAACGGTATGCAGGAGGCACGAGAGGTGCGAGGCATCCTCATCTAACTCGATTCCTAAGCCGTTTTACCTTCCTGAAACGAGAACTTTTCCATACTTTCTCTTTACAATTCCCATATATATCCTTACAATGCGTTCTGCTGTTTTATTTATATATTTCTTTCTACTTAATATATTCCTTTTCCAGCCAGCCGTTATCCACATCCAATCTAACTATATTTTATTTATGTCTATCGTATCCGCACCGCTCCCCGCCCTTTCCGCCCTCATCATCCTCGCCCATTACCACGGCATTGCCGCCAATCCTGCCGATATACAGCATGAATTTTGTACTTCCGCACAGAGCGATTTAAATGAAACGCAATGGCTGTTAGCCGCCAAATCTTTGGGATTGAAGGCAAAGGTAGTCCGCCAGCCTATTAAACGTTTGGCTATGGCGACTTTACCCGCATTGGTATGGTGTGATGACGGCAACCATTTCATTTTGGCCAAAACAGACGGTGAGGGTGAGCATGCCCAATTTTTGATACAGGATTTGGTTACGAATAAGTCTGCGGTATTGTCTTTTGCCGAATTTTCTAACAGATATTCGGGCAAACTGATATTGGTTGCTTCCCGCGCTTCGGTATTGGGCAGTTTGGCAAAGTTTGACTTTACCTGGTTTATTCCGGCGGTAATCAAATACCGCCGGTTGTTTTTTGAAGTATTGGTGGTGTCGGTGGTGTTGCAGCTGTTTGCGCTGATTACGCCTCTGTTTTTCCAAGTGGTGATGGACAAGGTGCTGGTACATCGGGGATTCTCTACTTTGGATGTGGTGTCGGTGGCTTTGTTGGTGGTGTCGCTGTTTGAGATTGTGTTGGGCGGTTTGCGGACGTATCTGTTTGCACATACGACTTCACGTATTGATGTGGAATTGGGCGCGCGTTTGTTCCGGCATCTGCTTTCCCTGCCTTTATCCTATTTCGAGCACAGACGAGTGGGTGATACGGTGGCTCGGGTGCGGGAATTGGAGCAGATTCGCAATTTCTTGACCGGTCAGGCGCTGACTTCGGTGTTGGATTTGGCGTTTTCGTTTATCTTTCTGGCGGTGATGTGGTATTACAGCTCCACTCTGACTTGGGTGGTATTGGCTTCGTTGCCTGCCTATGCGTTTTGGTCGGCATTTATCAGTCCGATACTGCGGACGCGTCTGAACGATAAGTTCGCGCGCAATGCAGACAACCAGTCGTTTTTAGTAGAAAGCATCACTGCGGTGGGTACGGTAAAGGCGATGGCGGTGGAGCCGCAGATGACGCAGCGTTGGGACAATCAGTTGGCGGCTTATGTGGCTTCGGGATTTCGGGTAACGAAGTTGGCGGTGGTCGGCCAGCAGGGGGTGCAGCTGATTCAGAAGCTGGTGACGGTGGCGACGTTGTGGATTGGCGCACGGCTGGTAATTGAGAGCAAGCTGACGGTGGGGCAGCTGATTGCGTTTAATATGCTCTCGGGACAGGTGGCGGCGCCTGTTATCCGTTTGGCGCAGTTGTGGCAGGATTTCCAGCAGGTGGGGATTTCGGTGGCGCGTTTGGGGGATATTCTGAATGCGCCGACCGAGAATGCGTCTTCGCATTTGGCTTTGCCCGATATCCGGGGGGAGATTACGTTCGAACATGTCGATTTCCGCTATAAGGCGGACGGCAGGCTGATTTTGCAGGATTTGAACCTGCGGATTCGGGCGGGGGAAGTGCTGGGGATTGTGGGACGTTCGGGGTCGGGCAAATCCACACTCACCAAATTGGTGCAGCGTCTGTATGTACCGGAGCAGGGACGGGTGTTGGTGGACGGCAACGATTTGGCTTTGGCCGCTCCTGCCTGGCTGCGGCGGCAGGTCGGCGTGGTCTTGCAGGAGAATGTGCTGCTCAACCGCAGCATACGCGACAATATCGCGCTGACGGATACGGGTATGCCGCTGGAACGCATTATCGAAGCAGCCAAACTGGCGGGCGCACACGAGTTTATTATGGAGCTGCCGGAAGGCTACGGCACCGTGGTGGGCGAACAAGGGGCCGGCTTGTCGGGCGGACAGCGGCAGCGTATTGCGATTGCCCGCGCGTTAATCACCAATCCGCGCATTCTGATTTTTGATGAAGCCACCAGCGCGCTGGATTATGAAAGTGAACGAGCGATTATGCAGAACATGCAGGCCATTTGCGCCAACCGGACGGTGCTGATTATCGCCCACCGTCTGTCCACTGTTAAAACGGCACACCGGATCATTGCCATGGATAAAGGCAGGATTGTGGAAGCGGGAACACAGCAGGAATTGCTGGCGAAGCCGAACGGATATTACCGCTATCTGTATGATTTACAGAACGGGTAGAAGGCGGGGGATGGGCGTGTAGGCTGCTTTTTTCGTAACGTTCTGCGTTTTCAGACCGTCGTTTACTGGGTTTACTGACTGAAATGAAACCAAAGTGCAGGCTGCCGGAAAGACTTTTTCTGTCTTTTTAGGCAGCCTGCACTTCTTTTTCACTCATCTAGAGACCTTTGCAAAATTCCCCAAAATCCCCTAAATTCCCACCAAGACATTTAGGGGATTTCTCAAGAGCACCTTCTTCCAGCAAACCGCCCAAGCCATGATTGCCAAACACATCGACCGC
>OCLW01000598.1_pt1 | contig 12700 bp, 9 predicted proteins | sample 1496041 | NCBI WGS metagenome assembly OCLW01 (sample SAMN04168690, study PRJEB22393) | synthetic metagenome | isolation source: purchased from BEI Resources HM-276D | reverse complement strand
TCAGCTCGTGTCGTGAGATGTTGGGTTAAGTCCCGCAACGAGCGCAACCCTTGCCCTATGTTGCCAGCACGTGATGGTGGGGACTCGTGGGGGACTGCCGGGGTTAACTCGGAGGAAGGTGGGGATGACGTCAAATCATCATGCCCCTTATGTCTTGGGCTTCACGCATGCTACAATGGCTGGTACAGAGGGTTGCGATACTGTGAGGTGGAGCGAATCCCTTAAAGCCAGTCTCAGTTCGGATTGGGGTCTGCAACTCGACCCCATGAAGGTGGAGTCGCTAGTAATCGCAGATCAGCAACGCTGCGGTGAATACGTTCTCGGGCCTTGTACACACCGCCCGTCACGTCACGAAAGTTGGTAACACCCGAAGCCCATGGCCTAACCGCTTTGTGCGGGGGGAGTGGTCGAAGGTGGGATTGGCGATTGGGACGAAGTCGTAACAAGGTAGCCGTACCGGAAGGTGCGGCTGGATCACCTCCTTTCTAGGGAGCCCATATTTATGGGGAACAAGCGTGCATGGTGACCCGTTGTGGTTGGTGTGTTGGCTTGTTTTCTTGTGCCTGCATGTGTACGCCACCCGATGTGGGTGGTGGGTGTGGGTGCGTTACTGGGTTGGGCATAAGAAGTTATACGAGCGAGCACACTGTCGGGTTCACGTTCAACACCGTGTTGGCGTCCGCCACGTGTTGTGGTGGTTGCCCGCGCAGCCGGCCTGATGGTTTGTTGGGTGTGGGTGTGTGTGGTGGGTTGTTTGTGATTTGTATAGTGGTTGCGAGCATATTTGTTCTGTACTGTTTTTTGTGTTTTGTTTAGTTTTATTGGGCATTCGGTGGATGCCTTGGCATCAAGAGCTGATGAAGGACGTTGCGGCCTGCGATATGCCTCGGGGAGCTGGCGAGCGAGCGTTATTATCCGAGGGTGTCCGAATGGGGGAACCTAACCTGGGTTGTGCTGGGTTACCATCATCTGAACGTGTATAGGGTGGTGGGGGGAACGCGGGGAAGTGAAACATCTCAGTACCCGCAGGAAAAGATATTCCGTGAGTAGTGGCGAGCGAAAGCGGAGGAGGCTAAACCAGATGCGTGTCAAAGGCGGCGGCCGTTGCGTGTTTGGTGTTGTGGGGCCATATTGGATCTTTCTGCCGGGGGATCGCATCACTTGTTGTTGGGAGTTGAACAGTCTGGGAAGTCTGACCGTAGAGCGTGATAGTCGTGTAAACGGACCGGTGGCGTGTGGTGTGGGTGTGGTACCCGAGTAGCGCGGGACTCGTGAAATCTCGTGTGAATCTGCCAAGACCACTTGGTAAGCCTAAATACTACTTGATGACCGATAGTGCATAGTACCGTGAGGGAATGGTGAAAAGTACCCCGGGAGGGGAGTGAAATAGTACCTGAAACCGTGTGCCTGTAAGCCGTCAGAGCCTTGAGGGGTGATGGCGTGCCTTTTGAAGAATGAGCCTGCGAGTTAGTGATACGTGGCGTGCTTAACCCGTGTGGGGTATGCGTAGCGAAAGCGAGTCTGAAAGATGGCGTGTGTCGCGTGTTCTAGACCCGAAGCGGGGTGATCTACCCATGGTCAGGTTGAAGCAGAGGTAAGACTGTGTGGAGGACCGAACCCACCAGGGTTGAAAACCTGGGGGATGAACTGTGGGTAGGGGTGAAAGGCCAATCAAACTCCGTGATAGCTGGTTCTCCCCGAAATGCATTTAGGTGCAGCGTCGCGTGGTCCCTGGTGGAGGTAGAGCTACTGGATGGCCGATGGGCCCTATGGGTTACTGACGTCAGCCAAACTCCGAATGCCATTAGGTGTAGCGCGGCAGTGAGACTGCGGGGGATAAGCTTCGTAGTCGAGAGGGAAACAGCCCAGATCATCAGCTAAGGCCCCTAAGCGTACGCTAAGTGGGAAAGGATGTGGAGTCGCGGTGACAACCAGGAGGTTGGCTTAGAAGCAGCCATCCTTGAAAGAGTGCGTAATAGCTCACTGGTCAAGTGGTTCTGCGCCGACAATGTAGCGGGGCTCAAGCGTACCGCCGAAGCTGTGGCAACAACACGCAGAGCTGGCACCAGGAACTGGATGTCGGTGTGTTGTTGGGTAGGGGAGCGTCCTGCACGAGGTGAAGCCTGGAGGGAACTTCTGGTGGATTGTGTGGGAGTGAGAATGCAGGCATGAGTAACGAATCTGCGGTGAGAATCCGCAGCGCCGATTGACTAAGGGTTCCAGGGCTAGGTTTATCCGCCCTGGGTTAGTCGGGTCCTAAGGCGAGGCCGACAGGCGTAGTCGATGGACAACCAGTTGATATTCTGGTACCGCGTTATGACCGCCCATGCTGAAGTCATTGTGCTAACCAATTTGCTCACGCCGCCTCCACGCTTTCGGGCGTGTTGGTGTGTGTGGGTCTTGGGGCCCCGGTGATGGTAGGCAAGCGTGTTAACAGGGGTGACGCAGACAGGTAGCTGCAGTGCGCCGATGGTTGTGCGTATTTAAGGTTGTGGCCCGCCTCCCAGGCAAATCCGGGGGGCACTAGGGTGAGAACTGATGAGGGACACACGCGTGTGTGGACTTGTGGTGATCCTAAGCTGCCGAGAAAAGCCTCGACGTGAGGGCATGACGCGCCCGTACCCTAAACCGACTCAGGTGGTCAGGTAGAGTATACCGAGGCGTTCGAGTGAATCGTGGTTAAGGAACTCGGCAAAATTCCTCCGTAACTTCGGGATAAGGAGGACCCCGTGACTTCGGCCCATCATGCGTGGGTGTGGGGTTGTGGGGTCGCAGAGAATAGGGAGAAGCGACTGTTTATCAAAAACACAGGTGCGTGCGAAGCCGTAAGGCGATGTATACGCACTGACGCCTGCCCGGTGCTGGAAGGTTAAGAGGAACCGTCAACACCCCCTTTTGGGGTGTGAAGCGGTGAATTTAAGCCCCAGTAAACGGCGGTGGTAACTATAACCATCCTAAGGTAGCGAAATTCCTTGTCGGGTAAGTTCCGACCTGCACGAATGGCGTAACGACTTCTCCGCTGTCTCAACCGCGAACTCGGTGAAATTGCAGTACGAGTAAAGATGCTCGTTTCGCGCAGAAGGACGGAAAGACCCCGGGACCTTTACTATAGCTTGGTATTGGTGTTCGCTTGGACTTGTGTAGGATAGGTGGGAGACTGTGAAGCTGCCGCGCCAGCGGTGGTGGAGTCGTCGTTGAAATACCATTCTGGTTCAAGCGGTCACCTCAACCTTGGCCCGTGATCCGGGTTGGGGACAGTGCCTGGTGGGTAGTTTAACTGGGGCGGTTGCCTCCTAAAATGTAACGGAGGCGCTCAAAGGTTCCCTCAGCCTGGTTGGTAATCAGGTGGCGAGTGCAAGTGTACAAGGGAGCTTGACTGTGAGACCGACGGGTCGAGCAGGTGCGAAAGCAGGAACTAGTGATCCGGCCATGGCACGTGGGTGCGTGGTCGCTCAACGGATAAAAGGTACCCCGGGGATAACAGGCTGATCTTGCCCAAGAGTCCATATCGACGGCATGGTTTGGCACCTCGATGTCGGCTCGTCGCATCCTGGGGCTGGAGTTGGTCCCAAGGGTTGGGCTGTTCGCCCATTAAAGCGGTACGCGAGCTGGGTTCAGAACGTCGTGAGACAGTTCGGTCCCTATCCTCTGTGCGCGCAGGAAATTTGAGAAGGGCCGTCCCTAGTACGAGAGGACCGGGATGGACGAACCTCTGGTGTGCCAGTTGTACCGCCAGGTGCATGGCTGGTTAGCTACGTTCGGAAGGGATAACCGCTGAAAGCATCTAAGCGGGAAGCCTGCTTCAAGATGAGATTTCCACGCCCCCCCGTGGGGTGAGAGGCCCCCGCCAGACTAGCGGGTCGATAGGCCAGAGGTGGAAGCACAGCAATGTGCTCGCGAGCCGACTGGTACTAATGGGCCAACACTAAACAACCACCCAACACACCGTTGGGGTGAACAAGAAACACCAGCACAACAGCCGCAACCACTATACAAACCACGATCAACCCACACCCCCGCCACAACACTACGGGGGAGAGTGTTGAACACCAATCTTGTGGTGGTCATAGCACCGGGGAAACGCCCAGCACCCATTCCGAACCTGGAAGCTAAGCCCGGCAGCGCCAATGGTACTGCAACCGACAGGTTGTGGGAGAGTAGGACACCGCCACAACACACCGAATCGAGAGGGACGGACCGCGATAGCGTGCCGTCCCTCTCGTTTTTGCGGCCCCATGCCGCTGATACGCCGCCCGTCGTCTACTATTGGGTGGTTGAACGCGCACGATGCGCACCATGAACAAGAGCGCGCCTATCGGCGCAGGAATAGAGGATAGACACCATGGCAGAAGAGACTCGAGGACGCGGCGAATTCGGCCGTGGTGGATACCAGAAGCGCCAGCCGCAGTGGCGCGATCGCGATGGCGAACGCTCCGCCCGCGGTGAGCGAGGCGGTTTCCAGCGGCGTGATGATCGCCGTGGTGGCTTCCGCGACGACCGTCGTGATGGCGAGCGCGGCGGTTTCCAGCGTCGTGACAACGACCGCCGTGATTTTGGTTCGCGTGATGATCGTCGTGGGGACCGCGGTGGCTACCAGCGTCGCGACGACCGCCGCGGCAATTTCGAGGACCGTGGGGACCGTGGTGGGTTCCGTCGCGACGATCGTCGTGACGGTGATCGTGGTTTCCAGCGGCGTGATGATCGCCGTGGTGGCTTCCGCGACGACCGTCGTGATGGCGAGCGCGGCGGTTTCCAGCGTCGTGACAACGACCGCCGTGATTTTGGTTCGCGTGATGATCGTCGTGGGGACCGCGGTGGCTACCAGCGTCGCGACGACCGCCGCGGCAATTTCGAGGACCGTGGGGACCGTGGTGGGTTCCGTCGCGACGATCGTCGTGACGGTGATCGTGGTTTCCAGCGGCGTGATGATCGCCGTGGTGGCTTCCGCGACGACCGTCGTGATGGCGAGCGCGGCGGTTTCCAGCGTCGTGACAACGACCGCCGTGATTTTGGTTCGCGTGATGATCGTCGTGGGGACCGCGGTGGCTACCAGCGTCGCGACGACCGCCGCGGCGGCTTCCAGGATCGCGGACGCGGGGGTGCACCTCGTAACGACGGCGGTTACAAGAACTACTCCTCGACGGATGAGTACGTCTCGCCCAACGGTAATGAGCCGACGATTCCGGCCGGCGTCAGCGCTGAGGAGCTCGACCGCGATGCTCTGCGCGCTCTGACCACCCTTTCTGGTCCCAATCGTGACATCGTTGCCCGCCACCTGGTGATGGCCGGCCAGCTGATCGATCTTGATCCCGAGGCTGCCTACCAGCATGCGCAGGCCGCTGTTGCACGTGCAGGCCGAGTCGACGTTGTACGCGAGGCTGCTGCGCTTACCGCCTATGCTTCGGGACGCTACGAGGAAGCTCTGCGAGAGGTTCGTGCCGTGCGTCGCATGCGGGGCGATTCGTCGCTGCGTGCCGTGGAAGCCGACGCTGAGCGTGGGCTCGGCCATCCGGAGAAGGCCGTCGAAATCATCGACGCCACCGATCCCTCGACCCTCGACCTTGCCGAGCAGGTGGAGCTCGTGCTCGTCTCCTCCGGCGCGCGTGCGGATCTCGGCCAGGCTGAGGTTGGCCTCGTGATCGTTGACGATGCACTTGCAGTGCTGCCGGCTGAAGCTGACGACGAACTGCGCCGCCGCCTGATGGAGGTCAAGGCGCAGCGACTGCTCGACCTTGGTCGCGACGACGAAGCCGCAGAGGTCATCGCGTCGATGCCCGCCGAGGTCGAGGATACGGAGATTGTCGATATCGCCCTGTACGCTGATGCCGACGTGGATGGCAAGCGTTCTCCGCTGCGTGGCTCGGGCGCGGCTCTGGCTGAAGAATACGACTGCGCACTGCTCGACCTTGACGGTACTGCGTGGTCCGGTGACGAGAAGATCGAGCACGCGGCCGCGTCGGTGATCGAGGCGCGCGAGGCCGGCATGGCTTCCGCCTTCGTCACCAACAATGCGATGCGTACCCCCCAGCAGGTGACCGACAAGCTTAACTCCATGGACTTCCAGGCGACGCCTGACATGGTCATGACCTCCGCGATGGACATCGCAGCGATCATGGCTGAAGAGCTCGAGGAGGGCTCGAAGGTATTCGTCATCGGCGGCGCCGGTCTGCGTCTCGCTCTCGAGGAGCGTGGCTTTGTCCTGGTGGACAGCGCCGATGAGGAGCCTGTGGCCGTTGTTCAGGGCCTTGACAAGAAGGTCGACTGGGCGCTGCTGTCCGAAGGCGCTTTCGCCATCGAGCGCGGGGCGGCCTTCTACGCCTCGAACCTTGATGCAACCTTGCCTATCGAGCGCGGCCAGGCACTGGGCAACGGTTCGCTCGTCCGCGCTATCCAGCACGCGACGCGCAAGCGTCCGATCGCTGGTGGCAAGCCTGAGCCGGGTATCTACCGCCGTGCCGGCGAGCTTGTGGGCGCGCAGAACCCGCTCGCTGTCGGTGACCGCCTCGAGACCGACATCATGGGCGCTGTCGCCGCCGGTGTGCCTGCCCTGCATGTCCTGACGGGCGTGCACCAGGCGCGCGACGTCATCCGCGCCCCGCGCGGACAGCGCCCCACCTACCTCGCGATCGACATGCGTGGTCTGCTTGAGGCACACCCGGCACCCAAGCACCACCGCGACGGCACGTGGACCTGCGGTGTCTCCCAGGTTGCCAAGGCCACGCGCTCCGGCGTGCTCACGCTCGACGACGTCGAGCTGACCGAGCCTGTCACGATGAGCATCGACTCCTATCGTGCACTCGCCGCTGCGGCGTGGGAGTATGCGGATGGCGCCGGCACGCCGGCCAGCTGCCCCGAGATCACGGTCGTCGACAACGAGGATCCCGCTGGCATCGTCTCCCAGCCCGAGCCTGTTGCCGCCGCGGACGAGGACGACTTCTACGACGTGGCTGCGGATGCCGACAAGCTGCCCGAACCGGGGGCTTCGACCCCCGTGTTCCTGCCCGGTGAAGAAGAGCTCGAGGAGCTCCTGGAACGCACGGCAGATCTGGACGAGCAGGCCTGATGGCATTACGCGAGCAGACTGAGGCCCGCCTGGTCGGTTTCGATCAGCTCGGCGCGTCCCTTCAAGTAGAGACGCTCCGGGCGATCGAAGCCGACCTGCGGCGGGCCCTGTCTGCCGACGCGCCGAGCGGCACGGTCCGCCCCGGTGCGCAACTAATGGGTTCAGGTCACGAGGGGAGCGGCGCGTGAAGTTACGCAGGATCGACTCCGAGCTGGTGCGCCGCGGCCTCGCGAAGTCCCGTGCTGCCGCTGCACAGATGATTGAGGACGGGCGCGTCAAGCTCGATGGCCAGATCGTGCTCAAGCCCGCTCGCCAAATGGATCCTGCTCAGGCGATCGTTGTCGAGGAATCGGACGATCCGGAGTACGTATCGCGCGGCGCTCACAAGCTTGCGGGAGTACTTGACGCGCTCGGCGACAAGGCGCCGCTGATCGAGGGGCGTCGGGCTCTGGACGCGGGTGCTTCGACAGGTGGTTTTACTGACGTGTTGTTGCGCCGCGGCGCCGCATCCGTCGTCGCCGTCGACGTCGGATATGGCCAACTCGCGTGGAAGTTGCAGAGCGACCCGCGCGTGGAGGTGCACGATCGGACGAACGTGCGCACCCTCGATCCGGCTTCCGTCGCTCCCGCCCCGGAGCTTGTGGTCGGCGATATGTCGTTCATTTCGCTGACGCTGGTACTTCCTGCGCTCGTTGCAGCGGCCGCGCCCCACGCCGATTTCCTCCTGATGGTCAAGCCTCAGTTCGAAATCGGTAAGGAACGTCTCGGCCACGGAGGCGTCGTTCGTAATCCCGAGCACCATGTCGAAACTGTGGAAACGGTTGCGCGGTGCGCCATCGAGCGTGGCTTGGATATCGCAGCGATCGCTGCGTCACCGCTGCCCGGTCCATCCGGTAACGTCGAGTATTTCGTGCACATGCGCCGCGACTACCCGGATCCCATCGATCCCACGCAGCTCACCGACTACATCCGGCGTGCAGTTGAGGCCGGTCCCGCTGGAGGTTCCCGATGACTCGTGTCCTGATGGTTCGTCACCGTCACAGGCCCAACGCGGTGACGAGCGCCGTGAGCCTCGCAGAGGCACTCAAGGAACGCGGCATAGACGTCGTCGACGACGCTTCGGGCGGCGATATCGATATGGTGCTCTCGATCGGCGGCGATGGCACTTTCTTGGTCGCTGCGTCGAGTGCGCGCGCTCTGGACGTCCCCCTTCTCGGTATCAACGCCGGCCACATGGGATTCCTGACGGAACTCGGTGATAAGGGCACGGGCGATCTCGCGCGCAAGATTGCCGATGGCGACTTTTCGGTCGAACGACGCATGACACTCGATGTCACGATGGAACGTCCCGACGGATCGAAGGCTGACGACTGGGCACTCAACGAGGCTGTCGTCATGCACACCGACGTCGCGCATCCCGTTCATTTTGCGCTCGTCGTCGACGGCCAGGAAGTGTCGACGTACGGCGCGGACGGCATGATTTTGTCGACTCCGACCGGATCGACCGCCTACTCCTTCTCCGCGGGAGGCCCGGTCGTGTGGCCCGATACCGAGGCGATCGTTGTCGCCCCGCTGGCCGCTCACGGCCTTTTCACCCGCCCGCTCGTCGTCGGCCCGTCGGCGTGTGTGGAGATCGTTGTTCTCGATGACATCTGGACGCCTCCGGAGATGTGGTGCGACGGCCTACGTCGTATGACAGTCCCTGCTGGCGCAGTGGTGCGGGCGCGCGTCGGTTCGTCTCCCGTTCAGCTTGTACGCGTCGACGACACGCCATTTTCTGCACGTCTCGTCCGCAAGTTTAATCTTCCCGTGCGCGGGTGGAGGGATGATCCTCGGTGATCGAGTCTCTCGATATGTCGCATCTCGGCGTCATCGAGTCTGCCCACGTCGACTTTGGCGAGGGCCTTATCGTCGTCACCGGTGAGACCGGTGCGGGCAAGACGATGGTGCTGTCGAGTCTCCAGCTGCTGCTCGGTGCCCGAGCGGATGCGGCGCTCGTACGCTCGGGTGCCGATCATCTGTCTGTCGATGGTATTTTTTCGGTCAACGAGGAGGTTGCAGCTCGCGTTGAGGAGGCCGGTGGCCTCGTCGAGGGCGGTGAGCTGATTGTCGGTCGTTCGGTGCGTGCTGCAGGCCGTTCGCGCGCGCACCTCGGATCGCGCCCCGTGCCGGCCTCGGTCCTGACGGATATCGTCGGGTCGATGGTGACGATTCATGGGCAGTCCGACCAGATCCGTCTCACGGGTGAGGCCGCACAGCGCCGCGCGCTCGATCAATTTGGCGGTGAGGAGCACGCGGCTCTGCTTGGGGAGTACCGCGCGGCTTTTCGTCACGCGGTCGAGGTCAAGCATCGCCTGGATTCGCTGCGTGTCGATGCGAGCGAGCGTGCCGAGGAGCTGGAGGATCTGCGCGCGGCGATCAAGCAGATTGAAGAGCTTGATCCCGCCATCGGCGAAGAAGAAGATCTCGTTCGCGAGGCAGCGCGCCTAACGAATGTCGAGGACCTGCGTGCGCTGGTGGGAGTGACTCTGAGCTTTCTCAAGGGTGACGATCGGGGCGACTTCACAGGGGCGGTTGAGGCGACCCGTCACGCCTACGCACAGCTCGATGACGCAGCTCGATTCGACGCGGCCGTGGCTGAGTTTGTGGGACGTGCGCGCAATCAGGTGCTCGAGTTGGAAGCACTTGCTGATGACGTTTCGGCGTACCTGTCGCGCCTCGACGCTGATCCGGAGAGGCTTGCGCAGATTCACGCGAGACGAGCGGCTATCAAAGACGTACTGCGTGGGCGCGCGGCTGACATCGAGGGCCTCCTCGCATGGGCCGACGAGGCTCGCTCTCGTGTCGAGGAACTTTCGTCGCCCGGGTCTGATCCGGCCGCTGTCGAACGTGAACTGGTGGCCGCCCAGGAGCGCGTTCTTGAGTGTGGGCGCCGCGTCACGCAGGCGCGTGTGCGTCTCGCGGGACAGCTCGCGGAGGGCGTGAACGAGGAGCTTCACGCCCTGTCGATGCCCGACGCGACGCTGCACATCGATTGTGAGCCGACGAAACCCACCTCCAATGGATGTGAGACCGTCGTCTTCCGCTTGCAGCCACATCCTCATGCTCCCGCCCGCCCTCTCGGACAGGGAGCCTCCGGCGGTGAGTTGTCCCGTGTCATGCTCGCATTGGAGCTGATGCTGGGGCGCACCGAAGCGTCGTCGACGTTTATCTTCGACGAGATCGACGCCGGTATTGGCGGGCAGACCGCGACCGAGGTTGGCGCGCGTTTGAAGAGGCTTGCACAATCACGGCAGGTGATTGTCGTGACGCACCTGGCCCAAGTCGCGGCTTTTGGCGATCAGCACCTCGTCATCGAGAAGAACGATGGGACCACGAAGGTGCGCGAAGTGAGCGGTGCGAACCGTGAAGCTGAACTGACCCGCATGATGGGTGGGGATCCGCACTCGGCTGCGGCGCGCCGCCACGCTTCGCAAGTCTTGGCCTCTGCCGTGTCACAATCGCAGGGATGAGTGAGACACTTTCAAAGGAAACGAGCGCGCGCTCCGGGCGGATTCGCATTGACGACCGCCCCAAGCACCTGGCGACGCGCCTAGAACGCGGCGAGATCGCCGTCATCAACGGTGCGGACCTGGACCGCGAGAGCGCTGCGGCGCTCGTTGCTGCCGGTCCCGTCGCAGTGCTGAATGCACAGCCGTCTCTGACGGGACGCGTAGCTGCCCTGGGGCCACGGCTCATTCTCGAGGCTGGCATTATCCTCGTCGACGACCTGGGTCAGGACATCATGTCCCTGCGCGAAGGCCAAGAAGTGACGGTCACAGGATCGAAGGTCCTCGTAGACGGCTCCGTCATTGCGACCGGATCCATCGTGTCCTTGGACGACTTGGATGTCGACGTCGCCGACTCGTCTGCGCTGTTCGCCGCTGTCGACGCCTCGATTGAGGACTACCTGTCGAAAGATGGTGCGACGGTGCTGCGCGGAGTCAACGTGCCCCAGCTCTCCGACCTCGAGAAACGGCCGATTCTCCTCGTGACGGGTGCTGCCGACGCGAAGGCCGAGTTGCGTGCCCTCGCGCGATGGCGCTCCGAGGTTAGCCCGTTTGTGATCGCCGTCGACGGCGGAGCCGACGTGGCGCTGAAGGCCCGACTGTCGCTCGACCTCGTCGTCGGTGACGCCGAACTGATGAGTGAGAAGGCAATCCGCAAGGCTCGCTCCTTTATCGTTCGCGCCGGAGGAGACGGCCTCGCTCCCGGCGCAGATCGGCTCGACCGTATGGGCGTCGTTTACGATCGCGTCGCTATGGCTGGCACGTCTCTCGACGCGGCTTTCGTTGTCGCTGCACATTCGTCGGCGCCCTCTGTCGTCACTGCTGGCGTGTCGTACGGGGAGGCGGAGCTGGTTGACGCCGGCCGAGCCCTTGTGGCCCCCGCATTCTTCTCGCGGCTTGCGGTTGGCTCGCGCCTCATCGGTGCGCAGGCGGTCGCGGCGACCTTCCGCCCGCGTCCGCGCGGTTGGACGCTTGTTCTGCTCGCCGTGGTCGCGCTGGCCCTGATGGGCGTCGCTCTGTGGTCGACCCCGTGGGGCAACGACCTGCTGCACCCCGTCACTTCATTCTTCGTCTCGCTGATGCACTCCGCAGGAGGAGCCCAATGATTAACTTCCGCTACCACGTCGTCTCGATCATCGGGATCTTCATTGCTTTGGCCGTTGGCGTCGTTCTGGGGGCCGGCCCGCTGCAAAGCCGTATTCAGGCTGGCGTCAGCTCGTCGGCGACCACCTCGGCAGCGGACCCGCTGCTGAGCGCTCAAGCAGATGCGGAGGCTGCCGGCCTCAAGGCCCTCGCTTCTTCGACGCTTACCGGTTCGCTGAGCTCCGCCAAGGTTGCCCTCGTTGTTTTGCCCGGCGCATCTGACGATGACGTGACTGCGATTCGTTCGACGCTGACCGATGCCGGAGCGAGCGTCGTCGGTCGAGTGACGCTCACTGACAACTGGCAGTCGACCTCGATGAGCCAGTACCGCACGACGCTGTCGACGACCCTGGCCTCGCACCTCGCGTCGGGCGCTGCCAAGACCGCTAGCGCTGATGGCGTCGTTGGCTATTCGATCGTCCAGGTGCTGACCACGACCGGAGCCGAGACCGACCTGCTGCGTCAGATTCTCACCGATGAATCCACGCCGATCATGACCATCGACGAGGATGCAAACGGTAGTGCCACGGCGCTCGTCGCCGTTGGCCCGCGTGCACAGGCGACGGCTGCTTCCAACGCGACGCCCGCTGCGGTGACGTCGAACCCCGATGCGTGGGTTGGCCTCGGCCAGGCGCTCGGCTCGACTAACGGCGTTCTCGTCGGCGACGCCTCCACCCGCGCCGCGATGATTTCGCAGGTGCGTGCCAGCGGTACCGTTGTTACGACAGTTGACTCGGTCGGAACGACTCTGGCCGCTGTCGATACCGCGCTGGCGCTGTCGACGCCCGCGACGAGTGCCCGCGCTTTCGGTGTGGGCACCGGTGCACAGTCGGTGATTCCCTCCGTCGAGTAGCACACAACGCTCTTAGCTGAAGCCCCGGTGGTTCATTGTGAACTGCGCCCCGAAACTTGGACGCTTTAAATGGTAGCCGTTATGCGGCTTCCT
>OCLW01000573.1_pt1 | contig 14072 bp, 8 predicted proteins | sample 1496041 | NCBI WGS metagenome assembly OCLW01 (sample SAMN04168690, study PRJEB22393) | synthetic metagenome | isolation source: purchased from BEI Resources HM-276D | reverse complement strand
GTAAAGGACGTTAATTTTTGTTAATCGTCCCTTCTTAGGGACGCAATATATAAGGCCGTCTGAAACGGTTTTTCTGTTTTTAGACGGCCTCTTGGCTTAGACCTTGAGAACCGCATGCGTGCTTAATTTATTATCTAATGAAAAAAGTTTCCGGCTTTCAGACGACCTTTTGTAATATTATCGGCAGCGGCTCAATGCCAACTTTAAACCTGCTCCGATTTCTTCAGGGCTGTTATCCAATGATAAAATTACATCGTCTGCATCAATGGCATCCCACGCTTCCAGCTTGACATGGCGGCTCGGGCTGATTTTCAGGCAGCCGTTGTGCAGCCAAATATCTACGCTCATCATGTTTTTAAATAGGGCGCGTCTGGTTTTATAGCCCAAGTTCCCGCATAGCTTGGCAACCCAATCCTCATAGCGTTGCCGAATTTTTTCGGTATCAAAAAAATCTTGGTCTTCTGGACTGTCATAAACGAAAGTCCTGCTGTTTGCCAATGCTTGCAAGACCGTTGTGCCTAAAGTTTCATTGTCGGTATCCAATGGCAGGATATGGGGGGGATATAGGTGGTCTGGAGCATATCGCCCAAATCCTGACCATGTTTGAATAATCAAGGCTCTTTCATTTGCCTTATAGCCAGCCCAATAATCTTGTTCTTGATTGAAAGTCATTTATTCGATCTCCGTAATTTTGACTGTAATGTTTTGACTTTTGCCATACTCTACCACACGTTGCAACTGCAATCTTTGCTCCTTATTAGTTTGTGCGGGTATGGCCAGATGGATTTCGCGCTGTTTGATCATGTCTGCCCTTAACGGTACTTCTGATAATTCATAACTTTTGAAATTTGCCGTCTTATCGATGTACCCTTTCATGGTACTGTAAAGCTGTTCGGGTTTGGACAGGCGTGCCGTAGTTTGCGTATCCAGAGTTTTGGCACTGATTGCCGTGCCTGTACCACGATCAAAATAATCAAATGTTTTAAAATTTTTAGGTAACCTTGCATTGGCAGACAAGCCCTTACCGACATAATCCTCCCAAGGCATTCCCTGTCCTTCAATCCCCTTGCCCCACTTGATACCGACTTCGGATTGGGACAGGATATTTCGCTGTACGTCAGCAGTTTTCGGAGTCAAGGAAGTTTTCACACCCGTTGCCAAGTTTCCCAATTTGCGCGTAATCAGCGTTTCCAATCCCCATACGGCTAGATTTTTCGCATCAGATACTAACGGCGATTCGTATTCTATTGGTGTACCCAAAGATAGGACAACTTTTTTACCAAAATCGGACTGGTAAGTGCCAAACAATTGCCGGCTTCCTTCTGAGGCCTGTGTATAACCACCGGTCATACCTGCCGTTGCAATAAGTCCACCGGCCGCACAGCCAATCCCGGTACTGCACAGACCTCCGCCTATAGCACCCGAACCGACAAAAGTCGTTGCACCCAATCCCATATTGCCCGCACCCTTAATTTTGGTGGCAGCACGGTCGTAACTGCTGCGTATATCATTCAGGCTGTTCCATGTTCCATATTTAAATGCATCCGTCCGCATCAATACGTTTTGTTCCGCTACAAACTGTTTACCGGCATCTTGGAGGTTTTTTAGTCCTTTATAAAGAGGGTCGAAGTCAGGTACGCCTTCCGCGCACCGGGTTAATGCACATGCAGCGGCTTTTAGGCGGTACTGTTCTTCAGCCGATTTGCCTTTTGACAGTTTGTTAAGGATTTGTGTTTCTTTCGGATGCAGCTGCCTATTGTTCCAATCGACATTCGCCCCTACTGCCGCCGTACCGACATTCCCGCCCGCCGCATAGCCGATTGCCGCCCCGCCCCGTGCAGTATGCTCCTGCCTATGCCGCCTTCTTTCCAGGTGTCGTAGCGGCTTTGGTTTTCGGCAAGATAGGCGTTTACTTGGCCGAGGGATGCGCGGAAGGCGGCTTTTTCGGCTTCGCTGTCCGTGTTTTGCAGTTCGGCCTCCAGCAGGGTTCGGGCTTCCTGATACCGTTCGTAACTTTGGGTATTGCCGAGTTTGTCGGCAACGGCCGCTACGGCTTGGGCGGCGTTTCTGCCGAACTCCTTCGTTACTTCCCTTTGCAGGTTGATCTCTTTGGCGACCGCGTCTTTGTCGAAGCTGTTTTTCAGACGGCCTGAGTGTTGATCCGCAGTTTCGGTGTCGATGCCGGTGTAGATACGCGCTTCGGTTTCTTTTGCAGTCCTGCCTGTTCGGGCAAGTTGTCCCGCTTCGTCGGTGATGTGTATGTTGTGGGTGTTGACGCCGCTGCGGGTGGTGCTGTTTTTGCTGTCTCCGTCGCTGCCGTAGCCGGCTGCCGGGCTTATCCTGTCGGTAGGCCTGCCTTGTTTGTCGGTAACCGTGCCGTCCCAGCCGCCGTTCAGGTCGAAACTGCCGCCTATGCCGAAGCTTCTGCCTTCGTAGCGGCTGTGGTTTTGAATGTCGCTGGCAGTAAGGGTGGCCGTCTGAAAAAGGTTTTTGCCCTTATCTTCTGCGCTTTGGCTAGACGTGATGATACCGCCCTTGAGGTCTGTGTTGTCTCTGACTTTGATTTGATAGCCGTCTTCTCCGGCATAAATACCGCTTTGCCCGGTTACGGAGGCATGGTCTGCTTTGACTTTGCTTTGGCGGTAACTGCCGCTTGCACTGAATCCGTAACCGACAGTAACTTGGACATTGCCGTTTTGCTGTTTGCTCTGATAGGTTTCAGTATCTTGAACACTTTCTATATGCAGGTTGCGCGTATCTGCCTGTATGCCTTTGCCGATGAGCTGCGCACCTTTGAGGGTGGTATCCCCGCCGCTTCGAATGGTAGTTTTACCGGTTGTGCTGCCGACATGGGTGTGGCGGTGGGTTGCTTTTGTCTGATTGCTGTGGTGGCTTGTTGAAAGAAAGGCTGTCTGAAACGTATTTGTTGTTTCAGACAGCCTCCTGGCTCAAACCTTGAAAACTACATATGTGCGTTCCGCACATCCTACGTATTGAGTTTAGGTTTCACATGAGCTACGGCTTGCTATGCCGTCTTTTTTCCAGGTGTGGCCGCGGCTTTGGTTTTCGGCAAGGTAGGCGTTTACTTGGTCAGATGGCGGATTTTTTGTTCGTCGTAGATGATGGAGACGCTGATACCGGAGTAAGCGTAGATTGGGTCTTGACCTCAAACCTACACTTGTTTTACATAAAATTTCGTGTCTCTATTTGAAAAATCTAAATAACAACATTCTACTTTACCTATTGAATTGATTATAGTTGAAACAGGAATATTAAGAAGCCTAATACCCAAATCATCAATTTCAAAATCATTAATTCCACTCTTATAAAGATAGCTTATTATTTCATCATTAATTTTTCCAAGCCAATTAAAAGAAATATCTTCTAAAAAAAACTTATTTGGTTCAAATATCTCTATCGCTTCAAGCTGATTTTTATCATCATAAAAACAATGGATATTCAATTCGGGAAAAACATCCATAGGAACCCGAGAGTATGATGACTTATAAATTTCTTGTACATCAGAACTAAATATTGCACGAACTTGTTTTCGATTCAGATTTGATGAGATAATATTTCTTTCTATTTTTTTTGAACTAAAATAAAAAATTGCCATAATTTTTTTGCCTAAACAATATTACCATTTTCGTAAGATGCATAGAACAAACCATGTCTTATCCATTTTGTTCCATCGGCAGACAGATAACGACTATATCTAAATTTTATTTTTCACTCTCATAAAAAATTTTCTGCAATATTCAATATATTTACTTTCTTAACCATAGCGTAAATTCCTCAGGCTTATATATTTCAGTATAAGTATGACTTAAAGGATATGACGCCGCGTGTTACGAGTTGCTTCTTTTGATTTCAGGGTTTATATAAGTTATGGCTTGCCTGGGCTCGAAGTGATAAAGAGAGTATTTACTTTTCAACTATAAAAATATGAGATAGTTCCATGGGAAAACCGTAATTTAAGTTTTAATAAAGCACCTTCTAGGCGATATAAAAATTTTCTATAATTTTCATTTGGTTTATATTTATATATAAGCTGTATTTCAATAGTCTCATAGCTACTTTCTCCAAAATCTTCAAAAATTTGACCTGATTCAATATATTGAATATATGAATTTATTTTTTCTTGCAACAAAAACAAATGCTCGTTATCCCATTTTAAGTGATCAGAAATAGTTAATATGAGTATTCCGTTTTCAATAGAGGCTGAATCAATTACATTCTCTTCCAAAATAGACATTATCTTTTCCTTTCAATTATAACTTTAGTAGGTTCAATTTTGGTCCCCTTTGGATAGCCCGGTTTTCCCTTACCGACCACTGTTGCTCCCGTTCTTTCAATTTCAGGAAAAGCTTTTTTCTGATTTTTAGTAAGTGGCGCAGTTATTGAAGCCTTACACTCTGTACAAACATCAAGACCACCTTCTTTCGAAATAATATCAAGCCTAGTTTTTACACCACTTTTTGTTTTAACTGTAATCTGTCTTTGCGGTTTAAAGCCTTGTTTAACTTTCTTCTGATAAATTTCCATCTCAAAATCCTCACCAGATTTTTTATTTTTTTCCAGTTGATCTTTACGATTTTTATGTTTGATTCCCTTGCTAGCCAATGCCGTATCCGGAATCCTGTCCCCCTTCGCAACATTGCCGTTTGCAGGGATACGGATATTCCCCGCACCCGCCAATAAGGGATCGCTGCCGGTAACTGTCGGCTTGATGTTTTTCAGGTTGCGGATGCCTGCAAGAATCGGGACTTTTATCCTCGGATTGGGGTTGACAAGGCTCGTCAGTCCTTCGGCAACGTTCAGTGCAAACTCTTCGTTTTTCCGCTCTCCCTGCCTGATTTTGGTGTCTTTCGTCCCGCTGTGCAGCCAGGTCAGGTTGCGGTATTCGGGTTTGTCCTGTCGGCGGTATTCCTCAAACAGCTTCGGATCGTTGTAGGTTTGCGGATTTCTTGCGCCGTAGTCGCGGTAGTCCCAAGTATAACCCAAGGCTTTGTCTTCGCCTTTCATTCCGATAAGGGATATGACGCTTTGGTCGGTATAGCCGTCTTGGGAACCTTTGTCCACCCAACGCAGTATCTGCCTGCGGATTCTCATTGCCGCTTCTTGGCTGCTGATTTTTCTGCCTTCGCGTTTTTCAACTTCGCGCTTGAGGGCTTCGGCATATTTGTCGGCCAACGCCATTTCTTTCGGATGCAGCTGCCTATTGTTCCAATCTACATTCGCACCCACCACAGCACCACCACTACCACCAGTTGCATAGCCGATGGCCGCACCGCCCAGTGCGTTGACCGCCGCTTTGCCCGCCGGACCGAGGTTTTCCGCCGCTTTGTCCAAATACGGTGCGGCAAGGGAAGTGCCGCCGCCGGCCAGTATGCCGCCGAGGCTGCCGGTCGTCAGTCCGCCTGCCGCCCCGTGCAGTATGCTCCTGCCTATGCCGCCTTCTTTCCAGGTGTCGTAGCGGCTTTGGTTTTCGGCAAGATAGGCGTTTACTTGGCCGAGGGATGCGCGGAAGGCGGCTTTTTCGGCTTCGCTGTCCGTGTTTTGCAGTTCGGCCTCCAGCAGGGTTCGGGCTTCCTGATACCGTTCGTAACTTTGGGTATTGCCGAGTTTGTCGGCAACGGCCGCTACGGCTTGGGCGGCGTTTCTGCCGAACTCCTTCGTTACTTCCCTTTGCAGGTTGATCTCTTTGGCGACCGCGTCTTTGTCGAAGCTGTTTTTCAGACGGCCTGAGTGTTGATCCGCAGTTTCGGTGTCGATGCCGGTGTAGATACGCGCTTCGGTTTCTTTTGCAGTCCTGCCTGTTCGGGCAAGTTGTCCCGCTTCGTCGGTGATGTGTATGTTGTGGGTGTTGACGCCGCTGCGGGTGGTGCTGTTTTTGCTGTCTCCGTCGCTGCCGTAGCCGGCTGCCGGGCTTATCCTGTCGGTAGGCCTGCCTTGTTTGTCGGTAACCGTGCCGTCCCAGCCGCCGTTCAGGTCGAAACTGCCGCCTATGCCGAAGCTTCTGCCTTCGTAGCGGCTGTGGTTTTGAATGTCGCTGGCAGTAAGGGTGGCCGTCTGAAAAAGGTTTTTGCCCTTATCTTCTGCGCTTTGGCTAGACGTGATGATACCGCCCTTGAGGTCTGTGTTGTCTCTGACTTTGATTTGATAGCCGTCTTCTCCGGCATAAATACCGCTTTGCCCGGTTACGGAGGCATGGTCTGCTTTGACTTTGCTTTGGCGGTAACTGCCGCTTGCACTGAATCCGTAACCGACAGTAACTTGGACATTGCCGTTTTGCTGTTTGCTCTGATAGGTTTCAGTATCTTGAACACTTTCTATATGCAGGTTGCGCGTATCTGCCTGTATGCCTTTGCCGATGAGCTGCACACCTTTGAGGGTGGTATCCCCGCCGCTTCGGATGGTAGTTTTGCCGGTTGTGCTGCCGACATGGGTGTGGCGGTGGGTAGTACTTCCCCCTTGCTCTTTACCTTTACCGATATTTCCTCCGGCGGTAATTCCAAACCTGATGCCGTTGCCTATTTTGACGGCTACGCCTGCATTCCAACCACTGCTTTTGTTTTTGCTTTGCTCGCTGCCGTCCTGTTTGGCAGATTGGAGTCTGATATGGTTGTCGGCAATGAGGGCAGTACCTGCATGGCCGATGACATCGGAACCTGTAATATTGATATTGGACTGCTCCCCACTTCCTGTTGCCGCAAGTGTGGTTTGCCCTTTGCCGATAATTTGACTTGCTGCCGCTTCGGTGTAATGTCTTTTTTGCTCGTTACGACTTTTCTGTTCGCCGTAGGTAATGGACACACTGATACTGGGGCTTTGATTGTTGTTTTGACCTTGTCCCGCACTGCTGCTTGGAGCAAATTGTTGCATTTGTTGGGTTGCTTGATAACTCTGCCATGCAGCATTGGCTGCAGCCATGGCATTAACGCGTTTATTTTTACTTTTGCCCACATTTTGGGCTGCTTGTATGAAGTTTTGTGCAGCTTGGACAACCGGGACATTGAGGGCGACGGTAAGGCCTTTTTGTTCCTGGGTATGGGCGTAGTCAGTGGCATACCGGTTGTTTGCGAACTCTACATCTATGCTTTTGGCTGTGACGGTATTGCGCCCCTCGGGGCTGGAGACGGTACTGCCGGTTTGTCGGTAGCGGTTTCCTGCAACTGTAACGGTGTCTCCATTCAGGCTGCCTATAATGCTGCCTGTATGGACAATATTGGTACGATCAGTGTCATCGGTAGTTTTCCGGTTACCGATAGTAAAGCCCAATCCGCCAGTACCCATGACGCCTGATTTTTTGCTCTCGTGGTATTCATTGCCGGTATAGCGATTATGGGCAGTAGAAATATCGATGTCGTGTCCTGCTTTTAAAACAATGCCCTTATCAGAAATAAGGTTGCTGCCGCGTACATTGATATCCTGCCCGGCTGCAACAATCATTTTGCCGCCGCCGATGTTGCTGCCGACTGCTTCATCATGACTGAAGCGGTAGCGGTCGTGTGTTTTGGTACTGGAAAGGATGCCTTTGCTTTTTCCGCTTACCGAGGTATCCAGTTCGGTTATTTGGCGTCCTTCGCTGATAGTGACATCACGTCCTGCGGCAAGGACGGTTTTGCCTTCTTCGGCCTCCAGTTCGCCTTGGCGGATTTTTAAGTCGTTACCGGCTCTAAGCAGTGCGCCGTTTTGCGTGCGGATACTGCTGCCGACTTCGGTACTTTGGCGGACATGGCGATGGTTCTCGTCATCTAATGTACCATAGGCTTCGCGATGTTCGGTACGGATGGTGCCGAGGTTGAGATTATTGCCGGCGGTAATTTGGGTAGTGCCGTCTTTAACTTGGTTAGAGACGGTGGCCGCATTGAGGTTGATATCGTTGCTGGCATGCAGGGATAGGATGCCGTCTGAAGTTCTGTTATCTACTTGTTCAGTATGGCTTCCGACCACGTTAATGCCGGCCATACGATCGATGGCGGTATTGCCGTTACGTTCATTACCGGAAGTTTGGGTTGTACCGTTAAGGTTGATATTTTGCGCTTGGGCAGTCAGCAGTCTGCCTGCTTGTACCTGCCCGCCGTCGATATTGATACTTTTTTCAGCTTTTAAGCCGATTTGGTCGGCTTGAATGTTACCGTTGCTGTTAATATTCCGTGCCTGGATGAGTACGGCCTGTCGCCCCGCAATGGTACCGCTGTTAGTCAGGTTGCCGTTTTGCAGTTTAAGTAAGACTTGTTCGGCACTAATCAGGCCACCGGAGGTATTGAGATCACCTTTGCGCGCCAGGGCATAGACTTTAGGAACCAGTACGGTTTGAGTCGAACCGTCAGACAGGGTGACGGTTTGATTTTCCATCCAAACGATATCTGAAGTTAAGCGGGCAACTTGCTCTGCACTCAAGGCGATACCTGGGGTGAGACCGAATGTTTTGGCAGCAGTAAGGCCGTTGTCCATCAGAGCTTTGAATTGTTCTTCATCACTCCTGTAGCCGTCGAGTCGGCGGTAGCCTGTTAACTGATGGATTTGTTCATTAACAAGTTTTTGTTCGTAGTAGCCGTCGCCAAGCCGTTTGTGTAGATGATTGGTGTCCAATTGCAGTTGTTGCAACATGTAGTCGCTGCCCAACCAGCGGCGGTAGTCTGCAAATTGAGGATCGGTTTCAACCAACCAGCCTTTATTGTCAGGATGGGTGGTATAGAGGCTGCTGTTAGGCAGAGTAACAGTAGCGTTATTTAACGAGACCACATTACCGGTATGGATGCGCTGACCATTGACGGCTGCCGTGGATACTCCGTCAATCAGTTTGATTGCAGATGCGGCGGGTTGAAAGGAAGGGGAGGCGGCATTCTGTTGGATGACGGATACAGGCGTGTCGAAGTCGTGGGTAAATAGTTGGGTATCATGGTAAGGAGTATGGTTTCTTTCAGTACGGCGTTGTCTTTTTCTACCGCTGTACCATCCTTTTTTTGTAACTGAATCCCACTGTGTGCCGACAGCATCTGTGCGACCTTTGCCTGTTGTACTTTGATTGGTAATTTCTTTCTGGTTTAAATCATCAGTGATAATACGCCCGCCTACTACAATCCGGCTGTCTTTGTTCAGCCAATTTTGACCTGAGGCAGTCAAATCACCGCCCACAGTAATGTGTGCCGGCCGGTTTTCGATGATGCGTTCTTTATAAGTCTCGATGTGGTAGTCTCGGACATGCCATTGGTTGGCCTCAATACGAGAACCATTTTTTAAATGGAACGTAGCAGTAGTTTGGTCTTTTTGTCCTTGCGAGTTGTCGAATAAACCGTCTTTTCCCGCCTGATAGTAGGTATTTTGCCCCAGTACGGTGTAGTCGCGGACTTGCTTTTCCGCTTTGGCTAAGTATGTCTCTGTTTTAAAGTGATTATTGATATTCTGCATATTCCGAACGGACATCAATGCATCACCTTGTACTTCCAAACCGGCACTGCCATTAACAAAGGTATCGGCCATGCCTGCCGCATGATGTTGTTCATCCAGTCGATTACCTACGGCAAAAATACCTTCGCTGGATAGTAGGGCACCTTCTTGGTTATGAATCTCTTTCGCTCCAATATCCAAACGTTTCCTTGCAGCTATTGCCCCCGCTTTGGTACTGCCTTCCGTCGTTTCTTCCCGGTTAAGCAGTATTTGCGCGTCCAGGGCAATATGGTTGCCATAGATTTTGCCTGTCCCGGTGTTGGTCAGGGTTTGACCTGCACCGATGTGGGTCAAACCGTCGCTGTTGATCAAGCCCCTGTTGTCAACATGCTGTTCGGATGTGATGTCCGTTTGTTCTCCACCAATAATTTTGCCTGTAACTTGGTTATCTATATTGCCGGCATTGAGTTTGAGCGTATGGCCTGCTTGTAGGGTATGGGTATTTTTCAGACGGCCTTTTATGCTTAGATTTAATTGTTTGCCTGCAGTGAGGTCGCGCTCTACGACGAAATCGTCCGTCAAAGCAATATCCAGTTTGTTACCGGCTGTTAATGTGCCATTGTTGGCGAGTGATTTGGCTTGTAGCGATACATTACCGGCAGATTGAATCGTGCCATCCGCATTGTTTAACGCCAAAGTGTTTTGATTTTTATCGTGAATAGACAACTGCCGGTTGGTGGCAATTTCACCATGTTGGTTGTATAGGCCGTCTGAAACAGCTAATTGTGCTTGGTTTGCAGATAGGAGTTTGCCGTTTTGGTTGTCTACATTTCGACTATTGATAGTCAGTTGTTCGGTAGCAGTAATATGGCCGCTTTGGTTAGTCAGTTGCTGACTTTGGATGTTAACCGTTTCAGCCTCTATACGTCCGCGCGTATTATCTAGAGTCTGACCTTCGGTATTCAGTCGTGCAACAGAAACTTTTCCTGTATTGCGAAGATTATTCTTGGTGGTAACGGTTCCACTATCGGCAAGAATGTTACCTGCATTATGTAAACCGGCGGTATCAAGCTGTAAATGTGCAGCTCGAATATTGCCTTTTTTATCATTGCTCAAGCGGCCCGAATGAATGAGTGTCAGATTGTTGGCGGCAATTTCTCCGGCATTATGCAGTTCACGGTTATCAATCTTGCCGGTTTGAGTTAATAAGTGACCGCTGTTTTTAGCAGTTTGAGTGTTAACAGCCAGATCGTGTGCCTGGAGTTTGCCTTTTACCGTATTGTTAAATGAATCGCCTGATACTCGTAGTTTAGCCGCATTCAGACTACCCGAATTTCCCAAACCGTTTTGGGCGGCAATGTCAATTTGCCCACCCGCATTAATTGATCCTGCATTGTCAAATGCTCCTGTTGTTTGAATGCGTCCTACGGCGTAGTTTTTTGCAGGTGCTGTAGGTGAAACGGGATTGTTTGAACCAGGCTTAGATACCGAGACAGTGCTGCTGCCTGAACCTGTTGCAGTACTCGGAATCTGTGGTATGACTGATGGATTGGGATTCAAACCGGTCTGTGGAACGTCACTTACACCAATCTTGCCACTGTTATCGAATTTGCCGGCAGATACCAAATCCAATGCTTGTGAACCTGTTTGAGTAATATTACCTGTGTTATCCAAACCACCTGTTGACATATCTAAGCGGGCAGCCTGGATCGTACCGTTGTTTTGGTTTTTCAGACGGCCTAAATTACGAACAGTCAATCGACCTGAGGATAAGACCGTACCTGAATTGTCCAGCGTCTGGCTGTGAATATTGGCATCATCCTGTGAGGCAACCGTACCGCTATTATGAACATTGCGGGCATGAAGTGAAACCGCATGATTTTCTCCCGTCGCTGCAATCATGCCCGTGTTGACCAGTTTACCCTCAGCATTCACTGCCACATTGCCGGCTGAGGCAAACCATTGCCCTTGATTACGAATGCCTGCTTGCTCGACCGTACTGATCAAGGTGATTTTGTTGGCATACATACCTCCTAATTTGCCTGTATCAATCGCAAATAAAGGGATATGTGTGCCGTTGTTGGCTGTATTGTTTGACGTATTGGCAGCAGCATTATTGAGAATAGGCGAATGTGCATTACCTGTTGCGACCACATCGTTTTGTCCCGCGACGACACGAACATCTTGTCCCCATACGGGTGCATCAATTTTGGAATGATAACTGAGAATACGTGTGAAATCGGTATCACGGGCATCCAAACCGTGTCCGGCGATTACAACATTGCCTTGCCTTATCTTAAAGCCGCTAAGGTCTCCTGCTTGATATTGCGGTTGGCCTGTCGTCAAAGTGGCACGGGAAGCATTGATAAAACCACCACCATTGACTGCAATCCCTGCCGGATTGGCAATAACGACTTCTGCACGTCGTCCGCCCACTTCAATATAGCCATTCATTTGTGAAGAATGGCTGCTGTTGATTTGGTTTACAACCACACGTGCTTCGCCCCTTGCCAACCAAGGATTACCTTGAATCCAACCGCCTAGCTGTGTTTGGGTGTTGCTGCGGCTGTTGTTTAAAATCGCCCCGCGATTACCCACATCAAACTGGGCGTATTGATTAACAGAAACCCCTGCCGAAGTAGGGGTTTGAATATTGACTTGCGGTATGCCGTTACCTGTTTGCAGGATGGTAGGCTGTTGCTGTGCAGGTGCGGATTTGTCGGCAACGATACCTTGGGCAGTAGCAGAAGAAGAAGTCAGGATAAGGGCAGAACCGAGCAGTAATGAAAGGGAGAATGAGATAACAGAGATAGAATGGATAAAACCCGCAAAGCCCGCAATATCATTTGGCAAAATACCTACAGCTTGGGTGTCGGCTGTGTTTTTGCCCTCGCGTTTGGCATTTTCAGCAACGGCTATCATGCAGTTTCGATGTTTGTTAAATACAACTTTGTACAGGGTGCGGTTCATAGTAAGGGCTTTCTTAATAATATTTTTATAATCGTAAATTAGATTAATTTTTAGGGGCTGACGTAGATTAACAGTTATGCCAGGCTACGAAAATAAAGATAACCAATTGTAAATTAAACAATAGAGTTCAAAAGAAACTGCTTGAATTTTTCGTACTCCAAGCTACCGCCCGTTCCGCTGCCGATATTTTGGGTATGGCGCTGCGGGCAATTTCCGTTCCCACTTCGGCGAGTTGGCGCATAATGGAACGCTCGCGCACGATTTCGGCATGGCGCCGGATGTTGGCGGCAGACGGAGTATTTTGCGCCAGCGTAATCAGATATTCGAATCCCCCCGCCGCTTCCAGCTCTTCGTTCCGCTGCAAATCTTCCTGAACCGTGATGACATCGGCAGGACGGCTCTCATTGATCAGTTTGGCAATGGATCGGAAAATCAGGCGGTGTTCGTGGCGGTAGAAATCCTCTCCCGAAACCACATCGGCAATCCTGTCCCAAGCCGGATTTTCCAGCATCAACCCGCCCAAAACGGATTGTTCCGCCTCCATTGAGTGCGGCGGAAGCGATAATGAGCCGATTCCTCCGTCTTCAGACGGCATGGCTGTGTAATCGTTCATGGTACATCCGACAAAATTGCAATCTTCTATTGTAGCGTAAAGCAGGTTCAATTGGTTTCCGTACCGCAAAACAGGTAGAATACGCGAGTTGCCGGGTTAAATACCTTCCTCAACCATCACAGTTAACATAGGAAATAATTTGGCAATCTGAGAATCGGCTATCCACCTGTTTGTCCCTTCAGTCCTAAGCATACCTGAATCTTTAACCCAAATTGTTCCATCCTTGTCCTTAAAACGTGTGCCATTAGAAATCTTTTCCCATTCGTTTAAAACGACTTTTGCATTTTTGTTTTCAGGATTTTTGGCCCCATTATCTTTAGCCACATCTTCAAATCCCCAACGTTCCTCTACGGCTTTTTTCAGAATATTCAGCCTATGGGCTTTAGTCACGTTCTGACCTTTTGCAATGAGCGAAGCGATATATGCTTCCGCCCTGACCCGTATCGTTCCGGCTTCCAAATCAGTCATTCCGGCAAAAAGTTCCGATTGATTTTCAAGAGGGATGTCTTTCGACCCTATTTTATGTAGGATTGAGAATGTAAAACCTACAATTTTTCGTCCTTCTTTATGCTGCTCGTAGGTAATGGAAATATCCGTTTTATCATTGATCTGCTTGACGGCGAAATCCAAAACCTTACGTTTGAATAGCTCCATTTTTTGATACTCGTCAGGCATCATACCCAAACGTTCGCGCAACTCCATTGTACTGAACATCGGTGTCTTACCGGCTGCACGCCATGAAATAATAATTTCGTAGAGCCGCACCGCGTATTTACTGCTCAACGATGAGACCTGATCAAGCTCGTAGCTTGTGAAGTTTTTTTCTAGCATCGTAATCAAAGGGGCAACATTTGGTGCAAAAACTAACTCTACCGTTGCCTGTTGTTCAATATAGGCGACTTGAGATACCCACCTTGTCCGTACTACCTTTTCCCCTTTTGGTGTTTTTTCGATAAAACTGAATTGGCGTTCAAAAAGGTTGTTACAGGCATCTTTCAAAGCCTTATACGCCGTATTACGGTTGGTATGGAAATTATTAACGATGCAGAACTTATCCGTTCCATGCAGCGTCAGCAGCACATAGATGCTGAAT
>OCLW01000550.1_pt1 | contig 15345 bp, 17 predicted proteins | sample 1496041 | NCBI WGS metagenome assembly OCLW01 (sample SAMN04168690, study PRJEB22393) | synthetic metagenome | isolation source: purchased from BEI Resources HM-276D | reverse complement strand
TGACCGCCACGCAGCCGCCCTCCAAGGACGACTATGCGCTGAGCTGTCCGGTCGTCAACCAGCGGCTCGGCAACCTCTATGCGCGTTATGCCGAGGTTGAGCGCGAGCAGCGGGCGCGGCAGCGCCAGTCGGCCATGATCGGCGGGCTCGTGGATGTGGGTGCCACGGTCATCGGCGGATCGGCCATGATGAACGCAGGATCGGCCACCGGCCTGCGCAACGTGGGCCTTGCCACCGATGCCGGGCGCTCGGCCCTTAGCGCGGTGGCCGGCCGGGAGTCGAGCACTCAGCAGCTCAAGGACGTGAACGACGCCATGCTGATCGCGCAGCGCATCGGTCAGCTCGAGAAGGTGAAGTTCGAGAAAGGATGCTGAGGTGGACGGGTTCGAGCCCGCTTCGGTTCTCCTCTCGGACGGCCAGATCCCCACGGGGATCTGGCTCGCCCTCGCCCTCCTCGTGGCGCTTGTCCTGGTTCTGGCAGTTCTCCGGATCAGGTTCGAGACCTCCTACACGGCGCGGCCGGTCCTGAACCGGACGGAGCAACGCCTCTTCCGCTCCCTGAGCCGGGCGATCTCCTCACTGCCGGAGCCCCGGCCGCGGCTCCTCTGCCAGGTCTCCTACGGGGAGTTTCTGGCAGTCCGCAGCCAGAAGGCATTCTGGCGGATCAATGCGAAGCGCGCCGACTTCCTTCTTGTCGATGCCGATTTCAGGCCGCTTCTCGTGATCGAGTATCAGGGCCGCGGTCACTACGGCCGCACCCGCCGCGACCGTCGCGACGCGCTCGGCCGTGACGCCATCAAACGCCGGGCCTGCGCCTCTGCCGGAATCCCGTGGATGGAGCTGCCGACCGACTACAGCGCCCAATCCCTCCGCGAGACGCTTCATGCAGCCCTCGCCCCCATTCCCGAGTTGAAGGAGCCAGCTCATGGCTGACGTGTTGACTGCAGGACACGGAAGAGGGCCTGCGGCTTCTGTTCCGCGCCCTGCCACTCGGGGCACAGACCGCGCTGATCTGGAGCGCGGTGCTTCTCTATTACTCGTGCCTGCTTCCTTCGGCCGACGTGCTGGCGGGCCGTTTCCGAGACCACTTCCTCCTTCGGCGGCTTCAGCCCGGGCCTGCGCGCCTTCACCCGCAAGAGCGAAGGCTGCGACGCATGGTGATGAACGACGCTGCGGCCGCTCGGCGGCTGATGGAATCCGAGCTCTCGCGGGGTGCGCCCGGATGGGCCGCAGCGGCCGAATGGGCTGCGGATCGACTGGAGCGGTAAAGAAGATGATGACCTACCTCGAGAGCGCCGAGGGCGAGACCATCACGAAGGAAAGAGCCCTTCGCGAGCTCAAGGCGCACGGCGTGCCAGTGCCAGAAGGCGTCGCCGCGTTTCTGCAGGAGTGCGGCGATCGGGAGGTCTACGATGCGGGTGACGTCCTTCGCTGGCTCGGCTACTGACGTGCCTCGCAGCATTGCATTCTGGGCGCTGCCCGTCGCCGGCATCGCCCTTCCCCTCCTCTGCACTCTGCTTCCGCGCCCATGGCTGCCGATCTCGGGTGATCTCTCCAGCGCTGCCGTGCTCGGGAGCTTTGCGCTCGATGCCCTTGCGCTCGTAAGCGCCGCTACCCTTGCTCGGCGTCTGTGGCGGCTTCGCAGGCGCGTCCAGTGAAGCGCGATCTCCTACTCCGCATCTACCTGCACGGCTACGGCGTGCGGGCTGGCGCCTTCCCTCAGGATGGAGAGACGGCGCTTAAAGCCCTGCGCCCCGGCCTCGTCAAAGACAGACAGAGAGGGATGTGCCTTCGGTTGCCAGACCCGACCGAACTCGACAGCGCCGGAGTTCGGAATGGCAGGAAACACCAGGACCTCGACATCCGACCCGTAGGCGTTCTTGATATCGTCGAGAACCTGCCCTGCAAGCTGCCGGAATTTTCCGAGATCGGTCTTGTTGCGCATGACGCTCGTTCCGAAGCTCGAGGAGCGGATCGACCAGATCGGAACCCCCTCGCCCACGGCCGCCATGATGCGTTCGTCGACGATCTCCGAGGTCACTTCCAGTTTCAAGGCAACCCTCTTGGCCTCCGAGTTCTTGGTCGAACGCACGACTGAAAAATCGATCTCGGCACCATCGTCCCACCAGCTCCAATGTTGCCGCGGCTCCCGATGCGCCTGGTAGACGGTGGCGCTCGAGATGTCGGAGATCAGCCGGCCCAGTTCGATGAGGATCGGGATCGGCGCCAAGGCGAAGACCGCCAGATGCTCCATGTCCCCTTTCTCGAAGCGCCACCGGATGTCCTGGTCGTACCCCTCCCGCAGGCGCCTGAGTTCAACGTCGTAGTAGTTCGGATCGCTGTCCTTGTGGCGCATGCCGCGGATCTTGATCTCGGTCGGCCTGGTGTCGCCGAGGGTATTGGTGTCAGCCACCGCCTCGAACGCGTCATCGAAGACGATCGCCGTCTCGTTTGGCCCGATGGGGGAGCTGACCTGCAGGACGTGGGCCGCCTTTGTCGTTCTCGGAGACAACAGCCGGTCGACTCGCGCCTCCTGCTCCCGCTTCATCGCGGTCAGGATCTCGACGGTGTAGATGTGCTCCTCGGCCTTGTCGTCTACCTCCCGATGATGGGTGTCGCAGACCAGCATCAGGTTGTTGATGTTGTCTGCCAGCAGCGGCGAGAGAGCGTCGTCACCCCTGGCGCCGCCGGGGTCGGCCGCCACGATATGCGCTACGTAGGCGCTGTTCCGTTGCATGTTGGCCGTAACCCGATCGACATCCAGCCGCTTGCCGCAATTGCGGAACTGGCAGCGGCCCGCCGCCCGCGCCCACAGGAGCGTTTTCGTTACCTGTCTTGCGTCAGTCCGTCTTTTCGCCATGCAGGCACTCCTTTCTCAGTCTCAGGGCGTCACCGATCGAGATCGGCCCCGGTGCGTTCGGTCCTCGCCACACGCCATCCAGGTGCCAGAGCTCGTAGTTGTGGAGCCATTCCGATGCCCAGGGCAGAATGGTGTCCGCCACGGAAAGCGTGTCGTTCCATTCGCCGGCCTCCGGATCGAAGAGGCAGAGCGGGGAGTCCTCGGGGTTCTCCACGTCGAGGATCAGATGGGGAATGTCGATGAAGGCCGTGCCGACACGCGGTCGCAACTGCGGGCTCACGACGATGGCCTTGGGCGTCTGACCAACTGACCAGCGCACAAGAACTGTGTAATCCATCTGGAAGCCGCGCAGTGGTCCCATCCAGCTGATGCTCGTAGATCCGATGACGCCCGGCCTGAACTCCGGCCATTTTGCCCGCATCCTGCGGATCTGCGCTTCCAGCGACAGCCGCCGCGGTTTCATTTGTCCTGCACCCCGCAATGGAAGTGGTGAGCAGGTGCTGCGGAGACCTTCAAAGCCGCCGCTGCGGGCAAAATCGCCGGGGCAGCAATGTAGCCCCTGCCCTGCTCCACCCGGGTCTTCCCGGCTGTAGAGGAAAGCTGGTCGGTGTAGGCCTTGAACGACGCGACCGTCGCCCTCTCTCCGAACAGTCTCGAGAAGATCCGCCGGATCTCCGGCGCCTCCGAAATACGGGCCTTTGCCAACTCGTGCCGAAGATGCCGCATGTCGTTCTGGAGGAGCTGCATCTCGCACACCTGCTTCGGCCAGCGATCGTTGAAGTTCTCCTCCCAGAGGGCCGGGTTTCGCTCTTCTGGCCGCGAGCCGGTGGCGAGGCAGTACGCCATCCGCTGCTCGACGAGGTTGGCATAATCCTCGAGCTGCGAGCAGAGGCCCGTGGAATTGACGGGAACCATGGCAGCCAGCTTCGAAAGATAGACCGAGGGCGGCCGACGTTCCTTGCGATTGGCGTATCGCAAGTTCAGGTACCGCTTCATCAGCTTGAGCGCGATGACCTGCGGCGCGTCGCGGATGGGATCGACCTCGTCCGGCAAGTCGTCAACCTGTGTGTCAGCCTTGATGATCATGGAGCCGAGCGCGATCCGGTCACGGATGCCGAGCGCCGTCCGGGCCTTCGCGACCTGGTCGCGGAAGATGACCGTCGGCTGCGCGACCCTGCCCCTGAACCAGGATGCGAAACCGTAGGGATTGGCTGCGACCCGCAGGTCCTCGCCCTTGTCCGGACTGTGGTAGATGTCTCCGACCCGGTCGACGCGCGGGGCGCTGGCCGGATCCATCGGCGTCAGATCGAGATGCATGAAGGCGAACTTGAGCTGGATGCACCGCGTGCAGCGCTGGATGCCTGTCGAGTCCGGAAACCCCTCCAGGCTGGTGTAGAGCTCGTCGAGAACCTTGGCAGGACCCCAGCCCATGGGCGTGGGAAACTCCAGGATGCCGTCAAGATCGAACCGGTCATCGTCGGCACCATGAACGATCGTGGCGCCGATGGCCCGGGATCCCTGAGCGTAGACCAGAGCGTTATTCAGATAGGGCGCCAGCGCGCTCCCCTGCCGCTCCAGGTGCGGCTTGATCAGGTCGTAGCGCTTCCTCAGAACCCGCCGATCCCGGTCGCTGAGCTCAAGCTCCAGGACCGTGCCGAGGAGGAGGGCGTCAAGTGCGGGAGATGTGTTATCGAGCGGCATATGTCTTCCTCTCTGTCTTTCGGTCGTCCCGCCTCCCCTCAGGCGACCGCGCTTTACCATATATGGTGTAGCTAATGATTATTCAAACCATATATTGTGTTTACTCACGCCGCCATCCTGTTGCTGCGGGCGTTGATCCAGTCCCACGCCGCCTGGGGCAGCCAGCCGGCATGGTTCCGGGTCACGCCGATGATGAGGACGCTGTCGTTCTTGTCGACGTGGGGTGCGAGGCGGTCCCAGATGCCGCCGGCGTTCAAGTTGGTGTCAACGAGCCAGGTCGAACCGAGGTAGTACCACCAGGCACCGAGGTTCTTGATGGCGTCGTGGAGCCCGTCGTAGTTCTGCCCGGGCCGGTGCAGGTCGTAGTTGATCGCGTAGATCACTTTTGATCTCCTATAGTTGTCGGGGGCAGACCTTCCGGCCTTGCCGCCTCATCTCCATATGCGGGCGAGAGGGGCTGCCTCGGACATGCGGGCGCGATGTCCGAGAGGAGCAGGTTCGGCCGCATAGATGAGTGAGCAGGTGGGGTGTGAGTTTGGGGCAGAAGACCACGATCAGGACGAGGGAAGAGATCGAGGCTGCGATCTGCGGCTTCACAGTGGCGGACTACGCCAGGCTGGAGAGCGCGGCTCGTTACTTCGGGCGCGGTTCCTCCGTGGATACTGGTGACTTGGTACAAGAGGCACTGGTACGCGCCCTTGACGATCGGCGGTCCTGTCCGGCTGACGTGCCGATCATGAGGTTTCTGATCGGCGTGATCCGCTCCCTGGCGAGCGGCGAGCGCGAAAAGGATGCCCTTCGGCATCCGGCAGACGCATCGGAAGCTGTCGGCGAAGACGGAGATGTCCTTGAGATCCAGGATCTGGGCCCGGACGCGGAAGCGATACTGATCCGGGACGAGGAGGATGCGCGCATCCGGGCGGCTTTCTTCACCCTCTTCGACGATGATCCCGTCGCCCAGGACATCCTCGTCGGAATCATGGAGGGCCTGACGGCCGAGGAACTCCGCGAGCTCACGGGACTCGATGTCACCGCCTACAACACGAAGAGACGCCTGATGCGCCGACGCATCGACAAGAAGTTCCCCGCGGGGTGGAAATCATGACAAGTGAAAAATCATTTCGAAAGCGCCCTCTCGACCGCTTGGCAGACGCATTCGTGGAAGATCTCATGAGCCTGTCGGACGAGGAAATCCTGGCGGAAGCACGTGAAGATGGTCGCGATCCGGAGGCATTCGCTTCCCGCATGCGGGCCCGGTTCGAACAGGTCCGTATTGCGTCCAGAAAGACCCGGATGGCGGCCGCCAAGGCAGGTGTTTCCGCTGCACGTCGTCAGGAAACCCCGCACCCGCCTGCAGTCATCGACATGGCATCTGCACGCGCGCGGCTGCGGCAGGCGATCGACAGGAACCCGGCCGGCTTGACGATGGCGGCCCGCAACGAAAGCGAGCTTTCCGATGCCGACGTGCTGAGCCAGCTCCAGGATCTGATGGAGCTCGGGGTAATCGATCCCCAGGACGGCCTGTCCTGATGCGTCTCACCCCGGCCGAAGCCGTGCTCCAGGACCTGGGCGTGACAGACCCCAGTGAGATCGACCTTGAGGCCATCGCGTTCGATGCAGGGGCGAAGGTGCGTTACCTCGCCCTTGACGGCTGCGAGGCACGCATCGTCGGCGCGAACGACAAGGCGATCATCACCGTCAACAGCCGCAGCCCTGCCGCTCGCCAGCGGTTCTCGATCGCCCACGAGCTCGGCCACTGGCACCATCATCGCGGGCAGTGCCTGATGTGCCGCGTCGAGGACTACCATCCGCGAACTGGAACATCCCGAGAGCGGACGGCCGATGGATACGCGGCCGACCTCCTGATGCCGAACTACCTGTTCCGCCCCCTCGTCCGACAGACGAAGAAGCTTGACGTCTCGACCATCCGGTCCTTCGCTGAGGCCTTCGACGTCAGCTTCACCGCTGCGGCCATCCGGCTCGTCGAGGCGGACCTCGAACCTTCGATGCTCGTCTGCCACGGGCGGAACGGACGCCGCTGGTTCACGCGGTCGAAAAGCATTCCAGAGCGGTGGTATCCACAGCGGGAACTGGATCACGAGAGCTTCGCGTTCGACATCCAGTTCGGTTTCGCTCAGGAAACGCTTTCCCCCAAGAAGATGGGTGCAGATGCCTGGTTCGACCGGACGGGAGCGGACCATTTCGAGGTCAAGGAGCAGACCGTCCGTATCGGTCGCAACGAGACACTGACGCTCCTGCTCTTCCATGACGGACGAATGCTTGAGGAAACCGACACCCGGCGCGCCTGGCGATGACGACGGGTTGGGGAGAAGGGCTGCAGCCGCGCCATCTGCGCCTCACCAGTTGATCGGCGGCCTTGACTACAAACTGAGCCCCAATGCCACCCTATTCGCCGAGGGACGCTGGTTCCAGACCGAGTCGGTAGGTTTGACGGCCCAGGCGGGGACAACTTCAACGGCAGGCTCGAGACCTTCGACCTGCTCGCCGGCCTGCGCTACGCCTTCTGAGCCTCGCCATCTGAATCAACCTGCTGTTACGCGACTGCATGGGTCAAGCAAGCGACGAAGGTTGGACTTCCTGCGGATCTTCAGCCACGAACGATCCCCGCGCGACGGAGGTTGTCATGCGGTTGAGTGCTCGGGTGGCGACCTGGTCATCGGTGATTTCTCGATCATTGCTCCTTGATGTCGAGGCCTGTCCGATGTCCACTTCCCGCCCGACGTGCGGAAATATCCGCAGGCACGGCAAGCATCGAGCATCTGCGGCGAACAGCAGGATTTCCCGCAACTCTTTGTTATCTTCTAAGATCTCGCTGCGCCGCCTCTGAGCGACCGCTTCGATGATCGCTGCGGAGCAGCACCCATGATGATCGACCGGCCGCAATGGGCCGGGTACATCGAGTCGCGCACGGCGCACCTCCTCATCCGGGATGTCCGCAACCTGTGCAGAGGTCCGCTGGCTGCGCCGCTGGACGGCGGGCACGGAGCTGCACACCGCGCCTGTCTGCCGGACACATTGGCTTCCTCGAGGAAGCAGTTAGCATTATGGGTCGGGTCATCCCTACCCGAGCGCCAACCCGGATAGCTGGGTCCAATCATGGGGCGCGGCAATGCCATGACCGGCGTTGCAACGAGTACGGAAATTCCGTATGTTGGTAGTTATGGAGAGCAGATTCGATCCCGCGAAAGACGCCGCGAACCTGCAGAAGCACAAGTTGCCACTGATCTTTGGCGATCGGATCTTCGAGGACGATAGTCACCTCATTATCCCCTCGATCCGTGCCGAAGATCAGGAAGAGCGCTTCAAGGTTGTAGGTGAGGTCGAGGGGAAGCTCTTCACGGCCGTGTTCACATGGCGGGGCGATCTGCCCCGCTATATTTCCGTGAGAAGGAGCAACAATGGTGAAGAAAGAGCCTATCGTTCTTCCTGCTGACACGTCCGACGCGGAAGATTTCGATGTGACGGCGGAGGCAATGGATCGCGGTCAGCGGGCGCGGCTGATCCGTAAGGTGAGGTCGGGCCTCGGGCTCTCGCAGGCCGATTTCGCGGAGCGTTTCCGTGTCCCTGTCGGGACTCTGAGGGATTGGGAGCAGGCGAGAGCCACGGCACCTGATTTTGCCGTCGCCTATGTTCGGGTCATCCAGGCCGCTCCGGAGTTGGTCATGAAGACCCTCGCTGCCTGACAGGTCTGACCGAACCTCCCACAAGGCTGTCGTGCTGGGCATGAAACCTCCACTGCGGCATTCGCTCAAGTGGCTTAACCTGCGTATAATTCGCCAAGCTGATATGGTCTCTCGGGGTCCCGCTCCGATGCCTGATAAGGTGCGCGTCGGGACCCCTCGCTTAATCGGCGGCCTGTGCTTCTTATCAGGCCAACTGCAGGTCGTTAGACAACTGACCCAGCAGCGTGTTCGTCACCGTTAGAACATCGTCACCACCAAAGTCGAAGATGACATCCGAGCCGGACTGACGAGCGTGGGCCATTGCCGCACCAACCGTCGAAATGCCTGTTCCGGTCAGCAGGATGATGTCAACATCGTCCTCAAAATCAGCAATCCGGTCACGCGCGTAGCCAGCACCAAAGACGAAGACGTCCGATCCGGATCCGCCGTAGAGTTGATCGTTGCCTGCCTGCCCATAAAGAGTGTCATTTCCATCATCTCCGGTCACCGTATCATCGCCGGCGCGACCGTAGATGACATCGTTTCCGGATGCTCCATAGATCGCGTTTGCACCTTCATTGCCGCGCAGGTTGTCGTTGTTGTTTGAGCCCATGAGGTTCTCGATCGAGATGTAGACGTCGCCAAATGCATCGCCGGTATTGATGCTTGGGTCGCTGAGATCCACTTTGACCGCCGTCGTGGCCGAACCGTACGAAACACGATCAATGCCTTCCCCTCCGTCGAGGGTGTCGCTCCCAGCGCCGCCATCGAGTATGTCGTTGTCCTCATGCCCGAGCAGATGATCGTCGCCTTCGCGCCCCCGAAGAACGTCGTTGCCGGACCGACCGAGGAGGGTGTTCGCGTTGTTGTCACCCGCTAGAGTGTCGCCGAAATTCGATCCACCGAGGCTTTCGATCGAAATGTAGGTATCACCCGCCGCGTCGCCGGTGTTGGAGGTAGGCGTAAGTAGGTCGGCTGAGACACCTGCTGTCGACAAAGAGTAATCCGCTCTGTCCCAGCCGCTTCCACCGTCCAGCGTATCAGCGCCGGCGCGGCCTTCCAGCCAGTCGTGTCCGGAGCCGCCTGTCAGGCGGTTGCCGATGCCACTGCCCACCAATTCGTCCGAAAAATCTGATCCAATCAGATTTTCAATGCCTGCGTAGACGTCATCCGCGGCGTCGCCAGTGTTCTTTGCGCTGTTGGAGAGGTCCGCGCACAGTCCACTCGCAGATGTCGCATAGGAGGCGGTGTCGATTCCAGTTCCACCCGACAGCGTGTCAGCTCCCGAGCCTCCAGAGAGCGTGTCGTTTCCCGCGTCTCCCCAAAGTCGATCCAGTCCGGCGCCCCCGTCCAAGCTATCATCGCCGTCGCCGCCCGAGAGATCATCGTGGCCCGAACGACCCCGAAGGATATCAGCGCCTCGCAAGCCAATCAGAACGTTGTTCTGGTCGTCGCCCCACAGGCTGTCGTTGTAGCTGCTACCCGATGCGTGCTCGAAGCCTGCCAAGATATCGCCGGATGCATCGCCGCCGGATGTGTTACCGCTCAACAGATCAATGAAAACCGCGCTGTCGGACTCGTAGTAGCTGACCACGTCGAGAACACCCGCTCCACCGTCGAGACGATCCCCGCCATCGCCGCCTATGATGATGTCGCTGCCTTGCCCGCCGATGAGTGTGTCTGCTCCGTTGCCGCCAACGAGTTGATCATCATCATCGCCCCCTATGAGGCTATCATTGCCGTCTCCCCCCGAGAGCATGTTGAAGCCTGCAGCGCCGAATAACGTGTCGTTGCCGTCATTCCCATAGAGCGTGTCCGATCCTTCGTCGCCTTCCAGAAGGTCGTCTCCGCCGCCTCCGAAAATGCGGTCCGAACCGATTCCTCCATAGATGGAGTCATCGCCGTCGCCGCCGGATGCAAGATCAGATCCGCCGCTGCCGTAAATGACGTCACTGTCGGCGCCGCCATCCAGACTATCACTCCCATCGCCACCCACCAGAGTGTCCATACCGGCTTCTCCAAGCAGCAGGTCTGCTCCGGTGCCGCCGACCAAGGAGTCGGCTCCGGTTCCCCCGACCAGGCTGTCAGAGCCGGACCCACCCGATATCGTGTCTTTATCGGCGTTCCCGTAGAGTAAGTCCCCGCCGCTTGACCCGCTTATATTGTCGTTGCCGTTGCCACCATCGACCGTATCGCGACCTTCTCCCCCAATGATCGAGTCCGACGACATCATTCCCGTCAGAGTGTCTTCTCCCATCCAGCCAAACAACGTTCCATTCTCTACAAAGCTGCCGAAGAGGATGGAGGCGGCGCTGTCGCCAACCCACATATCGGTGTTGCTTCGAACGTAGTCGGCAGACGTGTCGAGGGATGTGTCGATGGACAGGATCCTTGTTGAACCATCTCCAAAGCGGAGCACTTCAATGTCCATAGCGTCGATGACGACTTTGGCTGATGCCGACGTGGCGCGGTAGATCTGCCACTGGTTGTCATCGACCTTCCGGATCGAGTAGCTATCGCTCGAACCAATCAGCTCCAGGGTGTCTTGCCCCTTGCCACCCTGCATGATGACCCAGCCCCAATGGCTGGCGGAGCCATACTCTGCACTGGTTGATAGAACGAACGTATCGTTTCCTAGACCTCCGATCAGCGTATCGTCGCCACGCCAGTAAAGGAGGCGGTCATTCCCCTCATTCCCTTCAAGGGAATCGTCCCCCATCCCGCCATCAAGCGTGTCAGCGCCGTCATCACCTGAAAGGTGATCGTCTCCACTGCTCCCGGTCATCACGTCGTTTCCGGCACCGCCGGAACCTATGTCATCGCCATCTCCTCCTTCCAGGCTATCGGCCCCCTCGCCACCGAGAAGCAGATCATCGCCGGCCTGACCTTGGAGGCTGTCGTTGCCCTTTGCCCCGAAAACGGTGTCATCGCCATACCCTCCTCGCACCGTGTCGTTGCCGGCATCACCACTCAGCGTGTCATCACCTGACCCACCGGATACGCTGTCATCTCCGGCCCCACCTTGAAGGTAGAGATTAAGATCAAGCTGCGCGCCCGAGATGGAGTCGTTGCCATCTCCGCCGGCTGCCGCCTCCAGCGAATGCGCCTGAAGGTCAAGGACGACATCCTCCGACCCTAAGACGATGGCTGTATCGTGGCCGCGTCCGCCGTTTACGATGCCACTTGCGAGATCCGCAGCATCAATGAACAGTGTGTCATTCCCGTCATTGCCGTAGATGACATCGGCACCTCCGTCTCCAGACAACATGTCATGGTTTGCACCACCCCGCAGCGTGTCTCCTCCCTCGCCACCAGCGATCTGCACCTGCCGGGTCTGCCCGGATGCGTCCAGTGCATTGGCCCTCGCATCCCCGACCGCGCCATCAAGAACCAGAGATGCAAGGTTAACCGACGCAGGCGCTCCTGAAGCGACTACGGCATACCGGAGTTTGTCTCCGTTCTCAAATCGGATATCATAGCCCTCAGTGGTCTGGAGCCTCTTCCAGCCAATCGGATTGAAGGTGATAGCGACGTCACCAACGCCGCCTTGCGTGGTGACACCGTTACGCACATATGAGGCTTGACCCAACAAGGCGGCCCCGGTCGTCACCTGATCGTCAGAATCGTCACCGAAGCTCCCAGAGCCATAGCTCAGGTTGATGCGACTGAAGCCCAGAGAGGACAGTGTGTGGAGTTCTCCGCCAGGCGTGTCGAGCGCGCCATCCACAACGCCGTCGCTGTTCTTATCCTGCCATATTCTCAGTTCAGTCCAGATGGCATCGCCCGCGTCGATCCGTCCGTTCCCGTTGCCGCCGTTGGCGATACGGTCAAAAATGCCAAGTGCCTGAAGATCGGTGTCGTCGGGGTTGCCACCTGTCCAGAGCGAGAAAGCAATCTCCTTCGCCTGATTAATTTTACCGTCTCCGGCACCCCTGCTTCCATTTGCGTTCAGGTCGATCACAAGGAAGGCATCGTCCGGATGAACCCAGCTACCGTTCTCCAGGTAGCCGTCTGCATCCCAATCAAAGTCTGCTGTGTTGTCCGCCGACACTTCGATGCCGTCACCGTCCATGTCTATGATCAGTGGCTTCGAGGACTGGTTGCCTGAGCCCGTCGGATCGAAATCGTCGGGCCTCGGCTCGGGCCTCGGGGACGAAATGATGTTCCCATCAGAGTCGTAAGTCGCGCTGTAGGGGTTCTCCATTTCAAGGCTGTAGTCGTAAGCGTAACCATCCCCGATGACGTTGTCCCCAGGCGCCCCATCGACCAGAGAGTGTACATCGACGCCTCCGCTGCCGTTCAGGGATGCGACGGCGCGTCCCTCATAGGCTTTGTTAAACAAATCCACCATGTCGATTTCTGGTGGCGACTGGTAATACTTCGTGCGTGGATCAAGAAATTCGTTAAGGATCACCAGATCTTGTTTGATAGCCTCTCTTAGAAGGCTTTCGACGACGTCGCGACCAAACCCGTTATCTACGGCGAACTCAGCAATCTGGCGGCCGACTACGTTGTTGTAGATGTCCTTCCGGGTGTCCAAGATGACGTCCGCCTCGGTTGCCCATATATTATGCACCTCATTGATCCAGCCGAAGGTGAAGCTAAAAGACTTGTGGATTTTGTATGCGTGCATCGCTGACGTATAGACATGAACGACGCCGTTGATTTCAAACTGGTCTGTAATTCCGATATCGGCCGCGAAATTCTCGCCAGCCTTTGCAAGCCAATCCTTAAAATTCCTCTTTGATTCAAGGGCTTGATCCTCTACGCGCTCAAGCATTTCTCCAAAAGCATCGTTAACGTTATTAAGTACGTCTTTTAACGGCAAGCCTTCGCTCATATTTAACCCCAAACACAGAGTGACTTCATTTCAGGATCGGTCGAAACCATACGTTGATGAACCCCGTATCCAGCGCAATGAATGGTTCGAATTCAATTTCAATGCGCGAAGCCTCCCAGCAACCAAGATAATGGAATAAAAGCTTGTTCTGACGGTGCAGCGACGTCGAAACTTCCGATCCATTGATCAATACGATCGCGACATTATTCTCCGGCACGTGCGTTTTGTCATTTACGTCGACGCCGTGCTTCTTGAGCGAACGATCAACGCGGGTGTACTGGCCCACGACGCAGATCGTGCCGGTTTCGGACAGACGAACTCTGGTTGCCCCCGCCTCCGCCTCCGTCGCCAGCCAGTCGAGGAGAGCCGCGGCCGAAGTCAATTCGGGCGCGGTGACCTGCGCGTGCGCAGCCAGCGGGAATATCCCGCCCGCTACAACGGCTGCGCAGCACCACCTTATCAAACAACGCAATCGAGATCGCTTCCCACATACCATCACATCATCCTCCGTCTTGAGAGTTTGGCTCAACCAGCTGGCCGGCCGTCGGGGCTTGAAATTCATTGGAATCGTCGCACGTAACTGCCGCCGACCACGCCGAAGCCAAGGCGCTTGACAAGCTTATGGGTGCGGCCGGGATCAATACCCGAGGTAGTATGGAGCATGATCTCGTGGGCACCTCTTCTGGCCGCCCATGTCAGCATGTGCTCCATGAGGCCAAGAGCTGCCGATCCGCCATTCAGCGAACGACGTGCTGTCCTGGCGACAAAGACGTTATTGATGGTGGCCACCAGCACGCCGGTACCAAGGAAGTACTCACCCAGACGGCATGATGAGAATCCGATCGGCGTGCCACCTTGCCAAGCGATAAATCCACACTGCAGCCTGCGATCATCAGCTATCGCTTGTATGGCCGCACGTGCCTTGCCCTCACAGAAGGCAATATACGAGAAGCGGCTTTCGGCATGCGCATCCCTGACCAAGTGCAGGATCGGACCGAGATCGTCAGCACGCCCAAGCTCCCGAACGACAGTGTGCTCACCGCTGCGGGATCGCGCAAAAGCGGACCTCATCAAGCGTCCGCTGTCGACAGCCGTTGTTGTCACAATTGACACCTCTCCACATAGCCGCTGTCAAAAGCCTGGAACTCTCGGCCTTTCGCCGTATCAGTGGAGGGCTCGGACCTTGCGCATGTCAAGAAAAATAGAGCTTTATATGGATGAGGCTGGGCATGTGCAGTGGGACTCGACACAAGAGAAGGTTTACCATCTCTTAGCTCTTTTTAGTGGCTTACTGCGTTAGTTCGCCTTGGTCGTACTTTGTTCTTCAGCCTTGCGTTGTTCAAATCTTGCGCTATCCTCAAGGTGAATGAGCTGCTCGAACCTCTTCGGCGGGCGTTTGTTGTATCTAGGATGTCGTTATGACCCTACCCCCGAGACAGGCAAGTTTGCCCAAGCTACCCGGCGTCTCTTGCGGCGCTCAGATGCCGAAGCACAAGGCATGGTCGATGTCTCGCATCTTGAGGGTTGTGTTCGAGTGGATTCTCGGCGCAGCGGGCCTCTACTATCTATCAGCCGGCGTCTGGTTCATGAGCGCTGCGACGACATTTTTTGGTGCCTTTCTGGGGGTAGTTGCACTGGTGCCACGATACGGCACTAGAAGCGGTGCGGGACCGGCTCAGCTCAATCTGTTGTTGGTGGATAGTCCTTCGCCGTTGGCTCCGGTGGATGTGGAGCCGCATAGCTTCGCCGCGCGCGAGTTCGTACTGGGCACGCCGGAGTATCATGCTCACCGAGCCTTGTTGGGTTGGCATTGATTGCCCATCATCTGTCAATCCGAACCGAGCCTGTGAAAATGTGCCCGCCGATGCGTATCGGCGGAGCATCACGAGCTTCCGTCTCACGGGCGAGCCAGGACGGGATGAGGTTTTTCTGGTAGCCGCTTTCCACCAGATGGTTCATTCCGGCCGGTGAGTAGTAGTGCGTGGCGCCTTCAGTAAAGTCGGGAACCAGCCCGGCCATCACGAGATCGGCAACGTAGGCGGCGCGCTCATAAGCCGCCTCGCCGGGGTTGTATTTGGCGACGAGAGCGTTCCCTGATCCGTCCGCGTTCCAGGCAGAGAACTGGCGTGGCTGCAGGCTGACGTCTGCCACGTTGTCGGGAAACCTGACGTCTTCCGCACGGTTGCGGATTACTAGCGCAACTGCCGCCATGCCGACATTGCCCTGATCGGCGGCCTCGCCGAGGATGGTGCGCACCATGA
>OCLW01000476.1_pt1 | contig 23824 bp, 15 predicted proteins | sample 1496041 | NCBI WGS metagenome assembly OCLW01 (sample SAMN04168690, study PRJEB22393) | synthetic metagenome | isolation source: purchased from BEI Resources HM-276D | reverse complement strand
CGTCAGCCTCAGCAAGCACATCAGCTTCTGAATCTGCATCAACCAGTGCGTCAGCCTCAGCATCGACAAGCGCCTCAGCTTCAGCAAGTACCAGTGCGTCAGCCTCAGCAAGTACCAGTGCTTCAGCCTCAGCGTCGACAAGTGCGTCGGCCTCAACCAGTGCATCTGAATCGGCATCAACCAGTGCGTCAGCCTCAGCAAGTACTAGCGCCTCAGCCTCAGCATCAACGAGTGCGTCCGCTTCAGCAAGTACTAGTGCATCAGCTTCAGCAAGTACTAGCGCCTCAGCCTCAGCGTCGACAAGCGCCTCAGCTTCAGCAAGTACCAGTGCGTCAGCCTCAGCGTCGACAAGTGCGTCGGCTTCAGCAAGTACCTCAGCGTCTGAATCAGCATCAACAAGTGCGTCGGCTTCAGCATCAACGAGTGCATCAGCTTCAGCATCAACAAGTGCTTCAGCTTCAGCAAGTACCAGTGCGTCGGCTTCAGCATCAACGAGTGCTTCAGTCTCAGCGTCAACCAGTGCCTCTGAATCCGCATCAACAAGTGCCTCGGCTTCAGCAAGCACCAGTGCTTCGGCTTCAGCGTCAACGAGTGCGTCTGAGTCAGCATCAACGAGTGCGTCAGCCTCAGCAAGCACATCAGCTTCTGAATCTGCATCAACCAGTGCGTCAGCTTCCGCATCAACAAGCGCCTCGGCCTCAGCAAGTACAAGTGCTTCAGCCTCAGCATCAACCAGTGCATCAGCTTCAGCCTCAACAAGTGCTTCAGCCTCAGCGTCAACCAGTGCCTCGGCTTCAGCAAGTACCAGTGCGTCAGCTTCAGCAAGCACAAGTGCGTCAGCTTCAGCATCAACCAGTGCTTCGGCTTCGGCATCAACAAGTGCCTCAGCATCAGCATCAACGAGTGCGTCAGCCTCAGCAAGTACTAGTGCATCAGCATCAGCATCAACCAGTGCATCAGCCTCAGCAAGTATCTCAGCGTCTGAATCGGCATCAACGAGTGCATCAGCATCAGCATCAACGAGTGCATCGGCTTCAGCGTCAACCAGTGCATCAGTCTCAGCAAGCACCAGTGCGTCGGCTTCAGCATCAACGAGTGCCTCAGCCTCAGCAAGTATCTCAGCGTCTGAATCGGCATCAACGAGTGCGTCAGCCTCAGCAAGTACTAGTGCATCGGCTTCAGCAAGCACCAGTGCGTCGGCTTCAGCATCAACCAGTGCCTCAGCCTCAGCAAGTATCTCAGCGTCTGAATCGGCATCAACGAGTGCGTCAGCCTCAGCAAGTACTAGTGCATCAGCATCAGCATCAACGAGTGCATCGGCTTCAGCAAGTACCAGCGCCTCAGCTTCAGCAAGCACCAGTGCGTCAGCCTCAGCAAGTACCAGCGCCTCAGCCTCAGCAAGCACCAGTGCCTCAGCTTCAGCAAGTACCAGTGCGTCAGCCTCAGCATCAACAAGTGCTTCAGCTTCGGCCTCAACAAGTGCGTCAGCTTCAGCATCAACGAGTGCGTCGGCTTCAGCAAGCACCAGTGCCTCGGCCTCAGCAAGCACCAGTGCTTCAGCTTCAGCATCAACAAGTGCGTCAGCTTCAGCAAGTACATCAGTTTCAAATTCAGCAAACCATTCGAACTCACAAGTTGGAAATACTTCTGGATCGACAGGTAAATCCCAAAAAGAATTGCCTAATACAGGTACTGAGTCGTCAATTGGATCTGTGTTACTTGGAGTTCTAGCAGCTGTTACAGGTATTGGATTGGTTGCGAAACGCCGTAAACGTGATGAAGAAGAGTAAGACAACCTGTAAAGTTAGGCTAAACTAACTCGCGCACATAAATCAAGGAGAAAATTGCTAGTGGATGATAAAATAACAGTCATTGTACCAGTATACAATGTGGAAAACTATCTGAGGAAGTGCCTAGATAGTATTATTACTCAAACATATAAAAATATTGAGATTGTTGTCGTTAATGATGGTTCTACGGATGCTTCAGGTGAAATTTGTAAAGAATTTTCAGAAATGGATCACCGAATTCTCTATATAGAACAAGAAAATGCTGGTCTTTCTGCCGCACGAAACACCGGTCTGAATAATATGTCCGGAAATTATGTGACCTTTGTGGACTCGGATGATTGGATTGAGCAAGATTATGTAGAAACTCTATATAAAAAAATAGTAGAGTATCAGGCTGATATTGCAGTTGGTAATTATTATTCTTTCAACGAAAGTGAAGGAATGTTCTACTTTCATATATTGGGAGACTCCTATTATGAGAAAGTATATGATAATGTTTCTATCTTTGAGAACTTGTATGAAACTCAAGAAATGAAGAGTTTTGCTTTGATATCTGCTTGGGGTAAACTCTATAAGGCAAGATTGTTTGAGCAGTTGCGCTTTGACATAGGTAAATTAGGAGAAGATGGTTACCTCAATCAAAAGGTATATTTATTATCAGAAAAGGTAATTTATTTAAATAAAAGTCTTTATGCTTATCGGATTAGAAAAGGTAGTTTATCAAGAGTTTGGACAGAAAAGTGGATGCACGCTTTAGTTGATGCTATGTCTGAACGTATTACGCTACTAGCTAATATGGGTTATCCTCTAGAGAAACACTTGGCAGTTTATCGTCAGATGTTGGAAGTCAGTCTCGCCAACGGTCAAGCTAGTGGTTTATCTGACACAGCAACGTATAAAGAGTTTGAAATGAAACAAAGGCTTTTAAATCAGCTATCGAGACAAGAGGAAAGTGAAAAGAAAGCCATTGTCCTCGCAGCAAACTATGGCTATGTAGACCAAGTTTTAACGACAATCAAGTCTATTTGTTATCATAATCGTTCGATTCGTTTTTATCTGATTCATAGCGATTTTCCAAATGAATGGATTAAGCAATTAAATAAGCGCTTAGAGAAGTTTGACTCAGAAATTATTAATTGTCGGGTAACTTCTGAGCAAATTTCATGTTATAAATCGGATATTAGTTACACAGTCTTTTTACGCTATTTCATAGCTGATTTCGTGCAAGAAGACAAGGCCCTCTACTTGGACTGTGATCTAGTTGTAACGAAAAATCTGGATGACTTGTTTGCTACAGACTTACAAGATTATCCTTTGGCTGCTGTTAGAGATTTTGGGGGCAGAGCTTATTTTGGTCAAGAAATCTTTAATGCCGGTGTTCTCTTGGTAAACAATGCTTTTTGGAAAAAAGAGAATATGACCCAAAAATTAATTGATGTAACCAATGAATGGCATGATAAGGTGGATCAGGCAGATCAGAGCATCTTGAATATGCTTTTTGAACATAAATGGTTGGAATTGGACTTTGATTATAATCATATTGTCATTCATAAACAGTTTGCTGATTATCAATTGCCTGAGGGTCAGGATTATCCTGCTATTATTCACTATCTTTCTCATCGGAAACCGTGGAAAGATTTGGCGGCCCAAACCTATCGTGAAGTTTGGTGGTACTATCATGGGCTTGAATGGACAGAATTGGGACAAAACCATCATTTACATCCATTACAAAGATCTCACATCTATCCAATAAAGGAACCTTTCACTTGTCTAATCTATACTGCCTCAGACCATATTGAACAAATTGAGACATTGGTTCAATCCTTGCCTGATATTCAGTTTAAGATAGCAGCTAGAGTAATAGTTAGTGATCGATTGGCTCAGATGACAATTTATCCAAACGTGACTATATTTAACGGAATTCACTATTTGGTAGATGTCGATAATGAATTGGTAGAAACCAGTCAAGTACTTTTAGATATTAATCATGGCGAAAAGACAGAAGAAATTCTCGATCAATTTGCTAATCTTGGCAAGCCTATCTTATCCTTTGAAAATACTAAAACCTATGAAGTAGGTCAGGAGGCATATGCTGTTGACCAAGTTCAAGCAATGATTGAAAAATTGAGAGAAATAAGCAAATGAAGAAAAATCATTTAGTAGGAGATGCTCTGATTTTGACGGTTAGTGATCAGATTGAAGAGTTGGATTATTTTTTATAAAATTTCTCCGTTCATCATATATGAAAGTTGTTCAAACATCAGAGTGCTTTATAAAATATAAATAGACCTAAAGATATTTAATATGAACTGCACCCCAAAAGTTAGACAGAAAAAATCTAACTTTTTGGGGTCAGTACAATATTAGGGTGTGATTAATTATCTTTTTAGGTGAAAATGATTCTATATTATAGCTGTTTGATACGAAATTTATTATAAGGAAATTATGTTAATGAATACAAAATCTATAGTTTTTAATGCAGATAATGATTATGTAGATAAATTAGAAACTGCAATTAAATCTATTTGTTGTTATAATAATTGTTTAAAATTTTATGTATTTAATGATGATATTGCGTCAGAGTGGTTTTTGATGATGAATAAGCGATTGAAGACTATACAATCTGAAATCGTTAATGTAAAGATTGTAGATCATGTTCTTAAAAAGTTTCATTTACCGTTAAAGAATTTAAGTTATGCCACTTTCTTTCGTTATTTTATACCTAATTTTGTCAAAGAAAGTCGTGCTTTATACCTAGATTCTGACATCATTGTTACAGGAAGTTTAGACTATTTATTTGATATAGAACTAGATGGTTATGCCTTGGCAGCAGTAGAAGATTCTTTTGGTGATGTTCCTTCTACCAATTTTAACTCCGGAATGTTATTAGTTAATGTAGATACTTGGAGAGATGAAGATGCTTGTTCGAAACTGTTAGAACTGACCAATCAATATCATGAAACAGCATATGGAGATCAAGGAATTTTAAATATGTTATTCCATGATAGATGGAAAAGATTAGACCGAAATTTTAATTTTATGGTGGGGATGGATAGCGTCGCACACATAGAAGGAAATCATAAATGGTATGAGATTTCTGAGTTGAAAAATGGAGATTTACCTAGTGTTATACATTATACTGGGGTAAAACCTTGGGAAATAATTTCCAATAATCGCTTTAGAGAAGTTTGGTGGTTTTATAATCTGTTAGAATGGTCTGATATTTTATTGAGAAAAGACATTATTAGTCGTAGTTTCGAAGAACTTGTATACAGTCCTAAAGCTCATACAGCAATTTTTACAGCTAGTTGTGAGATGGAGCATGTAGAATATTTGATAGAAAATTTACCAGAGGTACATTTTTCTATACTAGCACATACATATTTTGCGTCTAGTGTCGTTGCTTTATTAAGATATAGCAATGTTACGATTTATCCTTGTTTTTCTCCATTTGATTATCGAAAAATTTTGGATAATTTAGATTTTTATTTAGATATTAATCATTATAAAGAAGTGGATAATATTGTATCCGTTGTTCAACAACTATCTAAACCAATTTTTACCTTTGAAAATACTAGTCATGATATAGGCAATCAAACTAATATATTTTCTTCAACCGAACCAAACAAAATGGTAGAGGCTATTAGACAATTTATAGGAGAATAAGTTTATGGCAGACGAACTAATTAGTATTGTAGTTCCAATCTACAACGTTGAGAATTATTTGCGAATGTGTTTGGATAGCATTCAGAATCAGACGTATCAAAATTTTGAGTGTTTATTAATCAATGATGGCTCTCCAGATCATTCATCCAAAATATGTGAAGAATTTGTAGAGAAAGATTCTCGTTTCAAATATTTTGAGAAAGCAAACGGCGGTCTTTCATCAGCTCGTAACCTAGGTATTGAATGTTCGGGGGGGGCGTACATTACTTTTGTAGACTCTGATGATTGGTTGGAACATGATGCTTTAGACCGATTATATGGTGCTTTGAAAAAGGAAAACGCAGATATTAGTATCGGGCGTTATAATTCTTATGATGAAACACGCTATGTGTATATGACTTATGTTACGGATCCAGATGATTCTCTAGAAGTGATAGAAGGTAAAGCAATTATGGATAGGGAAGGTGTCGAAGAAGTCAGAAATGGGAACTGGACTGTAGCTGTCTTGAAGTTATTCAAGAGAGAGTTACTACAAGATTTACCATTTCCTATAGGAAAAATTGCAGAGGATACTTACTGGACATGGAAGGTACTTCTAAGAGCTTCGAGGATAGTCTATTTGAATCGTTGTGTTTACTGGTACCGTGTTGGTTTATCTGATACTTTATCGAATACATGGAGTGAAAAGCGTATGTATGATGAAATTGGGGCTAGGGAAGAAAAGATAGCTATTTTAGCAAGTTCAGACTATGACTTGACCAATCATATTTTGATTTATAAAAATAGATTACAAAGAGTGATAGCAAAATTAGAAGAACAAAATATGCAGTTCACAGAGATTTACAGAAGAATGATGGAAAAATTGTCTTTACTTCCGTAGATAGTAATAAAAAATGAGATAGCGTAATATGAAACTACATTTAACAAATTTATACGGCATGGCTGGTGATAGTACGGTTATCTTAGCTCAAAATGCTGTTCAAAAGATAGCTAGTCAACTGGGATTTAGAGAGGTTGGTATTTATTTTTACAACATTGCTTCAGATAGTCCTTCTGAAATGAATAAGCGTCTGGATGGTATTATGGCCAGTATCTCTATTGGGGATATTTTAGTCTTTCAGTCTCCAACCTGGAATGGTTTTGAATTTGATCGTCTCTTGTTTGATAAGCTAAAGGATATGCAGGTGAAAATTATTTGCTTTATCCATGATGTTGTTCCCCTCATGTTTGATAGTAACTATTATCTCATGAAAGATTATCTGTATATGTATAATCTATCAGATGTTTTGATAGTGCCGTCAGAGAGAATGAAAACACGCCTGATGGAAGAAGGATTGACGACTAAGAAGATTCTTGTTCAAGGGATGTGGGATCATCCTCATGATTTATCCTTATACACCCCTGCTTTTAAAAAAGAACTTTTTTTTGCTGGAAGTTTAGAGCGTTTTCCAGACTTACAAAATTGGTCTCAAGATACGCCTTTGAGAGTATTTTCAAATAAAGGGGAAGCTAGTTCTAGTGCTAGAAGTCTCAGCATCGAAGGATGGAAAAAAGATGAGGAATTGTTGCTAGAATTATCAAAGGGTGGATTTGGCCTTGTCTGGGGAACCCATCAAAATGAGGGAGAAAGTAACCAATACTATACCTTGAATATATCTCATAAGGTGAGTACCTATCTAACAGCGGGCATTCCAGTCATTGTACCAAGTAGCTTGTCAACTGCTAAATTTATAGTAGATCAAGGCTTGGGCTTTATGGCGGATAGTCTGGAAGAGGTTCATGAGATAGTTGATAAAATGAATCTACAAGAATATCAAGAAATGACGAATCGTATCAAGACCTTTAGCTATTTGTTAAAAGAGGGCTATTTCACTAAAAAGTTATTGGTAGATGCAATCTATCACTTGGGAATTGATTAAGGGAATGAAATGAACAAAACAATTGTACTAGCAGGGGATCGCAATTACACCAGGCAGTTAGAAACAACGATAAAATCTATTTTATACCACAATCGAGATGTTAAGATTTATATTTTGAATCAAGATATCATGCCAGATTGGTTTCGCAAACCACGAAAAATAGCTCGCATGTTAGGTAGTGAGATTATCGATGTTAAACTACCTGAACAAACTGTGTTTCAAGATTGGGAAAAGCAAGATCACATTAGTAGCATTACTTATGCTAGATATTTTATTGCAGATTATATCCAAGAAGATAAGGTTTTATATTTAGACAGTGATTTGATTGTAAATACTTCTTTAGAGAAATTATTTAGTATTTGTTTAGAAGAAAAATCACTCGCAGCAGTTAAAGATACAGATGGAATTACATTTAATGCAGGTGTTTTATTAATCAACAATAAAAAATGGCGTCAAGAGAAATTAAAAGAACGACTAATTGAACAGAGCATTGTTACAATGAAGGAAGTTGAAGAAGGCCGTTTCGAGCATTTTAATGGTGATCAAACGATTTTTAATCAGGTCTTGCAAGATGATTGGTTAGAACTAGGTCGAGCTTATAATTTACAAGTAGGGCATGATATTGTGGCTTTGTATAACAATTGGCAGGAACATCTGGCTTTTAATGATAAACCAGTGGTGATTCATTTTACGACCTACAGAAAACCCTGGACTACCTTGACAGCCAATCGTTATCGTGATTTATGGTGGGAATTCCATGATTTGGAGTGGAGTCAGATTTTACAACACCATATGGGAGAATTTGAACTAATATCGCCTCTAGATAAGGAATTTTCTTGCTTAACCTTAACGAATTCCCAAGATTTAGAAGGAATAGAAGAGCTAGTTACAGCTCTACCTGAGGTGGTATTTCATATCGCAGCTTGGACGGATATGGGAGATAAATTAAAAAAATTAGCTGTATATAATAATGTGAGATTGCATCCACAAATTGTTCCACCGGTCTTAGATAAGCTGAAAAAGTCAACAAATCTATATTTGGATATCAATCATGGTAGTGCAGATGAGAACTTTTTAAAATCTTTGCAAGAACAAGAAAAAACGCTACTAGCTTTTCAATCGACTCAGCACGGAGAGTTAGGACAAATCGTTTTCGAAAATGGGAAAGTTTCCTTTATGATTGATACGATTAAAGATTTTAAGAAAAACGGACATCTTACCTGTTTTCGACAACTTCCAAGTTTAACTTGTTTAACGTTTACGGCTTCTCAGTATATCGAACAATTGGATTACTTGGCTGGACAGTTGCCAAATGTTGTTTTTCAAATTGCTGCTTGGACAGCTATGGGGCCAAAATTATATGATTTGTCTAATCGTTATCCTAATATTCAGCTCTATCCGGCAATTTCTAGAGATAAGCTAGACGAGTTGAAGGAGAAGATGGATGCTTATTTAGATATCAACCTACTGACTTCAACATCCGATATCGTTGCAGAAATGGCTCATCTATCTAAACCTATACTAGCCTTTTATAAATCTCAAAATGGGAATAATGGCCAAAGGTTGTATTCAAGTGAACATCCTGAACGAATGTTGGCTGATTTGCAAAAATTGATAACTAAGGATATGCTAGAAAAACCGCTTGATATAATCCAGGTGAAAGGGATAGATGAAACCTTGGATTATATTATTGAACACAACTCTTCTTTAGTTCGTTTTGGAGATGGGGAAATCAATATGCTTGCAGGGCATTCAATTCCCTACCAGGATTATGATGAAGAGTTGGTTTCAATCATGAGGGACATTATCGGCCAAGAAAGTCGAGAAGATTTAGTAGTGTGCCTTCCTGATGCTTTTACAGATCGTTTTAGGTTTACATCGTGGGCGATTCCATTTTGGAAAGATCACATGGATCATTATATGGATTTTTACAGAGAGTTATGCAGTGATTCATGGTATGGCTCAACCTTTGTATCTCGCCCTTATATCGATTTTGAAGACAAGAGTCAAGCTAAAGCTCAATTTGAAAAATTGAAAAGCATTTGGGAAAACCGTGACTTACTGATAGTCGAAGGTGCGACTTCTCGTTCAGGTGTCGGAAATGATTTATTCGATGAGGCAAATTCTATTAAGCGAATTATCTGTCCTTCTCATAGTGCCTTTTCTAGAGTTCATGAACTTGAACAAGAAATTGAAAAGTATGCTGGTGGTCGCTTGATTTTATGTATGCTTGGACCTACAGCAAAAGTTCTGAGTTATAATCTATGCCAGATGGGCTATCAAGTTTTGGATGTAGGCCATATTGACTCAGAGTATGAATGGATGAAAATGGGAGCTAAAACTAAGGTTAAATTTTCTCATAAACATACTGCAGAACATAATTTCGACCAAGATATTGAATTTATTGATGATGAAACCTATAACAGTCAGATTGTTGCACGAATATTAAACTAGACTATTTAAAATAAATGATAAGGATTTAAAATGAGAAATACCAAACGCGCTGTAGTATTTGCAGGTGATTACGCTTATATTCGACAAATCGAAACGGCGATGAAGTCACTCTGTAGACACAATAGTCATTTGAAAATTTATCTGCTAAATCAGGACATTCCTCAGGAATGGTTTAGTCAAATAAGAATATATTTACAAGAGATGGGGGGCGACTTGATTGACTGCAAGTTAATTGGCTCACAGTTTCAAATGAATTGGTCTAATAAATTACCTCATATCAATCATATGACATTTGCACGCTATTTTATTCCAGATTTTGTAACAGAAGATAAAGTTCTCTATCTAGATAGTGATTTGATTGTGACTGGTGATTTGACCGATTTGTTTGAATTAGACTTAGGTGAAAATTATTTGGCAGCAGCTCGTTCTTGCTTTGGAGCAGGAGTCGGCTTCAATGCTGGTGTTCTCTTGATTAACAACAAAAAATGGGGATCTGAAACTATTCGACAAAAATTGATTGACTTAACAGAAAAAGAACATGAGAATGTGGAAGAAGGAGACCAGTCAATTTTGAATATGTTGTTTAAAGATCAATATAGTTCCCTTGAAGATCAATATAATTTTCAAATAGGATATGATTATGGGGCGGCAACCTTTAAACATCAATTCATTTTTGATATTCCGCTCGAACCACTGCCACTAATTTTACACTATATTTCTCAGGATAAGCCTTGGAATCAATTTTCTGTTGGACGTCTAAGAGAAGTTTGGTGGGAATACTCTTTGATGGATTGGTCTGTTATTTTAAATGAATGGTTTTCAAAGAGTGTGAAGTACCCTAGTAAATCACAAATATTTAAGTTGCAATGTGTTAATTTAACGAATTCTTGGTGTGTCGAGAAAATCGATTATTTGGCGGAGCAATTGCCAGAAGTTCATTTTCATATTGTTGCTTATACAAATATGGCAAATGAACTACTAGCTTTAACGCGTTTTCCTAATGTTACCGTATATCCAAATTCCTTACCAATGTTATTGGAACAAATAGTAATAGCTTCAGATTTGTATTTGGATTTGAATCATGATCGAAAATTAGAAGATGCATATGAGTTTGTGCTTAAGTACAAAAAACCAATGATAGCTTTCGACAATACTTGCTCTGAAAATCTTTCTGAGATTTCATATGAAGGTATCTATCCAAGCTCCATTCCGAAAAAAATGGTTGCAGCAATCAGATCTTACATGAGGTAGAGAACAGTATGAGAAAATCAATAGTATTAGCGGCAGATAATGCCTATCTTATTCCTTTAGAGACGACTATAAAGTCTGTATTGTATCACAATAGAGATGTTGATTTTTATATTCTCAACAGTGATATAGCTCCTGAATGGTTTAAATTATTGGGGAGAAAAATGGAAGTTGTGAATTCTACAATTCGCAGTGTACACATTGATAAAGAACTTTTTGAAAGCTATAAAACAGGACCTCATATAAATTATGCTTCTTACTTTAGATTTTTTGCGACAGAAGTGGTTGAATCTGATAGGGTATTGTATCTGGATTCCGATATCATTGTAACTGGGGAACTAGCTACTTTGTTTGAGATAGATCTCAAAGGATATTCAATTGGTGCTGTTGATGATGTCTATGCCTATGAAGGACGAAAATCTGGATTTAATACTGGTATGTTACTAATGGATGTTGCAAAGTGGAAAGAACATTCTATTGTCAATAGTTTATTGGAATTAGCGGCCGAGCAGAATCAAGTTGTTCATCTTGGGGATCAGAGTATTTTAAATATTTATTTTGAGGATAATTGGCTAGCCTTAGATAAAACATATAATTATATGGTGGGTATTGATATTTATCACCTTGCTCAAGAATGTGAACGTCTAGATGACAATCCACCTACAATTGTTCACTATGCTAGTCATGATAAACCTTGGAATACATATAGTATATCTAGACTACGTGAATTATGGTGGGTTTATAGAGATTTGGATTGGTCAGAGATTGCTTTTCAACGTTCCGATTTAAATTATTTTGAAAGAAGCAATCAGTCTAAAAAACAAGTGATGCTTGTGACATGGAGTGCAGATATAAAACATTTAGAGTATTTAGTACAACGGTTACCTGATTGGCATTTTCATTTGGCTGCACCGTGTGATTGTTCTGAGGAGCTGACCTCTCTATCACAGTATACGAATGTAACAGTATATCAAAATGTATTACATAGTAGAATTGATTGGCTATTGGACGATTCTATAGTTTATTTAGATATTAATACAGGTGGAGAGGTTTTTAATGTAGTTACAAGGGCACAAGAAAGTGGCAAGAAAATCTTCGCTTTTGATATCACACGTAAAAGTATGGATGATGGACTCTATGACGGTATTTTTTCTGTGGAGAGACCAGATGATTTAGTGGATAGAATGAAGAATATAGAGATAGAGTAATGAGTGAATTAATTAGTGTTGTGGTACCGATATACAATACGGGAAAATATTTAGTGGAGTGTGTCGAGCATATTCTGAAGCAAACCTATCAAAATATAGAAATTATTTTAGTTGATGACGGTTCTACGGATAATTCTGGGGAAATTTGTGATGCTTTTATGATGCAAGATAATCGTGTGCGAGTATTGCATCAAGAAAATAAGGGGGGGGCAGCACAAGCTAAAAATATGGGGATTAGTGTAGCTAAGGGAGAGTACATCACGATTGTTGATTCAGATGATATCGTAAAAGAAAATATGATTGAAACTCTTTATCAGCAAGTCCAAGAAAAGGATGCAGATGTTGTTATAGGGAATTACTATAATTATGACGAAAGTGACGGGAATTTTTATTTTTATGTAACAGGGCAAGATTTTTGCGTCGAAGAATTAGCTATACAAGAAATTATGAACCGTCAAGCAGGAGATTGGAAATTCAATAGCTCGGCCTTTATATTGCCGACATTTAAGTTGATTAAAAAAGAATTATTCAATGAAGTTCACTTTTCAAATGGTCGCCGCTTTGATGATGAAGCAACTATGCATCGCTTTTATCTTTTAGCCTCTAAAATCGTCTTTATAAACGATAATCTCTATCTGTATAGAAGACGTTCAGGAAGCATCATGAGAACGGAATTTGATCTTTCCTGGGCAAGAGATATTGTTGAAGTGTTTTCTAAGAAAATATCGGATTGTGTCTTGGCTGGTTTGGATGTCTCCGTTCTGCGTATTCGATTTGTCAATCTTTTAAAAGATTATAAGCAAACTTTAGAATACCATCAATTAACAGATACTGAGGAATATAAAGATATTTGTTTCAGATTAAAGTTGTTTTTTGATGCAGAACAAAGAAATGGTAAAAGTTGAAATAAAAGAATTGTTATTTACCATATCACAAACAATGAAGGTGAGGGGAGTGTTTTATGACTAAGATTTATTCGTCAATAGCAGTAAAAAAAGGACTATTTACCTCATTTCTACTGTTTATCTATGTATTGGGAAGTCGTATTATTCTCCCTTTTGTTGACCTAAATACTAAAGATTTTTTAGGAGGTTCAACAGCCTATCTAGCCTTCTCAGCCGCCCTAACAGGTGGGAATCTAAGAAGTTTATCAATTTTTTCTGTTGGATTATCCCCTTGGATGTCCGCCATGATTTTATGGCAGATGTTTTCTTTTTCTAAACGGTTGGGTTTAACATCTACGTCTATAGAAATACAAGATCGCCGTAAAATGTACCTGACCTTGCTAATTGCTGTGATTCAATCCTTGGCAGTTAGCTTGAGACTGCCAGTACAATCCTCCTATTCTGCAATATTGGTTGTTCTAATGAATACAATATTGCTGATAGCAGGAACATTTTTTCTTGTTTGGTTGTCAGATTTAAATGCGAGTATGGGGATTGGAGGTTCTATTGTAATCCTCCTATCCAGTATGGTTTTAAATATTCCTCAGGATGTTTTGGAAACATTTCAGACAGTACACATTCCAACAGGGATTATTGTGTTACTTGCTTTATTAACCCTTGTCTTTTCTTATTTACTTGCCCTTATGTATCGAGCTCGCTATTTGGTTCCTGTTAATAAAATTGGCTTACACAATCGATTTAAACGCTATTCTTATCTCGAAATCATGTTGAATCCTGCAGGTGGGATGCCTTATATGTATGTGATGAGTTTTCTTAGTGTACCAGCTTATTTGTTCATCTTGTTGGGATTTATTTTCCCTAATCATTCAGGGTTAGCGGCTTTATCAAAGGAATTTATGGTTGGAAAGCCTTTGTGGGTCTATGTTTATATTTCGGTCTTATTTTTATTTAGTATCATTTTTGCTTTTGTTACGATGAATGGAGAAGAGATTGCAGACCGTATGAAAAAATCTGGAGAATACATTTATGGTATTTATCCAGGTGCGGATACTAGTCGATTTATTAATCGATTGGTCCTTCGTTTCTCAGTCATAGGTGGTCTCTTTAATGTGATTATGGCAGGTGGTCCCATGCTTTTTGTTTTGTTTGATGAAAAGTTATTACGATTGGCAATGATTCCAGGCTTATTTATGATGTTCGGGGGCATGATTTTTACGATTAGAGACGAGGTCAAGGCTTTAAGGCTAAATGAGACCTATAGACCTTTGATTTAGGAGACTTTTATGTATTATTTTATTCCAGCTTGGTATGGGTCAGAAAGAACATGGCATGCAGATATCACTCCATGGTATTTTTCTCATTTTCGTCTAGAGTTTGATGATACCTTTCACCAGATTCGGCTCTTTCAAGAGCAAGATATAGATTCTCGTCTATTAGTATTAGCTTACCAGCCTCATCTACGTTATTTTTTATATAGACATGGTGTGTTAGAAATGGATACTTATTCCGTTTTTGATGTTATGCAAGATTTTCATAATCTCCATACCCAAGTTTTAAGCATTAGAGATATTGAGTGGGATGATGACTGTGAATTTATTTATAGTCCCTTTACGATTATCGTTCAAAAAAATGGGAAGAAATTTGCTAAGGTTGAACATGGAGTTGAAGGCTTCATCAGTGATATACAGTATTTTGAACCAAATGGTCAAATACATATGCACCATATCGTGGATGATCGTGGGTTTGTATCGAGCATTATCTTTTTTGAAGATGGGCAAGCAGCCTATCAAGAATATCTGAACCTCAAGGGAGAGTGGCAATTCAGAGAGCGTTTAAAAGAAGGAGGACAGGTAGAAGTCAATCCAATTTTGGGTTATCGCTTTAAAATGCTTACCTATCAAAATATGGGAGATCTGGTGGCAGAATTTTTTGAGAATTATCTGCAAACGTATGTGAAGGATCAGGATATTTTTATGCTTCCTTCTCATTCTCATCATGACCAGTTGGTACTAGATCGTTTACCTAGTACTAATCCTAAACTGTTGAGTCTGTTCATTGGACGTAATCCTCAAGATACCTTTAGGGATTTAGATGTAACTTTTGAAAAATCGGATTTGATTTTGGTGGATAGAGAGGATAGTTTACGATTGTTGCAGGAGTTGTATCCTGAACGAATGCATCAATGTTATCATTTATCATCTTTTGACACCCGATTACGATTGGGACGAAGCCAAACTAAGAAAGAATCCATCATTTATTTTCAACTGGATTTTGAGCAGGGGATTGATAATCAAGCTCTGCTTCAAGTCTTGTCCTTTGTCGCTGAAAATAAGGATACTGAGGTGATTTTTGGAGCCTTTGCTGCTAGTCAGGAGCAAATGAATGAGGTTGAAGGGATTGTTGAGTCTTTCATCCAAGAAAACATTCAATCCGAAAATCTGGGAAAGGCGATTGATTATGGTGATGCAGAAAATCCTCTGGAAGAAAATCAACACCAGGACTTACGCTTACAGTTTGTTAACTTGAATGATGAGTTAGATTTGATAAAAACACTAGAATTTGTCCGTTTGATTGTGGATTTAAATAGACATCCTCATCTCTACACACAGATTGCTGGGATTAGTGCAGGAATTCCTCAAATCAACCTAGTTGAAACCGTCTATGTTGAACATTTAAAAAATGGTTATTTGTTAGCAGATGTTACAGAATTTTCTAAGGCTGCACATTATTACACAGATAGGTTGAAGGAGTGGAATGAGTCCTTGATATATTCAATTGATAAGATTAAGGAGCACACAGGACAACAATTTCTTGGAAAATTAGAGAAATGGATAGAGGAGGTTAAAAATGTCAAAGGAACTTAATATTTTACAGATAGGACTTGCCAATTGGGAAAATCACTATGACATACCTGAAAATATGAGTTGGTATTATTTTTACCCAAACTCATCAAAAGCCCTTCGTGAAATAATTGAAAAAGAGGATATTAACCGTTTTCATGCAGTTTTAATAGAAGATGGTCAGTATTCCAGAGACTTATTTTCCTATGTAAAATATTTTGAACCTTATACTTTATTTTATAACCAGAATCTACAAATAAATGATAGAGAGGTTGTGGATTTTCTAAAAAAACGATGTGCACAAGCAATTGATTTTTTAAGTCCCCAACAACTAATCAATGATTTAAGTAAATCTCTTTTTGGCGGTGGGTATGGTGATAAACTCTTTCCTCCGACGATACAAGTCAATCCAAATTTTACAGGAGCTATTTCTTATCAAGGATTGGATTATGTCAGTTTGGAAGGTGAGTTTGGGCAAGATTTTGCCCAGCTTGCCTATTGGGCTTATAATATTATGGTGCAAAAAACACTCCCTATTGAGTTGTGGCTTGAATATGAGAAGGAAGGCAATTGTGACTTTCGTTTAGTAATCCGTAAAATGTGGAGTGGGTCTGTTGATGATTTCTTTGAAGAAGTAATAGTATCTGAAAAAGACTTGGAGCAAGCACTTTTTATGGATAGTCGAGACGGAGACTACTTTCTCTCGATATCTGTTGAAGCAAGAGGTCGTGGAACTATCAAACTAGGTAATCTTCACCAACGATGGAGTCGAAAACAATTTGGTAAGTTTGTACTTGGTGGAAATATCCTACATGATTCCAAGCGTGATGAAATAAACTATTTCTTCCATCCAGGTGATTTTAAACCGCCTTTGACTGTCTATTTTGCAGGTTATCGACCTGCAGAAGGATTCGAGGGTTACTTTATGATGAAAACTCTTGGATGTCCCTTCATTTTATTTTCTGATCCACGTTTAGAGGGGGGAGCTTTTTATCTCGGAACGGATGAGCTAGAGGGAAAAGTAAAGGATACGATCACTCACTATCTTGATTATTTAGGCTTTGATCATAAGGATTTGATTTTATCAGGTCTTTCTATGGGAACGTTTCCGGCTCTCTATTATGGTGCTTCTTTTGAACCCCATGCCATCATAGTTGGTAAGCCCTTGGCTAATTTAGGAACTATAGCTAGTCGTGGACGTTTGGACGCACCGGGTGTCTCTAACTTAGCTTTTGATTGTTTAATTCATCATACAGGTGGGACAAGTTCTCAAGATATGACGGAGTTGGATCAGCGTTTTTGGAAAATTTTTAAACAAGCAAATTTTTCAAAGACAACCTTTGGTTTATCCTATATGAAAGATGAAGAAATGGATCCACAAGCCTATGAACAATTAGTGTCTTATCTGTGTAATACAGGTGCGAAGATTTTATCTAAAGGAACTGCTGGACGACACAATGATGATACAGATACCAATATTTCTTGGTTTTTGCACTTTTATAGAATGGTCTTAGAGACTGGTTTTGGAAGGGAGAAAAGATGATTATTACACAGAGACAGTCTATTCATTGGGGAGAAGTTGGTGGGACTTATATGTATGGAACAACTGTATCTTATTACCCTGACAAAAGTGTTCGTCTGTATAATCCTCTATTGCCATCTGGTGAGATTCTAAAGACTTGGTTTTCTAGTGTCAATTACCAGGCTGCACGAACCCAACCTCAGCTTCCCTTATTAAAAAGAAAGCAGGAGTATCAACTATCACTGGTTTTTGACTGTCAGCCTGAAAATGGAGTTTATACCAAGATAACTTTTTTTGACCGCTATGGTGATATTTTAGAAAAAAAGGTAGAAAAAGTGAAAGATTTCATATTTACTTATCCAGAAGATAGTTATACTTATCGAGTTTCTCTTTTAAGTGCTGGATTTGAGTCCTTAACTTTTTATCATTTTTCTATCAAGGAGATCAGAAGTGTTTAGACGTTTAGGTCAAGATTTCCAGCTTAGGAAAGTGAAAAAGATTTTAAAGCAGATTAATGCCCTGAAAGGCAAGATGTCCTCTCTTTCGGATCAAGAATTAGTAGCTAAAACAGTAGAGTTTCGTCAGCGTCTTTCCGAGGGAGAAAGTCTAGACGATATTTTGGTTGAAGCTTTTGCTGTGGTGCGTGAAGCAGATAAGCGGATTTTAGGGATGTTTCCTTATGATGTTCAAGTCATGGGAGCTATTGTCATGCACTATGGAAATGTTGCTGAGATGAATACGGGGGAAGGTAAGACCTTGACAGCTACCATGCCTGTCTATTTGAACGCTTTTTCAGGAGAAGGAGTGATGGTTGTGACTCCTAATGAGTATTTATCAAAGCGTGATGCCGAGGAAATGGGTCAAGTTTATCGTTTTCTAGGATTGACCATTGGTGTACCATTTACGGAAGATCCAAAGAAGGAGATGAAAGCTGAAGAAAAGAAGCTTATCTATGCTTCGGATATCATCTACACAACCAATAGTAATTTAGGTTTTGATTATCTAAATGATAACCTAGCCTCGAATGAAGAAGGTAAGTTTTTACGACCGTTTAACTATGTGATTATTGATGAAATTGATGATATCTTGCTTGATAGTGCACAAACTCCTCTGATTATTGCGGGTTCTCCTCGTGTTCAGTCTAATTACTATGCGATCATTGATACACTTGTAACAACCTTGGTCGAAGGAGAGGATTATATCTTTAAAGAGGAGAAAGAGGAGGTTTGGCTCACTACTAAGGGGGCCAAGTCTGCTGAGAATTTCCTAGGGATTGATAATTTATACAAGGAAGAGCATGCGTCTTTTGCTCGTCATTTGGTTTATGCGATTCGAGCTCATAAGCTCTTTACTAAAGATAAGGACTATATCATTCGTGGAAATGAGATGGTACTGGTTGATAAGGGAACAGGGCGTCTAATGGAAATGACTAAACTTCAAGGAGGTCTCCATCAGGCTATTGAAGCCAAGGAACATGTCAAATTATCTCCTGAGACGCGGGCTATGGCCTCGATCACCTATCAGAGTCTTTTTAAGATGTTTAATAAGATATCTGGTATGACAGGGACAGGTAAGGTCGCGGAAAAAGAGTTTATTGAAACTTACAATATGTCTGTAGTACGCATTCCAACCAATCGTCCGAGACAACGGATTGACTATCCAGATAATCTATATATCACTTTACCTGAAAAAGTGTATGCATCCTTGGAGTACATCAAGCAATACCATGCTAAGGGAAATCCTTTACTCGTTTTTGTAGGCTCAGTTGAAATGTCTCAACTCTATTCGTCTCTCTTGTTTCGTGAAGGGATTGCCCATAATGTCCTAAATGCTAATAATGCGGCGCGTGAGGCTCAGATTATCTCCGAGTCAGGTCAGATGGGGGCTGTGACAGTGGCTACCTCTATGGCAGGACGTGGTACGGATATCAAGCTTGGTAAAGGAGTCGCAGAGCTTGGGGGCTTGATTGTTATTGGGACTGAGCGGATGGAAAGTCAGCGGATCGACCTACAAATTCGTGGCCGTTCTGGTCGTCAGGGAGATCCTGGTATGAGTAAATTTTTTGTATCCTTAGAGGATGATGTTATCAAGAAATTTGGTCCATCTTGGGTGCATAAAAAGTACAAAGACTATCAGGTTCAAGATATGACTCAACCGGAAGTATTGAAAGGTCGTAAATACCGGAAACTAGTCGAAAAGGCTCAGCATGCCAGTGATAGTGCTGGACGTTCAGCACGTCGTCAGACTCTGGAGTATGCTGAAAGTATGAATATACAACGGGATATAGTCTATAAAGAGAGAAATCGTCTAATAGATGGTTCTCGTGACTTAGAGGATGTTGTTGTGGATATCATTGAGAGATATACAGAAGAGGTAGCGGCTGATCACTATGCTAGTCGTGAATTATTGTTTCACTTTATTGTGACCAATATTAGTTTTCATGTTAAAGAGGTTCCAGATTATATAGATGTAACTGACAAAACTGCAGTTCGTAGCTTTATGAAGCAGGTGATTGATAAAGAACTTTCTGAAAAGAAAGAATTACTTAATCAACATGACTTATATGAACAGTTTTTACGACTTTCACTGCTTAAAGCCATTGATGACAACTGGGTAGAGCAGGTAGACTATCTACAACAGCTATCCATGGCTATCGGTGGTCAATCTGCTAGTCAGAAAAATCCAATCGTAGAGTACTATCAAGAAGCCTACGCGGGCTTTGAAGCTATGAAAGAACAGATTCATGCGGATATGGTGCGTAATCTCCTGATGGGGCTGGTTGAGGTCACTCCAAAAGGTGAAATCGTGACTCATTTTCCATAAAAGGAGAAAATATGACAATTTACAATATAAATTTAGGAATTGGTTGGGCTAGTAGCGGTGTTGAATACGCTCAAGCCTATCGTGCTGGTGTTTTTCGGAAATTAAATCTGTCCTCTAAGTTTATCTTTACAGATATGATTTTAGCCGATAATATTCAGCACTTAACAGCCAATATTGGTTTTGATGATAATCAGGTTATCTGGCTTTATAATCATTTCACAGATATCAAAATTGCACCTACTAGCGTGACAGTGGATGATGTCTTGGCTTACTTTGGTGGTGAAGAAAGTCACAGAGAAAAAAATGGCAAGGTTTTACGTGTATTCTTTTTTGACCAAGATAAGTTTGTAACCTGTTATTTGGTTGATGAGAACAAGGACTTGGTTCAACATGCCGAGTATGTTTTTAAGGGAAACCTGATTCGGAAGGATTACTTTTCTTATACGCGTTATTGTAGCGAGTATTTTGCTCCCAAGGACAATGTTGCAGTCTTATACCAACGAACTTTTTATAATGAAGACGGGACTCCAGTCTATGATATCTTGATGAATCAAGGGAAGGAAGAAGTTTATCATTTCAAGGATAAGATTTTCTATGGAAAGCAAGCTTTTGTGCGTGCCTTTATGAAATCTTTGAATTTGAATAAGTCTGATTTGGTCATTCTCGATAGGGAGACAGGTATTGGACAGGTTGTGTTTGAGGAAGCACAGACAGCACATCTAGCGGTAGTTGTTCATGCGGAGCATTATAGTGAAAATGCTACAAATGAGGACTATATCCTTTGGAATAACTATTATGACTATCAGTTTACCAATGCAGATAAGGTTGACTTCTTTATCGTGTCTACTGATAGACAAAATGAAGTTCTACAAGAGCAATTTGCCAAATATACTCAGCATCAGCCAAAGATTGTTACCATTCCTGTAGGCAGTATTGATTCCTTGACAGATTCAAGTCAAGGGCGCAAACCATTTTCATTGATTACGGCTTCACGTCTTGCCAAAGAAAAGCACATTGATTGGCTTGTGAAAGCTGTGATTGAAGCTCATAAGGAGTTACCGGAACTAACCTTTGATATCTATGGTAGTGGTGGAGAAGATTCTCTGCTTAGAGAAATTATTGCAAATCATCAGGCAGAGGACTATATCCAACTCAAGGGGCATGCGGAACTTTCGCAGATTTATAGCCAGTATGAGGTCTACTTAACGGCTTCTACCAGCGAAGGATTTGGTCTGACCTTGATGGAAGCTATTGGTTCAGGTCTACCTCTAATTGGTTTTGATGTGCCTTATGGTAATCAGACCTTTATAGAGGATGGGCAAAATGGTTATTTGATTCCAAGTTCATCTGACCATGTAGAAGACCAAATCAAGCAAGCTTATGCCGCTAAGATTTGTCAATTGTATCAAGAAAATCGTTTGGAAGCTATGCGTGCCTATTCTTACCAAATTGCAGAAGGCTTCTTGACCAAAGAAATTTTAGAAAAGTGGAAGAAAACAGTAGAGGAGGTGCTCCATGATTGAACTTTATGATAGTTACAGTCAAGAAAGTCGAGATTTACATGAAAGTCTAGGCGCTACTGGTCTTTCTCAACTTGGAGTGGTCATCGATGCAGATGGTTTTCTGCCTGATGGTCTGCTTTCTCCTTTTACCTATTATCTAGGTTACGAGGATGGAAAACCTCTCTATTTTAATCAAGTTCCCGTTTCAGATTTTTGGGAAATTTTAGGAGATAATCAGTCTGCTTGTATTGAAGATGTGACGCAGGAGAGGGCTGTCATTCATTATGCTGATGGAATGCAGGCTCGCTTGGTTAAACAGGTAGACTGGAAAGACCTAGAAGGTCGAGTACGTCAGGTTGACCACTACAATCGCTTCGGAGCTTGTTTTGCTACAACGACTTATAGCGCAGATAGCGAGCCGATTATGACAGTTTACCAAGATGTCAATGGTCAACAAGTTTTACTGGAAAACCATGTGACGGGTGATATCTTATTGACTTTGCCAGGTCAGTCCATGCGTTACTTTGCAAATAAAGTTGAATTTATCACCTTCTTTTTGCAAGATTTGGAAATAGATACCAGTCAGCTTATCTTTAATACTCTAGCGACTCCTTTCTTGGTTTCCTTCCATCATCCAGATAAATCTGGCTCGGATGTCTTGGTATGGCAGGAACCTCTCTATGATGCCATTCCAGGTAATATGCAGTTGATTTTGGAAAGTGATAATGTGCGTACTAAGAAGATCATCATTCCAAATAAGGCGACTTATGAGCGCGCTTTAGAGTTAACTGACGAGAAATACCATGATCAGTTTGTGCACTTGGGTTATCATTACCAGTTCAAACGTGATAATTTCCTAAGACGAGATGCCTTAATCTTGACCAATTCAGATCAGATTGAGCAAGTAGAAGCAATCGCAGGAGCCTTGCCTGATGTCACTTTCCGTATTGCAGCGGTGACAGAGATGTCTTCTAAGCTCTTAGACATGCTTTGCTATCCTAATGTGGCCCTTTACCAGAACGCTAGTCCACAGAAGATTCAGGAGCTGTATCAACTGTCGGATATTTACTTGGATATAAACCACAGTAATGAGTTGCTACAGGCAGTGCGTCAGGCCTTTGAGCACAATCTCTTGATTCTTGGCTTTAATCAGACGGTGCACAATAGACTTTATATCGCTCCAGACCATCTATTTGAAAGTAGTGAAGTTGCTGCTTTGGTTGAGACCATTAAATTGGCCCTTTCAGATGTTGATCAAATGCGTCAGGCACTTGGCAAACAAGGCCAACATGCAAATTATGTTGACTTGGTGAGATATCAGGAAACCATGCAAACTGTTTTAGGAGGCTAACATGTCAGAGGAAGATTTATTTTACAAAGACGTTGAAGGCCGCATGGAAGAGTTGAAACAAAAACCCATCAAGAAGGAAAAAGAAACCCGAGGGGAAAAGATTAGTAAGACTTTTTCACTTTTACTGGGTTTGATGATTCTGATTGGTTTGCTCTTTACTTTGCTGGGAATTTTGAGGTAGATCTATGATTGAAATACTAATTGTTTTAGCTATTATCCTATCTCTTGCTTTGATTGTATTGGTAACTATACAACCCCGTCAAAATCAACTATTTTCCATGGATGCCACTAGTAATATTGGTAAACCAAGCTACTGGCAGAGCAACACCTTGGTCAAGGTGCTCACTTTATTGGTGAGTTTGGCTTTATTTATTCTACTATTAACCTTTATGGTGATTACTTATAAATAAAAGAAAACTTCAGATATTCACCTTTTGTGGATTGGTCTGAAGTTTTCTTTTTTATACTCAATGAAAATCAAAGAGCAAACTAGGAAGCTAGCCGCAGGCTGCTCAAAACACCGTTTTGAGGTTGTAGATATAACTGACGAAGTCAGCTCAAAACACCGTTTTGAGGTTGTGGATAGAACTGACGAA
>OCLW01000434.1_pt1 | contig 28710 bp, 33 predicted proteins | sample 1496041 | NCBI WGS metagenome assembly OCLW01 (sample SAMN04168690, study PRJEB22393) | synthetic metagenome | isolation source: purchased from BEI Resources HM-276D | reverse complement strand
GCTCGTCAGGCTCATAACCTGAAGGCCGCAGGTTCAAATCCTGCCCCCGCAACCAGGATCCTGTCACATTATCAATAACGTGCGCCCGCCGGTTGGTGGGCTTTGCTGTCTGCCTGGCGGGACGACAACAGGTCAACAGCCGGACGGAAACGTTGCAAGATCAGTGGGATATGGGGACCACAGGACGAGGAGCGCGCGAAAACCGCTTACAAACGCGCTTGGCATGAAAGGCGGTCTATTCGGGCGTCTCGGCCTCGTCTTCGACAGGCTCGTCCGTCACTGACCTGCGATAGATCGACTTCCCTGTCGCCGCCTTGATCAGCCCCAGCAGAGCCTCCTGGCGCTGCGCTACGGAGCCTTTGAAGTCAGGCGGATTTCGTCAGCCAAGCCCGCCTCGAGAACCAGTCGGACGTTCTACGAACTGTGCGGGACAAGCCCGGTCATTCCGTCTCGGCATAGGGAGGAAGCCGATCCTTCCCGGGAAAGGCGGGCAGAGCGCTCATCACCTGAGCGCGCAAGGCTGTCCACCAGGTGCCGAGCGACGTGATGAGGATTCCGAGAAGAAGCAGGACCACCGCCTTGTGGACCGGTCCGCCGCCCTGTTGTCCTCCCTGCACCAGCCAAGCGATGACGAGCGCGAAGTAGACGATCCCCGCGGTCAGGAACGAGCGGCGATCGATGATCAGGGCGATCATCGTGACGACCAGGAGAGCCGCCGCGGTCGACAGGACGCCGACGGTGCCGCCCATGTTGAACAGGGTCATGGCCACGGTATTGACCAGTGCCGGAGCTGCCAGCAGGTGCAGCCAGAAGCCGGTCGCGGAATGACGGCCAAGCCGATAGGGATCTCGGCTGTCGAACCAGATGCCCGCCGCGAAGGCCATGATGCCGAAGACGAGCGTGGTCATCGAGAAGAGCGGACTTCTCTGGAGGTCGAAGATCAGGCCATGAAAGCTGGTCGAGACTGCTCGTGCACCTGCGATGCCGGACGTCAAGGCGTAGAGCGCCACGAGAACCGCGACGCCCAGCACAAACAGGGTGAAGGGCAGGCGAAACCGCCTGTACCACAGCCCGAGCGCGCCGGCCGTCGCCAGCGCCGACAGCGCGATCCCGCCATGATCTCCCGCCCGGAAGAAGAACAGCGGCGAAAGCAGGAATATCGCCCCGCCGAAGATGCAGACGAGTACGATGCTCGGGAGCATCATGCGTCGCTTCAGCGTGAAGTACTCGGCACCTCCCCATGCCATGGCGGCGCAGGCCGCCGACACCAGGAGCACGACCCGGCCACCCCCTCCGAGCGCCCCCACGAGCAGGACGACTGCCGCGAAGATGATCCCGAGACCGACCGCGACGAAGATTTCGGCAAAGCCGCGGAAGAACTCGAAAGGCTCGTCCTCGGCCGGCAGCGCCATACGCCGTCCGGCGCGATCATGGGCAAGGGCAGCGACTGCCGATGCCTGCGCCTCGGTCAGGTATCCGGCGGCAACGCCGGCGCGCAGATCTTCGGATGTTAAGGGTATCTTGTCCACGAATTACCTCTTGCTGGCAGTCAACAGTGATGCCGTGCCAATGTCCGTCACGCCGTGCCCGGTTTTCCGGATATCTTCCCGATCATTGTCGCGCCGGCAAGCTCCCGTTGTCCGGAGGCGCAGCTGTTTCAGCCGGACTGAAGTGTGCATCCACGGCATCACCGCATGGATCGGCGTTACGCTCGATCCATAGGAGCCGCACCGGCACGTCGAGATGTTTGGCATTGTGCGCCGCCGCGTGGTCGCTGAGTGTTTGGATAGGGAATGGGGCAACGTGGAGAGCATTCATCTTTGAGTGAATGACAGTGCTTCAGAAATTCCGAATATTGCAGAGTGAGGCGTTTAAACTAGTGAAAACTCGCCTGAAAGGACGTCGCGGTCAGCGTGACATGCGCGTCCAGCGGCGGGTGCAACTCGAACGCCTTCGGCTCGCGCGCGAAGTTCCACAGGCGGAAAAGGGACCATTCCGAGCGCCGCTCCTCGGCCACGGCCAGCTCGTTGCGGCTGATGTGGAAGGGTGTACGTTCCCAGCCATTCGTCGTTTTCACCTCGATCAAGCGCGGACGGCCATCCGGCGCAAAGCTGGCGATGTCGTAGCCGGCTCCGTCGCCGTCCTCCTCCGACACCCACCGGACCTTGCGCGCAAGATCATCGCAGCCCGCTGATTTGAGGAATGCACGTTCGTGCGCCAGAACGCGCTCCTCTCCGGCGCGGCCGAGGGCGCGGTTGCGCTCGTCTCTCGCCGCGACATCGAATTTACGGGCGATGTGCAGCATCTGCTCCAGCTCCTGCGGCGGCGGCTGGTTCGACAGCGTGGGCGGCGGCCCGATCCAGATCGGCCGCGCCTCTGCCAGATCGGTCGGCGGTGGTGCCGCAGGATGGCGGCCGATCCAGGCCGGGTTCAGCGCCAGCCAGCGCGCCACCGCATCCATCAGCGTCATCTGGAAATTGAAGGCAGGCTTGTAACCCGGGATCCAGTCCTCACCGAGCCCCTTCAGTACGGCGCTGATGTTCTGGTGCTTGAACTCGACCGATCCCGCGGACCGATCGTTCAATCGCGGCAGAAGCCCGCGCCGGTGCTCGGCCTTGTTGTAGGGGCGACCAGAGATGTCGTCGGCCAGCATCGCGAAGTAATCCGCGACGATCAGGTCGTTCTCCTGATCTGTCCAGGACCCGTTCGACATCGTGCCAGGCTAGAGAACGAAACTGCGTTTGTCATCAGAGACTTCGCGCAAAGCTCCCAGGACATGCCAACGACCACGCCGCCCGTGTTGCGTCTCCGTCGCCGTTGAGACGAGCCGGAACCGGCAAAACGCGCGCGCCCGTCAGTTCACGGAAATATATGGGGATTTTGAATCCGTTTCGCCGAGAGCGCAGGGCAGTTAGAAAGAGACGGTGGGCGCTCGGAGACCGATCTCGCGCAGCCGGCCAGTCTCACAGGGCAGATGGTCCCCGCAAATCCGTTGGCACATGAAGAAAAAGGCCGCGCGAGAGGCCTGTTTTCGGGTTTGCGATGGGCAATGGCCGAGGGGACAGGCCCGCGATCCAATGTTCTCTAACCCTGACGCGCCGGGAACAGGATGGGCCTTATTCAGAAAATTCACATCTGGGCAGATACTTACCCGAAATCCTGCTTGAAGCGATCCATCTGATGCATCCGCTCGTGAAGGATCGTCACGATGCCGATGTCCGCATTTGACAGCCGCCGCCAGTATACGAAATGCCGCTCGTAGCGGAAGAAGTATCCTTCCACTACGAACTCGGCTGGTACGGGCCTCGACATGACGCCGCGTGTATCGATCTGCTCGAAGGCGGCGAACAGACCGGTGATGTAGGTTTCGGCCTGTGCCGTGCCCCAGTGGTCGCGGGTATATCTATAGATCTCATCGAGGCGGACAGAGGCCGTCTCCTGGACTCGGATTGCCAAGGGCTCAGGTCCGGTTCCGGGCGATGACCTCCGCAGCGGTCAGCGGCATGTAACTGTCCTCGGGCGCGGCATAGGCACGGTTGAGTTCGGCCTTCAGGCGATCGAACGCCTCGCGCTCCGCACGCTCCTTGTCGCGACGGATCAGGTCGCGGATGTACTCGCTGACATTCTCGTAGGCGCCGTCTTCGCCGACATTGGTCGCAACGAACTCGCTGAGGGCGCCGCTAACGCGGATGGTCATGGTGGTGGTGCGGGGCATGGCGCTCTCCCTGCTCGGTGCGTATGCAAGATAATCAAAATCGAACACGAGGCAAGGGGAGCGAGGCCGGCGACACCTTCCCCTATCGGCGCTCCCGGTCCTCGGCCTCCTCCACGATCAGCCGGCCCGCCAGCGCGAGCAGCGCGATCAGCACGGCATCGGAGTGACGCGCAAGCGACACGAGGTGCTCTCCGCTCGGCCCCCGCTCGCCTGCGAACCAGTATTTCACGGTTCGCTCGCTGGCGCCTGACCACCGCATGGCGGACTTGATCGCCCGGTGGGTCGATCCGAGCTCGGCGTGCAATGCCATGGCCATCGCGGCGCGATAGTCGCCGGGGATCTCATCGAGGCGCACAACTGTGCCCATCTTCGGCACAACTGTGCCCATCTTCACGCGCATCTTCATGTTTCTCTCCGCTAGATCTTTGGAGAGCCATGAAAACGGCAGAATCCATCTGTTCCCGCGGCGGTCCGGTTTGGCCGCCTGTGGGACGGACCATTCACTTGAAGGTGGCCGATATGAACTGCGAAGCGGGACCGCAGATCATCGAGCGCATGGACGGCCGCGCGCCGCAGGCGATGCGCCAATGCGCCGGGAACAGAAAGAAATTGCCCTTTTACGGAAACGACTTTCCGGCTCTCGCATGCTCGAATGATCGCGGCAGCATGCAGAACGGTCCGGACCGTCCCGACCGGATTGCTGCGACGTGAACCGGAGTCGGCCAGATGCGAGGGCGTGAGGCAAGCAGGGAGACTGGCGCCAGCCAATCAGATCCCGACGTGCCCGCCGTCGCCTACGTCCGGATGTCGACCGATCACCAGAAGTATTCGACAGAGAACCAGTTGGACGTCATCCGCAGCTATGCGGCCGCCCGCGGCCTGCAGATTCTGCGCGTTTTCGAGGACTCTGGGCGCTCAGGCCTCCGTCTCGATGGTCGCGAGGCGCTGCAGAACCTGATGGGCGAAGTTCAATCAGGCCGGGCCGACTTCAAGGCCATCCTCGTCTACGACGTCAGCCGTTGGGGCCGGTTTCAGGATGCCGACGAAGGCGCCTACCACGAGCACGTATGTTCCCGTGCCGGCATCCGGGTCCACTACTGCGGCGAGCAGTTCGAGAACGACGGCAGCATCGGCTCGAACCTCCTGAAAACCGTCAAGCGCGTGATGGCGGGCGAATACAGCCGCGAGCTGTCGGTGAAGGTCTTCGCCGGGCAATGCCGCCTCGTGGAGCTTGGCTATCGCCAGGGCGGCGCCGCCGGATACGGGCTGCGGCGGGTTCTGATCGACGAGCACGGCAGCCCGAAGGGCGAGCTGTCCCGTGGCGAGCAGAAGAGCCTGCAGACCGACCGAGTGATCCTGGTGCCCGGCCCCGAGGAAGAGCAGCGGGTCGTCCAGCGCATGTACGCGATGTTCGTCGACGAGGGGCGGCCGGAGCGCGAGATCGCGAAGATTCTGAATGCCGATGGACACCGGACCGATCTTGACCGTCCATGGACGCGTGCGACCGTCCATCAGGTGCTGACCAGTGAAAAATACATCGGGAACAATGTCTTCGCGAAGGTGTCGTTCAAGCTGAAGCAGCGCCGCGTGGTGAACCCGCGGGAGATGTGGATCCGCGCCGAGGGTGCCTATCCCGCCATCGTCGATCAGGCGCTGTTCCTGCGTGCGCGGGAGATCGTGGATGCGCGAAGCCGGCATTTCTCGGACGAGCAACTGCTCGACGCGCTGCGCGCGATCCTCCGGCGACAAGGCATGCTGTCGGGCCTGATCATCGACGAGGAGGAAAACCTGCCGTCCTCCAGCGCCTATCGCAGCCGCTTCGGCAGCCTCCTGCGCGCCTACCGCTTGATCGGATACGAGCCGGATCGCGACTACAGCTATATCGAGGCAAACCGGGCTCTGCGGCAGGCCCATCCGCAGGTCGTGGCCGAAATCATAGCTGGCGTCACCCGGCATGGCGGGTCGGCCGTGCAGGACCCTGACACCGATCTGGTTCGCGTCAACGACGAGTTCACGGTGTCCATCGTGCTGGCGCGCTGCACGGCGACGGCGGCCGGATCGCTGCGCTGGCGCATCCGCCTCGACACCGGCCTCGTGCCCGACATCACGATCGCCGTGCGCATGGACGAGGTGAACGAGGCGCCGCGCGACTACTATGTGCTGCCCAGCATCGACATGACCGTCGGGAAACTGAAGCTCGCCGAGCAGAACGGGCTCGCGCTCGATGCGTACCGGTTCGACACGCTCGACTTCTTCTACGCGCTCGCCTCGCGGGCCAGGATCGCGGAGGTGGCCTGATGCCCGACGACATGGGGCCGACCGGCCAGAAGCAGGTGACTCTGATCCCGACCGAACGGATCCGGGTTCTCAATCCCCGCGTCCGCAACCGTCGCACCTTCGAGGCGATGGTGGAGAACATTGCACGCATCGGCCTGAAGCGCCCGATCACCGTGGCGCCGCGCGCCGGGACCGATCCGCAGGAATACGACCTGGTCTGCGGTCAGGGCCGCCTCGAGGCCTTCATCGAACTGAAGCAGGACCACATCCCCGCCATCGTGATCGAGGCCGACGAAAGCGATTGCCTCGTCATGAGCCTCGTCGAAAACTGTGCGCGGCGGCAGCACAACCCCATCGATCTGATGCGCGAGATCGGCGCGCTCCGCCAGCGTGGCTACAACGACCGTCAGATTGGCGAAAAGATCGGCGTGTCCACCGAATATGTGAACATGATCGCGGGGCTGCTGGAGAAAGGCGAGGAGCGCCTGGTTTCGGCCGTGGAAACCGGGGTGCTTCCGCTGAATCTGGCCATCGAGATATCCAAGACCGACGCGAAGGGGGCGCAGAAAGCGCTCATGGACGCCTACACCCAGAACAAGCTGCGGGGACGGAAGCTGGCACTGGTGCGCCGCCTGATCCAGCAGCGCGAACTGCGCGGTCCGCAACTCCACAGCAATCCGCTCGGACGCAAGCCTCCGAAACGGGCGCTGACGAGCGAGGGCCTTGTCCGGGCGTATCAGCAGGAGGCCACGCGCCAGAAGCTCCTGATCAAGAAGGCCGAGCTCACTCAGAGCCGGCTGATGTTCGTGCGCGAGGCCTTCCGCAAGCTCCGCGCGGACGGTCACTTCATGACCCTGCTCAGGGCGGAGGGGCTTGAGACGATGCCCGCCGATCTCGCGCGTTCCCGGACCGAGGGGGCACCTACATGAAGCGCGACGCTCGCGACGCCCCGAAGAGCATCACGCTCGGGTTCGAGGCGGACTGTGTCACCCTCCCCATCGACGCGATCCTGCCGCTGCGCGCTTTGGGCAAGTCCGCGAAATCCAGTCGGAAGTACCGGCAGATCGCGGCCTCCATCGCCCAGATCGGGATCGTCGAGCCGCCCGTCGTGGTTCGGAACCCCGACAGGTCGGCCACCTGGTTGCTGCTGGACGGCCACATGCGGATCGAGGCGTTGAAGGACGCAGGCGGGAGCGAGGTGGAATGTCTCGTTTCCACCGACGACGAGGCTTTTACCTACAATCGTCAGATCAGCCGCCTTGCGCCGATCCAGGAACACAAGATGATCCGCAAGGCGATCGAGCGCGGCGTGCCTGAGGAGAAGATCGCGCTCGCTCTCGACCTCAACATGAGCAGCATCCGGCGCAAGGCGCGCCTGCTGGACGGCATCTGCGAAGAAGCCGTCGCCATCCTGAAGGACAAGCCCTGCACGAACGCCGTCTTCGATGCGCTGCGCAAGATGAGGACCATGCGCCAGATCGAGGCGGCCGAGCTTCTGGTCAACGCAAACAACTATTCCGTCGCCTACGTGAATGCGATCCTCGCAGGAACGCCGCAGGCCCAGCTGGTCGAGTCGTCCAAGCCGAAGAAGGTGAAAGGCATCACGCCTGACGCGATGGCGCGCATGGAACAGGAGCTGGCCCGCCTTCAGGAGGGCATCGCCTCGATCCAGGACACCTACGGCGAGGACCATCTGCATCTGACCGTGATCAAGGGCTATGTCGGCAAGCTGCTCGGGAACGCCCGGGTCGTCCGCTACCTTGCGCAGAACCATCCCGAGTTCCTCGGAGAGTTCCAGACGATCACCGAGATCACGCCGGCCGAGGCCGATGCCGCCGAGTAGCCGTTCGCGGCGAATGAAGGGAACCCTGACCCGATAAGCGCGGGGACCGCGGCAGACGCCGGACTGCGGGCCGGATCGAGCGCGGCGGTGGGGATGGCGGCCAACCCGCTCGGATCCCACCAGCCCGGCTCGAGATCTCGCCGGCCGCGCGGCCGCCTGGCGGCTGCGCTCCGTTCGGGCGTGTCGGAGACAGGGCTATTCCGGCATTCCCACTTACTGCGTTCAGGATGCGTTAGTCCCCGTCGGGCAGCCAAGAAAGTGTTCCGCCGTCGGTTGACATTCAGTGAGTGCCAAGAGAACCGAAAAAGGTTGGACCCCGCTCACGATGGGTTGCCCGACTGCAATGTCATGGATGAAGGCCTTCGCTTCTGAAAAGCCAGGCGGGCCATTGACCAGCGATCTTTCCAAAGCGGCCGCCTGATCTTGCCAAAACTCGACTGGACCTGCTTCCGGGGGGACGCCTTGCGACGCTTCAGGGCCAGCTCTCTGTTCATGATCTCGGCTTGAAAACAAGTGCTTATGATCGCTCCTCTCGCCGAACGGACATTTCTTTCTGGCTCGCGAGTTCGTAAAGCATGGCCGGTTCCGGACAGTTATTTTACTCCACAGTTCGAAGTCGGCCGCTGCCTGTCGCGGCGAATGAGAGGCTTTGACGATCACGACTTGTTCGGGTTTGGCGTTAACGCAATAAGCGCGACGCGCAGATATCGGATACAGAACACCTCTTCGCTCAGAACTTATATCACGGCCGCTAAGGAAGGACGCCGCGATGCGACTGTGTCACAACCTGAACCAGCGCTCGATGCTGCGCGGCCAATCGCACTAAAGCTCTCTTATGCCGGGTTTATTGCGCGTGACCGGGTGAATTGAGGCGCTTTTCGGAAGGATACCGCCGAGCGGTTCGAAGAGGTCTTGCACGCTGGCTTTGCACAGGACGAAGGGGACGAGATCGTGCTAACATGTGCAGGGTGGGACAGTACTCGACCATGATATTCTATCTCTCATCGGAATCGGAACGGCGGGCGCTTCAGGCGATGGTCGCCGGTGTTGTCCGACACCGTGGACGTGATATCGGCGATTTTCGCGTTCCCGACCTGGAGCCGCTTAAGTTGTGACGTTTCAGTGACGATCTTTCCGCGAACCACGCCGACAGCCGACTTTCTGTACAAGAGTATGGCCGCTTCAATCAGCATCTAGCTTTGTTGGCGGACCGCGTTCGCGTCGCGCGGTTTCTCAAAGCGATAGCTTGGGTGCCGTGCGGACGGACTATAGTTGATGTTGGCGCGGGCACCGGAGTTTGGGCGCTCGCTAAGACTCTGCTGCACAAGTTGTCCACTTAACCTTCTTTCCGTGCTAATCTTGGGAAGGAGGATCGGTTCATGGACCAGTCGACGAAGGCTCCGAAGGCGCGCCACCTTGTCGTAAGAGAGAAAGCGCATCCCGCGCTTTGCGGCGAGCTCGCGGGCGGCCTCGAACATTTGCGCCGCGTCCTGAGTATCGCCCGCGAGCTTGGCCTCCCAAGCCTCGATCATGGATTGTCAGATTTCCGGGGCCTTCGCAGCGGCCACTGTCGTGTCGCCCGTGTGCAGGGAAATCCAGACGTAATCGCGCGGCTCGATGCTCTTGAACCGGCGCGGCACGCGCTTGCGCATGTGGATCGTGTTGTTGCGGCGGGTGGTGCTCATCCCCCCGAATTGACCATTTCCGGCACCCTCTGTCACGCCCCTTTGTGCTGCAATCTGAGCGGCGTTTTGTGCAGCATCCTGTGCAGCAAAATCGGGCTTTGGCGGGACATTTCGAGGGGCCATGTCACTTATTTCCGAGTGATAACAGTAACTTGGCGAAACGACTGGTCGGGGAAATTGGCGGAGAGACAGGGATTCGAACCCTGGGTCGGCTCACACCGACAACGGTTTTCGAGACCGCCGCATTCGACCACTCTGCCACCTCTCCGCGTCAGGGGTCGTCGTGGAACGGGCATTTAGCGAAGCTCGCGGAGGCTTGCAAGGGACAAAACGACGGCAGGATCATGCCGCGGCGCAGCAGGGCCTCGGCTCGTCCCTTGGCAAGCGCCGGACAAGTCACTAGCTCTGTGCCAAACCCTCTCCCGAAGGCATTCCCATGGCCCTGCCATCGACCCTGATCCGACTGGTGCTCCTTCTCGGGACGGTCGCAGCCCCGCTGCCGGCTGTGGCGCAGACGGCGCCGGAGCCGTCCGTTCCCCTGCCGCACGACGGGCAGGCCATGGCGCCCGGCGTGCAGGTGGCCGCCCTCGAGGAGGCGCTGCGCATCGGAGACGTGATCGCCGTCATGCGCGAGGAGGGGCTCGAATATGGGTCGAGCCTCGAGGCGGAGCTGTTTCCGGAGCGCGGCGGATCCCGCTGGCGCGCGGTGGTCGGGCTGATCTACGACACCGAGAGCATGCGCAAGCGGTTCGATGCGGCGTTCGAGGCCGAGGTCGCCCAGGATCCCGAAGCCATCGGGCAGATGTTCGATTTCTTCGCCAGCGACATCGGCCAGCGCATCCTGCAGCTCGAGATCGAGGCGCGGCGCGCCCTGCTCGACGAGGCGGCGGAAGAGGCGGCGAAAGTGGCCGTTGAGGAAATGAGCGCGCGCAACGATCCGCGGCTCGAGCTTCTGCGCGAGTTCGCCGAGGCGAACGATCTGATCGAGCTGAATGTGGTGGGGGCGCTCAATTCGAATCTCGCCTTCTATCGCGGCATGGCGGACGGCTCGGCCTTCGAGCAGCCGATGAGCGAAGAGGACATGCTGGCGGATGTCTGGTCGCAGGAGGCCGACGTGCGCCGCGAGACGGAGGCCTGGCTCTTTCCCTATCTGGCCCTGGCCTACGGGTCGCTCTCCGACGCGGAGCTGAAGGACTATATCGCCTTCTCGAAGACGCCGGCCGGCAGGAAGCTGAACGCGGCCACCTTCCGCGCCTTCGATGCGGTCTTTTCGGCCATCTCGCGCGATCTCGGCCGGGCCGCGGCCCGGCAGATGCAGGGCGAGGATATCTGAGCTCCGGCGGCCGGGCGGGGCGCCGAGCAGCCCCCGGATACCGGCCACGGGATGACGAGATCTTGCGGCATATGCCCGCCGGAACGGCTTGACTCGCGGAGGCCTTTCCCGGATAAGCGCGCATCCCGGCCGGATCCTTTCGGCAGGGCTCTGCATCCGTTGGCGATCTGCCCTCTGGGACGGCCTTCGGAAAAATCACCATGACACCTCTCGGGGTGCGCTGTCCGAAGGCATCCAACGCCGGGTCGCACCGGGGCCGCAGGACGCGGAGCAATGAAGGAAAGACCATGTTCGCGGTCCTCAAGACAGGCGGCAAGCAGTACAAAGTCCAGGCGGGCGACGTGCTGCGCGTCGAGAAGCTGGCGTGCGAAGCCGGCGACAAGATCCAGTTCAACGACATCCTGATGGTCGGCGGCGACTCCGTCACCGTCGGTGCGCCCTTCGTGGCCGGTGCCGCGGTGCAGGCGGAAGTCATCGCCCAGATCAAGGGCGAGAAGACGATCCACTACGTCAAGCGCCGTCGGAAACACTCGTCGCAGCGCACCAAGGGCCACCGCCAGCAGCTCACCCTGCTGCGCGTGACCGACGTGCTCGCCTCGGGCGCCGACGCCTCGGGCGTGGCCGTCGCGACCGGCACCGCCGATGCGCGCCGCGCCGCCCACAACGCCAGCGCGAAGGAGTAACACCCCATGGCACACAAGAAGGCAGGCGGTTCGTCCCGCAACGGCCGCGACTCGGCCGGCCGTCGTCTCGGCGTGAAGCTCTACGGTGGCCAGGCCGCCATCCCGGGCAACATCATCGTGCGTCAGCGCGGCACCACCTGGTTCCCGGGCGCCGGCGTCGGCATGGGCCGTGACCACACCATCTTCGCCACCGTGGAAGGCCGCGTGGAATTCAGGAAGGGCCTCAAGGGCCGCACCTTCATTTCCGTGCTCCCGACTGCGGAGGCAGCGGAGTAAGCCGAACCTTCACAGTTCGTCTGTAAGGGGGGGATCGGCGAGAAAGCCGGTCCCCCTTCCGCTTTTCCGGCCGGTGCCGGCAGGGCGGAGCCCGTGCCGGGGGCAGACCCGTCCCCGTCCCAGGTGCCAGTGCTTCAGAGGAGGAAGCCCGTGACGCTTGACATGATCTCGACCACGCTTCCGGCGACGGAGGCCCATCCGGCGGGCGGCCGTCTCGTGCTGCGCCCGGTGCGCAAGTCCGATGCCGGCCTCTTTGCCATGTATGCGGGCGACCGGCGCGTGGCCGAAGGCACGCGCGGCATCCCGCATCCGCTGCCTCCGGGCGCGGCCGAGGCCTTCGTGAACCGTTCCACGGCCGAGGCCCGGTCCGAGGATGTGTGGGTCATGGACGGCTCCGCCTCGGGCCTGTCCGAGGTGCTGGGCGTGATCTCGCTGAAGCGCATGGATCGCGACCAGTCCGAGATCGCCTATTGGGTGGCGCCGGCCTTCTGGAACGCGGGCTTCGCCTCCGAGGCGGTGCGGGCGCTGATCGAGGCCAACCCGCAGGGCTCGCGCACCATCTTCGCCGAGGTCTTCCAGGACAACCCGCAATCGGCGCGGGTGCTCACCAACTGCGGCTTCGAATATATCGGGGACGCCGAGGCCTTCTCGGTGGCGCGCAACGCCCGCGTGCCGACCTGGACCTATCTGCGCCGGCTCTGACCCGAGGGTCGCAGGCGCCAAACGACGGGCGGAGGCTTGAGCCTCGGCCCGTTTCTCTCTATCGCCAGAAGCGACCAATCGGAAAGTTCCGCCCATGAAGTTCCTCGACCTCTGCAAAGTCTACATCCGCTCGGGCGGGGGCGGGGGCGGCTGCGTCAGCTTCCGGCGCGAGAAGTTCATCGAGTTCGGCGGCCCCGACGGGGGCGACGGCGGCAATGGTGGCTCGGTCTGGGCCGAGGCCGTGGACGGGCTGAACACGCTGATCGACTTCCGCTACCAGCAGCATTTCTTCGCCAAGTCGGGGCAGCCCGGCATGGGCAGCCAGCGCACCGGCAGGTCCGGCGACGACATCGTGCTGAAGGTGCCGGTCGGCACCGAGATCATCGACGAGGACGAAGAGACGGTGATCGCCGACCTGACCGAGGTGGGCCAGCGGGTGCTCCTCGCGCAGGGCGGCAATGGCGGCTGGGGCAACCTCCGCTTCAAGAGCTCGACCAACCGCGCGCCCGCCCGCGCGAATCCGGGCCAGCCCGGCATCGACCGCACGATCTGGCTGCGGCTGAAGCTCATCGCCGACGCGGGCCTGCTGGGCCTGCCCAACGCCGGCAAATCGACCTTCCTCTCGGCCACCTCGAACGCCCGGCCGAAGATCGCGGACTATCCCTTCACCACGCTGGTGCCGAACCTCGGCGTCGTGGGCGTGGACGGCAAGGAATTCGTGATCGCCGACATTCCGGGCCTGATCGAGGGCGCCTCCGAAGGCCGCGGCCTCGGCGACCAGTTCCTCGCCCATGTCGAACGCTGCTCGGTGCTGCTGCATCTGGTGGACGGCACCTCCTCGACCATCGTCAAGGATTACCGCACCATCATCGGCGAGCTCGAGGCCTATGGCGGCGACCTCGCGCTGAAGCCGCGCATCACCGCGATGAACAAGATCGACGCGATGGACTCCAGGCAGATCTCGGACCGCCGCCGCGCGCTCGAGAAGGCGACGGGAGGCAAGGTCTTCACCATCTCGGGCGTCGCGGGCACCGGCCTCATGGATGTGCTGCGCGCGCTCTGGGCCGAGATCGACGGGGCGCGCGGCGACAAGGTGGAGGAGCACGCGCCGTGGCAACCCTGATGCCGCTTCAGGCGCCGGATATCCGCAGCGCCAAGCGTCTGGTCGTGAAGATCGGCTCGGCGCTCCTCGTGGATGGCGAGGGGCTGCGCCGCCAATGGCTCTCGGCGCTGGCGCTCGACGTGGCCGAGGCGCGGACGCGGGGCACGCAGGTGATCCTCGTCTCCTCGGGCTCGATCGCGCTCGGGCGGCGGGTGCTGCATCTGCCGCCGGGGCCGCTCGCGCTCGAACAGAGCCAGGCGGCGGCGGCCGTGGGCCAGATCCGGCTCGCCCGCGCCTATGAGGAGGTGCTGGCCCCGCACGGCATCACCACCGCGCAGGTGCTGGTCACGCTCGAGGATACCGAGGACCGGCGGCGCTACCTCAATTCCCGCGCCACGATGGAGACGCTGCTCGGGCTCGGCACCGTGCCCATCGTGAACGAGAACGACACGGTCGCCACCGACGAGATCCGCTTCGGCGACAACGACCGGCTGGCCGCGCAGATCGCGGTGACGGTGGGGGCGGATCAGCTCGTGCTCCTGTCCGACGTGGACGGCTTCTATTCGGCCAATCCCAAGGAAGATCCCACCGCCGAGCGGTTCGATCTGGTCGAGACGATCACGCCCGCGCTCGAGGCGATGGCGGGCGATCCGGTTTCGGGCCTGTCCAAGGGCGGCATGAAGACCAAGATCATGGCGGCCAAGACCGCCGTCGCCGGCGGCTGCGCCATGGCGATCACCGAAGGCTCGGCGATGCGGCCGCTCAAGGCGCTGGAACAGGGCGCGGCGCGCACCTGGTTTGTGGCGCAGGGCGACCCGCAGGCGGCGCGCAAGCGCTGGATCAACGCGATGAAGCCGCGCGGCACGATCCGGGTGGATGCGGGTGCGGTGCAGGCGCTGCAGGCGGGCAAGTCGCTGCTGCCCGCGGGCGTGGTGGCGGTCGAGGGCAATTTCGGGCGCGGCGATCCGGTCGAGATCGCGGGGCCCATGGGCGAGGTGCTGGGACGCGGGCTCACCCGCTACACGGCGGTCGAGGCGGTGCAGATCGCGGGCCACCGCTCGGCCGAGATCGTGGCCATCCTCGGCTACAGCGGCCGGGCAGCCCTCATCCATCGCGACGATATGGTGATCTGAGGCCGCCGCCCCGTCCGGGCGGGCCACGGCCTGAAGGAGAGGACAGGGACATGGACGGAACGGATGTGACGATGCTCATGCGCGAGATCGGGGTTCGCGCGCGCGCTGCCGCGGCGGAGCTCGCCTTTGCCGAACCGTCGCGCAAGGAAGAGGCCCTGAATGCCGCGGCCGAGGCGATGCTCGCCCGCTCCGACGAGATCCTCGAAGCGAACGGCCGCGATCTGGCTTTCGGCGCCGAGAAGGGCCTGACCCCCGCCATGATGGACCGGCTGAAGCTCGACGCCGCGCGGATCGACGGCATCGTCGAGGGGCTGCGGGCGGTCGCGGGTCAGCCCGATCCGGTGGGGCAGGTGATCGCCGAATGGGACCGACCGAGCGGCCTGCACATCCGCCGGGTCCGCACCCCCCTGGGCGTGGTGGGCGTGATCTACGAGAGCCGGCCCAACGTCACGGCGGATGCGGGCGCGCTCTGCCTCAAGTCCGGCAATGCGGTCATCCTGCGCGGCGGCTCCGAGAGCTTCCATTCCTCGGGCGCGATCCACGCCGCGCTGCAGGACGGGCTGCGGCAGGCGGGCCTGCCGGTGGATGCGATCCAGCGCGTGCCGACGCGCGACCGCGCCGCCGTGGCCGAGATGCTGCGCATGGTCGAGCATATCGACGTGATCGTGCCGCGCGGCGGCAAGGGGCTCGTGGGCCTCGTGCAGGCCGAGGCGCGGGTGCCGGTCTTCGCCCATCTCGAGGGCATCTGTCACGTCTATGCCGACGGCGAGGCCGATCTCGAGAAGGCGCGTCGCGTGGTGCTGAACGCCAAGACCCGCCGCACCGGCATCTGCGGCTCGGCGGAATGCCTGCTGATCGACCGGGCCTTCCTCGCCAAGCACGGGCCGGTGCTGATCGAGGATCTGCTGAAGGCGGGCGTCGAAGTCCGCGCCGAGGGCGAGCTGGCCCAGGTGCCGGGCACCGTGCCCGCGCAGCCCGAGGATTTCGGGCGCGAGTTTCTCGACATGATCATCGCGGCCAAAGTGGTGGACGGGGTGGACGAAGCGATCGCCCATATCCGCCGCTACGGCTCGAGCCACACCGAATCGATCCTGACCGAGAACGACGCCACGGCCGAGCGATTCTTCCGCCGGCTCGACAGCGCGATCCTGATGCGCAACGCCTCGACGCAGTTCGCCGATGGCGGCGAGTTCGGCATGGGGGCCGAGATCGGCATCGCCACCGGCAAGATGCATGCCCGCGGCCCGGTGGGCGCCGAGCAGCTCACGAGCTTCAAATATCTCGTGACGGGAGACGGCACGATCCGGACCTGAGGCTCAGAACGAGAGTCTGATCTCGGTCTCGCGGATCTCGGAGGTGAGGCGGCGGCCCTGACGGGACATCTCGTCGGGGACCAGCGCGAATTGCACGCGCGCGGCCGACATCTCCACCTGTGCCATCGGGTTCGACAGCATCTCCCACAGGTCCGGCTCGATCTTCATCTTGTTGGCCTGGCCCACCAGGAGCCAGCGCGCATCGCTGCGCTCGACCCGGATGCGCCCTCCGTAGGCCATGGCCGTCTCGAGGCACAGCACCAGCAGGAAGGCGAGCTTCACCTCGCGGCGGGGCAGGTCGGTCGGCCCCTCCCAGTCGATCTGCAGCCGCCCGCCGCGCGTCAGGTCGCTCACGATCGACAGGATCTCGGGCCGGCCGATCCGCTGATCGAGCGCGGTCGCGCCGAAGGCCACGCGGAAGAAGCGGATGCGCGCATTGGCATGGGTCACGCTTTCCGAGATCAGCGCCATCTCGGGGCCGCGGATCGACCCGTCCATCAGCAGAAGCTCGACGCCATTGCCGATGGCGCCGATCGGGCTGATAAGATCGTGACAGATGCGCGAACCCAGAAGGGCGGTCAGATCGGTTTTTTCGGTCATGGGCGGGCTCCACGAAAGGCGGAAGGAACGGACATGAACACGCTGCTCGAACCAGGAATGCTGGTCCGGCATCCGGGGCAACCGGAGTGGGGGATGGGTCAGGTGCAATCCAACGTCAAAGGTCGGATCACGGTGAACTTCGAACACGCAGGCAAGGTCTTGATCGATGGCGGTCGGGTCGAGCTGCAACTTGTGCTTGATCTTCCGCACTGATCTAGCGACGTGTGGTTGCATATTTCAACCATGAATTGAGGGCATTTCGGCGCAGGGCGCCGCGCCGCGCGCCTCAGGGGGCAGGAGCGACCCGGGCGACAGTTGCATCCGGCAGGGGCATTTCCTATGAAGCCCTGACCGTCCGGTGAGGGAGGCAAGGTCCGGGAATGATCGCCGACGACCCGCATCTGGAACTGAGGCTCGCCGCGTCCGAGCGCGATCTGCGCGCGGCCCAGCGGCTGCGCTATACGGTCTTCGTCGAGGAGCTCGGCGGCGACGGGGATCTCGTCGACCATGCAGAGCGGCTCGAGCGCGACGAGTTCGACGATCTCTGCGACCATCTCCTGCTGATCGACCGGCGGCGGGATGCCGCGGCGCTCGAGGATGTGGTGGGGGTCTACCGGCTTCTGCCGGGCGAGCGCGCCGCGGGGGCGGGGCGCTTCTACTGCGACAGCGAATACGATCTCGATCCGCTGCGCGCCAGCGGACGGCGGGTGCTCGAACTCGGGCGCTCCTGCGTGCATCCCGACTATCGCGGCGGCGCGGCGGTCTTTCTGCTCTGGAGCGGCCTTGCGGATTATGCGCTGGCCCAGCGGACGGAGCTTCTCTTCGGCGTGGCGAGCTTTCACGGCACCGACATCGAGGCACTGGCCGAGCCCCTGTCCTATCTCCACGCCTTTCACCTCGCCCCCGAGGAACTGCGGGTGCGCGCGCGCTCCGAGGGCGGCCAGCGGATGGATCTGATCCCGCCCGAGCGGATCGACCGGCGTGCGGCCATGCTCGCCATGCCGCCGCTCATCAAGGCCTATCTGCGGCTGGGCGGCGTGGTGGGCGAAGGCGCCTGGATCGACCGGGCCTTCAACACGACCGACGTCTGCCTCCTCATGGATACCGCGCGGATGTCGGCCCGGCACCGCGATTTCTACGCCCGCCGCACGGTGTCCGCGGAATGAGCGACTGGCGCTCGGACCGGCCCGCGCTGCGGGCCATCGGCGCGGCCGGCTGGGCGCGGGCGGCGGTGAAGGGCATCGCCATGGCGCTTCTCGTCTATGGCGGCCTCATCCTCCTGCTGATCCTGCGCCAGATCGAGCGGCCGCTCTGCGGGCTCGCGCGCCCCGTGACGCCCTTCATCACGCAGGGCGTCTGCCGCGGGGCGCTGGCGATCCTCGGTCTCCGGGTGGTGACGGAAGGCCGCCCGATGCAGGTGCCGGGTGCGGTGGTGGCCAACCACGGCTCGTGGCTCGACATCTTCACGCTGAACGCGGTGCAGCGGGTCTATTTCGTCTCGAAATCCGAGGTGGCGGGCTGGCCCGGCATCGGCTGGCTCGCGCGGGCGACGGGCACGGTCTTCATCAACCGCAGGGGCTCCGAGGCTCTGGTCCAGCAGCGGCTGTTCGAAGAGCGGCTGCGCGCCGGGCACAGGCTTCTGTTCTTCCCCGAGGGGACGAGCACCGACACGCTGCGCGTCCTGCCCTTCAAGTCGACGCTCTTCGCGGCCTTCTTCACCCACGGTCTCGAACATGCGCTGCACATCCAGCCGGTGACGGTGACCTACAGTGCCCCCGAGCGCGAGGATCCGCGCTTCTACGGCTGGTGGGGCGACATGGATTTCGGCAGCCATCTGGTGAAGCTGCTCGCGGCGCCCCGGCAGGGGCGGGTGCGGATCACCTTCCACACGCCAGTGCCCGCCGATGGGTTCGCGGGGCGGAAGGGCCTCGCCGCCCGCTGCGAGGCGCTGGTGCGCGAGGCCTTCCCGCCCGAGCCTGTCGGCTGACCGGCCGGGGCCGGCGCGCCTCAGCCCAGCGGGGCCAGCAACCGGCGCAGCGCCGCCGCCGCATCCTCCTCGCGCCAGATCTCCTCGCCCACGGCGAAGAAGTCGGTGAGGGGGGCGAGCTCGGCCACCTTCTCGGGGGTGAGCGCGCCCTCGGCCACCACCGGCACCTCGATCATCTCGGACCACCAGCCGAAGAGCTCGGCCTCGGCCAGGCTGCCGTCGCCGAGCGCGGTCGTGCCCACCGGGCCGAAGGCCACATAATCCGCGCCCGCCTCGGCCGCGTTGATCCCCTCGTGCCTGGTCCGGCCGCAGAAGGCGCCGAGGATCGCATCCGGCCCCAGATCCTTGCGCAGCTTGCGCACGAGCCGCGCGCCATCGGTCAGATGCACCCCGTCGAGGCCCAGCCGCTCGACCATCAGCACATGGTTCTCGATCACCAGCGCCACGTCGCGGGCATGGGCCACCTCGCGCAGCGCATCGCCCGTCCGGGCGATCCGGTCCTCGTCCTTGCCGGCGAGCGCCAGCCTGAGGCAGGCCACCTCGGTCGAATCGAGCACCGCCGCCAGCCGGTCGGGGAAGATCTCGAGATCGATCTCGGGCGGCGTGACCAGATAGAGCTGCGGACGTTCGACTTCGGCCATGATGGGTCTCCTTCGGATCGCGAAGCCTATAGCCGAGGGGCGCGCGCTTGGAAATGGCATTGCGCCGCAGGGCCCTTCTCCCCTAGGAAGCGCCCGGATCCGAAGGGAGCGCCATGAGCATCGAACCCGTCTTCATCCTCGTCCGCCCGCAGATGGGCGAGAACATCGGTGCGGCCGCGCGCGCCATGCTGAACTTCGGCCTCGGCCGCCTGCGCATCGTCGATCCGCGCGACGGCTGGCCCAACCCGAAGGCGGTGGCCATGGCCTCGGGGGCGGGGCGGCTTCTCGATCACGCCGGCCTCTTTCCCACGGTGGCCGAGGCGATCCGCGACTGCGACTATGTCTTCGCCACCACCGCCCGCGGGCGCGAGCTCACCAAGCCCGTGATGACGCCCGAGCGCGCCATGGCGCACGGCCGCGCGCTGACGGGCGAGGGGCGGCGCGTGGGCATCCTCTTCGGGCCCGAGCGCACCGGGCTCGAGAACGAGGATGTGGCGCTGGCCAATGCCATCGTGACCGTGCCGGTGAACCCCGAGTTCTTCTCGCTCAACCTCGCGCAATGCGTGCTGCTTCTGGCCTACGAATGGCGGCGCCAGCATGACGAGACCCCGCCCGAGGTCATCGACATGGCGCGGGTGGATTTCGCGAGCGGCCTCGAGGTCGAGAAGCTCGGCGATCATTTCGAGGAGAAGCTCGAGGCCGCGGGCTTCTTCTTCCCGCCCGAGAAGGCGCCGGGCATGAAGCTCAACCTGCGCAACATGTGGGCCCGGCTGCCGCTGACGCGTGCCGACGTCCAGACCCTGCACGGGATGCTGCGCCAGATCGCCTGGAAGCTGAAACAGTAGCGCCCGGCCGCTGCCGACCTTTGGATGAGGCTTTGCCCCGGCGAAACGTGCCAGAGTGGGCCCGCCAACAGGGAGGAAGACAATGGCGAGACTGCTCGTGATGTATCGCACACCCGAGGACGGGACGGCCTTCGACCGGCATTACGCCGACACCCACATCGGGCTCGCCGCGAAGATGCCGGGCCTGCGCAGCTACGAGATCAGCGAGGGCGCCGTGGCCACGCCCGGCGGCCCTGCGGATTACCGGCTGGTGGCGATCCTGCGCTTCGATGACATGGCCGCGCTGAAGGCGGCGCTGTCCAGCCCCGAGGGACAGGCGGCCGTCGAGGATGTGGGCCGCTTCGCCACCGGCGGCGTCGACATCTACATGTTCGACGACCGGCCGGCCCAAGCCTAGATCCGCGTCCCTGCGCCACCCCCCGCGAGCCCTTGAAGCGGGCAGGCGGGGGGCCTAGTCTCCCCGGCGGAACGGGAGAGCCGGATGGCAGTGAAAAAGCGCAGCATCTTCGAGGAAGTGGGGCAGGGGGCGAAGGCGCCGGTCCCGCAGGGCGGCAGCATCGACCGCGGCCATGGCGGCGCCCGGCGCGGCATCCGGCTGTGGCTGATGGCCCTGTTCCTCCTCGTGATGGCGATGATCGTGGTGGGCGGCCTCACGCGGCTGACCGACTCCGGCCTCTCCATCACCGAATGGCGCCCCGTCACCGGCGCGGTGCCGCCCCTGAACGAGACCCAGTGGGCGGCCGAGTTCGACAAATACCGCGACAGCCCGCAATACCGGCTGATGAACGCCGGCATGACCCTGGCCGAGTTCCAGCGCATCTACTGGTGGGAATGGGGCCATCGCCAGCTCGGCCGCGTGATCGGCCTCGTCTGGGCGGTGGGCTTCCTGGGCTTCCTCGCGGCGCGCAGGATCCCGCGCGGCTGGTGGCCGCGGCTTCTGGCGCTGGGGGCTCTGGGCGGTCTTCAGGGCGGGATCGGCTGGTGGATGGTGGCCTCGGGCCTCGAAGGCGACAAGGTCACCGTCGAGAGCACGCGGCTCGCCACGCACCTCGGTCTCGCCTTCATCATTCTCGGTCTGATCGCCTGGCAGGCGCTCCTGCTCGGGCGCAGCGAATCCGATCTCCTGCAGGCCCGGCGCCAGAAGGATGGGCGGCTCGTGACCCTCACCACCGTGCTGATCGGCGTGGCCTTCCTTCAGATCGTGCTGGGCGCGCTGGTCGCGGGCATCGACGCGGGCCGCGGCTTTCCCACCTGGCCCGACATGAACGGCACCTTCCTGCCCGCCGAGATGTTCTATGTGCCGGGCGTCGAGACGGACTGGAGGAACCCCGCCTGGTGGCTGGGTCTCCTGCAGAACCCGGGCTTCGTCCAGTTCCTGCACCGGATGGCCGGCTATACGCTGGCGGCGCTCGGCCTGATCTTCTGGATCTTCGGCCGCCGCTCGCGGCACCGGGCGACCCGCGGCGCCTTCGATCTTCTCGCCATGGCGCTTCTGGCGCAGATCCTGCTCGGCGTGGGCACCGTGCTCTCGGCCGCGGAATGGCAGGTCGCCATCGCCCATCAGGTCGGCGCGGTCGTGATCTGGGTGCTGATCCTCCATGCCCGTCACCTTGCGCTGTATCCCCGCGTGGGCTCGATCCGGAAAGGAACGCTATGAGCGCCGACGTCGCCTTCACCGAACTGATGGACTATCAGCGCCAGACCGAGGCGCTGGCACAGGTCATGGGCCGGCTCTCCTGGGACCAGGAGACGGTGATGCCGCGCGGCGCCGCCGAGCAGCGGGCCGAGGAGATGGCTGCGCTCGAGGGCGTGCTCCATGCCCGCCGCACCGATCCGCGTCTCGCCGAATGGCTGGAACTGGCCGAGCCCGAGGACGAGGAGGATGAGGCGCAGCTTCGCCTGATCCGCCGCAGCCACGAGCGGGCCACCAAGGTGCCCGGCCGTCTCGCGCAGGAGATCGCCCGCGTGACCTCGGCCGCGCAGGGCATCTGGGCCGAGGCCCGGGCGGCGGACGATGTCTCGATGTTCCTGCCGACCCTCACCGAGGTGATCCGCCTCAAGCGCGAAGAGGCGGCGGCGCTGGCCGGAGGCCGCGACCGCTACGATGCGCTCATCGACGATTACGAGCCCTCCGCCACGGCGGCCTCGATCTCGGCCATCTTCGACCGGATGCGCCCGCGCCTCGTCGCGCTGCGCGAGGCGGTGCTCGGGGCTGAGGTTCAGCCCCAGCCGCTGACCGGGCATTTCGGGCTCGAGGCGCAGGTCCGCATGGCGCGCGATCTGGCGGCCACCTTCGGCTACGACTGGACCCGCGGCCGGATGGACATGGCGGTTCATCCCTTCTCGTCCGGCTCGGGCAGCGACGTGCGCATCACCACCCGCGTGGTCGAGGCCGACCCGTTCAACTGCTTCTATTCGACGATCCATGAGGTCGGCCACGCGGCCTACGAGCTCGGGATCGACCCGGACTATGCGCTGACCCCCATCGGCGCAGGCGTCTCGATGGGCGTGCACGAGAGCCAGAGCCGGATCTACGAGAACCAGCTCGGCCGGTCGCGCGCCTTCACCGGCTGGCTCTACGGCCGCATGAGCGAACGGTTCGGCGATTTCGGCATCGCCGACGCCGAGGCCTTCTATGCCACCGCGAACCGCGTCCAGTCGGGCTACATCCGCACCGAGGCCGACGAAGTGCATTACAACCTGCACATCATGATGCGCTTCGATCTCGAGCGCGGGCTGATCCGCGGCACGCTCGAACCCGAGGATCTGGAAGAAGCCTGGAACGCCCGCTTCCTCGAGGATTTCGGCGTGGCGGTGGACCGGCCCTCGCACGGGATGCTGCAGGATGTGCACTGGTCGGTGGGGCTCTTCGGCTATTTCCCGACCTATGCTTTGGGGAACGTCTATGCGGGCTGCCTGATGAAGGCGATCCGCGCGGCGGTGCCCGATCTCGACGACCAGCTCGCCCGCGGCGACACGTCCGGCGCGACCGGCTGGCTGCGCGAGAACCTGCAGCGGCACGGCGGGCTCTACCGGCCGCACGAGACCGTCACCCGCGCCTGCGGCTTCGAGCCGACCGAGGAGCCGCTCCTCGATTATCTCGAAGAGAAGTTCCGCGGCATCTACCGGCTCTGACGGGGCCGTGGCGGCGGGGGGCTTCACCGCAACTCTGGGCCGCGCTGCACGGCGCACGGCGGCGGCCCTCGTCGCCTGCTTCCGTCGCGGCCTCTCGGCCGAGGAGGTGGAGGCGCGCCTCGCCGCGCGCTCCCTCGCCGATCAGGCGACGGTGGTGGTGGCCGTTCTCGGCGCACTGTTCCTCACGAGCCTCCTCTTCGCCCAGGCGGGGCCGGTGGGATTCTTCCTCTTCCTTCTGCTGGTGATCGTGGTGGTCGGCTGAACCACCCGGGCCCGGTTGACAGATGTCAACTTTCCGCCCGCGAGGGCCGCCCGCATTTTTTGCGGCCGAGGCGTGATCAGGGGTGCGCGACCCTGCGTAAGCTGTGCACGATCAACCCAAGCAGAAAGGACCTGACCGATGAGCTATCTCTTCATGGAATCCGTTCTGACCTTCGGCACCCTCGGATTCGTGCTCGCGCTGGCCTACGTCAACATCCGCCAGACCGAGAAGCAGCTCGAAGAGAGCCGCAAGCGCCGCCAGGGCCTCGAGGCGGCCGTGGCCGAATGATGCTGTCGGGCCGGGCGAGCGATTGCCCGGCCGGTGTTGCCCCGGAGAAGGCCCGCGCCGGAGAGCTTCCGACGACGCGAGAGGCCCGGGACCGGACCCCTCATCCTCTCTGACCCACGGCATGGGGCGCGCCTGAGCGGGACATCCTTCCTGCCGCCGCCTATCGACGCGAGAGACAGGAGACCGGACCCCTCATTCTCCCTGCCCTGTTGGAGAGGGGACGCGCCAGATGAGAACAGTCTTCCTGCTGCCCCCTTCCTGAGGGCGCAAGACGACCCCGGATCCCCGATCCATGAGCGGCATTGCCTGAAGCGAAGCGCGTCAGGCCCAGTCGGGCGCCCGTTTCTCGAGGAAGGCCGCCACGCCCTCTTCCGTATCCCGCCACATCATGTTGTCCGCCATCACCGCGCCGGTCAGCGTGTAGGCCGCGCCGAGCCCCATGCCCGCCTGATCGTAGAAGGCCCGCTTGCCGGTCCGCACCGCAGCGGTGAGCTTGCCCGCCACGACCGCCGCCAGTTTCTGCACCTCGGCCGCAAGATCCTCGGGCGGGACCGTCCGGTTCACGAGGCCCACCTCGCGGGCGCGGTCGGCCTCGATGAACTCGCCGGTCGTGAGCATCTCGAAGGCCACCTTGCGCGGCACGGCGCGGGTCAGGGCCACCATCGGCGTCGAGCAGAAGAGCCCGATATTCACCCCGTTCACCCCGAAGCGCGTGCCGTGGGCCGCCACCGCCATGTCGCAGGAGGCGACGAGCTGGCAGCCCGCCGCGGTGGCGATGCCGTGGACCTCGGCGATCACCGGCTGGGGCAGGGCGGGAATCGCCTGCATGACCGCCGCGCAGCGGGAGAACAGGTCCGAGAAATAGGCGGCGCCCCGGTCGTCGGACTGGCGCGCGGCCTGCATCTCGCGCAGGTCGTGGCCCGCGCAGAAGGCCTTGCCCGCGCCGCGGATCACCACGACACGGATCGTCCGGTCCCCGGCCAGCGCGCGGAACTGCTCCTTGAGCGCCGCGAGCATCGCATCCGACAGCGCATTCAGCGCCTCGGGCCGGTTCAGCGTCAGCGTGGCCACCGCGCCGCGGTCCTCGCGCAGCAGGATCTGGGTCATCTTGTCACTCCTCCCCTTTGCGGTCAGCCTAGCGGGCCGGAAGCAGGGAGGAAAGCATGGGGCTGAAGCTGGAGGCGGCGGAGTTGGCCGCGTTCCTCGCGCGGGAGTTTCCCGAGGTCGCGGACGATTTCGAGGTGCTCTCGGCCGGGGAGGAGCTCGCGATGCGGCTCAAGGTGGGGCCGCAGCACCTGCGGCCGGGCGGCACGGTCTCGGGGCCTTCGATGTTCGCGCTGGCCGACGTGGCGATGTATCTGGCGATCCTGTCCCGCATCGGGCCGGTGAAACTGGCCGTCACCACCAACATCTCGATGGATTTCCTGCGCAAGCCCGAGGCCGCGCGCGACCTGATCGGCACCGCGCGGATCCTGAAGCTCGGGCGGGTGCTGGCGGTGGGGGACGTGCTGATCCGCTCGGCGGGATCGGAGGCGGTGGTGGCGCGGGCGGGGCTGACCTATTCGATCCCGCCCGACCGCGCCGCCTGACGGGCCTCAGTCCTTGGTGATCTTGAAGCGGCCGTCGATGGTGGCGCCGCTCTCGATCACGACGCTGCGATAGGTCACGTCCGAGGTGAGCTGCGCCGCCGACCGCACCACGAGCGAGGCGCAGGAGAGCCGCCCCTCGAGCTGGCCGCGCACCTCGACGCTCTCGGCGCTGAAGGTGCCGCTGGCGCGTCCCTCGGGGCCGACCATCAGCCCGCGGGCGGTGATCGTGCCCTCGACCTCGCCCATCACCTCGATGCTGCCCGACGAGGTGATGTCGCCCACGATCTTCAGGTCCGAGCCCAGGGTGGATTTGGAGGCGTTGGAGCCGGTGCGCTGCGGCGCAGGCTCGGCGGGTCTGTTCTGCATCGTGATTCCCTCTTTCGCGCGGCCCCGCGGCCGGGGGCACGGTGCCGGCCCGCGCCCGCACGTTCGCCCGATAAAGGGTCAAGGCCGGGGTCCGGTCAAGAGCGGGAGGGGGGAATTCCGCCGATCGTGGACAAATGGGCGGACGGATGGTCAGATGCCTGCGATCTCCTGCAAGGAAGAGGCGCGCATGACGGACGGCCCCGATCGCGACTTCTGGCTGCCGGTCTCCGGCTTCGATCCGCCGCGCGTCGCGGGCCTGCCCTTGGCGCCGCCCGGCCCTCCGCGCTTCGCCGGGGTCGAGGCGGGGCTCGTGGGGACGGATCCGGTCGAAGTCTCTCCGCCCTTCGATCCGCCGGGCGGCGCGTCCTCCCGCGGGGTCTCGATCCTGCTGGAACTTCTCCGGGTGATCCCGAGCTGCGCCGGGACGCCGGCCGAAGGACGCGCCGCATGACCGATCTCATCGTCACCAACGGGGCCGTCCTGACCATGGATCCCGCCCGGCCCGAGGCCGAAGCCGTGGCCGTCGCGGACGGCCGGATCACGGCCGTGGGCAGCCGCGCCGAGATCGAGCGGCTGGCCGGGCCGCGGACGGACATGATCGATGCGGGCGGAGGGACGGTTCTGCCGGGCTTCGTGGAAAGCCATCTCCATTTGGTGCTGGGCGGGGCGGAACTGGCCCATCTCCAGCTCGCGGGCGTCCATGGCGTCGAGGCGCTGACGCGGGCGGCGCAGAGCTTTGCGGCGGCCCATCCCGACCGTCCGCTGCTCATGGCGCAGGGCGGCGACTACGGGCTGCTCGACCGGCCGATGACGCGGCAGGATCTCGACGCGATCCTGCCCGACCGGCCCTTCGCCATTACCGCGCCCGATCATCACACGGTCTGGGCCAACACGGCCGCCCTGCGCGCGGCGGGGCTCATCGAGGGGGCATCCATGCCGCACGGGCATGAGGTGGTGATGGGGGCGGACGGGCGCGCCACCGGAGAACTGAGGGAATTCGAGGCCTTCGCCCCGGTGATCGCGCTCGGCGGCGAAGCGCGGCTCAATCTCGGCATTGCCACCGGCGAGGAGCCCTCGCCCTGGCCCGACGCGGCCGAGCGCGCCATCGACCGCGCCAAGATCGCCCGCGGCCTCGCCCATTGCGCGGCTCACGGCATCACCTCGATGGTGAACATGGACGGCAACCGCTACACGCTGGAACTGCTGCGCGAGCTGCAGCGGGCGGGCGGCCTCACCGCGCGGATCCGGGTGCCGTTCCATTTCAAGCCGCATATGGCGCTGGCCGATCTGGCCCGCGCCGAGGCCATGACGCGCGATTTCGACGACGACTGGCTGGCCTGCAATTTCGTGAAGATGTTCATGGACGGGGTGCTCGACAGCGGCACGGCCTACCGGCTCGACGATTATCCGGACGCGCCGGGCTGGCGTTCGGAACCGCTGTTCGAGCCCGCCCGATTTGCCGAGATCGCGACGGCGGTGGACCGGAGGGGGCTGCAGATCGCGGTCCATGCCATCGGCTGCGGGGCGGTGCGCACCACGCTCGACGGCTATGCGGCGGCGCGGGCCGCCAACGGCGCGCGCGACAGCCGGCACCGGATCGAACATATCGAACTGATCGACCGGGCGGATATTCCGCGCCTCGCCGCACTCGGGGTGGTGGCGAGCCTCCAGCCGCCCCATCCGCCGGGCGCGATGGATTTCCCGCTCCAGCCCACTTTGGACCGGATCGGCCGGAGCCGCTGGCCCGACGCCTATCTCTGCCGCACTTTGGCCGAGGCGGGTGCGCCCGTCGTCTTCGCCTCGGACTGGCCGGTGACCGATGTCTCGGTGCTGCGCGGCCTGCAGGCGGCGCTGACGCGGCGGCCCTACGAGGGCGCGGCCGACGAGCGCCTGACGCTGGCCGAGAGTCTGCGCGCCTATACGGCCGGCGGCGCCTGGGCCAACCACCGCGAGCGGCTGACCGGCACGCTCCGGGCCGGGCTCGCGGCCGATCTGGCGATCCTCGACGGGCGGCTGGAGGCTCGGGCGGCCGACTCGCTGGGGTCTCTGGGCGTCGCGCGCACCCTCTGCGGCGGCCGGACGACTCACCGGAGGCTCTGAGTCGCCGCGCAGGTCGGGCGAAAGGGGCGGGTCGCCGGCTCCGCGGCAACGAAAAACGCCAAGATTTCTTGGCTGCGACATGAAATTGTTACGGAGCCCAAAAAATCCGCTTGCGCCCGGGGCCGTCTGCTCCTAGAAACCGCTTCACCGAGACGAAGACCGGCAGCGCCGGACGGAGACGAGGGAGCGGATGACAGAAACGTCGGCCGCGACAATTGAAGATGAGGCGGACGGGATCGCTGGTTGTCTGGCGTCTCGGTTTGTTTTGTCTTCTGTGCTCTTTGACATTGATGATGATGAAGGGATATGCGGGCGGTTTGGTCGTTTCGACGGCGGACCGGATGCATATCGGCTCACTAGCTTCGGCGATGATGTGGGTGAAAGCTTCACTGTCTTGTGGGTCACGTTACTTCGGTAACTTGGCACATGGACAGAAAGACCTCGGGCGATGCCCGAGGCAGATGTGCGAAGGTTCGACGTCAAGGACAGCGCTTCGGCGCTTTCAACTTGAGAGTTTGATCCTGGCTCAGAATGAACGCTGGCGGCAGGCCTAACACATGCAAGTCGAGCGAAGTCTTCGGACTTAGCGGCGGACGGGTGAGTAACGCGTGGGAACGTGCCCTTTGCTTCGGAATAGCCCCGGGAAACTGGGAGTAATACCGAATGTGCCCTTTGGGGGAAAGATTTATCGGCAAAGGATCGGCCCGCGTTGGATTAGGTAGTTGGTGGGGTAATGGCCTACCAAGCCGACGATCCATAGCTGGTTTGAGAGGATGATCAGCCACACTGGGACTGAGACACGGCCCAGACTCCTACGGGAGGCAGCAGTGGGGAA
>OCLW01000325.1_pt1 | contig 47063 bp, 48 predicted proteins | sample 1496041 | NCBI WGS metagenome assembly OCLW01 (sample SAMN04168690, study PRJEB22393) | synthetic metagenome | isolation source: purchased from BEI Resources HM-276D | reverse complement strand
CAGGCGCAGGACAATGCCCGGCGCTGCGAGCTGATCCGCGACCGGATCGACCGGGAGACGGCGAGCCGCGAGGATCGCGACTGGCTCGAGCTCTATCTCCGCGACCGGGCGCAGGCCCGCGCACTGGTCGATGCCGGCCGCGCCCGCAAGGAAGGGGCGGCGGCATGATCGGGCGCGCGGTGCGGGCGATGCCGCCGGGTGAGCGGCCACAACTGGCAGATCAGAACGGGACGATGCGGGAGCCGGACACAGTCCGCCCGGATCGGAGCGCGGTGCAGAGGGAGACGGCGGCATGATCGGCAGCGCGGTGGACATGCGGCGGGCCGAGCCGGTGCGGCAACACCAAGAGCAACAACAAGGAAAGGCGTACCGCATGAAGGGCGCGAAGGGCCGGAAGGCCATGAAGGCGAAGCTGGTGAGCCTGAAGCTCGCGCCGTGGGATCTGGGGCCGCTGACGCCCGCGCAGATCGCGGGCAAGCGGATCGAGGAGGCGGCCGAGGTCGACCCGAAGACCGGCAAGAAGAGCAACCCGAACCGGGTGATCCGCACGCGGCGGGAGACCTGGGTCGACCGCTACCATCGGCAGGGCAAGCTCTCGGTCGAGCAGGCGAACATCGCGGCCGAACTCTTCGAGGCGGCCTCGGGCATGCTCTCGCGCGATCCGCTGGCCGCCATGGTGAAGGTGGACACCAGCGGCACCTATGACCCCGAGGCCGAGCGGATGGATCGGCGGCGCAAGTTCTTCCGCATGTGGGAGGAGATCCCGAGCTTCGCGCAGCCGGTGGTCAAGCATGTCGTGCTCGACGACCAGTCGCTCCGCAGCATGCCCGGGCGGCTCAACGGCCGGCACGAGGCCCGCCAGCTCGACCGCCTCCAGCGCGGCCTCGACGCGCTCCGCGAGGCCTGGAGCTGACATCCACCTGAGGCGGCCCGGACTGCCCCCGTCGATCGCGAGCGCCCGGCGAGCTCCCGGCTCTCCGGGCGCTTCGCCCTCGAGCCCTTCCGAGACGGGCGCCGCAGCCGTCCCCCACCGGGGGGTATCGAAAAATCGGAGGGAGGTCCCGTGTCACCGGCGCTCGAACCTTCCTTTTCACGCGCGGCGAATTGGGAAAAAAAGCCCACGTTATCCGCTCACGAACGCTGACCCAGATTAGTGCGTCACGATCTTCTTGCGCGCAGGATGAGGGAGCCGCTCTCCACTCGCCGCCCGCCCGCGGGTGAGGATACCCGTGTCTTCCCGCCGTCTTGCCAAGCATCGTCCACCTGCAGAGGCCGGAAAGTCTGCGCGTTGTACGGAAGGACATCGGACCATTACGGCCGCCTCTTCGGCCGACCCACATGCCCCCCGCAGATCCGATCACGGCAGGTGCTGGGGCGATCGCAGCACAGGGCCGAAACGCGGGCATCATGGCGGGTGGGTTCTCCTTGTAACCGGCGAGATAGGAAAAGCGATGGACTGGAGTCAGATCGAACGAAAATGGGGTGAGATGGCGCGACGCGTGCAGCCCGGATCCGGCCTCGCATCCAACGATACGGCCCCCGAGGCTACGGACGCCGCGCAGCAGACGGGCGATGTCGGCACTCCTCCGGCGCAGACCGAGGGCACTACCGCCATGCGGCCAATCCGGGCGTGAGCTTCCCCACGAATATCGCCGCCGGGTTCAAGGCGCTCCTGCGGCCACCGCTGTCCTGGGGCAGGGCGGCGCAGGCGCCGTGGCACGACCCCTCGCCGATCCGCGAGGAGCTGTTCGGCCCGGAGCGACTGGAGGATCATGCGACGAGTCTTGCGCGCATTCAAACGATTGCGCTTCGGCCACGACGGGTTCTGGCGCTGAACCGGCGGCTGAAGGACAATGCTGCCGCCCTGCTGGCGGCCTATCGCTCTAACGGTGCCGCCCTGATCCGGCACCAGCCGGTGTCGCCGGCGGCCCAGTGGCTGCTGGACAACTACCACCTTGTCGAGAAGCAGCTGGTCCAGATCGCGCTGGATCTGCCGGAGGGCTACTACCGACAGTTGCCGAAGCTGGCGGAAGGTCCCTTTGCCGGCTATCCGCGCGTACTGGAACTGGCCTGGGCCTATGTCGCCCATACCGACAGCCTCGTTGCCGGCCCCATGCTGGGCCGCTTCGTGCAAGCCTATCAGCAGGTCCAGCCGCTGATGATCGGCGAGCTTTGGGCGGTAGCGATCACGCTGCGGATCGTGTTGATCGAGAACATGCGCCGGTTGGCCGTGCAGATCGGCGAGGCGCATGACCTGAGGTTGGCGGCAGACGCGCTGGTGGACGGAGGCAGGGAGGTGAGGCTCCCGAACGGTGAGTTGCCCGAGATCCTGGCCGCGCAGATTGCCAAGCGGCTGCGCGGTTGCGATCCCGGCGACACCCCGCTGCTGGGCTGGCTCGAGGATCGGCTGCATCGTCAGGGCACTGATCTGGAAGATGTGGTGGAGCGAGCGCAGGCGCGGCAGGGCGCCTCGAACGTAACGATGCGCAACATCGTCACCAGCATGCGCACGCTCTCGGAGATCGACTGGGCCGTGTTCTTCGAGGAGATGAGCCGGGTGGATGCGCGGCTCGGCGCGGCCTCGGATTTCGCTGCGATGGACTTCGCGACGCGCGACAGGTATCGCGCGGCGATCGAGACACTGGCCCGCGGATCCGCCGCGAGCGAGCTGGAGGTGACCGAGGCCGCACTGGCGCAGGCCGCCCAGGGCAGAACCCCGCGCCAACGCGAACCGGGCCACGCACTGATCGGCTCGGGCCGGGCCGCGCTCGAAACCCGAATCGGCTACCGCCCGCCGCTGTCTCGTCGGCTGTTCCGGGAGATCGGGCGGGTCGGGCTCGCGGGTTACGGCGGCACCATCGCGGTGTCCTCGGCTGCCGTGCTGGCCGGCGCGGGCTGGGCATCGGCCACTGCAGGCGCCCCCGTTGCGGTGCTTCTGCCGCTGGGGCTTCTGGCGCTGATGCCCGCGACCGAAGCTGCGACCGCGCTGGTCAATCTGGTCGTCACCCGCAGCGTGTCGCCCGCGCCGTTGCCGGGGCTCGATCTGGCGGGGGGCGTGCCGGAGACTCTGCGCACGCTCGTCGCGGTGCCGGTGCTGCTGACGGGGCCGCAGGATCTGGCCGAACATCTGGAGCGGCTCGAGGTGCATCACCTCTCGAGCGTCGGCGGAGCGGTGCATTATGCGCTGGTTTCGGACGGGCCGGACGCCGCGACCGAGACCACCCCGGCCGATGCGGCGCTGATCGTGCAGGCGGAGGCCGGGATCGCGCGGCTGAACGCGGCGCATCCCTCCGAGCGGGGCGACCGCTTTCTGCTGCTGCACCGCCGTCGGCACTGGAACGCGTCGGAAGGCTGCTGGATGGGGTGGGAGCGCAAGCGCGGCAAGCTCGTGGAGTTGAACCGGCTGCTGCGCGGGGCGACCGACACGAGCTTTCTCGCCTGCGCCGTGCCGCGGGACGTGCAGTTCGTGCTGACGCTCGATGCAGACACGCGCTTGCCGCGCGATGCGGTGCGGCGGCTGATCGGCAAGCTGGCCCATCCGCTGAACCGGCCCCATCTGGATGCGGCCCGCCAGCGCGTTACGGAAGGCTACGGCATCCTGCAGCCGCGCGTCACGCCCGCTCTTCCCGTCGGGAAGGACGGTTCGGCCTTTCAGCGCATCATCTCGAGCCCCGGCGGCATCGAGCCCTATGCGGCGGCGATTTCGGACGTCTATCAGGACCTGTTCGGCGAAGGCTCCTTCACCGGCAAGGGCATCTACAATGTCGACGCCTTCGCGGCAGCCCTGCACGGACGGGTGCCGGAAAATGCAATGCTGAGCCACGACCTTTACGAAGGGATCTTCGCCCGCGCGGCGCTGGTCTCGGACGTGGAGCTGGTCGAGGAGTTCCCGGCCCGCCACGATGTCGCAGCCCGCCGCCAGCATCGCTGGGTGCGCGGCGACTGGCAGCTCTTGCCGTGGGTGTTCGGGGCGAGGCGGCACGGGCTGACATCGCTGGGGCGCTGGAAGATCGTCGACAATCTGCGCCGGTCGCTGGTCGCGCCTTCAGCCGTGGCGGCGCTGGCGGCGGGCTGGCTGCTGCCCCTGCCGCAGGCGGCGCTGACCACGCTCCTGATCCTGGCCATGCTGTCGCTGGGCCACCTCTTGTCGCTGCCCTTCGCCATCCTGCCAGGGCGCGCGGGCATCACCTCGCGCAGCCATTTCGCGGCGCTGGCCGGCGACACCGCCGCCGCGCTCCGCCAGATCGGGTTGGAGATTGCGCTGCTGCCCGAAACCGGCTGGCGGATGCTCGATGCCATCGGTCGCACGGTCTGGCGGATGGGGGTCAGCCGACGGCATCTGCTGGAATGGGTGACGGCGGCGCAATCGGCCGGCGGCGGCAGGCCCGGTCCTGCGGCCAGCTACCGCGGCATGGCGGGCGGTGTGGGCCTCGGTCTCGGCGCCTGTGGCGTCGTGCTGGCGAACCCGCCGGTCTGGCCGCTGGTCCTGCCCTTCGCCCTGCTGTGGCTGGGGGCGCCCGCTCTGGCATGGCGGCTCAGCCAGCCAGGAACCGCCGCACCTGCCATCGTGTCGCCCCGCGACGCGCGCGAGCTGCGCCTGATCGCCCGCCGCACATGGCGTTATTTCGAGACCTTCGTCACCGAGGCCAGCCACCATCTGCCGCCCGACAACTTTCAGGAGATGCCCCGGCCAGTCGTGGCACAGCGCACCTCGCCCACCAACATCGGCCTTTACCTTCTCTCAACGGTGGTCGCCCGCGACATGGGCTGGATCGGTCAGGGCGAGACGCTGCGCCGGCTCGAGGAGACGATGGCGACCATGCAGCGGATGCGGCGCTTCCGCGGACATTTCTTCAACTGGTATGACACCGCCGATCTGCGGGTGTTGCCCCCGGCCTATGTTTCCTCGGTCGACAGCGGCAATCTCGCCGGGCACCTGCTGGCCGTCGCGCAGTCCTGCCGGGACTGGCAGGCGCCGGTGCCCCGGGATGTTCTGCACGCCGGCCTTGCCGATGCGCTGGCGCTGGCGCGCGAGGACGGGGAAGGCCCGACCGAGCTTCTGGCGCGGATGCAGGCGGCGCGCCCCGACGCGCTCGAGGCGCTGATCGAGGTGGCCATGGACGGCCCGTCCCCCGGCTGGCTGGTGGCACTGCGTGGCCGTCTGGCCGATCATCGCGCTGACACGGGCACGGACTTCGCCCCAAGGCTTCAGGCGCTCGAGACGCAGGCGCACCGGATGGCGCTCGCGATGGACTTCGCCTTCCTGCTCGATCCCGAGAAGAAGCTCCTTTCGATCGGCTTTTCCTCGGAGACCAACAGCCTCGACGCCAATTGCTACGACCTCCTCGCCTCGGAGGCGCGGCTGGCGAGCCTCTTCGCCATCGCCAAGGGCGATGTCCCGACCCGGCACTGGTTCCGGCTGGGGCGCAGCGCCACACCGGTCCGGGCGGGAGCGGCGCTGATTTCCTGGTCGGGCAGCATGTTCGAATATCTGATGCCGTCGCTGGTGATGCGCGCGCCGCGGGGCTCGCTGCTCGAACAGACCAACCGGCTGATCGTGACGCGCCAGCAGGATCATGGCCGGGCCCTGGGCATCCCGTGGGGGGTCTCGGAATCCTCCTTCAACGCCCGCGATCTGGAGATGACCTATCAATACTCGAACTTTGGCGTGCCGGGTCTGGGCCTGAAGCGCGGGCTGGGCGCGGACCGGGTGATCGCGCCCTATGCCACGGGGCTGGCCGCGATGGTGGATCCGGCCGCGGCGGTGCGCAACTTTCGGGCCCTTCGCGCCCTCGGGGCAGAGGGTCGCCACGGCTTCTACGAGGCGGTGGATTTCACCACGAGCCGCCTGCCCGAGGGCGAGAGCGCTGCCGTGGTCCGGAGCTTCATGGCGCATCATCAGGGCATGACCATCGCCGGCATCGCCAATATCGTGCAGGACGGCCTCCTGCGCCGCCGCTTTCATGCCGACCCTCTGGTGCAGGCGGTGGACCTGCTGCTGCAGGAGCGCGTGCCGCGCGATGTGAACGCCGCCCATCCGCACGCCGAGGAGATGCCGGTGGCCGCCGCTGCGCCCGACGCGCCTCCGACCGTCCGGCGGATCGATGCTCCCGAGGTCGAGGCGCCCACTGCACACCTTCTGTCGAACGGCCGCTATGGCGTGATGCTGACGTCCACCGGCGCGGGCTTCAGCCAGTGGCGCGACATGGCCGTGACCCGCTGGCGCCCTGATGCCACCCGCGATGCGCTCGGAACCTTCCTCTTCGCGAGCGACGTGGCGTCAGGGGCGCTCTGGTCGGCCGGGGTTCAACCGGTGCCGGGCCCAGGCCGCCGCTCCGCCGTTTTCAGTGAGCATCAGGCCGCCTTTACGCACCGGCAGGGCACGCTCCTGACCACGGCCGAGGTCGTCGTCTCGGCCGAGGACGATGCCGAGGCGCGGCGGGTCACACTGGGCAATACCGGGCGTCAGCTGCGCGAGATCGATCTGACCTCCTATGCCGAGCTGGTGCTGGCGCCCGCCGCCGCGGATCTGGCCCATCCCGCCTTCTCCAAGCTCTTCGTGGTGACCGACCATCTGCCGGAGCTTGGGGTCATCGTTGCCACCCGCCGCCGTCGCTCACCGGGCGAGCCCGAGGTCTGGGCAGCCCACATGGCCGTGGTGGAAGGGACCGAGAGCGCACCTGCCCAGATCGAGACGGACCGGGCGCGCTTCATCGGGCGCGGCCGGTCGCTGGCCGATCCGGCGATGGCGCAGGCGCCGCTGTCCGGCACCACCGGCACCGTGCTGGATCCGATCTTCGCAATCCGACGCCGTGTTCTGGTGCCGGGCGGAGGCATGGCGCGCGTGACCTTCTGGACCATGGTTGCCGAGAGCGCGGAGAGGCTGCTCGACATGGTGGACCGCCACCGCGATCCGTCGGCCTTCGAGCGCGCGACGACGCTGGCCTGGACCAAGTCGCAGGTGCAGCTGCGCCATCTCGACGTGAGCGGCGCCGAGGCGGCCGATTTCCAGCGGCTCGCCGGGTTCGTCCTGCGCAGCGACGGCCGGCTGCGCCCCTCGCGGGCGCGGATCGCGGCCGGGGCAGGGCCGCAGTCGGGCCTCTGGCCGCAAGGCATCTCGGGCGACCTGCCCATCGTGCTCCTGCAGATCGAGGATCTCGAGGACCTGGACAAGGTGGCCCAGCTGCTCGCCGCGCACGAATACTGGCGCGCCCGGCAGTTTCCGGTCGATCTGGTGATCCTGAACGACCGGGCCGCGAGTTATGTGCAGGACCTTCAGGGCGCGATCGAGACGGCCGTGCGCTCGTCGCAATCGCGGCCGCGAACGGACGCGGGCGTGGTGGAAGGACGTGGCGGCGTCTTTGCGCTGCGCGCCGACCGGATGACGGCCGAGGCGCGGGCGCTGGTCCTGTCGGTGGCGCGGGTGGTGCTGGTGGCGCGGCGCGGGAACATCGGGCAGCAGATGGAGACCCTCTCCGCGGCCTTGGCGCCGCATCGGCCTGCGGCTTCGATGCCGCCGCAACCCGATCCCGCCCCCGCGCCAGAGGCGCTGGAATTCTTCAACGGCACCGGCGGCTTTGCCGAGGACGGCCGCGAATATGTCACCGTGCTGCGCGAGGGCGCCACGACGCCAGCGCCCTGGCTGAACGTGATCGCCAACCCCTCCTTCGGCTTTCAGGTCTCTGCCGAGGGCAGTGGCCACAGCTGGGCCGAGAACAGCCGCGAGAACCAGCTCACGCCCTGGAACAACGACCCGGTCTGCGATCCTCCGGGCGAGGCGATCTATCTCTGCGATCGGGATACGGGCGCGGTCTGGACCCCGACCGCCCTCCCGATCCGTGGACGGGGCACCTATATCGCCCGGCACGGCTTTGGCTACAGTCGCTTTTCGCACAGCGCAGGCGGCATCGAGGCCACGATGGGGCAGTTCGTTCCCATGGCAGATCCGGTGAAGATCACACGACTGCGCCTGACCAACCGGTCGGACCGGGTGCGCCGGCTGTCGGTCACGGCCTATGCAGAATGGGTGCTGGGGCCGCAGCGCGGGGCGACCGCCCCGTACCTGCTCACCGAGATCGCGGACGGAAGCCTGTTTGCCCGCAACCCCTGGAGCCCGGCCTTCCCCGACCGGATGGCCTTTGCCGACATCGGACCCGAACCCTCGGGCTGGACCTGCGACCGGGCCTCCTTCCTTGGCCGGGGCGGCAGCCTTGCCGCGCCTGCGGGCCTTGCCCATCCGCTCTCGGCGCGGAGCGGCGCCGGACTCGATCCCTGTGCGGCGCTGCAACGCGACCTGACCCTCGGGATCGGCGAAAGGGTCGAGGTGGTGATCCTCCTGGGCCAGACCGCAAGCTCCGAGGCTGCCCGGGCGCTGATCGCGAAGGTTCGCGCTGCCGATCTCGATGCGCTGGAGCGAGAGGTCGCGCGGCACTGGGAGGGCCTGCTGACCGCGGTGCGGGTCTCGACCCCCGACCGGGCGATGGACATCCTGCTCAACGGCTGGCTTCTCTATCAGACCCTAGCCTGCCGCATTTGGGCGCGGGCGGGATTCTATCAGGCCAGCGGGGCCTATGGCTTCCGCGACCAGTTGCAGGATGGCATGGCGCTGACCTTCTCGCGGCCGGACATGACACGCGCGCACCTCCTGCGCGCGGCCGCCCGCCAGTTTTCCGAGGGCGACGTGCAGCACTGGTGGCTGCCGCACTCGGGCCAAGGGGTGCGGACGCGCATTTCCGACGACCGCGTGTGGCTGGGTTATGGCGTGGCGCACTATGTCGCCGTCAGCGGCGACGAGGCCGTGCTGGACGAGGAGGTGCCGTTCCTCGAAGGGCCGCAGGTCGATCCCGGCGCGCACGATGCCTTCTTCCAGCCGCAGGTGTCGGTGGCGACGGCGAGCCTCTTCGACCATTGCGCCCGGGGGCTCGATCAGGCCATCGCGCTGACCGGCGCGAATGGAATGCCGCTGATCGGCACCGGCGACTGGAACGACGGGATGAACCGGGTGGGCGAAGGTGGAAGCGGCACCAGCGTCTGGCTGGGATGGCTCCTGATCGCGACGCTCGACCGGATGGCTCCGCTGGCCGAGGCGCGCGATCCCGCCCGCGCGGCCCGGTGGCGCGCCCACGCCGAAAGCCTGCGGCAGGCGATCGAGGCCACCGGCTGGGACGGCGCATGGTATCGGCGCGGCACCTTCGACGATGGCACGGTCCTCGGCTCAGCCGCCTCCGACGAATGCCGGATCGACAGCATCGCGCAATCCTGGGCGGTGCTCTCGGGCGGGGCCGACCCGGACCGCGCGGCGCAGGCGATGGCGTCGCTCGAGATGCATCTGATCAGACCCGATCCCGGCCTCGCGCTCCTCTTCACCCCGCCCTTCGACTGCACGCCCCTCGATCCCGGCTATATCAAGGGTTACCCGCCCGGCCTGCGTGAGAATGGCGGGCAATACAGCCACGCAGCGATGTGGGCGATCCTCGCCCATGCGACGCTTGGTGACGGCGACCGTGCGCAGGCGCTCTTCGCGCTGCTGAACCCGATCAACCATGCTCTGACCCCGGCCGAGGCCGGGCGCTACAAGGTCGAGCCCTATGTCGTGGCTGCCGATGTCTATTCCACCCCGCCGCACGAGGGACGCGGCGGCTGGACCTGGTATACCGGTTCTGCGGGCTGGATGTATCGGGCCGGCATCGAGGGCATACTCGGGCTGAGCCGGTCCGGAGACAGGCTGTTGCTCGCGCCATGCCTGCCGAAGCACTGGCCGCGGATCGAGGCCACGGTCACCCATGGCGCCTCGCGCTACCGGATCCGGGTGGAGAATCGCGGCGCCACCGGGCGGATCCTCGGCGCGACGCTCGACGGCCGCCCGCTCGAGATCCTCGGACAGGCGGTCTGCCTGCCGCTGTCTCCGGGGGACCGGGAAGCAAAGATCGAGTTGGGTTAGCCTGGTCGGGATGTGCCGTCAGTTGCCACGGTCAAGACGGTCATGCTGCGCAAGGCGTGCGTACGCGCGCAACCGCCGCCAGCATCCCGACCGACGCGCCGCCCTGCGCGCCACGCTCATCGGTGGACGGCCGTCTGCTGATGCGCCAGCCGGCGCCATGTGCCCGCATCGTTCAGCCAGGTCGAGGCGCAGAGCGCCTCGTGTATCGCGACATCCGGCTTTTCCGCCAGCACCCGATAGGCCAGCACGGCGACATTCCCCTGCCGGGCGATGGTCCGGTCGCTCATCTCCACCGCGCGCCAGCCGGAATTCACCGACGGGTGCGACAACAGTCCGTCGCCCTGCAGGATGCCGTCAGGATAGGGCAGTATCATGATCGCCCCCGAGGCCATGGCGGTGCGGGCGCTGTCACGACCGCTGGTCCAAAGGTTCTCCTCAAGGCGCCAGAGGGTGTCATCGTGAGTCACGGGCAGGTACCTCCTTCAGACATGTCCTGGTGTCGGATCCGGATCTGCCTTCCGCACCACATCATTTTAAGCAGCGGCGCCAACTGCGTTGGCGTGCCGAGACCAACGATGCCGGAGATTGCTCGTCAGCCGCCGTTTCATGTCGTCGCGCTGCGACAGGCGTTTGAACCCGGCGTCAAAGCGCGCGGCGTGGCCAGCTTCCGTGGGCGTCATCATGGCACGACTAGACGTTCCAAGACTGTCGGAAGGAAGAAGTGATCATAGGTCACAGCACAGTCCTCCTTTCGACGGCTGCCGCCTGAAATGTCCCGCGGACAAGTACCGCTTCCGCCGACACGCCCGAGCCATTCTAGCGCGCCAGAGTGGTCCCGAGTTACCTCTTGACGCCGGGGCTCTTCTTGCCCGCGATGGTCAGCGGCGTCTCTCCCTTGGTGTAGCTTGCCGTTTCCACCACCTTTTCCTTGATTTTCTTGGGCTTCTTAGCTTCGCGATTGCCGCGTGTCTTGTCGCCTTTGGACATCGTGCTTTTCCTTCGGATTATGTCTTGGTGGGACTGTAACGCGATTCTGGCGATCAGTTCGGGGAGGAGCGGATTGCCTGAGTGCAAATGCAGACATCAGGGATCGACGCAGCGGGCGAACCTCACATCATGCCGCCCATCTCATCCATCTGGGACATTCGTTCGCCCCTTTCCGGCTTATGCGCGATGATCACCTCCGTCGTGATCAGCAGGCCTGCGATCGATGCGGCGTCCTCCAATGCTATCCGCACGACCTTGGTCGGATCGATGATGCCGGCCTGCAGCATATCGCCGTACGTCTCCAACTGCGCATCGAAGCCAAAGGTTGCGCTGTCGTTCTCGATGACCTTGCCGGCGACGACCGATCCGTCGATCCCGGCGTTGTCGGCGATCTGGCGCAGCGGCGCCTGGATTGCGCGGCGGATGATCTTGATGCCTGCATCCTGATCGGGATTGTCGCCCTTCAAGCCCGCCAGAGCCTTGCCCGCATGAATCAGTGCGGCCCCGCCGCCGGGCACGACGCCCTCCTGTACCGCGGCGCGGGTGGCGTTGAGGGTGTCCTCCACCCTGTCCCTGCGCTCCTTCACTTCGATTTCGGTGGCACCCCCGACCCGAATGACAGCAACTCCGCCCGCGAGTCTCGCCAGACGTTCCTGCAACTTCTCCTTGTTGTAGGCCGACGTCGTATCCTCGATCTGGTTGCGGATCTGGCCGATGCGTGAAGCGATCGCCGCCTTGTCGCCGGCACTGTCGATGAGGATGGTGCTGTCCTTCGTCAGGACAACCTTCTTCGCAAAACCGAGCATGTCCAGCGTGACGGTTTCCAGCTTCGTCCCGAGCTCGGCCGAGATGAGGTGCGCGCCCGTCAGGACTGCAAGATCCTCCAGCATCGCCGCACGCCCATCCCCGAAGCCGGGTGCCTTTGCTGCCGCAACCTTGAGACCGCCGCGCAGCTTGTTGACCACCAGGGTCGTCAGAGCCTCGCCCTCGACGTCCTCGGCCACGACGAGAAGTTGCTTTTCTGCCTGAACGACCGCTTCCAGCAACGGCACCATCGAAGCAAGCGAGGTCAGCTTGCCTTCGTGGAGCAGGATGGCGCAGTCGTCCAATTCCACGACCATCTTCTGCGCATGAGTGATGAAATAGGGGCTCAGGTAACCGCGGTCGAACTGCATGCCTTCCACCACCTCGGTTTCGGTCTCGAGGCCCTTATTCTCCTCTACCTTGATCACCCCCGCAGTGCCGACCTTCGCCATTGCATCGGCGATCTGACGGCCGATCGCCGCCTCGCCATTGGCCGATAGGGCCCCGACCTTCGCAATTTCGGCGCTGTCTCCGACCGGTCGGGACATGGACCTGATCTCGGCTATGACGATGGCCACCGCGCGGTCGATCCCCCGCTTCAGATCCATCGGATTCATGCCGGCCGCGACCGCCTTCATGCCTTCCTTGGCAATGGCCTGTGCCAGAACCGTTGCCGTGGTCGTGCCGTCGCCGGCCTCCTCGTTGGTGCGGCTGGCCACTTCCTTCACCATCTGGGCGCCCACGTTCTCGAAACGGTCCGACAACTCGATCTCCCTGGCGACGGTCACGCCGTCCTTGGTGATACGGGGCGCGCCATAGGACGTGTCGAGAATGACATTTCTGCCCTTCGGGCCGAGGGTGATCTTGACCGTATCGGCCAGCGTGTTGATGCCTTTCAGCATACGGCCGCGGGCGTCGGTACCGAATCGAACTTCTTTAGCGGACATTCGCGGGTTCCTGAGGCTGAGATTGCAGGGAAGGTTTACGGGCTCAGGCGATCACGCCGAGAATGTCGGCCTCCTTCATGATCAGAGGGTGTTCGCCGGTCGCACTCGATCTGCACGCCGGACGATCTTTCAAACAGGATACGGTCGCCCGCTTTCTCATCGGGCGCCACGCCTTCACCGTCCTGACGTCTTCGGCCGATCCCACGGTGTCGACCCGAGCTTAGCTTCACTCGATTTGCGGTTGGAGTATCAGACGTCACGACAGTGCCCCTCGTTCGCCCTCGCCCCAAATGCGGTGAACCGGCCACGGCCCAGGGCTCGGCAGCAGGCCTATCGTCCATGGAAGACAGGAGGACCCCGCGCGGTCCGACAGGAGCCCGTAGCCGTTTCTTCGCGCATGGTTAGCTCCCGAGCCTCCCTGACAAGGACAGCAGCCGGGTCGCGCGCACACTCACTCCTGACAGAAAGCTCGCCATGCGGGGCTGATCCAAAGCAGTCTCGGAGGCCATTTTCGATCTGGGCTCGCCACATCGGGCGAGCGGGGCAGGAGCCAGCAGATCCGCCGTCGGCGCGCACAAGCCCGAGGTGGGGCGCAAAGCTGATCCAGGCGAAGACATCCCGTCGCCCGACAGTCAAATGCTCTGCTTGCTGCGCCCACCGGCGCCTGTCTTGCCGGGAGATGATAACCCCGGAATATCGACGACCCAATGATGCGACACCTTCGGACTGAGCGCGGGAGGAAGGTCGGCGCCGGAGAAGGGTTCAGGTGGCTGACCCCCACCACCCGCCGAGTATCATCAGTACCAGGATGACGATGGCCCCGAGGATCACCCAGAATGCACCAGAAGAAACGGGACCGGCCTTCACGATGGTACCTGCTCCTTCGGGAAGGAGACGGGTCAGCTCCCAACCGAGTGCGCCATGGTCCTGCCCCGGTGCCGTTCCATGGAGACCGCGACCGAGCAACAGGCCAAGGCGGGTGGCAGCTCTCTCCCGGCTCAGGTTGGCAAGGTCTGCCGCCTCCACCCACGGATCTAGATTCAGACGCGCCAACGCTGACAGAACTGTCACCGCCCCGCCTCCCTGATCCTTGCCAACGGAGGCGTAGAGGAAGCGCTCGAACTCAGGTGGGTTCGGGTTGAGAATATATGTTTTTGTCATCGACATCCGGCTCCTTGACCAAGGCTGTGTCTCTCGCTGCGACTTTCCGGAAACGGTCGGTTCGACAGTGAGGTCGGTCAATGACCTGCCTGATGTCTCCGACATCGCGTGCATACCGTGCCTGGCGCGCTTATCCAGTTCAGTCAAACCGCCTGTTTCCCGGGCTAGAGGCGCCAGAGTGGGGGCCGCGCGCCGACCCGACGCTAATCTGCATCAGGGGCCCACCAGCTCTTTCCGAGGTAAGAGATCATAAGGGGCCTGATGTGACACGGCTCGGAAGCCGCTGGAGATCGTAGAAGCGACCGTGGCGGAGGTCTGCGATGAACAGGCGATCAGCGCCGTCTGTGGTGAGATTTGGCAGTCCATCTCCCGTGCCGGGACTTACCGACGAAGTGCCTCCGGGGAGTGACAAGATCTTGGTGGAGGACGAGCTTCTTCACGGGTTCAGTTTCGAGGTCTGGAGGCGGACGGCGACCCACCTGACAGGGACCACCAGGTCGGACGAACCGAGATGCACATCCATGGCCGTGCGCGATCCTGAGGCGGCGCCGAGCCGGGATAAGGCACCGCGTGAGGATGACAGCGAGGCGGCGCTTTCTCCGCCGGAGGACTTGAAATGAACTCTCCCGAATGGCTCAAGCCCGGCATCTACGGGGCCTTGATCGGCGCGGTTCTCCTCGGCCTGGCATCTCGGCCGCGGGACATCCACCGCACATGCGGCGAACGGATGCAGATCAAAGCAGGCTCGCGGCATCGCGGCAGACCAGCGAGCGTCAGGACGGGGCAGCGTCGAGCTGTTCGCCCTCCTCGCTCCCGACAAAGCGTGGGGCGGTCGGATCATTTCAGCAGCGGTCCTGCATGATCCAGATAGGCAAGGTCAAAGTCGGCGAGTGCGACCAGACCGGCAAGGTCATGGAATTCCACCTGCCCTTTCTGGAAGCTCACCAAGCCCGCCTCGCGCAACTCGCGCAGGACGCGGTTGATGTGGACAGCGGTCAGCCCCAGCGCATCCGCAAGCAGATACTGCGAGAGCGGGCAGGCATAACCGTCCGCCGTCCCCATCCCCACGAGCGTCAGGCGTGCACCGAGTTCCAGAAGGAAATGCGCCGTGCGCTCCTGCGCGTTCCGGCGCCCGAGGCTGACCAGATGTTCGACCACCATTGCTTCGTCGCGCGAAGCGGCCCACAGGATGGCGGTGGCCAGCCGCGGGGAGTGGGCGAAGCCGTCAAGAAGGTCGGCGATCAAGACCTCGGAGGCTTCCACCCGCGTTACCGGCTCGATGTTGTGATCGGCGGTGCGGAACAGGAGCGACCGCAGCCCGAGAAAATCCCCTGGCACCTGAAAATCCACGATCTGCCGGCCGCCCCCTGCCAAGGTCTTGTAGGAGCAGACCCAGCCCGAGGCGAGCACATAGGCCGAGCGCTTGACTTGTCCCTCGTGAACAATGTCGCGCCCCCTCGGGAAACTGCGGCGGCGGCCGTGCATCCTGCCGAGAAGCTCCAGCTCGGTCTCGGACAATGCGACGAAGGCATTCAGCTTTCGCACAAGTGGAGTGTCATGGCCCCGCATCAGCGCCCCTCGTCCTTGGCAGGCTCCGGACGAAAGCCGGCCATCATGATAAATTAACCAGCAGTGAATCCCGGATGCTGCTCTGGATCAGCATCGTCGTTGGCAAAACTGTGAATATGGCCCGTGTCCACTCGCCGAGGCAGTTTCCGCCCGGAGAAGACACCCGGAAGGGTCTTCATGTCCAGAACTCCTACAGATGTCGCCGGAACGGCAGCCCTGGCGATCTGCGAGTCGCTGCTTCTGGCGCTGAACGATCGGAACGTGCTGCCCGAGAGTGAAATCGTGGGCATCCTTCAGGACGCCGCTGCCGCCCACGCGAACGATCCGGGAGTGGACGGCAAGGCCGAGCTTCACGCGGCCGTCGCCGCACTGATCAACAGCATCCTTGCCGGTGGCAATTCGGTCCGCCGCAGATAGCCGGCACGGATGCAGGCTGCCCATTGCCATTTGACCAAGACATTTAAAAAGCAAGCGTGTTGAACGGCAGGGCTGGCGCATCGTCACGATGGGCCAGCCCTTTTCCTGCGACATCTCTCGGGGCCATCATCCGCCCAGAGCACACCATCTTTGGCCTGCCGGAAGATATCAGGTTCAGGGCCATGGCGGACAATCGCTTGCGCGCATTCTGCGTGCCGTGCGGATGGGAGGATCGCCTCGGCGGAAAGCTCTCGGGCGGGCGCTTCAATCGATCCCACCCACTCCTCGGACTGAGGCGGTCCGTTTCGATCCTGCATTTGCGGGACAAACGTCAGCCGTGCCCGCAACGCCATCCGGACTGTTGCAGCCATCCGCTTGCTGCTCCGGAGGCATTGCCGAAGTCGCCATGATCGCGCAACTTCTCGGCTCGGAACGGACCCTTACGCGGCCGGGCATAGGCTGAGACCATTTCACCCCCCGGTCCACGATCAGTCGATACCACTCCATGACCAAGTTCGGGACCTCCCGCAGTCCCTCAGAGTTCGATGTCCGAGAGGCAGGCCTGCGCGATATCCCGGTCAGGGCCATCGGTGCCCGGCATGGTCGCCCAACCCGCCCCATGAGCACGTCACGTCGCTCATAGGTCGAGGCGGCCTGGATCTTCGCCAGCTTGTCCGCCCGCACCGGGTCGGAGCGCGCCATATCAAGGCGGACGGGCACCATGGACGCGACGACAGTCTTGCGAAACATCGCCACCGCCCGTTCGTGCGACGTTCCGCCGGTCATCCAGCCGCCCCAGGTGAAGCCGACGACGCCGGATGAATGCCCGCCGTTCCCCAACGCGAGGTGACGCCCTGACGCCGCGCGAATGTGTGCGGCCCAAGTGCACGTTCCCCTCCCGTGTGGGGATGAACCGACTTGTCGCCATCCCAGCGTTCGCTACGAGAATGCGAAGGCAAATGGCGAGTGGTGCGCACTGAATTCCCCGCGTTGCCTGTTCGGATATCCCCGGCAGGAGTCTGTCGCGACCTTCTACGGCGTGGCGGGCGGTCCGGACTGCACCGCCGGGATCGCCGAACTGCCGATCCCGTTCCGCTTGGCCTAGGATCTCGACACGAGCATCACGAGCTTCCGCTGCCACAGGCTGGTGGCGGCACCGATGACGCGGATCTTCCGGGAGGCGGTCGCCCACTACGGCGCCGTCCAGTTCGAGCGGCTGCGGCTGAACCTCTTCGGCGGCTGCTTCAACCACCGGCCCATGCGAGGCGGCTCGGCTCTCTCGATGCATGCCTGGGGGATCGCGGTCGACCTCGACCCCGAGCGCAACCCGCTCCGCTGGGGCCGCGACCGGGCGAGCTTCGCCGCGCCTGCCTACGAGCCCTTCTGGACCATCGTCGAAGCCGCCGGCGCCACCAGCCTCGGCCGCGCCTGCAACCGCGACTGGATGCATTTCCAGTTCGCCCGTCTTTGAAAGAGGAGAATGCCAATGCCCTCGATGATCCACATCATCGCGCCGCCGGCGCCCCCCGCCTTCGTCCTGATGCTCGCCCTCTTGCGCGCTCGCCTTCACGCTGCTCGTCGGCATGTCGCTGGTCGCCACTCTGGCGCGCATGGCGGTCTCGGCCTTGATTGTCGCCATGCTCGCGTTGCCTGCCGCCGCCGCGACCGGCAGCGATCTCCTGACCGCGCTGACACCCAGCCTCCTCAATCTCGCGGGCGTTGTGCTGACCGCGCCGATCGGTCTCGTCGCCGTGCGCATACAACGCTGGGCCGGGATCCAGATCGAGGCCCGGCATCGTGAGGCGCTGCATTCCGCAATCATGACCGCCGCCCGGTTGGCGGTGGCGCGGGACCTGACCCGCGAGGTCGCGATTGAGTTTGTCGCTGCCTATGCCCGCGCTTCAGTGCCCGATGCCCTGAAGCGCCTGTCGCCCTCGGCCGAAGCGCTCGACGCACTTATACGGTCGAAGCTGCTCCAAGTAACCGAGCATTAAGCGTCCCGCCCGCCGGGGGCGCGGCACCCGGCCGCGCCCCTATGACCGCAATGCGCAGACAGCGATCTTCGCGCCTAGAGCGAATCCGCGAGCGCCTCCAGCTTGCCGCCGCTGCTCGCTTCCGTCCTGACGCAGTGCTTCAGGCGTTGCCCCAGCTCGGGCTCCTGAACACTTGCCCTCACCTCAGTCAGGGAGGCGTCGCGGGCAAGCTCTCGCTGTGCCGTGATCAGAGCCCGGCGCATCCCCACATCATGCGTGTTGAAGCGCTCAAGAATCCGCGTCCCGCGTTCATTGATCTCGCGCAGCACTACGCCGGTCCTCGTTACGTCAAGCGACAAGAATCCCATGTCAAACTCCTCTCTCAGAAGGCGTTAATGCGTTAAATGCAGGGATGTTCCGGCAAATTGCGCAGGGCGGCCCGTCAGGAATTATGCCAGCGGCGGGCGCGCCGGAGCTACGTAGCGCCTACAGAGCCGCCGCTCGGGAGTTTCAACATGGCAAGGTCGGTCGCGCCGAGGTTTCGGCGCCCGAGTGGCGCTGGGCCGCCTGCCATGCGCAGGAGCAGCCGTAGCGCATGGGAAGGAGCGCTTGGCACAGCCTGTTCAGCTCAGCCCATAGCCGCCGCTCGATCCCGCCTGAGGCGGGGTCGCGGCCTTTAAGAGCTGGTTCTCAGGCGCTAATCACCGGCGATGTGCCATTCAGACGTGATCTGACGGCGCACCTCATCAGTGATCGGGATCAGGCGACCAGTTGTGCCGCTTTCCGCTTCGCATAACGAAGGTCGCGGGCCGTTTTTCGGGCGGCTTCATCGGAAAGGACAAGCGCAATTCGTCGGGCCTGAGCCGACTGGCTCGCTTCAATCTCTGCTGCCTCAGCGGCCTGTCGGCGCTCATCTTCCTCGACAACTGCGGCAGCCTCGGCGGCCGCGATCTGCAGCTCCTCCAGCTTCTCCGCTTCGCGCGCTGCGCGTCGTGCGTCGCGTGCCCGCGCCACCTCGGCACGTGCAGCCAGCTTTACGGCCAGATCAGGGGAGGCGGTCGCGCTTTTGAACTTTTCCAGCAGCGCTGCTTTGGCATTGCTCGCATCGCTTCTGCGATCCGAATATTCTTTGAATCTTGTCATTCCGTGTTCTCTGCTGATGGTGTGAATTCGGCAAGGATCTGTCAGACTGGATTGGCGCGCCGTTTTGATGGCAGAGAAGATATTTCCTTCCCTGCCTGTTCTCTTTCGAGACGCGCCATTCTCAGTCTGCGGGTTTTATCCGCACGCTCGGATAGCTCCGCATCATGCTCCCGCAAAGCACGCGTGCGATCCAGAAACTGCGATTGCGTTTTATCGAAAGCCGTTTCCGCAATCTGCCGTGCTCTGCTCATTGTACCAGACATGATGAACTCCGACTACAAGAACGTTTCCAACTCGCACCGGAAGAGAGATCTCCCACTCCGACACTGTGTTTTCTCAGCGCTGCAGTCGAGACTGTGCCGCTCTGCCTTCCGGGGGAATGCACAGGGCAGGACCACTCAAAGCGCAGGAGAAATGACAAGGGAAAGGGGTGGCCCCAGCCAAGTTCAATCAACCAGATATCTTTCATGAAAGACGAACGGCATATGCGAGATAGCATCTTCACCATTCAAGGGATTGCGGGTCCGGCGTCGAACCGATCCCGCATTCGTTGTCGGCCTGAAATTCAGGCAAGGACGAGGTTCGTCGCGGACTCGCGACCGTTGCGGTCGGTTTCCATGTCGTACGTCAGGGCCTGACCGTCATTCAGCTGACGGATCCCGGCGCGTTCCAGCGCAGTCACATGGACAAACACGTCCTTGGACCCATGCGCCGGGGCGATGAAACCGAAACCTTTGGTGGCGTTGAACCATTTCACGGTGCCATTGGCCATCGTGACTTTTCCTTTCAAGGGTGCCGCCCGCGAAATGCGGCGGCCCGGCAAAGCTGAAGATTCAAAGCTGAGCCGAAAGGGACAGGTCCGAAAAACAGAAGATGCACAGTACACATATTGCAGGAGAGGCAAGATTACCAGCTGAGGATTTCTCAACGTGGTCGTCTACGGTGTTACCTGCTGTTATCGCTGCAAACTATCTTTCTGCGGCTCAGCATGACCCTCGCCCGCGTCGGCAGACCTGCCGCCCGTTTGCGGCAATAAAGGCCACACCTCGTCCAAGGGAGGGTTTCGCTACACTGGGCGCAAGTCATGACGTGAAGCACTGGAAGACCGCTTTCCGCCCTCCAGCGCATGGGCTCGTTTTGCGGTGCGCCTTATGTGGCCGTCGGCGAAAGGGCTGGCTGCGGACCTTCGCCTGCCTCGGTTCAAAGGACCTGCTTCGGGCAAGCGACGGTAACTACGGCTGCTTCTGACCCAGTATGTCGATGCCGGGAAGACGCGCCCATGACCCGCACTCTTTCAGTGAGCTTTTTTTCCACCACGGCTTGTGCGAAATGAAGATGTCTGTCATAAGGGCCGGGCTAAGCATCCTCTTTCGAACTTCTGTTTCCTTGCGGCTTCAGTTGCGACTCTGACGAAACTGAGCCAGGCCACCGCATCACGCGGGTGGCGAACAAGACAGGAGAGATCACGATGGCCAATGGCACCGTGAAATGGTTCAACGCAACTAAAGGGTTCGGCTTCATCGCGCCGACGGGCGGCTCGAAGGACGTTTTCGTCCATGTGACCGCGCTTGAGCGCGCTGGCATTCGGCAACTCGACGATGGCCAGGCGGTGAGCTTCGACCTCGAGCGCGATCGCAACGGCCGCGAGTCGGCGACGAACCTCGTTCTCGCCTGAGCGACGACTGCTGAGACCGGAAAGCGGGGCGGCTTGAAGCTGCCCGCTTTCATTCGAACCGCAGCGGCCTCTCAGGCTGCGCGGTTCTCTTTATCCGAAAGAAATGACTTGATCGAAATTCACTGGGGGGAACCCCTGTCCTTCGTCGTGTCTCCGGAAGGGGACGTTCAGAAGTTCACGACCATCGAACAGGCGAGATACTGGCTGCGCCGTAGATGGCCGGTCGAGAATGACGCGCGACGGCGTGCCATCCATCATCTTGAAGCCGCAATGGATTGTGTGGGTTCGGTCGGCAGCGCCCGCCGCTCATTCATCGCCGCCGCCCGGAGCGCAGGCTTCGTGGCCGAGGATTTGATGAGCCAGGACCATCGGACCCTCTCCTGACTTCCGACAGCGCTCGGACGCAGGTGAGGCTTCCCGCACCGGCTTTGCGGTGCGATATGCTCGTACTCCAGCGCCACTCTCGCTCCATCTCGGTGGCGCTTCCCGCCTGCATCCCTGACGTTCTCTGCCAGAGCCGGTAGTCATAGCGCAGCCCCGTGATGGGCCGCAGGCTCCATTGCGGAGGGGAATACTGCCTGCGGCCCGGTCGCTGCCCGGCGGAGACCGAGCTAGCGACCCGGGTGAGGTAGCAGGTCATCCCCTTTAGTCCAGCGTTGCACTGAAGTCCGGCTGCGTGGGGCGCTCGGCTTCTACGCCGTTGATCCCGTTCAGTCGGATATGCTCCAGTGGTGGAGCACCGCCGCATTACTCTTCCAGCACCTTCCCCGGCGCATGCACGGCCGTGCTGGCCTGCCCAGTCCGACTTCGGCGGCGGCCATGCGGTTTAGGGACAGCGCCAAAGAACGGCCGCAGGGTTCTAAACCGTAACCAGATCCCCACGGCCTGACCGAAGGCGCACCCGTCGGCGCACCCGCGGCTCTCATCAAGATGAAGTAGATTACCGAAAACGGGGTGAGACAGGTTGCCGCCGCCGTGGAGCCAAGGCGGCCGCGGGCTGACGGTGGCGAGAGCCCGCGGCCTGACCAGACGAAGCCGTTAGGGGCGGCGTCGGTGGCTACGGGAATCCTACCATTATCTCACCCTTGAAGGGTGCGACCGATTGTCTGGCAGAACGTTGTGCGTGGGGCCGCAAGATCTCCGCTCCCGCCAGCATCCTGCGGCCCCGCTTTTCGCGGCTTTAGCGCAGATGAGCCGCGGGAAAGCGGTACACTATAGCAATCCGCCGGAGAGAAGCCGACGCCCGAATCTGGGCGATGCACCTTGTTGCCGAGGTGCGGCTTTAGCGGAATGCCTCCTCTGGCAGGGCACCCTGGTACCCTGGCATCCTGTCAGCACTGGGCGGCTAGCGTATGTGCCGAACTTGGGAGACGCGCCCGGGTTCACTGAACCTGTGTGAACCCGGACAACTTGGCTAAACCGCGAACAGACGCAATTTACAACACGCGCCTTTGACTGAAACTCGGTACCTTGGCACTGGCGTCCTCTTTCACACTGAGGATGCCGGGTACGCGCCCCTCACCGCCTTACAATCTCAAGACTGCAACAAGGTGGGGGCTTTCCCCAAGACGCCCCCTCGCCACCATCGGTTTCCAAACACTTAGACAGAATCGCCGCCCTCTGGTCCGCGCCGTTTTACAGCGCGTTTTACAGTGGGCGTTCCGACTCCGTGCTTTTCGAGCTTCGCCACGGCGGATTCTCCGAGGCGACGATCCCGTCCGAGATAGTGCTTCGACAGGATCCCTTCGGCATCCTTGAGACTGTGCCCGGTGAGCGCCGCGATCTCCGGCACGCTGCATCCGGCGAGCGCGAGGAACGTGACGGCCGTCCCCCGCAGATCGTGAAACGTCACGCCCTCGATGCCGGCCGAGGCCTGCGCCTTGCCGAAGCTCGTCTTGAAGCCGTCGCTGGTCCAGGGCTGGCCGCGCGAGGTCTCGCAGATGGTCAGGGTCCTGCGCCGCGCCTTCGCTTCCTCCATCGCCTCGCGCAGCGGCTGGGCCACCGGGATCAGCATGTGCCGGCCGGTCTTGCTCTGCCGCAGCCGAATCGCCTGGCCGTCGTAGGCGGTCCAGGTCAGCTGGAGGATGTCGGCCTGACGCTGGCCGGTCCAGATCGCCAGCAGGAACGGCAGGCGCACCGGCCGCGGCGCCACGGCGAGGAAGGCCGCGATTTGGGCCTCGGTCCAGATCGAGTCGGCGCGCGAGCCCGTATAGAGCCGGCCGGGCTTCTCACAGGGATTCACCGGGATCTTCCGCCGGTCGTGCGCCCAGGACAGGATCCGGGCGAGGACGCTGAAGGCATAGTCGGCGCTGCGCTTGCTCTTCTGCGCCAGCCGGTCGCGCCAGTCGAGGAACTCGCCGCGAACGCGCGGATCGGCCAGCGCCTGCACTGGCATGTCGCCGAAGTCGGCCTCGATCTGGCGGATATGACGGATGTAGCCCTTCCGGGTCGCCTCGGCGAGATCGGTGAAGGCCGGCGTCTTCTGGTAAGCCGTGATCAGCGCCTGCAGCGTGCCATCGTGATGCACGGGCCGGTCCCGCGCCGCGTGGGCGGCGTTGTAGGCGGCCACGAACTCGGCACTCCCCGGCGCCGCGTCGATCCTCGGGCCACCGCGCCAGGCATAATGGTAGACGGCGGTCTCGCCGCTCGCCAGCTTGCGGCGGACCCTATGAACGCCCTTCAACTCGACCTTCACGTTTTGCCTTCCATGCTCCGAATGCATCGTCGACCGGCGGTGCCTTCGTGCTCTCGCGGATCACGATGCGCCCGTCCGGCATGATCTCGCAGGCCCCGACATCCATGCCGGCATTCTTGGCCGCGCGGATCGCGCGGGTCAGGTCGACCTGACGGAATACGGATCGTGTCATGTCCCCTGCCCTCCCGCTTCTCTCCCTGCCGCCAGATCCGTTTCAGCCCGGCATGGAAGGAGCGCGACGCCTCGACACAACGAGACGGCTCGTTCGCGTGCTACAACGGGGCCGTGCTGGTGCGGTGAGGTGCGTATGGAACTGGTCTTCAACCCGATCACCATAGCGTTTGGCGTGGCGTTCCTTATCGCCGTCTCCACCCTCGTCTTTCTGAAGACCCGGCGCCGGCGCGGCGGCAATGTCGCGCTCATCGGCATCTTCGCCGCCGTGGTTGCCCTGATCGCCGCCGCCGCTCTCTTCAAGGTCGAGCGCGATGCGCGGGCGGCCGGTTTCGAGAGCTGGTCTGACCGGCGGGCCGCTGCGGCCGCCGGCATCACCGACCCACAGGCGTGGAAGCAGAATCGCGCGGACGCCGAGTCTGCCACCGTGTTTGAGGATCCGGAGCGGATCGCGGCAGAGCGGGAGCAGGCAGAGGCAGCGGAGGCCGAACGCCAGAAGGCGGAGGCGAAAGAGGCCGCAGAGCGCCGCTTTGCCCCGCACTGCCTGAACCCCCAGGACGGATCGCACCCGGAGTTCGTGAGCGCGGTCAAGGCCCGGCTGCGCAACCCTGACAGCTTCGAGCACCTCGAGACACGCGTGCTTGAAGTGGACGAGGAGGGCAGGAACACCGTGGTCATGGGCTTCTGGATGCGGGACCGCTTCGGCGAGAAGAAGATGGAGACCGCCTTCGGGAGCTTTTCCAACAAGACCTGCGGGTCGTTGGACGTCCAGTTCTGGGAGTAGGGCACGGTCTGCATGGACTGAGCCTTGAGCTCTATGGGCCCGTCGCAGCCCCGTCGCACCGCAACGGCTGATAGCGAGGACCGATGCATCACGCCACGGCCTCCCCTTCGGCCCACCCGCCCCACTGGTCGGCGCAGGCCTCGGCCACGCCCTCGAAGGTGCGGCTGCGGAATTTCCAGCGGTCGGGCCCCGGCGACGCGCGGTGGACGGCGGACCAGCGCTTGTGCTCGGGGGTGCCGGGCCGGGGCGGCGTCAGCCGGTTGGTGGCGGCGAGCCGCGGCAGGCCGCGCAGGTAGAAGCTCGTCGCCTTGAAGAAGGGCTCGCCGAACCACCAGGGCTGCACCGTCTGCGGCCGCGCGAGATCCGCCGGCAGACGGGCCCGGGCGTGCGGGTTCATCACCGGGTTCTCGACCGCCACGCGCGGCACCGGCGCCTGCCAGCAGGCCGCGAACAGCGCTGCGCCGCGGTCGAGGTCGGCCCACAGGAAGGCCAGCCGCTCCTCACGGCTCATGCGCAGGTAGGCCTCGCGCTCCGCCGCCGCATAGGTCTCGGGCAGGCGCTTCGAGGGCTCGTGCAGCCACCGGACGCCGCTGTTGCAGAGCCGCGTGCAGGGCGGGTGCGCCACTATCAGCAGATCCCAGCCATCCGCCAGATGGTCCCGCACATCGCCCACGATGTGACGATTCGAGCGATCCTCGGCCGGCAGCAGGTCGCAGGACCAGACGTCATGTCCACGGGTGGCGAAGGCCCGACGCATCACGCCCGAGGCCTCGCAGCCGATCAGGATGCGGAGGGTGTCAGCCATGCTGCACCTCCGGCAGATACCGCAAGGCGGCAGGCGACACGTTGCGCGCGGATGTGAGGAGGCTGCTATGCCTGGGGGCCGGACGACCTACACGTCTTACATGTCCGGCGCGGATGACCCCTCGCGCCCTTGGGCGCAAGCACAGGCTAGTAGCGCAGGCGGGTGCTGCCGATCCTGCGGGGGCGAGTGGGATGTTCAGTAAGTTGATGAGTTTATTTGCTCGATAGTGCATGTATGCACCAATATTGGTTAAGTAAACGCTACCACTTTCGATTGAATCAAAAGCCGGACAAATTACCCAAGGATCAGCCATTGGCGATCTCCAGCAGCACGTCGGCATGACAGGGCGCACCGGGCTGGCACCAGCAGGCGAGGTCTTTGCCGCGCAGTTCGCGGATCACATCCTCAACGGTGGTCCATTGCGCCGGGATCTTCCCCTTCGGCCACGGCAAGGGAGCTGGTGACCAGCAGCCTTCCTTCTCGAGCAGCATCCGAAACGACTGGACGGCAAGCGCCGGGTCCATCGGCTTTTCCAGCGCGCCGCCCGGGTGGTTGACCACAAACGGGTTGCCCCACTTGGTCGAGCGATCAACCTTCACGGCGCCGGGCGGCAGCTCCGCGGCGTCTCGCGCTTCGCGCCCGCCATCGTGAAGCTCTTCCTGCTCGATCAGTACGACGATGCCGAGCTTGACCGGAAGAAGGTCGCGGCCATGTATGCGATGTTCATCACCTCGAACGATCCGGATGCGGCGCCGCTCGAGGGCGAGCTGGGCGATCAGGTGGCGCCGGGGCAGATCGTGCGTCTCGACCCGGGCGAGGACATGAAGGTGGCCGATCCCGCGGATTCGGGCGCGACCTACGAGCCCTTCCAGTACCGCACGCTCCTGCAGGTCTCGGCCGCCCTCGGCATCCCCTATGCTCACCTGTCGCAGGACATGGTGAAGGCGAACTACTCGAATGCCCGCACCGCGCTCATGGAGTTCCGCCGCCGGGTGGAGGCCTTCCAGCATTCGGTCCTCGTCTATCAGCTCTGCCGCCCGGTCTGGGCGCGCTTCACCGATCTCGCGGTGCTGACCGGAGCGGTGGGGCTGCCGGGCTATGAGCGGCGGCGGCGGGACTATCTCGCCTGCGAGTGGCTGCCGCCGAAGTGGCAATGGGTCGATCCGCTGAAGGACATCCGCGCCGAGATCGAGGAGATCGGCGCGGGCCTCAAGAGCCGGTCGCAGGCGATCGGAGAGCGCGGCTACGACGCCGAGGAGGTCGACCGCCAGATCGCCGCCGACCGCAAGCGTGAGGGGCGGTTCGGGCTCGACTTCCGCCGCAGCGGGCAGGGCTCCTCCGCGCCTCCGACGCAGGACGGGGCGCGCGCCGACGAGGAGGACGAAGAGGACGACGACGGACGCGCGGCGGACCGCGACGCCGGCAGGAGGGCAGAGCCATGAACTATCCGATGATCGCGGGCCGGGTGTTCGGCACGCCGCTGCTGGTCGATCCCGTGAAAGGCGCGGCCTTCCTCGCGGGCCTCGGCCCCCGGCTCGTGAACGGGGCGCTCGAGCTGCGCGGGCTCGAGGAGCTCGCGCCCGACCGCGTGGCCGAGGCCGGGCGGATCGCCCCGCGGGCCTCGGTGCTCCTCGACGATGCGGGCGACGCCCGGCGGGAGGCGGGCCGGCCGCTCTACCGTGTGGAGGGCGGCGTCGCGGTGATCGAAGTCACCGGCACGCTCGTTCACCGCGGCGGCTGGATCGGCCAGTCCTCGGGGACGACTTCCTACGAGGGGCTGATGGCGCAGATCACCGCGGCCGTGGCCGATCCGTCCGTGCGCGGCATCGCGCTCGAGATCGACAGTTATGGCGGCGAGGTGGCGGGCCTCTTCGATCTGGCCGACACGATCCGGGCCGCGCGGGCGGTGAAGCCGGTGCGCGCCTTCGTGGCCGAGGCGGCCCTATCGGCGGCCTATGCGATTGCGAGCCAGGCCGAGCGGATCGTGCTGCCGCGCACCGGCGCCGTGGGCAGCATCGGCGTGCTCCTCGTGCATGCCGACTTCTCGCAGGCCATGGCCGACCGCGGCGTCGCGGTCACGCTGATCCATGCCGGTCGGCACAAGGTCGACGGCAATCCCTACGAGGCCCTGCCCGAGGGGGTGCGCGCCGACCTGCAGGCCCGCGTCGAGGCCTCGCGCGGGCTCTTCGCCGAGACGGTCGCGGCGGGCCGCGGCGCGCGGCTGACCCGACAGCAGGCGCTCGCCACCGAGGCGCAGGTCCTCGACGGCGCCGCCGCGGTGGCCGCGGGGCTCGCCGACGAGGTCTCCGATCTCCGCAGCGCCTTCGCCGCCTTCCGCGCCGAACTGTCCCATCCGCACCTTCCATCCCCCCGGGCCGGCGCGCCGGCCGCAGCCAAGGAGACCCCGACCATGACCGACGAGACCACGACCGGCGCCGCGCGAGGTACGGACGCCGAGGGCAACGCGCCCCCGCTGGAGGCCGCGGAAGGATCCGGCGGCGCCGTAGCGGTGGCGAATGTCGCCGTGGCCGAGGCCGCCGAACTGATCGAGATCGGCCAGCAGGCGGCCCGGCTCGGCCTGGCCGTCGATGTGGCCGACGCGATGCGCCGCGGCCTCTCGGCCGCTGCCCTCCGCCGCACCGTGCTCGACGGGCTGGCAGCCCGGGGCGACGGGGCCGACCTCGTGGCCCACGCCCCGACTGCTGCCGCCGGGCCGAAGGAAAGCCCGCTCCTCGCCGCCGCGCGCCGCACCGCCGAAGCGCAGGCCGCCAGCCGCCGGGCCTGACCCGGCGCATGCAAGACGGGGGGCAGACCCGCTCCCCGTGCTCGCATCCTCTTCCTCCCGCGCCGCAGGGCGGGCCCGCGCGCGACGTGCCCTCGATCTTCCGCGAGGAGCAGGTCGAGGCCGAGGATCCCGAGGGCCGGATCGTGCTCGTCAGGGCGCCCACCTGGCGCGTGCGCCGCGATCTGGTTCCCGAGCTCGCGCGGCGGGACCGGATCCGGCTGGCGGACGGCCGGATCTATGAGGTGGACGAGATCTGGCCGCCTGCGACCCCGGCGGCCGACGCGCTCACGCGCTGCACCCTGCGGAAGGTCGCGCCATGACCGGGCGCATCCGCTTCCGCCAGATCGCGCGCGCGGCGCTCGCCGCCGATCCGCGCATGGGCGGCTTCTCGCAGATCTCCGCCTGGGAGGCGCGCCCCGACGCAGGCCGCCTGCCGCTCCTCATGGTGGTGACGCCGGTCGAGCGGGCGACGCAGGCCACGCTCTCCAACTTCGAGCGCGCGACCGTCCTGCAGGTGGGCGTGAAGCGGCTCGGCCGCGACGATCTCGAGGATCTCCTCGACGCGGATGCGGATGCCGTCGAGGGCGCCATCTGCCGGGCGTTCCAGCAGGCGGCCATCGTCTGTCTGCCCGAGGAGGTGACGGTCACGCTCAACACCGAAGGCGAGCAGGCCGTGGGCACGCTGATCTCGAGCTTCCGCATCGTCTGGCGCAGGCCGGTTCCCCGGCCCGCTTGATCCCATGGAGGCAATAAGATGACACGCGATGAGGCGACCGCGTTGCGCGCGGCCCTGCTGACTATCAAGGCCCTTCCGGTCGGCGCCACGCACCCGCCTGAGGTGTCCGATCTGCGGCCGAGGTTGCTCACCCTCGGACTGGTCGAGGCGAAAGATTACCCGGAAGGCCGCCGCTACGCCGACCTTCCCCGGCCTCACCTTCAACGGCGAGGTGGGCTCGAACACGGGCTTCTTCCTCGCGGCCGAGAACGAGCTCGGCGTCTCCTGCCAGGGGACGGAACGGGCGCGGTTCACGCCGTCGGGCATGCAGCTGCAGGGGCTCCTCTCCGGCACGGCCGTGACCCAGGGCGATCTCGACACCACGCCCGGGCGCCTCCTGAAGGTCGGAGACTATGGCCTCGGCGGCACGGCGCGCCCGATCCCGGGCAACGACGCGGACCAGATCGGGACGACGGGCTTCTATCAGGTCACAAGCGCCACGCTGAACCGTCCCGCCGGCATGGGCGTCGGCACCCTGCAGCACATCCAGCACGGGGCCGCGCGGGCGGTGCAGATCGCCTATCCCCAGACGGCCAGCGATACCGGGCGCTGGTGCCGTTACAAGGATACCAGCTGGGGCGACTGGTTCCTCACCTACGACCAGCGCAACATCGTGGGCGCCGTCAGCTGGTCCTCCGGCTTCCCGCGCGGCGGCATCATCGAAAAGGGAGAGACGGCTGGCGCCGAGTATGTCCGCTTTGCGGATGGGACGCAGCTTTGCCGCCTGGTCCAGACAGGGGTCCCGGGTCCGACCATTGCGCAGGGCTCGCTCTATCGCACCGAATGGCAGACGGTGACGCTGCCCGTCGAGTTCGTGAGCGCGGCCCTGAACGGCCATTGCGTGACCGGCGGCTGCCGGGGTGGCTCGGTGATCTCGCTCCTCGGCCGGCCGGGGGCCTCGAACGTCGCCGCCTACATGCTGCTGTCGCCGACGTCCTACGGGGCCACGCAGACCGTCGATCTTCTCGTCATCGGCCGCTGGAGGTAACCCGCCATGATGCGCATTCGCATGGTTCCGCTTCGGCGGATGTATGAGCTGACCGTCTTCCGCGTGCAGGGCGACACCCTGACCTGCAATGACATGGTCTACGACTTCAGCGGCGTCGAGGAGGGAGACGTGCTGCCCTGGGACGCCATGGACAATACCTGGGTCACCAGCAACGTCACCCGCGTGAACGGCGTCCTCGAGTTCGAGGTGGTCTTCCCCCACGGCTATTACGGGGACAATCCGCTGCCGAACCCCGGCATCCTCGAGGTCGAGGATCAGGACATCCCGATCCCGCCCTACCTCCCGCCGTCCGCGGAAGGCTGATCCATGAGCAGGAAGAGAGCAGCAATGACGAACGCGACCATCGATTACAGCAGGCTCATCAAGGCCCGGGACATCAAGGCGCAGCGCGACCTGATCCCGGCCGAGATCAGCCTGCTGCAGGCCATGATCGTGATCGGCGAGGAGAAGTGGGGCCAGGCCATGACCATCGCAGACAACGCCTCCTACCCCTGGGCAATGCGGGCGGCGATCCGCAGCGCGACGACGCTCGTCCGGGGATCGGAGACGATGGACACGCTGGCCTTCCTCCTCGGCTTCTCGCCCGAGGAGACCGACCGGCTGTTCATTGAGGCCGCGCAGGTGACGCTGTGAGTCTCATCGAGCAGGCGCGCGTCAAGCAGTCGGCCGCCTGAGGCGCCCCCGCCTTCCCGATCATCATGACAGGACCCGGCCGCTCCCGGCCGGGCCGACATACGCGCATGGCGCACACAACAGGAGCGGCGCGATGCCGGAAAAGGGACTGATCGACACCATCACGGCGCTCTGGGGCGGGGCCATCGCCACGCTGATCGCGGCCGCCATGGGCCGGCTCATGTATCACACCGGCGAGGTCCGCGCCCGCCGCCGCGCCTTCTTCGGCCGCGAGCTCCTCTGGGAGATCCCCGCCCTCGTCGCCATGGCCTTCATCGGCGAGGCTCTCAGCTCGTACCTCAATCTCGACGGTCGGGCGGCCATGGGGCTCGTGGCGATGCTCGCCTATCTGGGGCCAAGGGGCACCACGGCGATGATCGAACGGCTCTGGCGGGGGAGGAGCGCCGGGTGACGGCGCATGACCACGGAACCGGTGAGCGCTCCAAGGCCGCCCTTCGGCACGATCAGGATGCGAGCGCCTTCCGCAGCGCCTCGTTCACGAAGGCGCTCTTGTTCGGCATCCCGTCCAGCCTGGAGGCGAGCTCCGGATCGATCATCAGGTTCATGCGCACCTTCTTCTGCTCGCTCGGCTTCGGCGGCCGGCCGCGGCGCGCGTTTGCAAAGAAGGGATCGTCCAGCTCGCGGACCTCGTCGTCGTCGCCGATGTAGGGTTTTGCCTTAGCCATACTTCCTCTCCTCTCGGGCGTTCGCCTTGCGCAGGCTGATCACGCGGAGCACGTCACCCCGCCAGCACCAGGCCACAACGCAAAGACGGTCGCGGATGGGCGCGACGGTGATGTAGCGGGTCTCCGGGTAGGGCCGCCGCGTGTCCTCGAGGGTCAGCGCGGCATCCCAGTCGATCAGAGCAACGTCGGCGAAATCGAGGCCGCGGTCTGCCAGCGTGGCCTGCCGCTTATCTTCGTTCCATTCGAGTTCGATGCCGTCGCTCACGGGATTAAATATACACACGCAAAAGGCAGCAATCAATATAGGTGTGTAGTCAAAAGCGGTCGCGCGACAGCGCGGCCGTAGCGCCTCTCAGGCAGGGGCCGGGCTGCGTTAACAGCCCGAACCACGCGGCCAAAGTCTCACCCAAGACCGCGCCAGCCTGTCCGAAGCCTTTCAGACTGCCTGCCACCCCTCGCGAGGGCAGGCGCCTTGTGAGGCAGAATCACCTTATGAAACAAGTACCTCCCGCCGCCCCGGTGGCCCCGTGGCTCGGCGGCAAGAAACGTCTCCACCCGCTCATCCTCGAGCGGATCGAGGCCATCCCGCACCGCGCCTATGTCGAGCCCTTCGTCGGCATGGGCGGGATCTTCCTCCGCCGCCGCTTCCGGCCCCGCCTCGAGGTCATGAACGACCGCAACGGCGAGATCATCAACCTCTTCCGGATCCTGCAGCGCCACTATCCCCAGCTCCTCGAGATCATGCGGTTCCAGATCTGCAGCCGGCGCGAGTTCGACCGGCTGCGGCTCACCGATCCCGCCACGCTCACCGACCTCGAGCGGGCCGCGCGGTTCCTCTACCTCCAGCGCCTCAGCTTCGGCGGCAAGCTCGACGGGGTCTTCGGCGTCTCGGCCGGGCACGGGCCCCGCTTCTCGCTCGCGCGGCTCGAGCCGGTGCTCGACGCCGCCCACGAGCGGCTCGATGGCGTGGTGTTCGAGAGCCTCGACTGGGCCGACCTCATCCCGCGCTACGACACGACCGAGACGCTCTTCTATCTCGACCCGCCCTATTTCGGCGGCGAGAACGACTACGGAAAAGGCCTCTTCGACCGGGCGCAGTTCGCGCGGATCGCCGAGATCCTGGGCGGCCTGAAGGGCGCCTTCCTCCTGTCGATCAATGACACGCCGGAGATCCGGGCGCTCTTCGGCCGGTTCCACCTCGAGCCGGTGCGGCTGAGCTACTCGGTCTCCGCCTCGGGCGGCACCGAGGCGCAGGAGCTCCTCGTCTCGAACCGCGAGCGGATCGCGACCCTGCTCTGAGCAATCCCACCAGTCCAACCACCCACGCCCCGCCCTCGCGCGGGGCTTTTGCATATGGAGAAAGACGTGACGACATCCGACATCCAGCGGCTCTTGTCGGCCGCCGGGCTCTACCGCGGCGCCATCGAAGGCGATGCGGGGCCGCTGACCCAGGCGGCCGCACTGGCGGCGCTCGAGGGAGAGCCGGTGCCCTGGCGCGCCTGGCCCTCCCGCCGGCAGCGCATCGCGGCCGGCCAGGCGGTGCTGGCGCGGCTCGGCCACGCGCCGGGTCGGATCGACGGGCTCCTCGGGCCCTACACCCGCGAGGCGCTGACCGCCTGGGCCTCCGGGCCGGCGCGGGCCGCCGTCGACCGGGTGCCGCTGCCGGGCCACGCGGTGACCGATGCCCAGGGCGCCTATCCGCGGCAGGAGTCGGTTGCGACCTTCTACGGCGTGGCGGGCGGTCCCGACTGCACCGCCGGCATCGTCGAGCTGCCGTTCCCGTTCCGCCTCGCCTGGGATCTCAACACGGGCATCACGAGCTTCCGGTGCCACAAGCTGGTGGCCATGCCCCTGACGCGGATCTTCCGCGAGGCGGTGGCGCACTACGGCGCCGTTCAGTTCGAGAGCCTGCGGCTGAACCTCTTCGGCGGCTGCTTCAACCACCGGCCCATGCGTGGCGGCTCGGCCCTCTCGATGCACGCCTGGGGCATCGCCGTCGACCTCGACCCCGAGCGCAACCCGCTCCGCTGGGGCCGCGACCGGGCGAGCTTCGCCGCGCCCGCCTACGAGCCCTTCTGGACCATCGTCGAAGCCGCCGGAGCCACGAGCCTCGGCCGAGCCTGCAACCGCGACTGGATGCACTTCCAGTTCGCCCGCCTCTGAAGGAGAGACCATATGTCCCCGATCTTCACTCTCGCGCCCCAGGCGCCCCTCGTCCTCATGCTCGCCCTCTGCGCGCTGGCCTTCATCCTGCTCGTCGGCTGGCCGCTGGTCGCGGCCATCGCCCGGATGCGCGCTTCGCTGATCGCCGCCGCGATCCTCGCCACGCTCGCGGTGCCCGCCGCAGCCTCGACCGGCAGCGACCTGCTGACCGCGCTGACGCCAAGCCTCCTCGATCTCGCGGGCGTGGCACTGACCGCGTTGATCGGCTTCGCGACGGTGCGCTTCCAGCGCTGGACTGGGATTCAGATCGAGGCCCGGCACCGTGAGGCGCTGCATTCGGCAATCATGACCGCTGCCCGCGTGGCGGTGGCGCGGGGACTGACACGCGAGATCGCGGCCGAGTTCGTCTCGTCTTACGTCCGCGCCTCCGTGCCTGAGGCAATGAAGCGCCTGTCGCCCTCGGTTGATACGCTCGACGCGCTTGTCCGCTCTAAGCTGCTTGAGGTGGCCGGGAACTGACCGTCAATTTTGGCCACGGGCGCGGCAAGCGTCCGTGCCCCTGTAACCGCAATGGTCAAGACGAACTGCACGTTTAGATACTGCCCCGCATGAGGCTTTGCCACGACCGGCCCACAGCGGTCGGTCGAACTTGTGAGTGCGGCGATGTGGCGATGCGGCGAACCCATGCCGCCAGCCGGAAACGCGAGTATGACTATGGCGTCGCGGGCCGCTGGCGCGAGGATCTCGACACGCCACTGTCGCAACAGCGCAACCCGTGCCAGGCACCTGCACAACCTGCCAGGCACCTGAGAAACGGCGCTTCTCACGTCGCGAACTAGACGCGCCAAAGGGTGAGCCACTGCTTGGAACAGCGGCCACTTATGTCCCTTGCGGCCCAGCCAATCCCGAATACAACAACCGATAGGGTGGAGCTTGAAATGGGGGCACGCCGCGTGGCGCAAGCATCCAGACTTATGTTGCAGGCATAGCTGATCCTGCCCAGGAGCCAATCGCGGTATTTGCAACGCGATCAAGAGTCGGAGTTTATTAGAAACTAGAAAAGTTCTCGCTCACTCTTTGGCTGCCTCATCCTCACGTTGCTCCGCCCACTCGGGGGCTGGACCGCTGGCGAAGGACCACTCACGGCGGGTCTTCAGCTTGAGCTTTGCGAGCTGCTTCTGAATACGCTCAATCGTCAAAGCTTCGACAAGATCGACCAAATCGCGCCACTCATTGGCGCCCCGGACATAATACCCCATTCTGGATTGCACGCTGACCTTAAACTCTCCCCGGACGAAATCAATTATCATTGAACCGTCTACAGAGTAGTGCCCGTCGTTGTGTGCGTACCGCTGATTTCTCGCGTCGATGATGTCCTGATGCGCTTGGCGGAGATGGTTCGGGATCTGCCTCCTGCCGACACCGCTGCTTCCATTCCCTCCCTCGATCACTCGGCAATAAGCAACAACGAATGCCAAGGTCATCATTTCGTGGTCGAGCAGATCGTCTACATTTGTGCTGAATGGCGCTTTCGCCAAACGATTATGGATGTGGCGAAGAGCGGCCACTGCGGGGAGCGAAGCGAGGATGCGGCTGAGCTTCTCGAGCTCTCCTGTGACAGGGTTAATCACGCTTTGCATCTCAGCCTTCACCGCCGCAAGCTGGAGCTGCAGGTCTGTTGGCAGAGAAGAGGATATCTCGTCCGTGACATTTATCACCTCATACTGATCGCCGCCGGCCACAGCCCACCTCCCTCTACCTTCCTGATCTACAATGTCGGGCACCAACAGCGGTGCCAACGAAAATCCGGCAACCTCACTCAACTGCGCGCTACTGCCTGTCAACGCACACTCTCAGTCCATCACCGAATTAGCACCAGCGATGCGGAGATTTCATTGCGGTCCACCGGATGGACTGCTCCTCGCCTGACGCTTCGTCTGTCGTACCGCGCTGCCTCAAGCGGCCCTCCTCTCAGTTGGCTTCACTATGACTGATCGCCGCGTTCTGAATGAGCACCCGCTATCCTGTTGTAGCTGTGCCGACTATGCCACTGACGTCAGTCGGCTCACCTTCCTTCCTGATCGATTTCAGCGGCGATGCAGCACAGAACACGTTCGGCAACTCCGGACTGGATGCGATCCTGCGCCGCGCGGCTCCGATCGCCATGTGCACAAGGCAGTGCTTGCCGCTTTCTGCGGCTCGTCGTCGCAGTGCGGACGTCGCAGGCACGCGGTTGGAAAGGCGCGTCTTACACGGCCGATCAAGACCCAGCTTTAGCCGGCCCCTCGGCGCACGTCGCGCGCTACCACAGATAGGGCGCTAGGTGGTCTTGCGTCACGCTGAGCAAACGCAGCGAATCCTTGCAAACAGATGAAACCATCTGATTGATAGACCAGAGAAGACAATGGCCGAACTCTTCGGCCTCCAGAGTTTCGCAAACTGATAAGGATCAACGAAATTGGGCAGCAGCGGATCGGGCAGGTTTTCTGACTATAGTGGCGCAGAACGACAATCCGAAGGGAGAGGGGGTGAGTCTGGAGGCTCGAGTGGAGGCGACAGATGTCGTCAAGCCTTCAGTGTCAGCCTCGAAGATGTTGGACTGTACAGCTATTTCTCCAAAACAGGCACTGTGCCTACAGTTGGCACTGCTCTGACATTGACATTTAGAACGCGCATCTTGGCCGCCGATGCAGCTGGCGTAGAGATTGGCGCGTTGCCAACGCCATTCAACTACTTGGCCGCATGTATTAGAGATGGCATTAGCTATACTGGAGTTGTCACGAATTCCAGTGCGTTGCCCGCGCCTAGGGTGGATGTCGATTTTGTGCCGGTATAACGATGCTTGACAAGCCTGTCCTACTGCTGGGCGAAATCTGCGTGGATTTCACGCTTTCTACGCCAATGTCATCCGCCAAGATGCGCCTTGGCGGCGTAGTTCACGCAGCAAGGGGTCTGTGGGCATTAAATGTACCGTACTCGGTAGCCGCTATTTGCCCAGATTATCTGGTCTCAGAGGCGGAGGCGTATCTTTACGCTCATGGATGTACTAACTTCATTCAGGTAGGCACTGTGCTTGGCGCCCCTAACGTCTTCCTAATTGGAGACGCGAGAGAAGTGGGGCATCAGGGATACGAGAACATCCTGCGCGAAGCAAAGAAGGTGCTGACGTTCGATCTAGACGAGAAACTAAGGGGCTTCAAAAACATAGTAGTTTATCCGGGCACTTTCGATTTCGAGGGTATTGTCAAAAACCTTGATAGCGACGCGAAAATCACTGTTGACATTGCATACGACGTGAATGATGCAGATGAACTTTCCAGAGTTTACGGCGCATCTCATGCGCTAGCCATATCAACATCATCTGAGTTATTTTCCTCTCTTGCCCTTGAGAATTTGGGGCCACTTTTGAAGGCCTGCAAGACTCGAAGCGCAAAGCATCTTCTGCTAAAGGAGAATAGAGGGGGGAGCAGACTATTCGACTTAGAATCCGGAGAAAGCTGGGAAATCCCAGCCACACTGGCTAGAACAGTAAACTCTGTGGGGGTGGGCGATGTTTATACCGCTGTATTTGCGGCATTAATAGACCATGGCGCACTTACGGCCGCCCTTCGCGGGATGCAAGCTGCTACACGCTACGCGCAGACGACATTTCCCGACGACTTCAAGAGAGACGTTCAACGTGACTTCAAGCTAACACCTGATGAAGTCCTGTCGCTGGGCGGTGTACTGCTGCCATGGCACGACCGACCTCACTTCGAAATTTATCTGGCCGCACCTGACTTCTCGTATATGGAGAAAGCTGAAGTTGACGCTGCAGTGGAGGCGCTCCTCTATCATAATTTTACGGTCAGACGCCCCGTACAAGACAATGGAGAAGCATGCCCTGGAACCCCGGCGGAAGATCTGCGGTCCTACTACGATAGAGATGTCGAACTGTTGAGGCGCTGCAGTTTAGTATTTGCTGTCCCGCTGAACCGCGATCCAGGAACGCTTGTTGAAATTGGCCTTGCCATTGCGGCTGGCACGCCGGTCGTTACCTACGATCCGCGGCAAGAGAACAATAATACGATGGTGATCTGCGGCAGCGACGCCTACTCAGATGACTTGGACCAGTGCTTGAACTCGACGTTCGAACTTCTCGCCAAACTGCGGGAGCAAGCGAAATGAGCTTCGCGCTATTAATGGCATCTGGCGGGTTGGACTCGACAACAGTTGCATACTGGCTCACCGAAAGGGGGGTACAATTTATTCCGGTCTTCTTCGACTACGGGCAGCACTGCGTGGAGACCGAGTGGGAAACACTTAAGGAGGTACTGCCAGCATCGGCTGCACATCCAGAAAGAAATGATATCTCCGACCTTTTTAGGGGATCGAAGTCAAGGTTGATAACAGAGGCTGACCTTTGGAATGAAGAGGTGAAGGATGAAGATCTTTACGTGCCTTACCGAACTCTTCTATTCTATTCTGCAGCTGCGGCACGTGCCCAGACACTGGGAGCGTTTGAGGTTTACACCGGCTTTATCAACAGCAACCGCGCTAAGGAGATCGACTGTACGGCCGAGTTCATGAACAAGCTCGACGCGCTTACTGACTCGGTTGGTCCAGTCCGGTTCTTGTCACCGTTTCGCTTCTGGTCCAAGTCAGAAGTCGCAAAGGAATCTATTCGACTGGGAGTTCCAATTGGGCGCACCTTCTCCTGCCAAGCTGCGAGCCTGATGCCTTGTGGCGCTTGCCCTAACTGCGTCGAACGTCTAGCAGCGCTTCGAGAAACAGGGTTACTGGCATGAGCTCGATGGCTATAGACAACGACGCGGTGGAAATTCTCATTGCTGCACGGCGGGTTGCAAACTTTGCGTGTCTCCAGGGCGTCCCTGCCGATTCGCGCCACCCTCGCGCGTGTTATCAGCACATGGGTGCGATCCTCGTCGACACAACGTTACAGGCTGGGCTGAATTACGCAAATGTGGTGCGGCCCAGAGTTACGCGTGCACTTGCGCTGTTTCCAGAAGCGACGACGATTGGCGCCCTCATAGAGATTGTTGAATCTGGCAAGAGCGCAGCGATTTTAAACTGGCAGCATCCGTTAAAGATATCAAGATTCGAGAGGATTGTAAATTTCTTACATCGCAACGATGTTCGAGACTCGAAGGAACTTCGAAGAAGGCTTTCGAATAAAGATTTTTGTGCTTTACTTCAAGATATCCACGGAGTGGGGCCAAAAACGGTGGACTACATGGCGTGCTTGGTTGGCGTTGAGTCTATTGCGGTAGATCGACACATAAGAAGCTTTGCCCAAGAAGTTGGCATACTGGATAAAGACTATTCCTTCCTGAAACATGTGTTTTGTGCAGCCGCGGATCTACTCGCTATATCGAGACGAGAATTCGATGCATGGGTTTGGCGTCACGAAGTTGAGCGCAAGTCACCACAAATGGCCTTTTCGTTCTAGAGCTGGAGCTGACCTGTTTCATTCCGATCTGCTGTTGTTTTTCCTTATCTAGATCAGACGCACGTGAATGTTCGCGGAAGGCAGCGACTAGCACCCGATACGAGCTTAAGAATTGGCCGTTTTGCCGACATCCTGACCAAGCTCAGCATTTTGCTCGAAGGTTCGCCCCGATACGTCTTCAAGGAAGGTTCAGCTTTCGCCCAATAGCGATGGTAGAGGAGCGAGCTTCGCTCCCCCGCAGATCTTACTTCTTGATCTGCTAGATGGGCTTAAACATGCTTTCCGCGACATCTGACTTGAGCCGAGCCCAGAACTCTACGGCATACCTATCCGTCATTCCTGCGACAAAGTCGCAAATGTGACGCGCCTGCAAATCCTTATCCCCACCGGCCTCCTGAACCCGCTTGCGCACGTCGTCGGGCATAAGCAGATGTCCGCTCTTCTTTTCCAGCGCCTCGAATATTTCCCCCACCAACTCGGTACCACGGTACTCGCCGAGCTTAACCCGGTTCGAGTAGATAGTTGACAGGAAAGTATATTGCTTCAGGATTTCCACTTTAATGCGCGTCTTCTTATCTAGCGCAGCTCGTGAGAGAGCAGGAAACTCTTCGTTTATTTCTAGTTCAACAGCGTTCATGAATTCGTGAACCAGTTCGGACGATAGCTTCATCCTCCTCCCTGCGTCCATGTTCACCGCACGAGACGCCTTCATCGCGTTGATAAAACTTGAAAGATCCTTATTCCGTCGTTCGAACGGAAAGTCTTGCTCTCTGCTTTCGTCCACAGCAAAGATGTCCCCGAAAAGAGCAACCAAGGTCGCCAAGACTTCTTGTGCGGTGATCTTCTCGCTGCAATCTTCCGCCAGCTGCTCAGTTGCCTTTTCCGCAACCCTCTTCAGCAAATCATCATCTGTAGCCAGAATTGAGGCAGGCGTTAGGAAACCTGCTTTAAGACTGTCTTCAAGATCGTAAACAGAATAAGCGATGTCGTCTGCAATATCCATTATTGCACATTCAACGGTCTTAAACTTGACGCCAGCCGGAAGGGCTTTCCCTCCCAAAACTCTTCTTTTTATCTCTGCGACAATCTTAGCTTCGGAGGCGTAGTACCCTTTTTGCGGACCATCACTACCGAAGCGTTCTTTATCTATCTCGTTGTCGTATTTCAGCACGGCAGCGAGTGTCCGAAAACACAAGTTCATCCCGGCGCGCTCGTCGCCATCTACAGGCGCTTTGTACTTCGCCTTCTTTTCCAAGCGGCTTAAGATACGCAGCGTCTGAGCGTTCCCCTCGAATCCGCCGCGCATCTCCATCTTAGTGTTGAGTGCGCGCTCACCATTGTGGCCGAATGGGGGATGTCCGATGTCGTGGACAAGACCTGCCGCTGCGCAGAGTCGGCTGTCGATCCGCCGACCTCCCAGTTTTTCCGCATATACATAGTTCAAACGGTCTGCGATGCCTTCGGCGATTTGTGAGACCTCAAGTGAATGCGTCAGACGGTTTCTAAAGAAGTCGGACTCGTGTCCCGGAAATACCTGCGTTTTACCTTGCAGCCTTCTGAAGCTAGCGCTGTGGATGATCCTACCGAAATCCCTGACAACGGGCGGTCTCCAAGGGTCAGATGCCGAGTCCTCGCCGTTCTGGCGTAGCCAATCGTCAGATGTGTACATGTTCAACATCATTACTGCTACCGCAAATGCTCACGCTCGGGCCGAGCTGTTCAGCGCGCGCTCTTGCTGAAGTGCCGCTTTTCTTTCTTCTTGCTCACGCTTCATTTGCAGGCCCAGCCGTACGGCTTCACGAAGGCTTTCCTGCCTCGCTTCTGCAGCTTCGCGAGCTTCTACTATCGCTTGATATGCCATGCTTGTCCTCCTCTGGCCATATTTCATGATAAGGAGCGATCCATCGTCCTACTCCCTGCTTTAGAATGCCCCGGCGTCAACTGCTAACGAGGACGCACGCGCGCAGGCACCCCAGCCTTTCGCAAAACATCGGCTAAATGGCTGGTTAGGCCCACCTTGCGATCCAGCATGATACCGGTTTGCGGCTTCAAGTCGCGGGCCAAAGACCTAAGCACCTCCAGCCCTTGAGAGACATCGAAATCAAGCCACTCGTCTGCATCACCTGGCACAATGATGTCACCGTCGGACGTACTAGATCCGCGATGAAGTTGGACGATCCATAGCTCTGAGCCATCAAAGACCCATTCGAACCGACAAGCACCAAGCGCACAAGCGAGCCGGCCGTGTAGATCATTTACCTTTGCTAAGATCTCATCGGGAATTGGCTCGGGATCCGCAAGCCCAACCATGAGGCGCTCTCCGGTTCCTTGGATCCCTTCTACAACGAGGCTCCCGCTCGACGTCTCTATAGCCGCGCCCGACCACTGCGCCGCAACACCCTGCTGCGATAGCACCGAGGAGATTGCGGTACCGTCAGGATCCTCGCGTTGGAGCAAGGCAAAAGGATCTCGCCACCCGCGCGCGGTGGTGAACTTCCCGGGCACTTGCTCTCGCGGGCTTGTTCTTATCCACACTTCTGCAAGATCCGTAGATCGGCCAAAGGAGAAGGGCGCGATGCGTCGACCTATCACCGTTGTCCTAGGAACTGGAAAGCCTTTAATCTCCGCAACCAGAAGTCCGTACACCTTGTCGCCGATCATTCGGCTAAAATCATTGGGCCACTCGATCTTCACCAAGTCCCTTGGTAACGAATCCTCAGATAGTTCCCAGAAGATTACGTTGTCCATCTTCCAGCCTCGTGGTCTCGGATGTAGACTGAATTCAAGACGCCCATTCTGCCCATGTGAGAAGTCGGCCTCCACTCCATAGACGATTTTGAAAAGCTGTATAGCCATTGAGGTTGGGAGCCGGGCGAACCCTGGCTGCTCCACACCGCGCGGCGTCATGTCAGGGCGAAACTCCACTATGTCGCCGATCACCACGCCAGAAACGCCACCATCCGAAACATCAATCGTTTCGTTCACAATCGTGAACGCGCCCTCCTTGGCCATGCGCTCAACAGCAGCGACCGCTGCAGCCGCGTTGTCAATGCCGTAGATAAAGTCGCGGCTTTGGCTTTGGTGAGCATTAAAGCTACGAATGTTCACCGTCCTTTCGGAGCTTCGCTCGAAAAGAGCCTGTATGGCATCAGCAACAGATTCGAAGCGATGATTAGGTTCAATGCCAGAAATTCGGCAAAACTGCAGCAAAGGACCTTCGACTGCCGGCGCGAAGCTCACAAACTGCGCCACATTGCAGGTTGCGGCCAAGCGATCCAACGTCTCATCTTTTCTGAAGACTGCCCCTTCAGGTTGATCAGAACTAGTTTGCCCAGCACCCAACTTCATTTTCCTTCGGCTCTACAGCGCTCCGACGCACCATACGTGAGCGAGGTGTGCATCCTCTCCGAGGATTTCGCAACTTCCAAATGACCTTAACTCGAACCGGCGTAGTCAGGCCAACATAGACCTTTGAGCAGCCTGCACTTGGGGGCATCCAGCAGCTTCGCCAGGCACGGCGATCGCTTCCTTGAACATCCACGCGCGCGGCCCGTGAAAAAATTCCCGTGTTTTCTCTTATGGTTGCGGATCTTTCTCCGGTAGGCGGCATGAGGGACGGACTCGCGCAGCTGCTCATGTTCGCTGCTCAACTACACTAAGAGGAGACGCGCTCGTCACAGTGGCTCTGGCATCCGTCCCGTCGTTGTATATGGGTCGTTCATCAGTGCAGGCCGGCTGTGGCCCTCGGTCCCGCAAGACAGGCATAGCAGCTTATAGCGGGCTCGGACCCTCAACGCCTCGGCGCGAGGGCCGTTCTGAACAGAACGACTGCATGTCTGAGCTGCCCGGACGTGCAGCCAAGAACATCCTGACCTCCCTCGCGCTCCGAAGCCGAATGATGGCCTTATCGCTGGGCGCACCAGCCACCAGCCGCTCGATCTGAGCCCGGCTGGTGATCCTCGTGTTCCAGATCCAGCGGTAGAAGGACCAGTCGAATTGCTCGAGGCAGCCGTCCGGTAGATCGGGACGCGTGCGCCCTCGATACTGAAGCGAGCGCAGGAACACGCGCCAGAGCCGGACATGGATCGGCACATCCAGCCAGATCAGCGTGTCGCAGCGTGCCAGCCGCTCCGGCCATGTCGCGGAGTGTCCGCCCTCGAAGATCCACTCCTTGCGCGCGTGAACTTCCTGGCACAGGCGGGTCTTCTCCTCGCGCGACCGCTCGACCCATCCGGTCGACCAGTGGATATGGTCGATGTGAACCACCGGCAGCCCAGTGCGCCTGCCGATCTCCCGGGCCAAGGTGGATTTGCCCGAGCCGGGCTGTCCGACGATCATGACTCGTTTCATGAGGGCCTCCTGCCAGTTCGCGAAAGCCCACCAGCGTAGCATCGGAAGCTCCGTGCCTCAACCGCCTGTGCCTTGGCGGCGGCGGTGACCGGAGGAAGTCCCCTGCCCTGCCCACTCAGCATGGTCACTGCGGGGCCGCCTCGGCGAACTCGGGCAGACCAGGGCATCGTCTCGGCCGAGGGTGCCGGCCGGCGCAACGATTCCCGCTCCATGCGAAATCCATCGCCACGCCGGGCGGAAGGCCGCGTGCCCCCGCCGAGAGGCGCGGGACGGGACTCGAGCGGCCCGATTAGGGTCGGGATCGGTGATGGTCTACGCCTGCCGGGATCGCGCATGGCGTAGCTCCGAGCCTTGCAGCTTTAGAACCAGACTTGCCAGAATTTCCGGCGAGTCCGAAACGGAGGGCGCCCGCCCTGCAGCGCAAGGAACTCGCGCCAGCCCAGCCCTGAGCGCCACTTCCGGGTGGCGAGCGAGAGGGGCACATGGCGCACCGGCAGGCTGTTGATATTGTCCACGACTGTCGGCCCGGGAAAGCCAAAGACGAGGCCTCGGCGCTGAAGAGGCGATGGGCTGGGTGGCCGGCGGTTGCTCATGGTCGTGTCCTTCCTGCCAGTTGATGATCATGAAGGCCCGACTTCCAGAGGCATCCAGATCGCCGCATCAGGGAGTCAGAGAGAACGCCCGGAAAGAGGATATCCGGGGTCAGGAGCATCATGTAGCGCGGCGGGACAGGATTGCGAGGTGCATCTTCCGATGGCAGGACGCCCCCTTGAGGGGCCGGACGGCAAGGCCTCCGGGCACCTCGGACGGGTCAACGCTCATAGAGGCGGCGCAGCTCCGCCTCGGTGACTCCGTCAGACTCCATGACCATCCGGATCATGGGATCGTCCAGCATCGCCTGCAGGAAGAACTGATCGAGCGATTGGCCCGACGCTTCGTCGCGCGCGATCGCCGAGTCGATGTCGGCCAGCCGCACGGTCAGGGACCGGGCGAGGTTGGGCATCTCTGGCGTGGGATGGAGGTGGATCACCACCGACGCCCGCCATGCCGCCGGGTCCGGCATGCCCGCTGGAGGCCGGATCTCGGTATCGAGCTGGTATCGGCCGGCCGGAAGTTCCGCGTCAAAGCCGGGCAGACGGAACGGTCGCAGGAACACCGCGGTGGATCGGACGATGCGGTCGGCCATGGTGGTCCTCCTGTCCTGGGTTCGTTTGCGGGTCCGAGCCATACCCGACGATGGTTCGGAGCCGTCGCCCGTGCGCGACCGGGCCTCACCCATCCGGCACGACAGTCGCATGGGCCGTCGCGACCACAGCGCGATCCCGCCGCAGGGCGTCATCGACGGTGCGCAGACCAGTACGACGACGCTTGCGCCCGGTCCAGTGCTCGACCGTAATGTAGAACTGGTCCGCGGCCAGCAAACTTCCCTCGGCGGCGGGGCGCCATTGACCTCGGCGCAAATCTCGCATGTCCCCGACGGGAGGTTGTCGCCGAGGTGGAACGTACTCCGGAAGAAAAGTCCCAGGGGATGGCGCGCGCTTTCCTGGGATCTCTCCTCATGACTTGCCACGCGGCGCTGTCTGACGAAGAACCGAAGGAGGCGCGAGATCCTGATGCGGCGAATAGTGCTCCGCCTTGGCACCTCGTCCTGACGGCCGGCTCTCGATCAGTTCTTGTTCGGGGGGCGCCTCGTTCCCATATGAAAATATCACCGAGGCATCAGAGCCGTCGCCTGCCGTCCGGGCCACGATCCGTCGGCCGGCGCTGTCCGGGCGACATTCGGCCCTTCCCGTCGTCCGGTTCCGGCACCGCAAAGAAGCCCTGAACCGGGTGCCGCGCAAACGGCGACCAAGCGCACGTTCGTATGACGTCCCGAGCGGCCGGAATAGGCGCGAGATGACCGATCCCGCCAGCAGAACAAGGAACAGGAATGCGCTCTCCCAAGTCTGACCCACCGCGGTCCAGTCACGGCCAGGCCGCACAGCGCGCCGACGCCGCAGCGAAGGCGATCATCGCCGCCGAAACCGACGCGCGGAGGGCGCAGGTCGCGCGGCTGAAGGCGGCACGGCTCGAACGCGATGCGGCGCTCGCGGACCTGCCCCCGGCGCCAAAGCCGGTCCGCAAATCCGGCCGGAAATGACCGCAGGTTTGCGGGAGGGCTTCCGGTTCTGCCCCGGAAAATGAGGACCGGTCCCTCCTCTCGCAGGAGCCGGTCCACCGTCAGGATAACAGGCACCCGCCTCCGAACCCGTCGATCCTGCTAGAGGCGGCCTTGCAGCGGCATAGGGCACCGCACACCAGATGTTGCAGGGCTTGAGGCAACTCTTGGGCACCCCCCAGCCCTACGAAGAATCGGCGATGGCGTCTGTGCCGGCGTTTTACAAACGGACCGCAAGCTGTTGATTTTCTTAGGTCGGGCTCAGCTGCGCTTTACAGGGTGCAGCCTGCGTTTGCAGGCACTTGGCCCCGACTCATAATCGTGGGGTCGGGGGTTCAAGTCCCCTCTCGCCACCATCGCCCCCCCCACAATCTGTTGGTCGATGCCGAGCAGCCGCTCCATGTTGCCGCGGACCTCGACCAGGACGTCGCCGGTCTCAACCTTGGGATGGACAGTGATCTCGGTGATGATCCGGCGCAGGGCCTCGACCGAGGTCGCGTCGAACGTGCCGTCGCCCCGCTGCAGCGCGGCCGAAAGATCGGCGATGGCGCGCGTATAGGCAGCCGTCGCCTGCGGATGCAGCTCCACCACATTGTCCTCGCTCGAGGCGATCTCGAGCTCGCTCCGCGCCATCTCTGCGGCCTGCTTGGCCTGCAGCACCCGGGCGTCGGCTTCCTCGCCCTCAATCAGGCCACGCGCCATCATGTCCACCAGCCGCATGTAGCGGGCTCGGCTGTCCGCCGCGGCCCGTTCCAGCCGTGCCCGGTCGCGGCGCGCCGTCTCCGTCAGGCGCCGGCGCTCCTCGGCATACACCCGGACGAACTCCTTCAGATAGTCCGGGCGGTCGAGTTGCGCCCGAAGGCGAAGGAAGATCGCCTCCTCGATCTTCTCGAGCCGATAGCGCGCCTTGTTCTCGCAGCTTCCGCTCTCGTTCGCCGTGCTGCACCGGATCCGGATCGCCTCGCCGCAACGGTCGTGGATGCTCATACCGCCCCCGCAGCAGGCGCACCGGATCAGGCCTGAGAAAGGACGGGGCGGCGCCTTGGTGATATTGCCCATCCGCACCGCCTCCGCCTGCTGCGCGTGGCGCCGGACGGCGGCCGCGAAGAGCGGCCGGGGCACGGGGCGGGCGAGCTCGAGCTGATCGACCTCGTGCGCCAGTCCGGCTGCAGCGTGCTCCGCGCCGGCCGGGACCGGTTCTACGACTTCGAGGACGGCGCGGGCCTCCGCCGCCGCGCGCCTGCCCGCGCCATGATCCATCTGCGCTACATGGCCGAGGACGGCTGGACGGGGCGCAGCCCGCTCGAGGTCGCGGCCGAGAGCGTGGGCCTCGCGCTCGCAGGCCAGGAGTCGGCGGCCCGCGCGGCCTCGGGCGTCACCGCCCGTGCCGTGATCCGGCTCCGCGACGATTACGAGGATGACGAGGCGCGCGTCCGCAGCGCCCGCCGGGTGGCGGCCGCGCTCCGCGCGCCGGAGGTCGAGGGCTTCCCGATCCTCGGCGAGGGCGAGGATGTGAAGACGCTCGACATGAAGGCGGCCGATCAGGAACTCCTCGGCAGCCGCAAGTTCGACCGCGAGCAGATCGCGGCGATCTACCGGGTGCCGCCGGCGAAGCTCCAGATGATGGAATACGGGGTGAAGGCCAACGGCGAGCAGCAGGCCATCGACTATCTCACCGACTGTCTCCTGCATTGGGCGAAGCAGGTCGAGGACCAGCTGGCGCTCGGCGTGCTGACCGAGGCCGAGCGCCGGGCGGGCCTCTTCTTCCGCCACGACTTCGGCGCCCTGCTCCGGCCCACGACGCGCGAGCGGTACGAAGCCCTCGCCAAGGCGGTGGGCGGCCCGATCCTGACCCCGAACGAGGCCCGGCGGATCGACGGCTACGATCCCATCGAGGGCGGCGACCGGCTGAACCCGGCGCCGAACATGACCCGCAGCGAGGAGA
>OCLW01000288.1_pt1 | contig 55366 bp, 37 predicted proteins | sample 1496041 | NCBI WGS metagenome assembly OCLW01 (sample SAMN04168690, study PRJEB22393) | synthetic metagenome | isolation source: purchased from BEI Resources HM-276D | reverse complement strand
ACGTGGTGCAGGTTTCCGTGCGGATGGATTCGTCATTCCCGCGCAGGCGGGAATCCAGACCTTAGAACAACAGCAATATTCAAAGATTATCTGAAAGTCCGAGATTCTGGATTCCCGCTTTCGCGGGAATGACGAAAAGTGGTGGGAATGACGGTTCAGTTGCTACGGTTACTGTCAGGTTTCGGTTATGTTGGAATTTCGGGAAACTTATGAATCGTCATTCCCGCGCAGGCGGGAATCTGGAATTTCAATGCCTCAAGAATTTATCGGAAAAAACCAAAACCCTTCCGCCGTCATTCCCACGAAAGTGGGAATCTAGAAATGAAAAGCAGCAGGAATTTATCGGAAATGACCGAAATTGAACGGACTGGATTCCCGCCTGCGCGGGAATGACGAATTTTAGGTTTCTGATTTTGGTTTTCTGTTTTTGAGGGAATGACGGGATGCAGGTTTTCTTAACCCTGCGTCCTAGATTCCCGCTTTTGCGGGAATGACGGCGACAGGGTTGCTGTTATAGCGGATGAACAAAAACCAGTACGGGGTTGTCTCGCCTTAGCTCAAAGAGAACGATTCTCTAAGGTGCTGAAGCACCAAGTGAATCGGTTTCGTACTATCTGTACTGTCTTCGGCTTCGTCGCCTTGTCCTGATTTTTATTAATCCACTATAATTTCCTGCGTGTGTCGGGTGTATCGAAATCAAGCCGAATCAAATATATCGGACTTCGATAATGTCGTATTCGCGCACGCCGCCCGGGGCTTGGACTTCCGCCGTATCCCCCTCTTCCTTGCCGATTAAGGCGCGGGCGATGGGTGAGCCGACATAGATTTTGCCCTGTTTGATGTCGGCTTCGTCTTCGCCGACAATTTGATAGATAACGTGTTCTTCCGTTTCCAAATCTTCCAGCGTAACCGTCGTACCGAACACGATTTTGCCTTCGGCGTGGATTTCGGTCGGATTGATGATGTGGGCAACGGAAAGTTTGTGTTCCAGCTCGGAAATGCGGCCCTCGATAAAGCCTTGGCGTTCTTTGGCGGCTTCGTATTCGGCGTTTTCGGACAAATCGCCGTGCGAACGGGCTTCGGCAATCGCTTCGATCACTTCGGGACGCGCCACGCTTTTGAGCTGCTGCAATTCCTGTTTCAGCAATTCCGCACCGCGTACGGTCAGGGGGATTTTTTGCATCGGTCTTTTTTCTCCATATTCCGGCACACCGGTTTGCGGCAGCAAGCATACCGCGTACCGTCTTGTTTTGTGCGTCCGGATATTAAAATAAAAATACAAGCCGCCCGGAAAATCGGCGGCTTGTCTGTCGTTGAACAGCGGCTATTCTACCAAATTCTATGAAATTGGCAATCGTGCCGCGCCGCCGGCAAACGCGCCATGTCCGCAACAAAAGCTGAAAATATGCCGACAAAGAAATTTTAGAAACAAAAAATTTAAAAATAATCAATTTTCGGCATAAAAAACCACATTTACGGACTTTAAAACCGAAAATGCCAAGCCTGAGATTTTTCATACAGCATTTGCACCAGTATAATGCAGGCTGTTTTTATCTTTAATAATATTGACGTTTTGCCATGACCGAATCCGTCCGCCTCCCCGTCGCCCGTCTCAAACCTTCCACCGTCGCCCTGCCCGGCTCCAAAAGCATCAGCAACCGCACCCTGCTGCTTGCCGCCTTGTCCGACAATGCTTGCGAAATCCATTCCCTGCTCAAATCCGACGATACCGACCGTATGCTCGAAGCACTCGATAAACTCGGCGTTCAAATCGAATATCTTGCCGAAGACCGTCTGAAAGTGCACGGCACAGGCGGACGCTTCCCCAACCGCACTGCCGATTTGTTTTTGGGCAACGCGGGCACGGCGTTCCGCCCGTTAACCGCCGCTCTGGCCGTTTTGGGCGGCGATTATCATCTGCACGGCGTGCCTCGTATGCACGAACGTCCTATCGGCGATTTGGTCGATGCGTTGCGGATTGCCGGGGCCGATGTCGAATATCTCGGCAAGGAACACTATCCGCCGCTTCATATCGGCGAACGCCAAGACAACGGCGAGCGCGTGATTCCGATTAAAGGCAATGTGTCCAGCCAGTTTCTGACCGCCCTTTTAATGGCGTTGCCGCTGACCGGGCAGGCGTTTGAAATCCGTATGGTCGGCGAATTGATTTCCAAGCCCTATATCGACATTACTTTAAAACTGATGGCGCAATTCGGCGTACAGGTTATCAATGAAGGCTACCGCGTCTTCAAAATTCCCGCCGATGCGCACTACCACGCGCCCGAACACTTGCACGTCGAAGGCGATGCCTCCAGCGCGTCCTACTTCCTCGCAGCCGGTTTGATTGCCGCCACGCCCGTCCGCGTTACCGGTATCGGCGCAAACAGCATACAGGGCGATGTCGCCTTTGCCCGCGAGCTGGAAAAAATCGGGGCGGACGTGGTTTGGGGCGAAAACTTCGTCGAAGTTTCACGCCCGAAGGAACGTGCCGTCCAATCCTTTGATTTGGATGCGAACCATATCCCCGATGCCGCCATGACCCTCGCCATCGTCGCGCTTGCTACAGGGCAAACCTGCACGCTGCGCAACATCGGTTCGTGGCGCGTCAAAGAAACCGACCGCATCGCCGCAATGGCAAACGAGTTGCGCAAACTCGGGGCAAAAGTCGTCGAAGAAGCCGAAGCAATTCACATCACCCCGCCCGAAACGCTGACACCCGACGCCGTCATCGACACGTACGACGACCACCGCATGGCGATGTGTTTCTCGCTGGTTTCGCTGTTGGGCGTACCCGTCGTCATCAACGATCCGAAATGCACCCACAAAACCTTCCCGACTTATTTCGACGTGTTCTCATCGCTGACCGAAACAGCGGAATAAGGCGGCATTTTGCCGCGATTCCGGCGCGGCGCGGCGGGCGGCTCATTCTGTAAAAAAAGTATGTGCGCCGAGGTAGTTTTTGGCGTAAAACGGTGTGGAGAGTTTTTCGGTTTTGATGGTTTTGCCGCTGCTGGGGGCATGGATGAATTCGCCGTTGCCGATGTAGAGTCCGACGTGTGAGTAGCGGTGTGCGCCGCCGGTGTTGAAGAATACGAGGTCGCCGGCCTTGAGGCGGCTGTCGGGGATTTTGCGGCTTGCCGCCGCCATGTCGCGGGCGGTGCGCGGCAGCTTGACGTTGAGGGCGTTTTTGTAAACGAATTGAATCATGCCGCTGCAATCGAAGCCGGTTGCGGTGCTGCTGCCGCCCCATTTGTAGGGCGTGCCGATGAGTCCGAGGCTGTGGAGCATGAGTTCCTGCGAGCCTTGTGTGCGGTCGATGTGGCTGATGCGGACGGCTTGGATTTGCCGGACTGTCTGTTTGGGTTTCGGTTGGCGGTGTTTGCCGGAGGTCGTGCCGCATGAGGCGAGGAGCAGTGCGCTGAGACAGAGGAAAAGGGTTTTGTCGGGGGGAAACATGGTTTTTCCTTTGCGGGTTCGGATATCCGTCTGAAGGTGTTTCAGACGGTATAGTGGATTAACAAAAATCAGGACAAGGCGACGAAGCCGCAGACAGTACAAACAGTACGAAACCGATTCACTTGGTGCTTCAGCACCTTAGAGAATCGTTCTCTTTGAGCTAAGGCGAGGCAACGTCGTACTGGTTTTTGTTAATCCGCTATATTTCTATAATAAACCTTCTATGGGCAGCAGGGATAGGATTTTTGCGGCGATGCGTTTCCAAAGTTTGGCTTCGGGTTCGTTCGGGTAGGTTTTTCGGGTGGCGGGATCGTGCCATTGCAGGCGGTTGTGCCTGTCGAGGGTAACGCGGTAGGCGTAGGCGGGTGTGGTATCGGCAAGGGTGCGCTCCATCTGTTCTGCGATTTTGGGGCTTTCGATAACAACGCCCATTTCGGTGTTGAGACGCGCGGAACGGGGGTCGAGGTTGAACGAACCGATGAAGATGCGTTTGCCGTCCACAATGAAGGTTTTGGCGTGCAGGCTGGTTACGGAGCTGCCGGTCAGGCCTTTGTCTTTTGTGGCGGGGACGGCATGGTTGGGTTGCAGCTCGTAGAGTTTGATGCCGGCTTTGAGCAGCGGTTTTCGGTATTTGACATAGCCGGAATGGACGGCGGCAACGTCGGTCGCCTGCAGCGAGTTGGTCAGAACGGTAACGTCTATGCCGTCCTGCACCAGTTTTGCCAGTGCGTCTGTGCCGGATTTTGTGGGAACGAAATAGGGTGAAACCAGATAGACGCTTTTTTCGGGCTGTTTGAGCGCGTCTTGCAGCCGCCCGGCAATCGGCGGTTTGCGGCGGTCGCGGTCGAGTCCTTTTGCAGGGTCGTCGCTGATGAGGCGGGTTCGGACGCTCTGCCAGTCGATGCATCCTGTCTGTATTTTTTGGTAGAGGGGCGACTGTTCGACGGTTTCGCGGTAGCGCAGGAGCGCGTGTCTGGACGTTTCGTCGTTGTATCCGAGTGCTTGAAGACCCTTGCCGATGTCGCCGCTGCGGATGATGCGCGTGGCGTTGTGGGCGGAATGGCTTGCCCAGTAGCGGTCGAAGTCGTGCGATACTTCGCCGACGACGCTGCCGGTGGCGAGGATGTCCAAATCGGCGAAAACGGTGTCCTCACCGACTTTGAAGTATTCGTCGCCGATATTGCGTCCGCCGAGTATGGTGGCGCGGTTGTCGGCGGTAAAGGATTTGTTGTGCATGCGGCGGTTGAGGCGGGGGAAGTCGGTCAGGTAGCCGAGTGCGCGCCATTTTCGTAAGACGAAGGGGTTGAACAGGCGCACTTCGATATTGGGATGGCTGTCGAGGGCAAGCAGGAGGTCGTCCAATCCGCGCGTGTTGTTGTCGTCCAACAGCAGGCGTACGCGCACACCGCGTTCTGCGGCAAGGTACACGAGGTTGAACAGCAGCCTGCCGGAAATGTCGTTGCGCCAGATGTAGTATTGCAAATCGAGGCTGTGTTCGGCAGATTCGATAAGGGCGGCGCGGGCGGCAAAGGCTTCGTGGGGGTCGTTCAACAGATAGATATCGGATAGCCCGTTGGTATGAGGGGTGTGCCGGATTTGCAGGATGTTGTCCAGGCGGACGGGTTTGGAAGTATTGAAATGACGGCTTTCCGTCCGTTCTTCCAGTGGGGGCAACCATGAAGAACATGAACAGAGAAGGAGGCATAAAAGGGAAATTAGGCTGCGTGTTTTCATCAGGGATATGGTTTCAGACGGCATTGCCTGTGTTTTGGGGTTGGCGCGCATGGAAGTGCGGTATCATAATCCAAACGTTGAAACGGGTAAAAGTTTTGCGTGTGGACCGCTTCAGGACGGTGTGTTCCGTGTCAGGTTGGTGCCGTCTGAAACGTGCAGCCGTTTGAAAACCAGCGATGATGCAAGGGTGATGCCGCCGATGCTGAGCAGGGTCATACGGAAGGCGGAATGCAGACCTGAAGAAGCCGGTATCAGAAATGTCCAGTTTTTAAGGATTAATGCGCCGGCAACAATGCCCATGCTGATGGCAAGCTGTTGGTTGACCGCCATCAGGCTGTTGCCGCTGCCTGTTTGTTGCGGGCGCAAATCGGCGAGGGTCAGTGTGTTCATGGCAGAAAACTGTAGGGAGTTGCACGCGCCGATCGCCAGCGAGAGGAAAACCCAAATCCACAGCGGCGAGTTTCCGTCAGGCAGGGCGAGCAGCATGATGAAGGCGGCAAGCAGCTTGGTGTTCCAAAGCAGTACCGTGCGGTAGCCGAAACGTTTCATGAGCGGTGCAATCAGCGGTTTGACCAGCAGCGAAGACAGGGCGACGGGTGCGACCAGCCAACCCGACAGGCTTGCGCCGAAGCCGAAAGCGATTTGAAACATCAGGGGCATCAGAAAAGGAATCGAGCTGATGCCGAGACGGCTGAACAGATTGCCCGCCAGTCCCAGACGGAAAGTGCGTATCAGAAACAGGTCGGCGGAATAAATCGGTTTGGACGCGGTTTTCATATGTCGGAAATAACGGCGTGCAAACAGCAGTCCGCCGCACAGCGGCAACAGTGCAAAATACGGAGGCAGCGCGTGCGACAGGCTTTCTGCCGAAAGTAACAAGAGGCACGCGGCGGCAGAAAAAATCAGATAACCTTTGAAGTCTAAAGAGATATTACTGCCTTTAATATCGGGCATGATGTTGCGTCCCAATATGAAACCCAGCAGACCGATGGGCAGGTTGAGCAGGAAAATCCAGTGCCACGAAGCGTATTCGACCAAATAACCGCCCGCCAAAGGCCCTAAAACCGGCCCGATTAATGCGGGCATAACCGCATAATTGATGGCATTGAGCAGCTTGGACTTGTCGTACACACGCAAGATGGTCAGACGCGGTATCGGAACCAGCATCGAACCGCCGATGCCCTGAACGACACGGGAAAGCGTCAATTCAAACAGCGAACCCGATGCGGCGCACAATGCCGATCCGAGCATAAAAACGGCAATCGAACCGAAAAAGACTTTTTTCGTTCCGAACCTGTCCGCCAAATAACCGCTCAAAGGAATCAGCAGGGCAACCGTCAGCGTGTAGGAAATAACTGCCAGTTGCATATCCAGAGGCGACTCATTCAGGTCGGCGGCAATTTCAGGCAGTGCGGTATTTAAAATGGTCGCATCCAACATCTGCATAAAAATGGCAATTGCCAGCAGAAGCGGCAGCCAAGGGGATGGTGCGCGGGCGGATAGGGTGTTTTTTTCCATAGGGCGATTGTACCCCATCCTTGTGCCGTTATTGTTTTCAGATGCTGTCTGAATGCCGTCAGAGTCGGCATCTTGAATGTTCACAAGCAAACGAACCGGCATTGCATTGTAATGATAATTATTATCGAAAACCATCAGATTAAGGTACAGTAAGCGTTATGGGGGCAGTTTGTAAGAAAAACCGGATTATTTTTTAAAATTAGACTTGACCCGCAACAGTCAATTACTTAAAGTAAACGCTTACCTTTCTACAGAGAAAAACGGGTTTCCCGTTATCAAAAAACATGAGCGCAACCATTCCCCCAAAAATCATCCGATACGACAGCAATCCGACCGATGTCTATTTTTTCGGCACTTGCGTCCTTGATCTTTTTATGCCCGAAGCAGGCATGGATGCCATTACCCTAATCGAGCAGCAGGGCATACGCGTCCATTTCCCGATGGCGCAAAGCTGCTGCGGCCAGCCTGCCTATTCATCCGGCCATCCGACCGAAGCCTTCGATGTCGCCAAAGCACAACTCGACCTTTTCCCTGAAAACTGGCCGATCGTCGTGCCGTCCGGCTCGTGCGGCGGCATGATGAAACACCACTGGCCGACGCTGTTTAAAGGCAGCGAGTACGAGGAAAGGGCTGTGGATTGCGCCGGCCGCATCATCGAGTTTACCCATTTCCTGCTTGCCATCGGTTTCAAACCCGAAGACAAGGGCGAACCGCTCAAAGTCGCCGTTCACACTTCCTGCGCCGCCCGCCGCGAAATGAATGTCCATCTTTCAGGCTGGCAACTGATTGACGGTATGGAAAACGTCGAACGCATCGTCCACGACCACGAAAGCGAATGTTGCGGCTTCGGCGGCACATTCTCCGTCAAACAAGCCGATATTTCCGGCGCAATGGTAACAGACAAAGTCGCCGCGCTGAAAGAAACCGGCGCAACCGAAATCATCAGCGCGGACTGCGGCTGTATGATGAACATCGGCGGCAAAATCGCCAAGGACGAGCCGGATATGCCGCGTCCGAAACATATCGCATCCTTCTTGTTGGAACGCACCGGAGGCAAAGCATGAGCGCGCGTGAAAATATTTTGGCAAAACTGAAAAAAGCCGACGCATTGCCGATGGAAGAACCTGCGGTTTTTGATTATTACCGTGAAATGGGTGTTTCTTGGGGCAGCGAAGTTGAGCGTCTGAAACATTGGGCTGCCGCTATGCGTGCGGTCAAAACCGAAATTTATTGGGTGACGAAAAGCAATTGGATGCAGGTTTTCCGCGAAGCGGCAGAAGGCAAGGGTTTGAAAAACATCCTGCTGCCCTTGGCGACCGAACACGGACAAATTGCCCGTGCCGCATTGGCGGACAGCAATATCGAACCGATTGCCTTCGAGCGCGAAATCGATACTTGGAAAACCGAGTTTTTCACGAACATCGATGCGGGCTTCAGCGGCGCGCAATGCGGCATCGCCCGCACCGGCACGCTGATGCTGTTTTCCAGCCCCGAAGAACCGCGTACTTTAAGCCTCGTTCCGCCCGTGCATTTCTGCCTGTTCGATACGTCCAAGATGTACAACGAGTTTCATAATGCCGTCGAAGGCGAAAAACTGGTGGAAAACGGTATGCCGACCAATGTATTCCTGATTTCCGGCCCGTCCAAAACCGCAGACATCCAACTGACGCTTGCTTACGGCGCGCACGGCCCGCGCGATTTGGTCATCCTCGCCATCCTGCCCGACCACATTTCCCCTGCCGATTTGGAGGAAAACGCATGACTACGCAAACCATCAAATTTCACATGAAGCCGGAAACTTTCAAGCAAAACGCCGCAATTTCCCTTCAAGACAAGCCTTTGCGCAAAAGCCTGCGTACCGCGATGGATATGCTGATGACCAAACGCAAAGCCGTTTTGACCGACGAAGAAGAGCTGCAAAGCCTGCGCGATTTGTGCGAACACGTCCGTCAGCGCTCATTGTCTAAATTGCCAGCCCTGCTGGAGCAGCTGGAAGAAAACCTGACTAAGTTGGGCGTGAAAGTGCACTGGGCAGAAACCCCGACCGAAGCCTGCCAAATTATCCACGACATCATCACAGCCAAAAACGGCAAGCTGATGGTCAAAGGCAAATCGATGGTCAGCGAGGAAATCGAGCTGAACCATTATCTTGAAGCAAAAGGCATTAAAGCGGTAGAAAGCGACTTGGGCGAGTTCATCGTCCAAATGGCAGGCGAAAAACCGACCCATATCGTGATGCCTGCTATCCACAAAACCAAAGAACAGGTTAGCGAACTGTTCCACCAAAACCTCGGTACGCCGCTGACAGACGATGTAGACCAACTGACCGGCTTCGCCCGTAAAGCACTGCGCGATATTTACAGCACTGCCGATGTCGGTTTGAGTGGCGTAAACTTTGCCGTTGCTGAAACAGGTACGCTGTGTCTGGTGGAAAACGAAGGCAACGGTCGCTTGAGTACCACCGTACCGCCCGTGCATATCGCTATTACCGGCATTGAAAAAGTGGTGGCGAAATTGTCCGACATCCCACCCTTGTACAGCCTGCTGCCGCGTTCTGCCATTGGTCAGAACATTACCACTTATTTCAATATGATTACCGGCCCGCGCCGCAGTGAAGAATTAGACGGTCCGCAAGAAATGCACTTGGTTCTGCTCGACAACGGCCGCAGCCAGGCTTATGCCGAAGACCAAATGCGCCGCACCCTGCAATGTATCCGTTGCGGCGCGTGTATGAACCATTGCCCGGTTTATACCCGCATCGGCGGCGCGGCATACGGCACAACCTATCCCGGTCCGATTGGCGAGATTATTTCCCCGCACCTGTTAGGCTTGGATGCCACTCGCGACCTGCCGACCGCCTGCACGATGTGCGGCGCGTGCGTGGAAGTTTGTCCGGTACGCATCCCGATTACCGAACAAATGCAGCGTTTGCGCGTTGAAGCGCAACGTTCGCCGACCGAAACCGTGCCGCACCCCATCCGGGGGCAAGGCGCATCGCATACCTTCGGCGAACAAATGGCGTGGCGCACATTCAACGGTATTTTCAGCGGCAGCAAAACCTACCGCGCCTTCGGTTGGGCAGCCACCAAGTTCCGCAACCTGACCCCGCGCAAACAGTTGGGTTGGACGCAAAACCGCGTGCCGATGAAACCGGCGAAGAAAACCCTGCACGAACTAATGGCAGAAAAAATGCGCCAAAAAGAACAGGCATAAAAAGTTGTTCGCAAAAATGCCGTCTGAAACCCGAAACAGGGCTTCAGACGGCATTTGTATAGTGGATTAACAAAAATCAGGACAAGGCGACGAAGCCGCAGACAGTACAAATAGTACGGCAAGGCGAGGTAACGCCGTACTGGTTTAAATTTAATCCACTATATATTCGCAGACGGTGGGTTTTAAATTTGTTCCAATTCCATATTCAAAACAGCCTGTTCCTGTTTGGCTCGGAAGTCTGCCAGTTTTTGCGCCAGTTCGGGGGTTTCGTTGGCGAGCATGGAAACGGCGAACAATGCGGCATTTGCCGCGCCTGCCTCGCCGATGGCGAATGTGGCGACGGGTACGCCTTTGGGCATTTGTACAATCGATAAAAGCGAATCTTCGCCGCGCAGGTATTTGCTGGGGACGGGTACGCCCAAAACGGGGACGGTGGTCTTGGCGGCAACCATACCGGGTAAATGCGCCGCGCCGCCCGCACCCGCGATGATGGCTTTGATGCCGCGCGCCCGTGCGGTTTCGGCGTATTGGAACATCAAATCCGGGGTGCGGTGTGCGGAAACAACGCGCGCCTCATATTCTACGCCGAACTCTTCAAGAAACTGCGCTGCCTGCCGCATAACGGGCCAATCGCTGTTGCTGCCCATGATGATGCCGATTTGTATCATAAATCCTCCTTGGTGCGGATGGGGTAAAAAGCGGAAAAATGGAAAAACTATCGTTTGCGCACGGCTGCGGCGGCGCGTTTTGCCGCCGGGCTGCCGGGATAGGTCTGTATCAGGCTGCGCCAAGTCGCCCTTGCAATGTCTTTTTGCTGAAGCCTGTATTGGCATTCGCCGATTTTGAACATGGCTTCAGGCGCGGTTGGGCTGTCTTTGAAACGGTTGGCGTAACGCCCTCCGATTTCGATGACGGATTCGCAGTTGCCCATACGCGCCCTGCTTTGCAGCAACAGGTACATACTGCGTTGCGCGATGCTGCCGCCGTCGCCTCCGTCCGCGCCTTTCAACAGGGAGGCAGCGGCAGAAAACTTGCCGCTTTTATAGTGTTTGAGTGCCTGATTGTAGAGGTTTTGTGCGGTTTCGACAGTATGTGCGGATGCGCTGCCGCCTTCGGTATTGAGGTAATGCTCTTTCAACTTGCGGTCGTCGAGTTTTTGGACGTATGCCCTGCCGGAAGAATGTGTTTTTGCGTGTTCCAGTGCTTTGACTTTGCCGTTTAAGGTTTCCACTTCGTTCGACAGCCGGACGATTTTGCCTTCCAGATAGTCCAAACGGTCTTGCAAGGTCGGAACGGGATAGGGAATGCCGTCTGAAGCATTTTCCCGTGTCGACATTTCGGTTTGGCTGCCTGCCGGAACGGGTGAAACGGAAGCACAGGAGGCGGACACAGACAGCCAAATGATAAAAAGCGGTAATTTGATCTTCATTATTTTTTCAGAAGCAGGGTCAAGCCGTCGCCGACGGGCAGGGTGATGGGGACGATGCGCGGGTCGTTCGGCAGGTTTTGATTGAAATCTTTGAGGATGCCGACGCTGGGCGGCGCATCGGAAGCCGCTTCGCGCATCACCCTTCCGTTCAGCAAAATATTGTCGATGGCGATGATGCCGCCTTGACGGACGAGTTTGAGGCAACGCTCGAAATATTGCGGCGTGGGCGGTTTGTCTGCGTCTATCAGTGCCAAATCGTAGCTTCCGGCTTCACCCTGTGCAATCAAATCATCCAATGTCAGCAATGCGGGTTGCAGGTGCAGGCTGATTTTATGTGCCACACCGGCCTCGTTCCAAACCTGACGCGCCGTATCGGTAAAGGTTACATTGATGTCGCAGGCGGTAATCCGCCCGTGTTCGGGCAGTGCCAATGCAAGCGCGGTGCTGCTGTATCCGGTAAATACGCCGATTTCCAGATATTTTTCCGCACGGATCAGCTTTGCCAGCCAAACCAAAACTGCCGCCTGTTCGCGCGCAATCGCCATTTTGCCCATACGGTGATGCCCGGTCTTCTCGCGCAGCCGCGTCAAAACGGGATGTTCGGGTTCGCCGATGGCGTTCAAATAGTTTTGCAGGTCCGGTGCGACATTGGACAGATGGGTCGTCATTTCGGCGGATTCAGTCTTGGTAATAGGTATAAGGTTTTTTCGCCACTTTTGCCGCCTCGAAGTTTTCCTGTTCTTCGGGATTGAGTTCGACATCCCACAAAAGCCCCCTGTTTTCCAAACGCTGCTGTTCCAACTCAGGTTTTTCTTCAATCAGGCGGTTGAGGAATTGTGTGGCATCGGATTGGTAGTGATACATCTTTGTGCTCCAATTTTACGGAATATGGCGTGATTATACTGGTATTTTCCAAACGGGATAAACGGCTTTTATCAAGAATACGGGCAGAAAGATAAGGGGTTTTATTATAGAATAAGACGTTTTTTGCAACGGAAGCCCGCCTTATGTCCCGAATCGCCGCCCTGCCCGACCATCTTGTCAACCAAATCGCCGCCGGCGAAGTGGTCGAACGCCCTGCCAACGCCTTGAAAGAAATCGTTGAAAACAGTATCGATGCAGGCGCAACGGCGATTGAAGTCGAGCTGGCGGGCGGCGGCATCCGCCTGATTCGCGTCAGCGACAACGGCGGCGGCATCCACCCCGACGACATCGAACTTGCGCTCCACCGCCACGCCACCAGCAAAATCAAAACCTTAAACGATTTGGAACACGTCGCCAGTATGGGCTTTCGCGGCGAAGGTTTGGCAAGCATCGCCTCCGTCAGCCGCCTGACCCTGACCAGCCGTCAGAACGACAGTTCGCACGCGACCCAAGTCAAAGCCGAAGACGGCAAACTCAGCAGCCCCACCGCCGCCGCCCACCCCGTCGGCACCACCATCGAAGCCGCCGAACTCTTCTTCAACACCCCCGCACGGCGCAAGTTCCTCAAATCCGAAAACACCGAATACGCCCACTGCGCCACCATGCTCGAACGCCTCGCGCTGGCGCATCCGCACATTGCCTTCTCGCTCAAACGCGACGGCAAACAAGTGTTCAAACTCCCTGCACAAAGCCTGCATGAACGGATTGCCGCCATTGTCGGCGAAGACTTTCAGACGGCATCATTGGGAATCGACAGCGGCAACGGCGCGCTGCGGCTCTATGGTGCGATTGCCAAACCGACTTTCGCCAAAGGTAAAACCGACAAACAATACTGCTTCGTCAACCATCGCTTCGTGCGCGACAAAGTGATGCTCCACGCCGTCAAGCAGGCATACCGCGACGTATTGCACAACGCACTCACTCCCGCCTTCGTCCTCTTTCTCGACCTGCCGCCCGAAGCCGTGGATGTCAACGTCCACCCGACCAAAACCGAAATCCGCTTCCGCGACAGTCAGCAGGTGCACCAACTTGTGTTCCACACGCTCAACAAAGCCCTTGCCGACACACGCGCCAACCTGACCGAAAGCGTCGGCAACGCAGGCGAAGTGTTGCATGACATTACCGGCGTTGTCTCCACCCCAATGCCGTCTGAAAACGACAGCGAAAATCTGTTTGATAGCGTATCCAACTACCCGACAGGCAACAAATCAGATACACACAATGCCTTTGGTTCATCAGGCAAAACCGCGCCCATGCCCTATCAGTCCGCATATGCGCCGCAACAACGCAGCCTGTCCCTGCGCGAAAGCCGCGCGGCAATGAATACTTACGCCGAACTTTACAAAAAAACCGACGACATCGACCTTGAGTTAAGCCGATTCGAGCAGGCACGTTTCGGCAATATGCCGTCTGAAACGCCTGCTCCCCAAACAGATACGCCGCTTTCAGACGGCATCCCGTCCCAATCCGAACTGCCGCCGCTCGGTTTTGCCATTGCCCAATTACTTGGCATCTACATTCTTGCCCAAGCCGAAGACAGCCTGTTGCTCATCGATATGCACGCCGCCGCCGAACGCGTCAACTACGAAAAAATGAAACGCCAACGTCAGGAAAACGGCAACCTGCAAAGCCAACGCCTGCTTATTCCCGTAACCTTTGCCGCGTCCCACGAAGAATGCGCCGCCCTTGCCGATTATGCCGAAACGCTGGCAGGCTTCGGGCTGGAATTATCCGATATGGGCGGCAACACCCTCGCCGTCCGTGCAGTTCCCGCCATGCTCGGCAAAGCCGATGTCGTCTCGCTCGCCAAAGACGTATTAAACGAACTCGCCCAAGTCGGCAGCAGCCAAACCATCGAGGAACACGAAAACCGCATCCTCGCCACCATGTCCTGCCACGGCTCGATCCGCGCCGGCCGCCGGCTCACCCTGCCCGAAATGAACGCCCTTCTGCGCGATATGGAAAATACGCCGCGCAGCAACCAGTGCAACCACGGCAGGCCGACTTGGGTCAAACTGACTTTGAAAGAATTGGACGCACTGTTCTTGCGCGGACAGTAAGCCGAAAGTGCTAGAATACGCCGCCCGAGACCGCCGTTCAGACGGCATTCCGACGCACCGACAGAAACATCACGACCGAAACCAAGAGAAAAACATGGCCTATCAAGTTCTCGCCCGAAAATGGCGGCCCAAAACCTTTGCCGACTTAGTCGGTCAGGAACACGTCGTCAAAGCCCTGCAAAACGCCCTGGACGAAGGCAGGCTGCACCACGCCTACCTGCTGACCGGCACGCGCGGCGTAGGTAAAACCACCATCGCCCGCATCCTTGCCAAAAGCCTCAACTGCGAAAACGCGCAACACGGCGAACCTTGCGGCGTATGTGAAAGCTGTACGCAGATCGATGCCGGACGCTACGTCGACCTGCTGGAAATCGACGCCGCCTCCAACACAGGCATCGACAACATCCGCGAAGTCTTGGAAAACGCCCAATATGCACCGACCGCCGGAAAATACAAAGTCTATATCATCGACGAAGTGCATATGCTTTCCAAAAGCGCGTTCAACGCTATGCTCAAAACGCTGGAAGAGCCGCCCGAACACGTCAAATTCATCCTCGCCACCACCGATCCGCACAAAGTTCCCGTTACCGTCTTGAGCCGCTGCCTGCAATTCGTCTTACGCAATATGACCGCGCAACAGGTTGCCGACCACCTCGCCCACGTCCTCGACAGCGAAAAAATCGCCTACGAACCCGCCGCCCTGCAACTTTTGGGACGTGCCGCCGCCGGATCGATGCGCGATGCCTTGAGCCTGCTCGACCAAGCCATCGCCCTAGGTTCGGGCAAAGTTGCCGAAAACGATGTCCGCCAAATGATCGGCGCGGTTGACAAACAATACCTTTACGAACTGCTGACAGGCATCATCAACCAAGACGGCGCAGCCCTGACCGCCAAAGCGCAGGAAATGGCGGCGTGTGCCGTCGGCTTTGACAACGCCTTGGGCGAACTTGCCATACTGCTGCAACACCTCGCCCTGATACAGGCAGTGCCGAATGCCTTGGCGCACGACGACCCCGATTCCGATATTTTGCACCGCCTCGCCCAAACCATAAGCGGCGAACAAATCCAGCTTTACTACCAAATCGCCGTCCACGGCAAACGCGACCTCAGCCTCGCCCCCGACGAATACGCCGGCTTTATGATGACCCTGCTGCGTATGCTGGCGTTTGCGCCCTTGGCGGCAGCATCGTGTGATGCAAATGCCGTGATTGAAAATACCGAACTAAAATCCCCATCGGCACAAACCGCCGAAAAGGAAACCGCCGCAAAAAAGCCCCAACCGCGCCCTGAAGCGGAAACCGCCCAAACACCCGTTCAGACGGCATCCGCAGCAGCAATGCCGTCTGAAGGCAAAACTGCCGAACCCGTTACCAATCAAGAAAACAACGATATTCCGCCTTGGGAAGACGCGCCGGACGAAACCGCAGCCGGCACGGCGCAAGCATCGGCAAAAAGCATTCAGACGGCATCCGAAGCCGGAACGCCGCCCAAAAACCAAGTTTCCAAGAACGAAGCAGCCGACAACGAAACCGATGCCCCCTTGTCCGAAGTGCCGTCTGAAAACCCCATTCAGGCAACACCGAATAATGAAGCCCTTGAAACAGAAGCATTTGCACACGAAGCTCCTGCAAAACCTTTCAACGGTTACAGCTTTCCGAATGATGACTACCTCGTAGAAGACGGCGCAGAAATCCCACCGCCCGATTGGGAACACGCCGCCCCTGCCGATGCGGAAGAAGAAAACAACGCCGACGAAAGCAGCAACAACGAAGACCACACGCCATACGCCCCGCCGCCCGAATTTTCCACCGAAAACTGGGCAGCCATCGTCCGGCACTTCGCCCGCAAACTCGGCGCGGCGCAAATGCCGGCGCAACACTCCGCGTGGACGGAATACCATCCCGACACCGGTCTGATGGTTTTGGCAATGACCGCCGAAGCACGCGCCACCGCCGACAAAAAACGCCTCGACAAAATCCGCGACACCCTTGCCCAAGCCTACGGGCTGCAACTCACCCTGCAAACCCAAGACTGGCGTGACGAAGCCGGCCGGGAAACCCCCGCGATGCAGGACAAGCGCGTCCAAGCCGAAGACAGGCAAAAAGCACAAGCATTGCTCGAAGCCGACCCCGCCGCACAAAAAATCCTCCAAGCATTCGGCGCGCAATGGCAGCCCGAATCACTGGAATTGGCGGCAAACCGGCCATAAACAGATATAATGCCGCCCGAACCCTTCGGACGGCATTGCCGTTTCCCTTATTCAATCAAAACAGACAGGAGTATTCAGTATGTTCGGAAAAGCCGGATTAGGCGGCCTGATGAAACAGGCGCAGCAAATGCAGGAAAATATGAAAAAAGCGCAAGCCAAACTCGCCGAAACCGAAATCGAAGGCGAAGCAGGCAACGGCCTGGTCAAAATCACAATGACCTGCGCGCACGAAGTACGCAAAATCGACATCAGCCCCGATTTGATTCAAGAAGCCGCCGACGACAAAGAAATGCTTGAAGACCTCATCCTCGCCGCCCTCAAATCCGCCCGAGGCAAAGCCGAAGAAACCGCAAACAAAACAATGGGCGCATTCACGCAAGGTCTACCCCCCGGAGTGGGCGACTTCTTCCGCTGATCCCCGACCGTCATTCCCACGCAGGCGGGAATCTAGAACGTAGAATCTAAGAAACCGTTTTACTCGATAAATTTCCGTGCCGAGGGGTCTGGATTCCCGCCTTCGCGGGAATGACGGCATCAGTTTGCAGGATTCGGCGTGAACGGTAAAAACAGTGAGAATGATAAGAACGCAAAAACGGCAAGAATAGCGGGAATCGGCAGGCTGAAGCCCACCCTACCATTATTTACACATCCGTACCGCTTAAATGCCGTCTGAAATTTCGTCATTCCCATGAAAACGGGAATCCAGCCCCGTGGGAGCAGAAACTTACACCCCGTCATTCCCGCGAACGCGGGAATCCAGTAACCGAAAAACCACAGGAATCTATCGGAAAAACAGAAACCCTCGACCGTCATTCCCGCGAACGCGGGAATCCAGTAACCGAAAAACCACAGGAATCTATCGGAAAAACAGAAACCCTCGACCGTCATTCCCGCGAACGCGGGAATCCAGTAACCGAAAAACCACAGGAATCTATCGGAAAAAACAGAACCCCCCGACCGTCATTCCCGCGAACGCGGGAATCTAGAACGTAGAATCTGAGAAACCGTTTTACTCGATAAATTTCCGTGCCGACGGGTCTGGATTCCCGCCTTCGCGGGAATGACGGCATCAATTTGCAGGATTCGGCGTGAACGGTAAAAACAGTGAGAATGATAAGAACGCAAAAACGGCAAGAATAGCGGGAATCGGCAGGCTGAAGCCCACCCTACCATTATTTACACATCCGTACCGCTTAAATGCCGTCTGAAATTTCGTCATTCCCATGAAAACGGGAATCCAGCCCCGTGGGAGCAGAAACTTACACCCCGTCATTCCCGCGAACGCGGGAATCCAGTAACCGAAAAACCACAGGAATCTATCGGAAAAAACAGAACCCCCCGCCGCCGTCATTCCCGCGAACGCGGGAATCTAGTAACCGAAAAACCACGGGAATCTATCGGAAAAAACGGAAACCCCCGACCGTCATTCCCGCGAACGCGGGAATCTAGAACGTAGAATCTGAGAAACCGTTTTACTCGATAAATTTCCGTGCCGACAGGTCTGGATTCCCGCCTTCGCGGGAATGACGGCATCAGTTTGCAGGATTCGGCGGAAACGGTAAAAACGGCAGAATCGATGGGATGCGGCAGGCTGAAGCCCACCAAAACACAAAAATTCCGATGCCGTCTGAAATTTCGTCATTCCCGTGAAAACGGGAATCCAGCCCCGTGGGAGCAGAAACTTACACCCCGTCATTCCCGCGAACGCGGGAATCCAGTAACCGAAAAACCACAGGAATCTATCGGAAAAAACAGAACCCCCCGCCGCCGTCATTCCCGCGAACGCGGGAATCTAGAACGTAGAATCTGAGAAACCGTTTTACTCGATAAATTTCCATGCCGAGGGGTCTGGATTCCCGCGTTCGCGGGAATGACGGCATATTTTTTGCATTTGATATAAAGGGTCGTTTGAATTTTGTTCAGCAAGTGCAAAGTGTTGCACATAAAAGGGCGCAGGATAGAGGCAAAGCGGGCGTAGGTCGGGCTGTAGCAACTGTATTTTTCACCCCGTCGGGCAAAAATATAGTGGATTAACAAAAACCAGTACGGCGTTGCCTCGCCTTAGCTCAAAGAGAACGATTCTCTAAGGTGCTCAAGCACCAAGTGAATCGGTTCCGTACTATTTGTACTGTCTGCGGCTTCGTCGCCTTGTCCTGATTTTTGTTAATCCACTATACCAAAACTCAAATCAAGCCGTTCGGAGGCGGCTCAAAAAAACGGTACTTCGCAGCAGAAGTACCGTTTATCGGGATTTCAGGTTTTATTCTTCGGGGCGTTCGCCGTCGGTTTCGTCCTGCGTCCCTTCGGTGATGTGCATTTCTACGCCGTTGAGGGCGCGGATTTTTGCGTCGATTTCATTGGCGACTTCGGGATTTTCCTTCAGCCAGACGCGGACGTTGTCTTTGCCCTGACCGATTTTCGCGCCGTTGTAGCTGTACCACGCGCCGGATTTGTTGATGATGTCGTTTTTCACGCCGATGTCGATCAATTCGCCTTCCCAACTGATGCCTTCTCCGTAGAGGATGTCAAACTCTGCCTGACGGAACGGGGGGGCGACTTTGTTTTTGATGACTTTGACGCGGGTTTCGTTGCCCAATACCTCTTCGCCTTTTTTGATGGATCCGGTGCGGCGGATGTCGAGGCGGACGGAAGAATAGAATTTCAGCGCGTTGCCGCCGGTGGTGGTTTCGGGGCTGCCGAACATTACGCCGATCTTCATCCGGATTTGGTTGATGAACACAACCAGCGTGTTGGTTTTTTTGATGTGTCCGGTCAGTTTGCGCAAAGCCTGGCTCATCAGGCGCGCCTGCAGTCCGACATGGCTGTCCCCCATATCGCCTTCGATTTCGGCTTTGGGGACGAGTGCGGCTACGGAATCGACGACTACCATATCTATGCCGCCCGAACGGACGAGTGTGTCGCAGATTTCCAAAGCCTGTTCGCCGGTATCGGGCTGGGACAGGTAAAGCTCTTCGACTTTTACGCCGAGTTTGCGGGCGTAAACGGGATCAAAGGCGTGTTCGGCATCGACAAAGGCGCACACGCCGCCGTTTTTCTGGCATTGGGCGACGGCTTCGAGGCAGAGGGTGGTTTTGCCGGAGGATTCGGGGCCGAAGATTTCGACGATGCGCCCGCGCGGCAGACCGCCGACTCCGAGGGCGAGGTCTAATCCGAGCGATCCGGTGGAAATGACTTCGAGGTTTTCTTCCTGCTGGCTGCCGTCCATTTTCATGATGGCGCCTTTGCCGAAACTTTTTTCGATTTGCGCCAGTGCGGCGGCAAGTGCTTTGCTTTTGTCGTCTGACATTGGGGTTACTCCGGAACAAATGCGGTATGTGGGATGCGGCGCAACACGGGCTGCGGCGCGGGATGTGTATCGTTTTCCCGATGTGCGGGCTATCGGTAATGCTGCTTCACGAGGTTGCCATTATCGCATATTTCCTTGCTTGCCGATATGCGCCAGGACGCGGCGGCTTGTGCCGGAATGGAATCTGGATGCCGTCTAAAAGGCGGCCGGCTTTGTTATAATGGCGGCTGTTTTTTCTGTGTGTGCCTGTTTTATGTGTTCCTGCCTTGTTGTCAAAAATACCGTTATCGGAAGCGGACGCACCAAAATCGCCGTGCCGCTTGTCGCCCGCGATGCCGCCGAACTTTCCGCCGTACTTGAGCAAATCAAAAATATGCCCTTCGATATTGCGGAGTTCCGCGCCGACTTTTTGGAATGCGCGGGCAGTATCGGCGAAATATTGCACCACACGCAGACCGTCCGCGACGCGCTGCCCGACAAGCCGCTGCTGTTTACGTTCAGACGGCATGGCGAAGGCGGCTCGTTCCCGTGTTCGGACGATTATTATTTTGAACTGCTCGACGCGCTGATCGAAAGCCGCCTGCCCGACATCATCGACATCGAGCTGTTTTCCGGCGAAACCGCCGTCCGGTGCGCCGTGGCAAATGCTCAAAAAAACGGCATCGCCGCCCTGCTCTGCAATCATGAGTTTCACCGCACGCCGCCGCAAGAAGAAATCGTATGCCGTCTGAAACAGATGGAGGACTGCGGCGCGGACATCTGCAAAATTGCGGTGATGCCGCAAAGCGCGGAAGATGTGCTGACTTTGCTTTCCGCCACGCTCAAAGCGAAAGAGCTTGCCGCCAAACCGATTGTTACGATGTCGATGGGGCAGACGGGGGCGGTCAGCCGGCTTGCCGGACAGGTGTTCGGCTCAAGCATCACGTTCGGTTCGGGAACGCAAAACTCCGCGCCGGGGCAAATCGGCGTATCCGCCCTCCGTGCGACACTCGACTGCCTCGAAAACGGCGCAGACTGATTTCAGACAGCATCAAAACATGATGAAACTCAATCCCCAACAGCTCGAAGCCGTCCGCTACCTCGGCGGCCCACTGCTCGTCCTTGCCGGTGCAGGCAGCGGCAAAACCGGCGTGATTACTCAAAAAATTAAGCATTTGATTGTCAATGTCGGCTACCTGCCGCATACCGTTGCCGCAATTACCTTTACCAACAAAGCCGCTGCGGAAATGCAGGAGCGCGTTGCCAAAATGCTGCCCAAACCGCAAACGCGCGGGCTGACGATTTGCACGTTCCACTCTTTGGGCATGAAGATTCTGCGCGAAGAGGCGAACCATATTGGTTACAAAAAAAACTTCTCCATTCTCGATTCTACCGACAGCGCGAAAATCATCGGCGAACTCTTAGGCGGTACGGGCAAAGAAGCCGTATTCAAGGCGCAGCACCAGATTTCCTTGTGGAAAAACGATTTAAAAACGCCTGAAGATGTCGTTCAGACGGCATCGAACATTTGGGAACAACAAACCGCACGCGTGTATGCGAGCTATCAGGAAACCTTACAAAGCTATCAGGCAGTGGACTTCGACGACTTAATCCGCCTGCCTGCCGTGCTGTTGCAGCAAAACAGCGAAGTGCGCAACAAATGGCAGCGGCGGCTGCGTTATCTGTTGGTTGACGAATGCCAAGATACGAATACCTGCCAATTTACGTTGATGAAGCTGCTGACCGGCGCGGAAGGTATGTTTACCGCCGTCGGCGACGACGACCAGTCCATCTACGCATGGCGCGGTGCGAACATGGAAAACCTGCGTAAAATGCAGGAAAACTATCCGCAGATGAAGGTCATCAAACTGGAGCAAAACTACCGCTCCACCGCGCGGATTCTCAAAATCGCCAACAAAGTCATCGAAAACAACCCCAAGCTGTTTACCAAAAAACTTTGGTCGCAATTGGGCGAAGGCGAGCCGGTCAAAGTCGTTGCCTGCCAAAACGAGCAACACGAAGCCGACTGGGTCGTCAGCCAAATCGTCAAACAAAAACTCATCGGCGGCGACAAAACCCAATATGCCGATTTCGCCGTGTTATACCGGGGAAAGCATCAGGCGAGGATTTTCGAGGAAGCATTGCGCGGCGCGCGCATCCCCTACCAGCTCTCCGGCGGACAAAGCTTTTTCGACAAAGCCGAAATCAAAGACGTGTTGTCTTATGTGCGGCTGCTTGCCAACCCCAACGACGATCCCGCCTTTCTGCGTGCCGTTACCACGCCCAAACGCGGCATCGGCGATGTCACGCTGGGCAAGCTCAACACTTACGCGCACGAACACGAATGCAGCCTGTATGAAGCCGCGCAAAACGAAGAAGCCCTTGCCACGCTGAACAATACCAACCGCCAACACCTGCAAACCTTTATGGATATGTTCGTCAGCTACCTCGCCAAAGCCGAAACCAGCGAAGCGGGCGAGTTCATCAACAGCCTGCTCGAAGAAATCGACTATGAAAACCATTTGATGCAAAACGAAGAAGGCAAAGCCGGCGAAATCAAATGGCGCAACGTCGGCGATTTGGTATCATGGTTTGCGCGAAAAGGCGGGGAAGACGGCAAAAACATCATCGAACTCGCCCAAACCGTCGCCTTGATGACGCTTTTGGAAGGAAAAGACGAAGAAGAAACCGATGCCGTCTCGCTATCCACGCTACACGCCGCCAAAGGTTTGGAGTATCCGTATGTTTTCCTTGTCGGTTGCGAAGAAGGCGTTTTGCCGCACAACGACAGTATCGAAGAGGGCAACGTCGAAGAAGAACGCCGCCTGATGTACGTCGGCATCACCCGCGCCAAACGCCAACTCACACTGACCCACTGCGTCAAACGCAAAAAACAAGGCACATGGCAGTTCCCCGAACCCAGCCGATTCATAGACGAAATGCCGCAGGAAGATTTGAAAATCCTGGGGCGCAAAGGCGGCGAACCGATTGTCAGCAAAGAAGAAGGCAGACGCAACCTTGCCGATATAATCGGAAGGCTCGACAACCTAAAAAAAAGCGGCGCGGCGGATTAAACCGGAGCCGCAATGCCGTCTGAAGGCTTCAGACGGCATATTTTTTGGACGGCGCGCGTAAAGCGGTTTACGCCCACAAATCCTGCTGCTGGTTTTTCGGCACAAGATGCCCCACGCCGATACCGATAAGGCGGAACGCGTCTTCCGTCTGCGGCGAGACGCGCGCCATCAACATTTGCGCAGCCTGCAGCAGAGCTGCGCAGTCGGGCAATACGGAGGAATAAGTCAGTGTGCGCGTGATGATGCGGAAATCGTAGGTCTTCAGCTTGAGCGTTACGCTTTGGGCTTCGACGTTTTTGCGCGTGATTTGCCGCCACAAGTCTTCGGCAAGATGGGGGAGGTGTCCGGCAGCCTGCTCGAGCGGCAGGTCTTCGGGCAGGGTAATTTCTGTGGAGATTTGGAGGCGTTCGCGTTCGGCTTTGACGGGGCGTTCGTCCGTACCGCGCACCAAATCATAGAGGCGGTATCCGTAGCGTCCGAAATGGTTTAAGAGTTCGCCGCGCTCGAAACGGCGCAAGTCGCCCGCCGTCCGCATACCCAGCGACTGCATTTTTTTCAGCGTTACCTTGCCCACGCCGGGGATTTTGCCCAAAGGCAGGGTTTCCAAAAATGCCATGACTTTGTGCGGCGGCAACACAAACTGCCCGTTCGGCTTGCGCCAGTCCGACGCGATTTTCGCCAGAAATTTGTTCGGCGCGATGCCTGCGGATGCAGTCAAACCTGTTTCCGCAAAAATGGCGGCACGGATTTCTTTGGCAACGTCGCCGGCGTAAGGGATGTTTTTGAAATTACGGGTAACGTCAAGATAGGCTTCGTCCAGCGACAAGGGTTCGATTAAATCGGTATAACGCCTGAATACGGCGTGAATCTGCGCGGAAACCTGACGGTACAAATCGAAATGCGGCGGCACATACACCGCTTGCGGACACAGCCTTTTCGCCGTTGCCACCGACATCGCGGAATGCAGCCCGAACTGCCGTGCCTCATACGATGCGGCGCAAATCACCGAACGCGCGCCCTCCCACGCGACGACCACCGGCCGCCCTTTCAAATGCGGCTGTTCGCGCAGCTCTACCGATGCGTAGAATGCGTCCATGTCGATGTGGATAATTTTGCGTGAAGACATCGGCTCTTCTGAGGATAAAAGGGATATTCTACTGCCGGCATCGGGCAAATTCCAAATATACGCCCCGATAGACCTGCCTCCATAAAAATGCCGTCTGAAACATACCCTGTTTCAGACGGCATCCGCAAAACTACGGTTTTCAATTAAAACTGCCAATCCAGTTTCATGCTGACAGTGCGCGGCTCTCCGTAGAAGTTGTTTGCGCCGCGCGTACGGTTGTAGTTGTTCTCAAAATAAGTGCGTCCGTTTAAGTTCGTACCGATGAGGCTCAATTTGGCGTGTTTGCCCAATTCGTAACGGACGAAACCGTCTATCAGCCCGTAGCCGCCCTGCCTGATGTTATACAGACTGCTTGTGCCGCTTTGTGCGGACACGCCGCCGCCGACGGTCAGCCCCGTATTCGGTATATGGAAGCTCGTTCCGAAACGGAATATGTGCACGGGTGTGAAATTGCTGAAGTTGTACGGGTCTGCACTGGAATTTTTGGCAAGGCGTTCGGCGTTGACTTCGGCGGCGTTTTTGTAGCGGCTCTTGTTGTAGGTGTAACCCGCAAAGACTTTCCAATCTTCGTTCAACTCACCCGACAACTCGAATTCCGCACCCCTGCTGACCACTTTGCCTATCGGTTTGGCAACGGTTTGGAACGACCCCTGCTTGCCGCCTGCTCCGGGAACATAGCCGAAATCGACGACCGTGCGGTTTTTCTGTTCGAGGTAAAACAATGCGAACGAAGCATTCAGCCGTCCTTGCAAGAACGCGCCTTTCCAGCCTACCTCATAGTTTGTGCCGACCAAAGGCGGTAAAACGGTTTTGGCACTGACATCGACATTATCCTGCTGTTTGAAGATTTTGGTATAACTTCCGTAAATACTCTGTTGCGGTGTCAAGTCATAGGTAATGCCTGCATAGGGCGTCAATTTATGACCTTGCATCTTGGCCGTGTAATGGTCCTGATCCGCCCTAATGCTCGATGCCGTCTGAAAATCGCTTGCCGGCTGCCCATAGCGGACAGGCATATCTTTGGTTTGCGAAGTCTCATAGCGCGTGTAGTGCAGCCCGCCCAAAAGGTGCAGTCGGCCGGTTACGTTGAAACGCGTGCTGGCAGTCAGCGAATGGGTTTTGTTGGTGTTGAGGTATTTGGCGTAGTTATACAGCGCAGGAACATGGTCGTCTGCCACTTTGACGGTTTTCCAAACCGGCACCGTACCGGAAAAACCGGTAAAGGCAGGCGTGCCGTCGGGATTGGTCTCCTGAATCTTGTTGCCTTTTTCGTCCAGCTCATATACATCGACATATACCGGTGTCCGGCTGCCGCTGTATTCGTCATAGTAATACACCTGCTTGCCTTCGGCATCGAGCTTGGGCTCGGTTTTTATTTTCTTGGCGTTCCTGCATTCTTCGGCATAAACGGTACGGTTGCCTTTTTCATCGTACGCCTGCCAATCGGGTTCTTTATGCCCCCTGACCAAAGGAGACGACAAATCGCCGTCCGGCTCCTCCTGACAACTTCCCGCATACACGCCGTGCGTTGCCCCCGTATTCGGACGTACTCTGTAGCGGCGTTCGTAGATTTCTAGATATTCCGAACGTATCTTTTCATCACCGTAGGCATAGCCGACAAAGAAATCATGCTCCCGCCCGAACAGCCCATATGTGCCGGTCAGGTCAAGTTTAATTCCCCATTGGCGGTCGTCTTTGGTATGCCGCAACGGCATATAACTGTATCGTCGGTTGGCGGTAGCCTTCCGATTAAAGGAAGAGTCATACAGGCTGTTTGGAAAACGTTGTGCCGCATTATTAAAGATGCCCTCCTTCGCAAGGGCTTTATCGACAAATTCCGCCTTGTCGGCATCAACGCCCGGATCCCCCCAAGAACCTTGACAGATAAAGTCCAGCGCGAAAGGGTCACTCATACACTTGTCAAAACCGGCTTTGCGTTCTGCGGCACGGCGGCTGCGATACTGTTCGAAAGCAGTATTATCGAAACGGTTTTTAACAAAATCGTCTTTGCGCTCCCGGTATTCCTTGGCGGTTTCATCACGATATGCTTTCAGTTTCTCCAATGCCTTATCTTTCGGCTCGAACGGGATGACTTCGTTTTTTTCAGTCAAAAAGCCTACCGCATCCTCACCCGACAAACCCGCCGCATATTCGTTTTTCAGAAAAAACTGCCCCACCTTCGCATCGGATTCATTCTTGGTATAAGACACTTCGGCATTGAGCTGCCAACCGTTGTCAAACACATGTTTGAATCCTGAGAAAAGGTTGTATTTGTCGGCACTTAACCGCGACCAATCCTCCCCCAAATAAGTGTTGCGCGGCAGTTGCAAAGGCCGGTTGCAGGCAGGCGTTGAACTGAACGGGGCAGTTTTCTGATTTTCACAGGGCAAAATAATGCCCGAAAAATCAGGAACCTCCCTACTCTTCTGATACATGCCGCCCAAAGTAAGCACACTGCTGTCGCCCGCATCGGCTTCGGCAATGCCGTAAACCATATGTTTCCTGCCCCAAACTCGGTCTTTAAACGATTTTTTATACTCTTCCGCACCCACCAACCTTCCGCGTAAGGTATTCGCCTTATTCAGGCTGCCTGAAACATCCAACACTGCACGCCGGCTGCCGCGATGGTCGGCGGTCAGCTCTCCGGTATGTTTGAAAGAAGCGGTAGGTCACTTACGGATCAAATTGACGGTTCCTCCCGGCTCTGAATTGGATTGGGTCAACCCCGTTGCACCCCGTACAACTTCAATATGGTCATAAACCGCCAAATCGGTACTCGGAGACACGTCGATTTTCGCCGTATATCCCGAACGGCCTGCAACATTGACGGTCATACCGTCTTCACCAATCTGATCAATATAGAAACCGCGTGACAAAAACCGCGTCTGCAAGCCTGAATCGCGCACAACGTTGACACCCGTCGTGTTTTTCATTGCCTCTTCAAGCGTATGCACCGCCTTATCGTCAAGGCGGCTGCGCGTGATGACGCTGACCGACTGCGGCGTATCCTTGCCCGCAATCCTCATACCTGTGGCGGTGGACATCCGATCTATCGTATAAGAACGGGTCTTTTCGGTCTTGCCCAACAAAGCATGAGAGCCGCGTACATTGACCGTATCCAGACTGACGGTATTGCCGTCTGAAACAGGCACAACACCGTCTGCAAAAGAACCACCGTAAGCCGATAACAGCATAACGGTCAGAATTTTAAGTGAAAAATGATTTTGATTCATAGAGACCTCTGTAATATGCAAGTGTGCAAATCGTCCAAAGGCTCTCACAACTGTTTTGATTTTTTATATTAATTGAAAAAAAGTAATTCTCAATTAAATTTATAGATAGGATTGTATTCCCATTTTGACAAAAAACAAACTACTCCTTACCGTTTATTTCAAAAAACGATAACATTGTATTGAAAAATATCCGAATTTAAATACAGACCGCCAATGCAGAAAAAAACACCCAAATTGGCTATAATCCCGACAAACACACTCAAGGACAACAACATGGCAGCCTCGCCCGAAGCAAAATTCACCGAAGAAAAGATTTTGTGGGTCAAACACCACACGCCGAAACTCATCACTTTCGCCATCAGCCGTCCCGAATCCTACCGCTTTAAAGCCGGACAGTTCTCCCGACTCGGTTTCTACGAAGGGGAAGGTTTCATTTGGCGTGCCTATTCCATTGTTTCCGCAGAATATGCCGACACGCTCGAATATTTTGCCGTACTCATCCAAGACGGCCCCATGTCGGCCCGTTTCGCCAAAATGCAACAGGGCAACACCATCCTGCTCGATAAAAATGCCACCGGCTTCCTCCTGCCCGAACGCTTCCCCGACGGCAAGGATTTGGTGATGCTCTGCACCGGCTCGGGCATCGCCCCCTTCCTTTCCATTCTCGAACAACCCGAAATCCGTCAACGTTTCGATACCGTCAACCTGATACATTCCGTATCTTTTCCCGAAGAATTGATTTTCAACGACCGACTCGCCGCATTGACTGAACATCCCCTGGTAGGCGAATACGGACACTCTTTCCGTTTCGTCCCTGTTACCACCCGTGCCGCCAACCCCTCGGGCTTAAGCGGAAAACGCATTCCGGAACTCTTAAAAAACAACAGCATCGAACAGGCGCTGCATACCAAGTTCACCCCGGAATCCACACGGTTTATGATTTGCGGCAACCCGGAAATGGTCAAAGACACTTTCCAAACGCTGCTCGACATGGGTTACGCCATGCACCGCAACCGCATTCCCGGTCAAATCATGATGGAAAACGGCTTCTAAAAACCACCCTGCTTGTCCGATGCCTTCGGATGGACGGGCAAACCGACACGGCACGAAAACCGCGTCGGCAAAAATGCCGTCTGAAAAAATTCAGACGGCATCTTCGGATACATTACCTGCAAACGGCAACACACCGGCACAAACCGATTAGGCAATCAACACGGTGACGGCTGTTTACATACTTGCCGGCTTTCACCAACCGATATCGATTTAACCGATTTCCTTAATATTTTTCCTGTCCGTTTTAAACTTCGCCTTAAACGCATCCGGTAAATCTTTATCGAAATACCAAAGCCCGTCATCCATTTCCAATGCGCCGCCCATTCCGTGCAGAACGACTTTTTCCCCCGTCAAAGGATCGGTTTCGGTAATTTCCACCTCATGCATTTTTCCCCAATCCAAAACAGGCAACTTGTGTGCAAACGCCAAAACCTGTTCGTCAGAACGGCCGCACGCCTTATCGCATCGGCCTGAAACATATACGGGACAAGGCTCATCCTCTGCATAACCGTCCGGAAGGATACCGGCTGCGGCAGGACACAATCCGTATGTTTCCGCCCACGACGACAAAGCCCGTCTCGCTGCCTTTTTATTGGCAAATAATCCGGTAGGCGGATTATCCGTCACACCGTTTTTCAAAGCCGCTGTTTTCGCATTCAACATGCCGTCTGAACCTTTTTCAAACCTGACGGTCGTAAATGTTTTAAGCAGATTTTTGGCAGACACATAACAATCCGAATGATAACGCCCGACCAATTCCGCTTTAATCTTATATGCATGCAGGCTGCCCAATGCGGGAAAAAAACGGACTTCCTCCGTATTGCACCAATCAAACGGGGCTTTTCCGGAGTCCAATAAAGCCGAAATCTCGCTATATACCCGTTCAAACGTACCGATATAATTTACTTTCCCTCCGCCGTCGAAACAAGCCAGCACCCCCATACCGTCAGGCAAACCGTACAACTGTTCCCTCAACCGTTCGGGCAGCGCGGCAGGCAGCGGTTTCGGATTCATCAAACGGAAACACTGCCTGATCCATGCCTCAACCCCGTGTTCCGACAGACTGTATTCCAAATAATCACACAATGCCGATACATCCGCCATCGCACGATGCCTGTCTTCCACAACAATCCCCAACCTTTCGATGATACTGTCCAGGCTGTGCTTGTAAAATTGCGGATACAGACACCGGGACAGCTGCACACTGCACAAAGCAGGCGATGAAAATCCGATACCCGCACGATGAAACTCATGCTTTAAAAACGTATAGTCGAAACGGCTGTTATGTGCAACCAGCACACAACCCTTCAATACCGAAAACAACTCGCCGGCAATCTCTGCAAAAACAGGCGCATCGGCAACCATGCCGTCTGAAATCCCCGTCAGCCCCGCCACAAACTGCGGAATCGGTTTTTGAGGATTAACCAACCACTCATGCCTCACCACCCTTCCCTGCTCAAACTTGACCAAAGCCACTTCGGTTACCCTGTCTTCATACAGATTGCCGCCCGTCGATTCCAAATCAACCACGGCAACAGGCATTCCAAACCGTAAAAATACCTTTTCCAGCAAGGGCCAGCGAGAAGCAACAATCATTTTATTCTCTTTAAATTCAAACAACAAACCAATATTTTACACTTTTAAGGCATTTCATCCAACAAAACAATTGACAGAATCCGATGATTACCCTAAAATTCGAATCTTTCTTGCAGCGCACCCGTAGCTCAGTTGGATAGAGTATCTGGCTACGAACCAGAGGGTCGGGCGTTCGAATCGCTCCGGGTGCGCCAGTAAGAAAATACAATATGCGCCCATCGTCTAGCGGTTAGGACATCGCCCTTTCACGGCGGTAACCGGGGTTCGATTCCCCGTGGGCGTGCCAAATTCTAAATCCCCGAGATTATCGCTCGGGGATTTTTTATTGTCTCAGCAACTCGTTACCATATCTTTACCTACCCCCTTCATCAGAATCTCAGACGTAATCGAATCATATTCAAACCTTTGCCGTGCAAACCGATATCCCATAACCGGATGCGGTGTCCGTCCAACATTTTACCCGATTGAAACGCCTGATATATTGCACCCCATCAACGTGGCATTACTTTTCTTAACAATCCCCTTTGACAGCAACTGACTAGGGCTTTTTTATGCCATCATCAAATTTATAGTGGATTAACTTTAAACCAGTACGGCGTTGCCTCGCCTTGCCGTACTATTTGTACTGTCTGCGGCTTCGTCGCCTTGTCCTGATTTTTGTTAATTCACTATAATATTTTCTCTCCCGATTGAAACAGGCGTAACAGAATATGCCCGAAGCTCCGGCTGCTTTCTTGTTTACCGCCGCGATATTTAGAGTATAATACCAAATTTGAGCAATAGTTCTAAAACAGTTAGAACCATTTTTCATGAGCCTGACTGATTCGTACACTCGGAGAAACTGATGCAGAATATTTTTGACCCTTTGGTTATTCGTGGAAAATCCCTTACCCCCATCGTGCAAGGCGGTATGGGGGTCGGTGTTTCCGCATCGGGTTTATCCAGCGCGGTGGCGCGTGAAAACGGTATCGGAACGATTGCCAGTGTGGATTTGCGCCACCTTCACGAAGACCTACTCGCCGAATCACAAATCAATCCGAGTGAAGAGAAATATACATCTTTGAACTGTACCGCATTAGACAGGGAAATCCAAAAAGCCAAAAGCGCTTCAGAGGGAAAAGGACTGATTGCGGTCAACGTGATGAAGGCGGTCAAAGACCACGCCGCATATGTCCGCCAGGCTTGCGAATCAGGGGCGGATGCGGTTGTAATGGGTGCCGGCCTGCCTTTAGACCTGCCGGAAATGACCGAGGGCTATCATAAAGATGTCGCGCTGCTGCCGATTCTGTCCGAATCGCGCGGTATTAATATCGTCTTGAAACGTTGGATGAAAAAAGGCATATTGCCCGATGCGATTGTAGTCGAACATCCTGCCCACGCGGCCGGACATTTGGGTGCATCAACCGTTGAAGGCGTAAACGATGCCAAGTTCGACTTCAAACGCGTGATTGAGGAAACGTTTGAAGTTTTCAAAAGTTTAGGGCTGGAAAGCGAAAAAATCCCGCTTATTCTTGCGGGAGGCATGGCAAATTTTGAAAAAGTCAAAACCGCCCTAAAGAACTGGGGAGCATCCGCCGTTCAAATCGGTACGGCTTTTGCCGTTACCGAAGAAGGAGATGCACACCTTAACTTCAAAAAAACGCTCGCCGGTGCGGAAACTGAAAAAGTAGTCGAATTTATGTCTGTTGCCGGTTTGCCGGCGCGCGGTGTCCGCACCAAATTCCTAGACAGCTACATCAAGCGTGAAAGCAAACTTCAGACAAACGCCAAAGCCGACCCGCGCCGCTGTACCCAAGGTTTAAACTGCCTAACCAGTTGCGGTCTGCGCGACGGGCTTTCCAAAGCAGGACAGTTCTGTATTGATATCCAGCTTGCCGCCGCATTCCGTGGAGAAGTAGATAAAGGCCTGTTCTTCAGAGGTAAAGACCCGCTGCCCTTCGGCAATGCCATCCGCACCGTCCGCGAGACGATACAATATCTGCTGACGGGGAGCGAACCTGTTGCAACGCTCGGACGCTGACATCAGGTAGGATTTGATTTGCAAACAAAATGCCGTCTGAAGGGCTTTCAGACGGCGTTTTTCAGGCTGCGTTCCGGAATAGTGTTAAAAAATAAACGGGATGAGATACATTTATTTTCGTCCGACAAATCAAACCATCGCGCCGAATGATCAAATAATGCCTGCACGGCATTACATCTGGCAAAGCAATGCAATGAAAACACGGCTTTTTTATTTGCTTTCAGTATTATTGAAAAGCTTGTCCATCGGGGTCAAATCGACCGCATTGCCTTGGCTGGTAATCCATTTGTTCTCGACGCGCCACACGCCTGCCGCGTCCTCCACGCGCACATACCAGTGGTTGGTCGGCGAAAGGGTTTTGAACACCGCCTCATATTCCGCCCTGCCGTTCTGCGCGCTGCCGACGGGCTTGAGGGCGACGGTTTGATCGTCCGCCTTGCGGGTCGGGTGCATCAGCAGCAGGTTCAAAGGCTGTTTGCCGTCAAACTCGCCGCCGACAAACACTTTTGCCGCATTCATATCGGGGGAAATGAGAACCTGCACCCCGATATGCCGTCTGACGGCTTCTTCATCCCGATGAAGCTGGATGTCGATATGTTTGCCGTCTTTATAATAATCGTCCGTAACCAAATCTGTCGCGTGCTGCTGCGCGACAAAAAACATAGCGACGCTGGCGATGACGACAAAAATCGGCCCCGCCATCAAGATCCACGGCCAGACGTGTTTGTACCAAGGTTTGATTGGAGTGTTTTGAGACACGGTTATTCTCCGATAAAGGTTGCATCTTCTTCCAAGACGACCGGCTTGCCGTCGGGCGCGCCGCTTTCGCGGTATTGGAAGGTAAATTCGATAGGGTGGCTGCCTTTGTCCGCGTATTCCGGAATGGTGGACACTTGGACGGGAAGGGTTACCGTTTCGCGCGGGGCAACCTTGATACCGCCTTCGGGCAGCCCGGTCAGGGCGATTTCGTCAAAGCCTTTGACACTTGCGGTAATCAGCTGTTCTTTTTCACTTTTGTTGATGATACGCAGGCTGTATGCGTTTTCCAGCCAGCCTTTGGCGTTTTCGCGCACCAGTACGCCACGGTCTTTCAAAATATCGACCTCGACCATTTTGCGCGTGGACAAACCGGCCAGGAAGGCAATGATAACTAACGCCAACACCGCGCCGTAACCTGCCACGCGCGGTCTGAGCAGCCGTTTTTTAATGTCTTTTTCAGAATATTCGTGTTCCAGCGCGCTTTCGGTCGTATAACGGATTAATCCGCGCGGATAGCCCATTTTGTCCATAATCTCATCGCACGCGTCGATACAGGCGGCGCAGCCGATACATTGGTATTGCAGACCGTTGCGGATGTCGATGCCGACGGGGCAGACTTGGACGCACATCGCACAGTTGATGCAGTCGCCCAAACCCGCCTCTTCCTTATTGACCGTTTTCTTGCGCGCGCCGCGCGGTTCGCCGCGTTCCGCGTCATAAGAAACAATCAGCGTGTCCTTGTCGAACATCGCGCTTTGGAAACGTGCATACGGACACATATGCAGGCATACTTTTTCACGCATAATGTGGGCGAAGAAGAAGGTCATAAAGCCATAAAACGCTGCGGCAAACATCGCGCCGCCACCTGCTGCTCCAGTGAATAAATCGGGAACGAACTGGCGGATAGGGACAAACCAGCCTGCAAACGTGATGCCCGTCCACGCGCAGACAAGGAAAATCAGCAGGTATTTGGTGGCTTTGATGCGGATTTTAGTGAAATTCCACGGCGATTTTTCCAGTTTCAGCCGTTTGTTTCTATCGCCTTCGACCAGGTTGTCAATCCACAGCATAATTTCGGTGTAAACCGTTTGCGGGCAGGAATAGCCGCACCACAGTCGCCCTGCAATCGTCGTCCACCAAAACAGCCCGAAGGCGCAAATCATCAGCAGCAAGGCAAGGTAAATCAAATCGCCCACCCCCAACGACAATCCGAAAATGAAGAAATGCCGTTCGGGGATATTGAAAACGACGGCCTGCCTGCCGCTCCAGTTGAACCACGGAATGACGTAAAACACAAACTGCGTCGCCAATACGGCGGCGATACGCAGTTTGGCGAACCGTCCTTCCGCCTTTTTGGGATGGATGCGTTCGCCTTCGGGATGGATTTGAATCACGCTGGCTCGCGGATCGAATGTTTTTTTTGCTTTCGGCGCGGCTTTTGTTTGTTCGGACGTGCCGATTCCGGATGCCGGACTGCCGGCTTGGTTTTCCGTGGTCATTCTGCATTCCTTAGATTTTTGATTGATGGTTTGCCCGTTACCGCCGCCGTTTGCTTTTCAGACGTCATTTTTCTTGTTTTTTAAGGCGTTGTGTTTCAAGTTTTGAGAAAATCCGTTTTTCCCAAAATATATTTCCGCTATTGTACAACTTTATGCGCCGTCCGGATGTATGGGGCGGATACATTTCCCATCCGCATCAAAACGCCTGGATTTTACCTTACCGCCCGAACAAAATCCGAATACGGTTAAAAAAAAAGACTAAAAAAACCGACACCCCCATATCGGCAGAACCGACGGCGCAAGCTCATAAACAAACGCTATCGACAATCCGGCACACAATCTATAACTTTTTATTTCAAAAGGAATAATGGCAGGCTTCGCCCGCAAATCGAAAATCCTTCCCCGCCTGTCCCCTGCCGCCGCCTTCCCACGCGTCCGCCCTTTTCTTGAAAGCATAAGCGAATCGGGCGATAATCAACGCTTTCCGATTATCCACTTATCTGAAACACCAGCAAGGAAAATACAAAATGTCTCAACTGGCAAACGCAATCCGCTTCCTCTCGGCCGATGCCGTTCAAAAAGCCAATTCCGGCCACCCCGGCGCGCCTATGGGTATGGCGGAAATGGCGGAAACATTGTGGACGAAATTCCTCAATCACAACCCCGCCAACCCCAAATTCTACAACCGCGACCGCTTCGTCCTCTCCAACGGCCACGCGTCTATGCTGTTGTACAGCCTGCTGCACCTGACCGGCTACAACCTAAGCATTGAAGACTTGAAAAACTTCCGCCAACTGCACAGCAAAACCCCCGGCCATCCCGAATACGGCTACACCGACGGCGTGGAAACCACGACCGGCCCGTTGGGGCAAGGGATTGCCAACGCGGTGGGTATGGCATTGGCAGAAAAAATCCTTGCCGCCGAATTTAATAAAGACGGTTTGAACATCGTCGATCATTACACCTACGTCTTTATGGGCGACGGCTGTCTGATGGAAGGCGTATCGCACGAAGCCTGTTCGCTCGCCGGCACCTTGGGCTTGGGCAAACTGATTGTTTTATATGATGACAACAATATTTCCATTGATGGTAAAGTGGACGGCTGGTTTACCGAAAACATCCCGCAACGCTTTGAAAGCTACGGCTGGCACGTCGTTCCCAATGTAAACGGTCATGACACCGCCGCCATTCAAGCCGCCATCGAAGCCGCACGTGCCGAAACCGGCAAACCGTCCATCATCTGCTGCAAAACCTTAATCGGCAAAGGCAGTGCCAACAAAGAAGGCAGCCACAAAACCCACGGCGCACCTTTGGGCGCGGACGAAATCGAAGCCACGCGCAAACATTTGGGCTGGACTTACCCCGCCTTTGAAATCCCGCAAGAAATTTACGATGCGTGGAATGCCAAAGAACAAGGCGCGAAACTGGAAGCCGACTGGAACGAACTGTTCGCGCAATATCAAGCCAAATATCCTGCCGAAGCCGCAGAATTTGTGCGCCGTATGGATAAAAAGCTGCCGGACAATTTCGATGAATACGTTCAAGCCGCATTGAAAGAAGTGTGCGCCAAAGCCGAAACCATCGCCACCCGCAAAGCCAGCCAAAACAGCATCGAAATCTTGGCAAAAGAGTTGCCTGAATTGGTAGGCGGTTCTGCCGACCTGACCCCGTCCAATCTGACCGACTGGTCAAACAGCGTCTCCGTTACCCGCGACAAAGGCGGCAACTACATCCACTACGGCGTGCGCGAGTTCGGCATGGGTGCGATTATGAACGGTTTGGTATTGCACGGCGGCGTAAAACCCTTCGGCGCGACTTTCCTGATGTTCAGCGAATACGAGCGCAATGCCCTGCGTATGGCTGCGTTGATGAAAATCAACCCTGTATTTGTGTTTACCCACGATTCCATCGGTTTGGGCGAAGACGGCCCGACCCATCAACCGATTGAGCAAACCGCCACCCTGCGCCTGATTCCGAATATGGACGTATGGCGGCCGTGCGACACCGCCGAATCCTTGGTGGCTTGGGCAGAAGCCGTCAAAGCCGCCGATCACCCGTCCTGCCTGATTTTCAGCCGTCAAAACCTGAAATTCCAAGCGCGCAGCGAGCAACAACTGAACGACATCAAACGCGGCGGCTACGTCATCAGCGAAGCCCAAGGCAACGCCCAAGCCGTCATCATTGCCACCGGCTCAGAAGTCGAGCTGGCTTTGGAAGCGCAAAAAGCCCTCGCCGCGCAAAACATCGCCGTGCGCGTCGTTTCCATGCCGTCCACCAACGTATTCGACCGCCAAGACGCCGCCTATCAAGCCGCCGTCCTGCCCGAAGGCCTGCCGCGCATCGCCGTAGAAGCCGGACACGCCGACGGCTGGTACAAATATGTCGGACTGAACGGCGCAGTCGTCGGCATCAACCGCTTCGGCGAATCCGCCCCTGCCGATTTACTCTTCAAAGCATTCGGCTTTACCGTGGACAATGTGGTTGATACGGTGAAATCCGTGCTGTAACCCCACACCTAAACAAATGCCGTCTGAAACCAATTAGGGCTTCAGACGGCATTTTTATATTCTCGCGGCCATGATGCTTTCTCATCCCACCAATCTCCATTATAATATTTGCGAATCACTCTTATTCACATTTCAAAAGGAGAAACGCATGAGCACCCGTACCGAACACGACACGATGGGCAATGTCGAAGTCCCATCCGAAGCCTATTGGGGCGCGCAGACCCAGCGCAGCCGCAACAATTTCAAAATCGGTGGCGAAACCCTGCCGCAGCCGTTGATTTATGCTTTGGCATTGGTGAAAAAAGCCGCCGCTGCCACCAATGTTTCCCTCGGTAGGATTAAGCCTGAACAGGCGGATTTGATTACGCAGGCGGCGGATGATGTGTTGAGCGGCAAGCTCGACGGGCAGTTCCCATTGGTAGTGTGGCAGACCGGTTCCGGCACGCAGTCCAATATGAACATGAACGAAGTGCTGGCAAACCGCGCCAACGAAATCGCCGGTACGGGTTTGGCGGCTTATCAGCCCGTCCATCCCAACGACCATGTGAACCACGCGCAATCGACCAACGACGCATTCCCGACCGCTATCCACGTTGCCGCCGCGATTGAAATCAACCGCCACCTCATCCCCGCCGTAAAAGCCCTGCGCGACACGTTGGACAAAAAAGCCCAAGCTTTCGCCCCTATCGTCAAAATCGGCCGCACCCACTTGCAAGACGCGACGCCGCTGACTTTGGGACAGGAATTTTCCGGCTACGTTTCCCAGCTTGATCACGGTTTAGGCCGTCTGAACGATGCGCTTAAAGACTTGTATGAACTTGCTTTGGGCGGTACGGCGGTCGGCACGGGTTTGAACAGCCATCCCGAATACGCCGAAAAAGCCGCCGCCAAACTCGCCGAATTGTCCGGCTTGCCGTTTGTCAGCGCGCCGAACAAATTTGAAGCCCTGGGCGGACGCGATGCCGCCGTTGCCGCTTCGGGCGCATTGAAAACGCTGGCGGCAAGCCTGAACAAAATTGCCAACGACATCCGTTGGCTGGCAAGCGGCCCGCGTTGCGGTTTGGGCGAAATCAAAATCCCCGAAAACGAGCCGGGTTCGTCCATTATGCCGGGCAAAGTCAACCCGACCCAATGCGAAGCAATGACGATGGTGTGCTGCCAAGTGTTCGGCAACGACGTTACCATCGGTATGGCGGGCGCGTCGGGCAATTTCGAGCTGAACGTCTATATGCCCGTTATCGCCTACAACCTCTTGCAATCCATCCACCTGTTGGGCGACGCGTGCAACAGCTTCAACGAACACTGCGCCATCGGCATCGAACCCGTGCCGGAAAAAATCGACTATTTCCTGCACCATTCCCTGATGCTGGTTACCGCATTAAACCGTAAAATCGGTTACGAAAACGCCGCCAAAGTCGCCAAAACCGCCTACAAAAACAACAAATCGTTGCGCGAAACCGCCGTTGAGTTGGGCTTGCTGACGGGCGAAGAATTTGACGAACTGGTCGTTCCTGCCGATATGGTTCATCCGCGCTAATCCTTCCCTCAAATAAAATGCCGTCTGAAACCTCGTTCGGACGGCATTTTCCGTTGCCTGCAAACTAGCGGCGTTTGAACAGCCTGTCCCCCACCGCCGCCGTAACCGCACCCCCGACCACGATCAGTGCGCCTGCATAACCCAAACCGTTCATATCCGGCGCGGCAAAAGTATCAGGCATCACATAATGCCCGAGCAAAGAAAATATTACGGTAAACACGGGGAGCAAGGTTGTTACCGCGCTGACTTTGGAAGCCTCCCAATGTTTCAACGCCTCGCCGAACGAGCCGTAACCGATTAACGTATTCAAGCAGCAATACGCAAAACAAACCCACGCCAACGTACCGTCCAAACTTCCGATGTGTGCCGGTTCGGCAAACGGCAGGAACACGGCGGCACTTGCCGCATAAATCAACAGCAGAATCTGTTGCGGCCCGAATTGCGCCGACAGCAGCTTTTGCGCCACGGCATAACACACCCATGCCATACTGCCTGCCGCACACAGCAACACGCCCTTCGCATACGCGCCCAAACCCGACAACTCGCCGAATTTATCGTTAAAAAACATAAGCAAACCGGCAAGCAGCAAAACCAAGCCGATTTTCTGAGCGGCAGTCATCCGGTCTTTAAACACCAACACACCGACAACAATCATCGTAAACGGCGAAATCTGCCACAAAACCTGCGTCGTGGTCGGCGAAATATAATGCAGCCCTTGGGCAATCAGCACAAAGTTTGCCGAAATGCCCGCCACGCCGAGCAGCAGCAGCCTGAATGAGCACCAAGAAAAATCCCGCCGCTTCGGCAGCCGCCCGCCCAGTGCCAGCAAAACAAACAATACCGCCGCCGCCACGGTAAAACGCACCCACACCAGCGTCGGCGCATCGACAAACTTCAATACCTGCCGCACGGCAATCGGCAGCGTTCCCCACGTCATCGCCGCCAAAAGTGCCAACGCGAAGCCTAGGAGCGGCCTTTGGTTTTCCATCCTGATTTTCCTATTTTTAAACAACCGTATTGCCGGACGATGCCGGTTTGCCGCATCGGGCAATGATGGTTCAAGCGTTTGGCGTTTGATTCCAACCCTTTGATTTCAAACAAACCGGCTGAAGCTCGGCTATTGCTTCGCGCTATTTGAAAACACCGCCTGAATTTTAAAATATAGTGGATTAACAAAAACCAGTACAGCGTTGCCTCGCCTTAGCTCAAAGAGAACGATTCTCTAAGGTGCTCAAGCACCAAGTGAATCGGTTCCGTACTATTTGTACTGTCTGCGGCTTCGTCGCCTTGTCCTGATTTTTGTTAATCCACTATACCGTCTGAAAACAGCGGGGACGTGCGGCAGGCATCACTGCCTCAAAACGCCCGAACGGCGCAATCGCAACGTTCCGCCCAACGCAAAGGGCGGCAACAAGCCGGCCCAAATGCAAAAAAGAGAAACCCTGCCCCGTAAGGTTTAAGGTTTCTCCGTCCTTTATGATTTCCCTCCGCGAGGATGTCCGGCCGTAAAATTCAGAACGGGATATCGTCGTCAATGTCCTCGACCGGGGCGGCGGCAGGCACGGGTTGGCGGCGCGGCGCGGCTGGTGCTTCTTGGGGATGGGACGGCGCGTCGGAGGCGGGCTGCCGGCTTTGCTGCGCGGGGCGTTGGTAAGCCTCCTGACTCTGACCGTAACCTTCCTCGTAAGGCGCACCGCCGCTGTTTTCATTGCGCCCGCCCAACATTTTCATTTCGTTGGCGACAATATCGTAAGCGGTGCGTTCGATGCCGTCTTTGCCTTGGTATTTGCGGCTTTGGATTCTGCCTTCCAAATAAACCAGCCCGCCTTTTTTGAGGTATTGCCCGGCAATTTCCGCCAGTTTGCGGTACATGGTGATGTTGTGCCACTCAGTACGCTCTACACGTTGGCCGTTGCGGTCGTTCCAAGTTTCGCTGGTGGCGACGCTGAAATTACAAACCGCCTCGCCGTTGGGCATATAGCGCACTTCGGGATCGCGTCCGAGGCGGCCGATGAGGATGACTTTGTTCAATGACATTTTTTAAACTCCTGTGATGATTTTTTCAGCGGCAGCCTGATCGAAACCCTTCTGCAACACTTTGAGATAGACGGTCTGCCCGTCGAAACTGAAACCGATGTCTTCCACACCCTCAAGCTCCGACAAGGCGCGGTATAACCCTTCCTGATTGCCCTGCCACACGCCGCCGACAGGGTAACTGAGGTTTTTGACGGGCTTGGGCGCAGGCGATAAAACGGCAATTACCAGCCACAGCAGCATCAATATACTGCAAAAGGCAAACACGCCGGAAAAGCCGTATTTTTGAAACAGCAAACCGCCTGCCGCGCCGCCGGCAAACAGTCCGAGCGACTGCATCGTGTTGTACACGCCCATCGCCGTACCCTTCAGGTCGGACGGCGCGATTTTGGAAACCATAGACGGCAGGCTCGCTTCCAACACATTAAAACCGATAAAGTAAACAACCAAATAAGCGGTAATCAAGCCTACCGAGCGCATACCGGACAGCAAACCGAGCTGCGCCGCCGCAATACAGACGATACCCAAAACAAAAACCTGCTTAAGCTTGTTGCGCGTCTCGCCGACGATAATCAGCGGAACCATCACCACCAAGCCCGTAATGGTCGAAGGCAGATAGACTTTCCAATGCTGTATTTTTTCCAAACCGAGCTGGGTCATCGCGAAAGGCAGCGCGGTAAACAATGCCATTTGTGCGGCGTGCAGGGCGAAAATGCCGAAATCAAGCGTCAGCAGCCTACGGTTTTTCAAAACTTCGCCTATGCGCGAAGGCTGCGCCTGCGTATCTTCGTGCAGCTTGGAAACTTCGGGATCGGGAGTCATCCACGCCACCACGCCGATGCTGATGACGGTCAGAATGCCGGTCAGCATAAACAGTCCGCGAACGCCGACCGCGTCGGCAATCACGGGGGCAACGACGAGGCTGACCGAAAACGTCAAACCGATACTCAAACCGATCATCGCCATTGCGCGGGTACGTACGCCGTCGCGCGTCAAATCCGCCAGCAGCGCGGTAACCGCCGCACTGACCGCCCCTGCACCCTGTATGGCGCGTGCGGCGACCAGCATGGGCAGCGTATCGGCGGCGGCGGCAAGAAAGCTGCCCGCCGCAAACACGACCAGTCCCGCATAAATGGTTTTCTTGCGCCCGAACTTGTCGGAAGCGATGCCCAAAGGCAGTTGCAGCAGAGCCTGTGTCAGCCCGTAAATGCCCATTGCCAGCCCGACCAGCGTTTTGTTGCCTTCCGCGCCGGGCAGCGAGGCGGCATACACCGCCAATACGGGCAGCACGAGGAACATACCCAGCATACGCAGCGCGTACACGCCGGAAAGCGTCGTACTGGCGCGCCATTCGTGCGGAAACATTTGGATGCGGTTGTCTCTTGCCATCATATTTTTTCAGACGGCATCAACAGTTGCAATGCCGTCTGAACTTCCAGTGAACAGATTTTCGGATTATACAGGATTCGCCGTATTTCGGTTGCGGCGCGGGTTCAAAATCAACGCCACTGCCAGCGGTTGCGCCACGCGCCCAAAACGGCGTTCGGATATTTATTGCTGCCCAAGCTGCCGTTAAAGCGGGCAAGCGCGCGGACGATGTTGCCTTTTTCAAGATTCCGGTAATGGCGCAGGATGGTACAGCCGTAACGCAGGTTGGTGCGGATGTCGAACAGGTTGTGCGCCGGTTTGCCGATGTAGTTTTTCCAAAACGGCATAACCTGCATCAGGCCGCGCGCGCCGACACCGCTGATTGCATACTGGCGGAACGCGCTTTCCACCTCAATCAGCCCCAACACAATCTGCGTATCCAAACCGGCCCGGCTGCTTTCGTACTGGATATTGACCAGCAGCCTGCGCCGCTCCTCCTCCTCGGGGACGAACCTTGCCAAACGTGCCGACATGGCAGACAACCAACGCTCGCCCTCTTTCGGATTGTCAAACACCAGCCTCGGCGGATTGACGCTGCCGACAGAACTCCTCATCACGGAAGCCACATCGTCGGCAAGCGTTTCCTCACGTTGCGCGCCGGCGTGCGCCAGAGGACTGAGCAACAACGCACCGGCGGCACACAACAGGCGGCGGCGTTGCAGATTAACGGGTAGGGTATCGGTCGGTTTTCTCATAGGGAACGGGGGCGCGTCCGGACGTTTCAGACGGCATTAAATATTCAAACAGACATAATTGCTTTCAACGCGAAAAACCGCGCGCAAAATCCAAGCGCGGCATATCGCCCTGCCCTTTTCGGGCAAACCTCAATTCTACCGCCCTCAAGAACGCTTGTCCAAACAGGCACAGGCAACACCGCCCGGGCATTTCCGTTTTCACCGGTTATCCGTCGTCCGGATTATGCAGCAGCACCATCAGCGCATCACGCTTTTCGGGCGGCAGCAGGCGGAAATATAGTAGATTAAATTTAAACCAGTACAGCGTTGCCTCGCCTTGCCGTACTGATTTAAATTTAATCCACTATATCTTGAGGCCTTTGCAAAATTCCTTTCCCTCCCGACAGCCGAAACCCAAACACAGGTTTTCGGCTGTTTTCGCCCCAGATACCTCCTAATTTTACCCAAATACCCCTTTAATCCTGCCCGGACACCTGATAATCAGGCATCCGGGGCACCTTTTAGGCGGCAGCGGGCGCACTTAGCCTGTTGGCGGCTTTCAAAAGGTTCAAACACATCGCCTTCAGATGGCTTTGCGCACTCACTTTAATCAGTCCGAAATAGGCTGCCCGGGCGTAGCGGAATTTACGGTGCAGCGTACCGAAGCTCTGTTCGACCACATATAGTGGATTAACAAAAACCAGTACGGCGTTGCCTCGCCTTAGCTCAAAGAGAACGATTCTCTAAGGTGCTGAAGCACCAAGTGAATCGGTTCCGTACTATTTGTACTGTCTGCGGCTTCGTCGCCTTGTCCTGATTTAAATTTAATCCACTATAACGGGTTTTCGACAAATATCGGTTGCGTTTGGTTTGCGCCTCCGTCAGCGGACGGTTGCGGCAGGCTTTGCGCATAATATAGTGGATTAAATTTAAACCAGTACGGCGTTGCCTCGCCTTGCCGTACTATCTGTACTGTCTGCGGCTTCGTCGCCTTGTCCTGATTTTTGTTAATCCGCTATAAAGACCGTCGGGCATCTGCAGCCGTCATTCCCGCGCAGGCGGGAATCTAGAACGTGGAATCTAAAGAAACCGTTTTACCCGATAAGTTTCCGCACCGACAGACCTAGATTCCCGCCTGCGCGGGAATGACGAATCCATCCATACGGAAACCTGCACCACGTCATTCCCACGGAAGTGGGAATCTAGAATCTCGGGGTTTCAGTCATTTCCGATAGATTCCCGCCGCGTCGGGGGTTTGGATTCCCGCCTGCGCGGGAATGACGAATCCATCCATACGGAACCTGCACCACGTCATTCCCACGAAAGTGGGAATCTAGAACGCGGGGTTTGGGCAACTGTTTTTATCCGATAAGTTTCTGTGCGGACAGGTCTGGATTCCCGCCTGTGCGGGAATGACGAATTTCAAGATTGCGGTGTTGTCGGACGGGTTTTGAGATTACGGTGTTGTCGGAGCGCAACTGAACCGTCATTCCCACGGAAGTGGGAATCTAGAACGCGGGGTTTCAGTCATTTCCGATAGATTCCCGCCGCGTCAGGGGTCTGGATTCCCGCCTGTGCGGGAATGACGGATTTCGAGATTGCGGTGTTGTCGGAACGCAACTGAACCGTCATTCCCACGAAAGTGGGAATCTAGAATCTCGGGGTTTCAGTCATTTCCGATAGATTCCCGCCGCGTCAGGGGGTCTGGATTCCCGCCTGCGCGGGAATGACGGGTTTCAAGATTGCAGTGTTGTCGGGAATGACGGGTTTCAAGATTGCGGTGTTGTCGGGAATGACGAATCCATCCATACGGAAACCTGCACCACGTCATTCCCACGGAAGTGGGAATCTAGAATCCCGGGGTTTCAGTCATTTCCGATAGATTCCCGCCGCGTCGGGGGTCTAGATTCCCGCCTGCGCGGGAATGACGGGTTTCGAGATTGCGGTGTTGTCGGAACGCAACTGAACCGTCATTCCCACGACAGTGGGAATCTAGAATCTCGGGGGTTCAGTCATTTCCGATAGATTCCCGCCGCGTCAGGGGGTCTAGATTCCCGCCTGCGCGGGAATGATGGGTTTCAAGATTGCGGTATTGTCGGGAATGACGAATCCATCCATACGGAAACCTGCACCACGTCATTCCCACGAAAGTGGGAATCTAGAATCCCGGGGTTTCAGTCATTTCCGATAGATTCCCGCCGCGTCAGGGAGTCTGGATTCCCGCCTGCGCGGGAATGACGAATTTCGAGATTGCGGTATTATCGGGAATGACGAATTTCGAGATTGCGGTATTGTCGGGAATGGCGGGTTTCAAGATTACGGTGTTGTCGGGAATGACGGTTCGGGTATTTCCACGCCCGCCCCGCGCCTGTAAACGGCAGGTGAATCAAAAATGCCGTCTGAAGGTTCAGACGGCATCGGTGTCGGGGAATCAGAAGTGGTAGCGCATGCCCAATGAGACTTCGTGGGTTTTGAAGCGGGTGTTTTCCAAGCGTCCCCAGTTGTGGTAACGGTATCCGGTGTCTAAAGTCAGCTTGGGTGTGATGTCGAAACCGACACCGGCGATGACACCAAGACCTAAGCTGCTGATACTGTTGCTTTCGTGATAGGCAGGTTTGTTGGTCGGACCTTGTACGATTTTGCCTGGCACTGTAGCGCCTTGCGCTGGTGGACTGAAAGTAGTCGTGGTTTCTTTTCTCACCGAATGAACCTGATGTTTAACGTGTCCGTAGGCGACGCGCGCACCGATATAGGGTTTGAATTTATCGAATTTATCGTTGAGTTTGAAATCGTAAATGGCGGATAAGCCGAGAGAAGAAGAGGCGTGGAACGTACCGTTTCCCTGATTTTCCGTCTTCAGTTTTATCCTGTTGCCCTGGTTTTCTTTCAACACTTTTGTGTTGACGGAATATTTATTGTTGCTCCATTTTCTGTAACTGGCATAATCTGCCGCTATCCTCCAGCCGCCGAAATCGTAGCCGACCGACACCCGGGGGTGGATGGAATGCGCACGGATGTTTCTGAAATAATCGCTTACCGTGCTTGTGTTGTTTGCACCGGTTGCTTGCGGATAATCGTGGGTAATGCGTTCGGCGGCATAAGCTAAATCCGCCTGCACATAATACGGGCTGCGGCTGCCGTCTTCACTTGCCGCCTGCGCTGCGGAAGAGAAGAGAAGAGAAGAGAAGAGAAGAGAAGAGAAGAGAAGAGAAGAGAAGAGAAGGTTTTTTGGGGGCTGGATTCATTTTCGACTCCGTATTCGGTTTTAACTGATTAAAAAGAAAGATTTTCAATGATGTTGCAGGAGCGGACTATATCAGGTTTGTGGCGATGTTTCAACACAATATAGCGGATGAACAAAAAAGAGAACGATTCTCTAAGGTGCTGAAGCACCAAGTGAATCGGTTCCGTACTATTTGTACTGTCTGCGGCTTCGTTGCCTTGTCCTGATTTTTGTTAATCCGCTATAAACAACGCTTCGTCCGAAAAAACGATTGAATTTGCGGGCAGAAGCTGGACGAAAACCGCCGACAGCCTGCCGCAAAAGGCACACGGTTTGCGCTAGGGCTTAGGCGTGTCGCGCGAAATCAATGCGGGCAGGCATCATTTCCTCTACGGCGGCATCAGCGGCGGCGGCGTGCATTATTGGGATAACAAAGATTTCAGCGAACAGAGCCTGCGCCTGTCGTTCGGCTATAAAAACCGTTCGGTAACGCGCTCGTTCGGCATCGTGCCGTTTGTCGAGCAAAACCTCTTAGGCGGCAGCCGATACAATTTCGTCGGCGGCTTCAATGCCGATTTCTCCCAACGCTTGAGCGAACGCTGGCGGTTGACACTAAACGCGGGCAATATGTGGAAGCATTATCAGGAAGACCGCACCGCCGCCCGATACGACAGCCATATGCCGCTGGCGGGCGCGACGCTGATGTATTCCGCGCCGAAAGACTGGCTGCTTTACGGCGGTGCGGACTGGTCGCACAACATAACGAAAGAGGCGGAACAGGCTTCCATCCGCAAGGGTTTGCGTGTCGGCGCGGTCAAAACGTTCGACGGCGGCTTGGGTCTGCGGGCAAACCTGCGCTATACCCGCAGGATGTTTGACGCACCCGGGACCATTGTGTACCGCTTCCCGCGCAAAGACCACGAATATCAGGCAAACCTGTCGTTGTGGCATGACAAAATCTCTTGGAAGGGCTTTACGCCGCAACTCAATTTCCGCTATCTGAAAATCGACAGCAATATGAAAAGTTTTTACACACGCAAAAACATGCAGATTTTCATGAGCGTGGAAAAGGATTTCAAATAAGCGCAAAAAATGCCGTCGGCAACATCCGTGGGCAGAATCAAAAACCGCCGCATCATTTATTGTCAACGCCTGCGCCGTCAGAGTAACATTGCGTTTTTCCCCCACCGGTATCCGCCATGACCACCACCCCCGCAAACGTCCTCGCCTCCGTCGATTTGGGTTCCAACAGTTTCCGCCTCCAGATTTGCGAAAACAACAACGGACAATTAAAAGTCATCGATTCGTTCAAACAGATGGTGCGCTTCGCCGCCGGACTGGACGAACAGAAAAATCTGAGTGCCGCTTCCCAAGAACAGGCTTTGGACTGTCTGGCAAAATTCGGCGAACGCCTGCGCGGCTTCCGCCCTGAACAGGTACGCGCCGTGGCAACCAACACATTCCGCGTTGCCAAAAACATCGCAGATTTCCTTCCCAAAGCCGAAGCGGCATTGGGTTTCCCCATCGAAATCATCGCCGGGCGCGAAGAGGCGCGGCTGATTTATACCGGCGTGATCCACACCCTCCCCCCGGGCGGCGGCAAAATGCTGGTTATCGACATCGGCGGCGGTTCGACAGAATTTGTCATCGGCTCGACGCTGAATCCCGACATTACCGAAAGCCTGCCCTTGGGCTGCGTAACCTACAGCCTGCGCTTCTTCCAAAACAAAATCACCGCCAAAGACTTCCAATCTGCCATTTCCGCCGCCCGCAACGAAATCCAGCGTATCAGCAAAAATATGAGGCGCGAAGGTTGGGATTTCGCCGTCGGCACATCGGGTTCGGCAAAATCCATCCGCGACGTGCTTGCCGCCGAAATGCCCCAAGAGGCGGACATTACCTACAAAGGCATGCGCGCCCTCGCCGAACGCATCATCGAAGCCGGTTCGGTCAAAAAAGCCAAATTTGAAAACCTGAAACCGGAACGCATCGAAGTTTTTGCCGGCGGACTTGCCGTGATGATGGCGGCGTTTGAGGAAATGAAACTCGACAGGATGACCGTAACCGAAGCCGCCCTGCGCGACGGCGTGTTTTACGATTTGATCGGGCGCGGTTTAAACGAAGATATGCGCGGACAAACGGTTGCCGAGTTCCAACACCGCTACCACGTCAGCCTCAATCAGGCGAAACGCACCGCCGAGACCGCGCAAACCTTTATGGACAGCCTCTGCCACGCTAAAAACGTTACAGTTCAAGAGCTTGCCTTGTGGCAACAGTATCTCGGACGCGCCGCCGCGCTGCACGAAATCGGTTTGGACATCGCCCACACCGGCTATCACAAGCATTCCGCCTACATCCTCGAAAACGCCGATATGCCGGGTTTCTCACGCAAAGAACAGACCATACTTGCCCAACTGGTCATCGGTCATCGCGGCGATATGAAAAAAATGAGCGGCATCATCGGCACCAACGAAATGTTGTGGTATGCCGTTTTGTCCCTGCGCCTTGCCGCACTGTTCTGCCGTTCGCGCCAAGACCTGTCTTTCCCGAAAAATATGCAGTTGCGCACGGATACGGAAAGCTGCGGCTTCATCCTGCGTATTGACAGGGAATGGCTGGAACGCCATCCCCTGATTGCCGACGCATTGGAATATGAAAGCGTCCAATGGCAAAAAATCAATATGCCGTTCAAAGTCGAGGCCGTCTGAACCTTGCGGAACAAATGCCGTCCAAACCCTGTCCAGACGGCATTTGCCTGTCCGCAACATCCCGATATGCGCGGCACATCTGCTCGGAACGGTCATGCAGGCGTAAAAAACAAGGGGCACATAACCCAAAAACCGCCTGAAAATCTTCAGGCGGTTTCGTTTGGGTTGCCGGCAGGCGGCATCCCATCATTTTTGCCAAGGCAACAAATTATTTGGCGGCATCTTTCATTTTGTCTGCCGCTTCCTGAGTCGCGTCGGCAGCTTTGTTCAAAGTATCTTTAGCTGCTTCAGTTACAGCTTCTTTGGCTTCAGTTACAGCTTCCTCGGCACTTGCCTTTGCATCAGCCGCAGCATCTTTGACTTGGTCTTTCGCTTCTTCGACGGCAGAAGCGGCAGACTCGGCGGCAGAAGCCGCAGTGTCTTTAACATCGGACTCAACGGCTTGAACCGCTTCCTTAACCTCCTGTTTGGCTTCTTGCGAACAAGCTGCCAAGGCAGCCGCCATCATTGCGGCAATCAATAATTTTTTCATGTCTTATCCTTCTTGAGTTGTTGATTAAGGTTTTGCTTAAAAATCGGACCGTGTTCCATCAATCGGCTGATTTTGCCCATCGACCGGAGAGAAAACGGTTTCCCGTTTAGTTAAAACCCATTATATTTAAATATAAAGGTTTTTTTCTCGAACAATAAGGCGGCATCAATGCCATATTGAAACACGTCCGAAAACTATTTTATGAAAACAGTTCGGAAAATTGTAACACATATCCCCCTCCTTTTGAGTTTCCCGACGGTGCGGACTTTTTCCTGCAGGGTTTGAAAAACCCAAATATATTCCGGGATGTCCGAATACCTCAATAATGGCGGCGGCGGAAATAAAACGCCCCTTCGCTGTCGATTTCCAGCACATAGCGTCCGTTCTGCACGGCGGCATAGCCGCTTTTGCCTGCCTGATAGGGTTGCAGGGCGGCATGCGAAACTAGGTAATCCGTCAGTTTGCCGCCGTCTTCGGCGATATTGCCCACCAGTTTGGCAAACAAGGTATGGCACACGCCGTTTTCTGCCCAACCTGCCGGACTGTCCTTATCATCGGTTTCCATACATTTGCCGCTGACGGCTTCCAAGTCGCCGGGATGCTTGCCGATCAGTCGGATAACATTTTGTTCCGGCAAGCCTTTAATCGGATAACTGATTTGTTTTTTGCCGTCGTTGGTTTTGCCTTCGCTGCTTTGTCCCAAATCCAAACCGGCAATCGCCGTATTGTCGATATATTTGACTTTGAAAACCGGTTTCGGCGCGCTTTGTACCGCGTTTTGCGGCTGTTCCGCCGTATTTTCGGATTTGCCGCAGGCGGCAAGCAGCAGGCAGCCGCCCAATACGGCAAAAGATGTTTTCAGCATTCCACACTCCTGATGGTTTCAAAATGCCGTCTGAAACGCGGCAGGCGGAGGTTCGGACGGCATCGGGTTCATTTCAACGGGCGGATGCCGACCGCATCGCGTACTTTGTCCAATAATTCGCGTGCTTCTTTACGCGCTTTCGCCGCGCCTGCCTGCAAAATCTCTTCGATTTGCGAAGGGTCGGCGGTCAGCTCGTTGTAGCGTTCGCGCGGTTCGGCGAGTTCGGCGTTGATTTTCGCCGCCAAAAGTTTTTTGGCTTCACCCCACGCCAAGCCGTCGGCAAGCATTTTCGTAAATTCCACCGTTTCAGACGGCGTGGAGAAGGCTTTGTAGATTTCAAACAATGGGCTTTCGTCGGGCTGTTTCGGCTCGCCCGGCTCTTTCATATTGGTGATGATTTTGTTGACCGATTTTTGGGTTTTTTTGTCGTTTTCCCAAAGCGGAATGGTGTTGCCGTAGGATTTGGACATTTTGCGTCCGTCCAAACCGACCAAGAGTTCGACGTTTTCATCGATTTTCACTTCGGGCAGGGTGAAGAGTTCCCGGAAGCGGTGGTTGAAGCGGCCGGCGATGTCGCGCGCCATTTCGACGTGTTGGATTTGGTCGCGCCCGACGGGCACTTCGTTGGCGTTGAACATCAGAATATCGGCAGTCATCAGAATCGGATAACTGAACAAACCCATTTCCACACCGAAATCAGGGTCTTCCTGCCCGTTTTCTGCATTTGCCTGCACGGCGGCTTTGTAGGCATGGGCGCGGTTCATCAAACCCTTGGCAGTGATGCAGGTCAGAATCCAGTTCAATTCCATCACTTCGGGAGTGTCGCTTTGGCGGTAGAAGGTGGTGCGCTCGGGGTCGAGTCCGCAGGCAAGCCAAGTGGCGGCAACGGCTTGGGTGGATTGGTGAATCATCTCCGGCTCGTGGCATTTGATGATACCGTGGTAATCGGCGAGGAAGAGGAAGGATTCGGTATCGAGGTTTTGCGCCGCGCGGACGGCGGGGCGGATGGCGCCGACGTAGTTGCCCAGATGCGGGATGCCGGTGGTGGTTACGCCGGTCAGAACTCGTTTTTTGCTCATAAAAATGTCCTTGCGGCATCAATGCCGTCTGAAAGGGAAAAAGATGTGCCGATTATACCCGATTTGCCACCTACATCCAGCCGACAACAGACTTTTCCATATTAAGAAGATATAGTTATACACATTATTATACATTTTTATATACTTTAAATTCAATGATATATCGAATTAAATATAGAAAAACAGAAAACAGAACTTGAGTTATCCACAATTATGCACATATAGGCTTCGACAGCGGACATTTTGAAAAGGAAACAAAAATGCGATACGACAAATTAACCGCCAAATTCCAACAAGCCCTTGCAGAAGCTCAGAGTTTGGCGTTGGCTGCGGACGGCAGCTATCTGGAAGCGGGCTTTGTGTTAAAAGCCCTGCTTGACGACCAAAACAGCGGAGCCGCCGCGCTCTTGGCTCATGCGGGCGTGAACGTGCCGCAGGTGAAACAGCGTTTGCAGCAGCATTTAAACAGCCTGCCGAAAGTGTCCGGTCAGGGCGGCGATATTCTGCCCAGCCGAGAATTGCAGGCGGTGTTGAACCTGATGGACAAAGCTGCCACCAAACGCAGCGATGCCTATATTGCCAGCGAACTTTTCCTGCTTGCCTTGGTACAGCAGAACGATGCGACCGGCAAAATTTTGAAAGAAGCCGGCGCGACCGAACAAAACATCAATGCCGCGATTGACGCAGTACGAGGAGGACAAAACGTGAACGATGCCAATGCCGAAGACCAACGCGATGCTTTGAAAAAATATACGCTTGACCTGACCCAGCGCGCCCGCGACGGCAAACTTGACCCCGTTATCGGTCGTGACGACGAAATCCGCCGCGCGATTCAGGTATTGCAACGCCGTACCAAAAACAACCCTGTGCTGATTGGTGAGCCGGGTGTGGGTAAAACCGCCATTGTTGAAGGCTTGGCGCAACGTATCGTCAACGGCGAAGTACCTGAATCCCTGCGTAACAAACGCTTGCTGGTTTTGGATTTGGCGGCTTTGATTGCCGGCGCGAAATACCGCGGCGAATTTGAAGAACGCTTGAAAGGCGTGTTGAACGATTTGGCGAAAGACGACGGCAACACTCTGATTTTCATTGATGAAATCCATACTTTGGTCGGCGCGGGCAAAACCGACGGCGCGATGGACGCGGGCAATATGCTGAAACCGGCTTTGGCACGTGGCGAATTGCACTGTATCGGCGCGACCACTTTGGACGAATACCGCCAATACATCGAAAAAGATGCGGCACTCGAACGCCGCTTCCAAAAAGTATTGGTTGGCGAGCCAAGCGTGGAAGACACCATCGCTATTTTGCGCGGTTTACAGGAGCGTTATGAAATCCACCATGGTATCGATATTACCGACCCTGCTATCGTTGCCGCAGCGGAGTTGAGCGACCGCTACATTACCGACCGCTTCCTGCCCGATAAAGCGATTGATTTGATTGACGAAGCCGCCAGCCGTGTCAAGATGGAAAAAGAAACCAAGCCGGAAGCAATGGACAAAATCGACCGCCGTCTAATTCAGCTTCGGATGGAAAAGGCGCACGTTGAAAAAGAAAAAGACGATGCCAGCAAAAAACGTTTGGAACTGATAGACGAGGAAATCAACGGTCTGCAAAAAGAATACGCCGATTTAGACGAAATCTGGAAAGCCGAAAAAGCAATTTCAGACGGTGCTGCTAATATTAAGAAACAAATTGACGAAGTCAAAATTAAAATCGAACAGGCAAAACGGCAAGGCGATTTGGCACTGGCTTCAAAATTGATGTATGAAGATTTGGAGCATTTGGAAAAACAGCGTGCAGCCGCCGAACGGGCAGATACGGACAGCACAAAACCGGCAAACAAACTCTTGCGTAATAATGTCGGCGCAGAGGAAATCGCAGAGGTGGTTTCCCGTATGACCGGCATTCCCGTATCCAAAATGATGGAAGGCGAACGCGACAAACTGCTGAAAATGGAAGAAGTATTGCACCGCCGCGTGGTCGGACAGGACGAAGCCGTGCGTGCCGTGTCCGACGCTATCCGCCGCAGCCGCTCCGGTCTTGCCGATCCGAACAAGCCTTACGGCAGCTTCCTGTTCTTGGGCCCGACCGGCGTGGGTAAAACCGAGTTGTGTAAAGCCCTGGCAGGCTTTCTGTTCGACAGCGAAGATCATCTGATTCGCATCGATATGTCCGAATATATGGAAAAACACGCCGTTGCCCGCTTAATCGGCGCGCCTCCGGGCTATGTCGGCTACGAAGAAGGCGGCTACCTGACCGAACAAGTGCGCCGCAAACCGTACAGCGTGATTCTGCTGGACGAAGTGGAAAAAGCCCATCCCGATGTGTTCAACATCCTGCTGCAAGTATTGGATGACGGCCGCTTGACCGACGGACAAGGTCGCACCGTGGACTTCAAAAATACCGTTATCGTGATGACTTCCAATATTGGTAGCCAACATATCCAACAAATGGGCATTCAGGATTACGAAGCGGTGAAAGAAGTTGTGATGGAGGATGTGAAAGAACATTTCCGCCCCGAAATGATCAACCGCATCGACGAAGTGGTCGTGTTCCACGGACTGGATCAGGATAATATCCGCAACATTGCGAAAATCCAGCTCAAAGGCTTGGAAAAACGTTTGGAAAAACAAAACCTGCGCCTGGCTGTTTCCGATGCCGCACTGGACATCATCGCCAAAGCCGGTTTCGACCCGATTTACGGCGCACGTCCGCTCAAACGCGCCATCCAGTCGGAAATCGAAAACCCGCTGGCAAAAGCCCTGCTTGCCGGAAACTATGCGCCCGAAAGCGAAATCAGGGTGGAAGCCGACGGCGACAGACTGAAATTTGCCTGATTCGTTCCTGCTGTTGAAAATGCCGTCTGAAACGGGAATCTCCGTTTCAGACGGCATTTTTTATCCTCGGCAGACAAACCGTCCCCTTATTGGCGGTAGGTTTGCAGGAATCTTGCCAGCCTGCCCATCGCCTCTTCAATCTGATGGACGTAAGGCAGCGTAACAATGCGGAAATGGTCGGGCTTGATCCAATTAAACCCCGTTCCCTGCACCAGCAAGACTTTTTCGCGCACCAGCAAATCGTAAACGAATTTCATGTCATCGCGGATACGGTACATTTCGGTATCGATTTTTGGGAACATATACATCGCGCCCATCGGTTTGACGCAGGATACGCCGGGAATCTGGTTGACCAGTTCCCACGCCCTGTTGCGCTGTTCCAAAAGCCGTCCGCCGGGCAAAATGAATTCGTTGATGCTCTGATAGCCGCCCAATGCCGTCTGAATCGCGTGCTGCATCGGCGTATTGGCACACAGGCGCATAGACGAGAGCATATCCAAACCCTCGATGTAACCTTTTGCATGATGTTTCGGCCCGTTGAGCACCATCCAGCCTTGGCGGAATCCGGCTACACGGTAGGCTTTGGACAAACCGTTGAACGTTACCGTCAAAAGGTCGGGGGCAAGCGCGGCGATGTGGTGGTGAACCGCGCCGTCATAAAGGATTTTGTCGTAAATCTCGTCGGCGAAAATAATCAAACCGTGCTTGCGCGCCAGTTCGGCGATTTCCAACAGGATTTCCCTGCTGTACACCGCGCCTGTCGGATTATTGGGATTGATGACGACGATGGCTTTGGTTTTGGGCGTGATTTTGGCTTCCATATCGGCAAGGTTGGGGAACCAGCCGTTTTCTTCGTCGCACAGATAATGGCGTACCGTACCGCCCGCAAGCGTTGCCGCCGCCGTCCACAAGGGATAGTCGGGCGCGGGAATCAGGATTTCGTCGCCGTCGTTGAGCAATGCCTGCATAGACATCGTAATCAGCTCGGACACGCCGTTGCCGATATAGACATCATCAACCGTAATATCGCGCAAACCTTTGGTCTGATAGTAGTGAACAATGGCTTTGCGGGCGGAATACAGCCCTTTAGAATCGCAATAGCCTTGCGAAGTCGGCAGGTTGCGGATGACATCGACCAAGATTTCATCAGGGGCTTCAAAGCCGAACGGCGCAGGGTTGCCGATATTGAGTTTAAGGATTTTATTGCCCTCCTCTTCCAACTGAAGGGCTTTTTTGTGAACCGGCCCGCGTATGTCGTAACAGACGTGATCGAGCTTTGCAGACTTGGGAAATTTATCCATGATGTGTTCCGTAAATTTTGGGCAATGGGTGGGAATGTACTCTTTTTCACGCGGAATTTAAAGCATCAAACCGAGATTTTCAGGCTTTTTACCTGCCCTCTTTGCGCCGTTCGCTGACGCTTTTGCCGCCTATTCCCCAGTTATCGGTATCCACTTCGTCAATCACGACAACCGTTGTTTCGGGATTTTTGCCCAGCACGCGTGCCAGCAATTCGGTTACGCCGCCGATCAGTTCCGCTTTTTGCGCGGCAGTCGGTGCTTCCTTGCCGCCGGTTACTTTAATATTGACATAAGGCATGATCTTTCTCCGTTTTAAAATATTGCTATCTTATCAAACAAGTTGCCTCCGCCCAAACGTCCGCTTCATTTTCTGAAAAATTCAAATCGATATAGTGGATTAACAAAAATCAGGACAAGGCGACGAAGCCGCAGACAGTACAGATAGTACG
>OCLW01000199.1_pt1 | contig 95483 bp, 73 predicted proteins | sample 1496041 | NCBI WGS metagenome assembly OCLW01 (sample SAMN04168690, study PRJEB22393) | synthetic metagenome | isolation source: purchased from BEI Resources HM-276D | reverse complement strand
AGGAAGCCGCATAACGGCTACCATTTAAAGCGTCCAAGTTTCGGGGCGCAGTTCATTCAGAAGCGTCCGGGGCCCTCGTACGTGTGGCGATTAGCCGCGCAGGGAAGCGACGTAGGAGTCGATGCGCTGCGAGGAATCCTCAGGGGTGAAACCCGCGGCCTTGATCTTCGTCAGGTCGAGGACGGAGGACAGCGGACGCGGAGCCACCTCGCGGCCCGCGAAGTACTCCTCCGTCGTCACCTCGGTGACGTCTTCCGGATTGCGGCCGCACAGCTCGAACACGCGCTTGGCGATCTGCGCCCAACTCATGACCGGTCCCTCGCCCGACAGGTTGTAGGTGCCAAATGGGGCGTCGCTGGTCAGCAGGTGAATAATACCCTTGGCCAGGTCGGAGGTGAAGGTCAGGCGGCCCACCTGGTCGGACACGACCGAGGGGGAGGTGCCCTGATCCGCCAGGGACACCATGGTCTTCAGGAAGTTCTTGCCGTCGCCCACAACCCAGGAGGTGCGCACAATGTAGTGCTTCGGTGTCGAGGCCACAGCGGCGTCGCCGCCCGCCTTCGACTGGCCGTACGCGCCGAGGGGAGAGGGGGCCTCGTCCTCAACGTGCACGTCCTGCGTGCCATCGAAGACGTACTCCGTCGAGATGTGGACCATCGTCGCACCGTGAGCGGTCGCCTCGCGGGCCAGGATCGCCGGGCCCGTCGAGTTCGCCTGCCAGGTCGCACGGCGACCCTCGGGCGTCTCAGCGCCGTCGACGTTCGTCCACGCCGCCGCGTTGATCACCACGTCGATGTCATCCCACGGCAGAGCGGCCACCTGCTCGGCGTTGGAGATCGATACCTCGGGTAGGTCCACGCCCGTCACCGTGAAGCCTGCCTCGGGCAGCGCGCGCATGAGCTCGCGGCCCAGCTGGCCGTTTGCGCCCGTCACGAGCGCGCGGCGACCCACGGGAGCCGGGGCAGGGAAGGGGGTCACATCGGCCATGCGCGGGTGTGCCTTGTCCTTGTCGGACAGGATGGCGCGCTCGAGCGGGATCGGCCAATCCACGGCGGCCGTCTCGTCAGCCAGGTTCAGGAAAGTGTAGCGCGCGTCCGGCGACCAGTGGTCATTGACCAGGTACGTGTAGGCCGTGTTCGGCTCCAGAGTCTGGTAGGAGTTGCCCACGCCCTTGGGGACGAACACCGCGACGCCCGGATCAATGATCGTCGTGTAGACGGTGCCGAAGGACGGGCCCTCGCGCAGGTCCACCCACGCGCCAAACACGCGACCGGTTGCAACCGACACGAACTTATCCCACGGCTCCGCGTGAATGCCTCGCGTCACGCCGACCTCGTCGTTGAACGAGATGTTGTTCTGCACGGGCTGGAAATCCGGCAGGCCCAGCGCGACCATCTTCTCGCGCTGCCAATTCTCCTTGAACCAGCCTCGGTTATCGCCGTGAACAGTCAGATCAATGCGCAAAAAGCCGGGGATCGGCGTGGTCGTAATCCCCAGGGGCTTAGCGGTGGGCGCCATGGTTCTTCCTTACGTGCGTGGTTTTTGTGCGGACGCAACATTCCATGTAAATACTATCCGATCTGCGCCCCCGCGGCGGTGTGCGCCGACCCATGGGCGCGCGCGGGGACAAAGTTGTGAAAAAATACTGTTGTATAGGGATAATTGTCAACGACGCGCGACCCACACGAGGACGCGCCGGGAAGCGGAGGCAACATGAAAGGCATCATCCTGGCGGGCGGCTCGGGCACCCGTCTCAACCCGATTACGCTGGGGACATCGAAGCAGCTCGTCCCCGTCTACGACAAGCCGATGATCTACTACCCGCTGTCGACCCTCATGCTGGCGGGCATTTCTGAGGTCCTCGTCATTACGACCCCCCACGACGCGCCGTCGTTCCACCGCCTGCTCGGCGACGGCAGCCAGCTCGGCGTCAACATCTCCTACGCTGTCCAGCACGAGCCCAACGGCCTCGCGCAGGCCTTCGTGCTCGGTGCCGATCACGTGGGTAACGACAGTGCCGCCCTGGTCCTAGGCGACAACATCTTCTACGGTCCCGGCATGGGTGCCCAGCTGCGCCGTCACGTCGACCCCGACGGCGGTGCCGTCTTCGCCTACCACGTGTCCAACCCGCGTGAGTACGGCGTCGTGGAATTCGACGAGGAGTTCAACGCGCTGTCCATCGAGGAGAAGCCCGAGCACCCCAAGTCGAACTACGCGGTGCCCGGCCTGTACTTCTACGACAACGACGTGGTCGAGATCGCCCGCAACCTCAAGCCGAGCGCGCGCGGTGAGTACGAGATCACCGACGTGAACCGCTCCTACCTCGAGGCCGGCAAGCTCAAGGTTGAGGTCCTCCCGCGCGGAACCGCGTGGCTCGACACCGGTACGTTCGACTCCCTCGCTGACGCCACCGCCTTCGTGCGTACAGTCGAGGCCCGCCAGGGCATGAAGATCGGCGCCCCCGAAGAGGTCGCGTGGCGTATGGGTTTCATTGACGACGAAGGCCTGCGTCAGCGCGCCGAACCCCTGGTCAAGTCCGGCTACGGCGCCTACCTGCTCGAGCTGCTTGAGCGAGAGGGGCGCTGAGTGAGCCGTCCCAGTGCTCAGTCCCGCCTGCTCATCGTTATTCCCGCGTGGAACGAGGAGGAGGTGCTCGGTGATGTCCTCGAGATGGTGAAGGCTGAAAAGCCTTCCTTCGCGGACATCCTCGTGGTCTCCGACGGGTCGACGGACGCGACCGCCGATATCGCGCGCGCCGCGGGCGTGGCCGTCCTTGACCTGCCGCTCAACCTGGGGGTCGGCGGCGCGATGCGCGCCGGCTTCCAGTACGCGCGGCGCGTGGGCTACGAGTATGCGTGTCAGCTCGACGCGGACGGCCAGCACGATCCGCGCGAGATTGAGACGCTCATCGAGACGGCCTCGAGCGAGCACGCGGACGTCGTCATCGGCTCGCGTTTCGCAGGTAAGGGCAGCTACCATGCGCGGGGCCCGCGCAAGTGGGCGATGAACCTCTTCTCGTTCATCCTTTCGCGCGTGTGTGAGACTCGCTTGAGCGATACGACCAGCGGTTTCAAGCTCTACGGTCCCCGCGCGCTCTCGCTCTTCGCGCACAACTACCCGGCCGAATACCTCGGTGACACGATCGGTGCGCTCGTCATTGCGGCGCGCTCGCACTTGGTCGTGCGCGAGGTCGGCGTGCAGATGCACCCGCGCGCGGGCGGCGAGCCCTCCCACAACCCGATCAAATCGGCGCTCTTCCTGGTGCAGGCGACGATGGCCCTCGCGGTCTCGCTGTCGCGTCCCGGTGAGAAGGTCGCCCCGGCGCCGGAGGAGAATGCATGAGCCCCACTTATCTGCTCGGACTGGTGTTCGCGATCATCATCTTGGTGATGGTGTTCGTCAAGATGCGTAACTCAGGTCTGAAGGAACGCTACGGCCTGTGGTGGTACTGCATCGCCTTCTTTACGGCGCTGCTGTCCATCTTCCCGCCGATCCTGAAGTGGACGGCGCTGCAGCTCGGTGTTGTCGTTCCGCTGAACCTCGGGTTCTTCCTGGCGGGGGTGGTGCTGCTGCTCCTGTCGCTGCGTTTCTCGGTGGACCTGTCGCGTTCGGATGAGGATCGACGTCGCCTGACTGAGGAGGCTGCGATCCTGCGCGTGCAGGTGGAGGATCTGCAGCGCCGCGTCGATGCTCTCGAGGCGTCCCACCGGGGGGACGGTCAGTCCCGCTGAGGCGTCGCCGCACGCAACTGAATAAACGAGGCCGGGGCCCGTCAGGTGGAAACCTGACGGGCCCCGTTTTGTGATGTGGGAGGGAGGACAGTGGACGACGCGGCGCGGTTAGTGCAGCAGCGTGCCGTCGGGGCCGAGGCTGAGGCGCTCAGTGGCGGCAGCCGGGTCGACTTCGCCCTCGGCGAGCTTGCGCTTCAGAGCCGAGGCGGGGCGCGACACCGGGACGGTGTCCTCGCTGGGGGCATCATTGTCGGTCTCGTCCGCTGCGCTCGCGGTGGGTTTCGAGGCCTCGATGGGTGAGGCGGAGGGGGATTCGACGGGGGTCAGGGAGATGCGTGCCCCCATCGCGGATGCGTGCGAGGGCAGCAGGGGCTCACCGTCGAGGTCTTTAGCCAGGTCGTCGAGCATTGAGCGGGCTTCTTCTACGATGGAGGAGTCTTCGGCGTGCAGGCCGTGCACGAGCCAGCGCACGAGCGCGATCTCGGACAGGAGCTGGGCGCGCGTGAAGACGTGCAGGTCGGTGGCGCGGCGCTCGTGGCCGTAGGTCTCGCGGAAACGGTCGAGGAAAGCGTCGGAGGCGGTGGCCTGGACCCATGCGATGTCGAGTGCGGGGTCGCCGACGTGTGCGCTGGTCCAGCCGCCGATGGCGAGGAGCGAGCCGCGCTTGACGGACAGGCAGCGCTCCTGGATATCGCCGTGGATGGGTGCGGAGGGGAAGCGCCACAGGGACACGTCCTCGAGGGCGGCCTCCCAGCGGCTCCACAGGGCAGCGGGGATGGCGACTTCGCGGGCGGCCTCGTCGAGGAGGGCGAGGTTGCGGTCGCGGCACTCGATGGCCGTGTAGCTGGGCAGGCCAATCGAGGAGAAGACGGTCTCGGGGAGGTTGTGCAGGGCCGCGAGGGCACGTCCGAGGGATGAGGGCAGCAGGGGATCGGTGTCAAGATCCTCGTCCGAGGGGGCGGTGCCGCCCGGGTCGCGGTGGACGTAGACGGTACCGCCGTCGCTGGTCTTTACCTGGCCTGCCAGGCGCGGCACGTCGAAGGGAATGTAGTCATGGTCGTGTGCCTGGCCGAGTCGATCCAGGATGCCGGAGGTCGCCTCGAGCGCGGGTCCGGAGACCTCCTCGTGGGGGGAGGTGACGATCCAGCGGTGCCCGGCGGCGTCTTCGATGCCGGTCACGGTGGAGAGCTCGTCGCTGTAGGTGGGCGGGCGCAGGGCGGTGACGCGCATGCCGGGGACGGCTGCGGTGGCCAGGGCTGCCAGTTCGAGGGGGCTCTTGCGGGAGGTCATTGCCTTAACGTATCGCGGCCTGGGCCCGGGCGCTCCTCCCCGCGCGGGCGCGAGGAGGATTGAACGAATGTGGGTTTGCTCCTTGCCGAAAAACTCTGTTACTTTTGACACATTGACCTGGTCTGTAGCAAGGAGGCGCAGCGATGGAAGCCACGACGCGCGCGCTCGCCGCACGGGTGCGTGAAGACTTAGCCGCGAGCGGAGTCGACGCGGCCCGAGATCCTCGATCCGTGCGTCTGCTCATTCACCGCGCCATCGACAGGTACGCGCCCGATCTGCTGCCCGCGGCCCGCGAGCAGGTCGAAGCGGACCTCATGGACGACATCTGCGGCTTGGGCCCGCTTCAGGCGCTCATGGATGATCCCTCGGTCGAGGAAATCTGGATCAATGCGGCCTCGCGCGTGTTCGTGGCCCGCGCGGGTGTCGCAGAGCTGACCAGCCTGATCCTCACGGACGAGGACGTGCGCGCCCTCGTCGAGCGCATGCTCCACCACTCCGGGCGCAGGCTCGATCTGTCCAGCCCCTTCGTGGATGCGATGCTCGCGGGTGGGGAACGCCTCCACGTCGTTATCCCTCCCGTCACGGGAACGTCGTGGAGCGTCAACATCCGCAAGCACATCCAGCGCGCCCGCACCTTGGACGACCTGGTCTCGGTCGATATGCTCGCCCCTCCGATGAGGGAATTTTTGGCGGCCGCCGTCTCCGTTGGGCTCTCTGTCCTCGTCTCGGGCGGCACGCAGGCCGGGAAGACGACGCTCCTGCGCGCCCTCGCGGGGGAGTTGCCCAGGTCGCGCCGCGTCATCTCCTGCGAGGAAGTCTTCGAGTTGGGCCTGGCTAACTGGGACCACGTCGCGATGCAGACACGCCCGGCCGGCGCGGAGGGGACGGGCGAGATAACGCTGCGTGACCTCGTGCGCGAATCGCTGCGTATGCGCCCCGAGTACCTGATCGTCGGCGAGGTCCGAGGCCCCGAAGCCCTCGACCTGCTAGTGGCCCTCAACGCGGGCGTGCCGGGCATGGCGACTGTGCACGCGAACTCGGCCCGCGAGGCCCTCGACAAGCTCTCGATCCTGCCGCTCTTGGCGGGGGAGAATGTGACGACGGGGTTCGTCACCCCGACCCTGGCCTCGTCCATCGATCTCGTGTGTCACGTCGAGCGCGGCGTGGACGGGCAGCGCCACGTCGCCGAGATCATGGCGGTCCCGGGGCGCGTCGAAGGAAATCGGATCGAGACAGCTACCCTCTTCCGCTTCGATGGGCGCCGGTGCGCACGAGGCGCGGGTGGCCTTGACCTGCACGACCGTTTTGCCGCCGCAGGATTCGACCTCGCGTCCCTTCTGGATTGGGGGCCGGCGTGATTGCGATCGTGTGCGGGCTCGTGTTCGGGATCGGCCTTGTTCTGGCCGTGTCCCCCTGGTTTACGCCGCCTCCGGCGTGGCGCCCGTGGGGGCCGTGGAAGCGCCTGCGCGAGGACGTGGCCCGCGCCCGCATCCCCGGATTGACGGCAGCGCGCCTCATCGCGCTGAGCCTCGGAGTCGGAAGCTTTGTCGCGCTCGCTATCTTGGCCGTCACGGGAGCTTGGCCCGTCGCCCTCATCGTCTCCGTCGGCGTTGCGTTCCTGCCCTACGCGTGGGTTGTTTCCCGCCTTGGCGCGCATGCGAAGACCGTTCGGGCCGCATGGCCCGAGGTCATCGACGCCATGGTGTCCGGCGTGCGTGCGGGCACGGCGCTGCCCCAGGTGCTCTGCGATCTGGCCGAGGAGGGGCCCGTCCCCGTGCGCTTCGCCTTCGAAGCCTTCTCGCGGGATTACAGCGCTAATGGCCGTTTCGAGCTCGCCCTGGACACGATGAAAGAGACGGTCGCCGACCCCGTCGCTGACCGCATCGTCGAGGCGCTGCGCATCGCCCGATCCGTCGGCGGGGCGGACCTGACCCGCCTGCTGCAAGACCTCGCCTCGCTCCTGCGCGAGGATGCGCGCGTGCGCGGAGAACTCGAGGCGCGTCAATCCTGGACCGTGGGCGCCGCCCGACTCGGCCTCGCTGCCCCCTGGGTCGTCCTACTTCTCCTGTCGGGAGGCGGGGCCAACGCACACGTGTGGAACTCGCCGGGCGGTGTCGCCGTCCTGTGCTCGGGGGCTGGCATCTGCGTCATCGCCTACCTGATCATGAAGGCCATGGGCCGCCTGAGCACCGACCCGAGGAACCTTGGGGGCGCGCGATGAATCCGTGGATTATGCGTGCCCTCGACCTGGCCGTCGCCCTCGTCGCCGGCGCGGGCCTCGTCCTCATCCTGGCCGCCGCCCTCGCACGCCGTCCCTCCTTCGTCGACCGCGTCGCGCAGGGGCGCGTGCAGGAGCACCCACCCTCCGCGCTCGTCGCGTGGGCGCGCCGCGTGAGCGCCTCAGCCCTCGATTCTCTCGGGTCCACGAGCGAATCCGTGGCCCGCAGGCTCTCCCTGGCCGGTATGAACCCGGACGTGTCCGTCTTCCGGCTGCGCCAGGCAGTCGCAGGGGTGGCAGGCCTCGTCGCCGCATGCGCCCTCGTCGCCGCGCGCCACGCTTCCTCCCTGCGGGCCTCTTTCATTCCCCTGTGCGCCTGCGCGCTCGTCGGCACCCTCCTTGGGGTCGCCGGCATGGACCGCTTCCTCACCATGCGCGCGAATGCCCGCCAGCGCGCGATTGACGCCTCTGTGCCCGACTGCTCGGAACTCCTCGCGCTCGCGGTGGCCGCCGGCGAGTCGATCCCGGCCGCCATCGAGCGCGTCGCCGGCTGCGCGGGAGGTCCCCTCGGGGTAGAGCTGTCGCTGACAGCCGGGCACATCCGCAACGGCACGCCCTCCGTGCGCGCACTCGCCGACCTCGTCGAGCGCACCGAATCCCCAGCCCTCACGCGCCTGAGTCGCACCCTCACCACGGCGATCGAGCGCGGCTCGCCCCTGGCCTCGGTCCTGCACGATCAGGCGCGGGACCAGCGCGAACGCTCTCTCGCCGCCCTCATGGAAGAGGGCGGGCGCCGCGAGATCGCGATGCTCCTGCCCGTCGTCTTCCTCATCCTGCCCGTCACCGTCATGTTCGCCCTCTACCCGGGGCTCATCGCCCTGGATTTCACCCCGTGAAGGAAGGAAACAGTCATGAAGAAACTCTTTCTCAGGAAGGCTCCCCTCGGGGAGCGCGGCGACGTGCCCGGGTGGGTCCTCATCACCCTCATGACGGCCGCGCTCGTCGTCCTCATCTGGGGTGTTGCCTCGGAGCGGCTCGTGGAGATCTTTAACCGTGCGATGGACTCGATTGCGGGCATCTGAGGAGGGATCCGAGGTCGTCTCGACGGTCCTCGTTCAGGGCCTCGTCGTCCTCGTCATCCTCCTGCTCCTTCAGCTGGCCTTCGCCTCGCATGTGCGCACGATGAGCGTGAGTGCTGCGTCCGAGGGCGCGCGCCGAGGCGGCCTCCTCGGAGGGGATGAGGACGAGGCCCGGGCGCGCACGGGCGAACTCCTCGACTCTCTCGTGGGGGCCGCGAAGGATCGCGAGATTGCCGTGGATCGCGAAAGCGACGGCGGTGTCGATGTCCTCACAGTCACCGTGCGCACACGCCTGCCGCTCGTCGGAGGACTTGGGCCGAGGTGGCTGACCGTGCGCGGGCGTGCCCTGGTGGAGGGGCCGTGAACGAGCGCGGAGATGCCAGCGTCGAATTCCTTGGGATTCTTGTCGTCGTCGTGATTCCAGTGCTCTACATCGTGCTCGCGATCGGCCAGGTGAGCGCCGGTGCGATGGCGGTGGACGCGGGGGCGCGCGAGGCTGCGCGTATCCTCGCCGAGGACCCGGAACGAACGGCCGACGCATCCCACGCCGTCACCCTCATCGTCGAGGATTTCGGCGTGAACGCGACCCCTGAGGTGGTGGCGACGTGCGAGAACTGCCAGGAGAGAGAAGGAGCTGTTGACGTGCGCGTGTCCGTGCAGGTGCCGCTGCCCTTCATGCCCGCCCGGCTCGGCGGGGTTGGCGTCGGTGTTTCCTCGAGCGCCCGCGCGCCCGTGCGGGAGGTGGTCGCCCGTGAGTGAAGGGGAGGAGGGGCGCGTCGGGATCCTCATGTGCGCGGGCTGCGCCTTCGTGTGCCTGCTGCTCGTCGTGTCGATCGCGCTCACCGAGGTCGCGATGCAGGACCGCCGCCTCGTGTCCTGCGCCGACGCCTTGGCCAGCGCCGGGGTGTCGGGAGCCTCTGCGTCCACGGTCTTCGCGGGAGGAAACCTCGGGGTTGACGAGGAGACGGCGAGCTCTCGCGTCGACCGTGCGCTCGCGGGTCTGTCGGACTCGACGTGCCGGGTCGGGGACGGGGTGAGCGTCTCCTGGGTCAGCGTGAGCAGCGGAGAGGTGGAGGTCGGCGTGAGGGCGCACCCCAGGGTCTCCCTCCTGCCTCCGGTGCTGCGCAGCGTGGTGGTTCCCGAGCTGGTGAGGACCTCGAGTGCGCGCCTGCGCGGGGTGCAGGGGCCACCCTAAAGTGGCGTCCGCGACGGTCACATCGTGGGACGGCGAGGGAAGGTTGAGTAAACGAAACGTAAACTTTAGGCCATGAGCAGCTTTGATACATCTCGTCTTTCCCCCGCGCTGGCCTCCGTTTTCGAATCCGTCCAGCGCCGCGACCCCGCCCAGGCCGAGTTCCACCAGGCCGTCTACGAGGTCCTCCTGACCATCGCCCCCCTCGCTGAGCGTCACCCCGAATACGCCGACCTGGCCATCATCGACCGCATCGTCGAGCCCGAGCGCCAGATCCAGTTCCGCGTCCCGTGGGCCGACGACAAGGGCAACATCCATGTGAACCGCGGCTTCCGCGTCGAGTACAATTCCGCCCTCGGCCCCTACAAGGGTGGCCTGCGCTTCCACCCCTCCGTGAACCTGTCGATCATCAAGTTCCTCGGCTTCGAGCAGATCTTCAAGAACGCCCTCACCGGCCTGCCCATGGGCGGCGGCAAGGGCGGCGCGGACTTCGACCCCAAGGGCAAGTCCGACGCCGAGGTCATGCGTTTTTGCCAGTCCTTCATGACTGAGCTCTCCCGCCACATCGGCCCCGACACTGACGTGCCCGCCGGCGACATTGGCGTGGGCGGCCGCGAGATCGGCTACATGTTCGGCCAGTACAAGCGCCTCAAGAACCGCTTCGACGCGGGTGTCCTGACGGGCAAGGGCCTGTCCTGGGGCGGCTCCTACGTGCGCACCGAGGCCACCGGCTACGGCCTCGTCTACTTCGCTGCCGAAATGCTCGCCGCGAAGGGCACTAGCTTCGATGGCAAGCGCGTCGTGGTCTCCGGCTCGGGTAACGTCGCGATTTACGCGACCGAGAAGGCTCAGCAGCTGGGCGCGACCGTCGTCGCTGTGTCCGACTCCTCCGGCTACGTCGTGGACGAGGCCGGCATCGACGTCGCGCTGCTCAAGGACATCAAGGAGGTGCGTCGTGGACGCGTCTCCGACTACGCGGCCGAGCGCCCCGGCGCCGTCTTCGTGGCCGACGGCTCCATCTGGGATGTCCCCTGTGACGTTGCGCTGCCCTGCGCGACCCAGAATGAGCTGCCCCTGTCCGGCGTCGAGACCCTCATCAAGAACGGCGTCCAGCTGGTCGCCGAGGGCGCGAACATGCCCACGACCCCCGAGGCGATCGAAGCCCTGCAGGCCGCCGGCGTTGCCTACGCCCCCGGCAAGGCCTCGAACGCTGGTGGCGTGGCCACCTCCGGCCTCGAGATGCAGCAGAACTCCGGCCGCACCCAGTGGCCTTTCGAGGAGACCGACGCGAAGCTTCACCAGATCATGGTCGACATCCACGCGACCACCGTCGCCACCGCCGAGGAATACGGCGTCGCGGGCGACTACGTGGCGGGCGCGAACCTGGCGGGCTTCCGCAAGGTGGCTGACGCGATGATCGCGATGGGTCTCATCTGATCTTCTCTCTTTCGGTGCCCCGGCGTCCTGTGTGGCGTCGGGGCACCGTCGTATCTGAGGCCGGCGCCGGAGTAAACCCCGCCACCGTCGCCCCTTAGCGTTCCTCGTTGGGCTTCCTATCCGCTACCCTGGGTGCGTGGCCATTGAATTTTCTGAAGAGATCCCGTCCCTGCGCACCACGATGGAGAACATCATCGCGGTCGTGCAGCCGGACAAGCTGCGCGAGCAGATCGTCGAGCTGAACGAGAAGGCGGCAGCGCCCGACCTGTGGGACGACCCGAGCGCCGCCCAGGCCGTCACGAGCGCTCTCAGCCACCGTCAGAGCGAGCTGGACCGCATCACGCAGATGAGCGAGCGCATCGACGACCTGGAGGCCATGGTGGACATGGCCGCCGAGGACCCGGATGAGGGCGCTGACATCCTCGCCGAGGCCGAGGCTGACCTGGAGAAGCTGCGTAAGGACCTGGGTGATCTGGAGATCCGCACGCTGCTGGACGGCGAGTACGACGAGCGCAACGCCGTCATCACGATCCGAAGCGGCGCGGGCGGCGTGGACGCCGCCGACTTCGCCGAGATCCTCCTGCGCATGTACCTGCGCTGGGCGGAGCGTCACGGTTATCCGACGAAGGTTATGGACACCTCCTACGCGGAAGAGGCCGGCCTGAAGTCGGCGACCTTCGAGGTTCAGGCGCCCTACGCCTACGGCACGCTGAGCGTCGAGGCCGGCACCCACCGCCTCGTGCGTATCAGCCCCTTCGACAATCAGGGCCGCCGCCAGACGTCGTTCGCGGCCGTCGAGGTCATCCCCCTCATCGAGACGACTGACCACATCGAGATCCCCGAGTCCGAGCTGAAGGTGGACGTCTTCCGCTCCTCGGGCCCCGGCGGCCAGTCCGTGAACACGACCGACTCGGCCGTGCGCATGACCCACATCCCCACGGGCATCGTCGTGTCCATGCAGGATGAGAAGTCCCAGATCCAGAACCGTGCGGCCGCCCTGCGAGTCCTGCAGTCCCGCCTCCTCGTGCTGCGTCACGAGGAAGAGCAGGCGAAGAAGAAGGAGCTCGCCGGCGACGTCAAGGCGTCGTGGGGCGACCAGATGCGCTCGTACGTGCTCCAGCCGTATCAGATGGTCAAGGACCTGCGCACCGAGTACGAGTCCGGAAACCCCCAGTCCGTCTTCGACGGCGACATCGACGGCTTCATCAACGCCGGAATTCGCTGGCGCAAGAACGAGCAGAAGGCAGCTCAGGACTGAGCGACGCCCATACGCACTACCCGGCCCCGGCCTCGTCGATTCATGAACGAGGCTGGGGCCGGGTAGCGTGTCCAAGTGTCCCCAGGTGGAGGGCTGAGCGCCACACCGCCTGTTTTCCGCGTGTCGTAGCCGGGCCGTGACCCGATCGTTACCTAATCTGACAGGGACTATTGACCCCGATCGGACGGTCCCATGATTCGTTTTGAAGATGTCACCATGGTGTACACGCCAGGTGCCCAGCCCGCGCTGGACCACGTCTCGCTGGAGGTGGAACGCGAAGAATTCGTGTTCCTCGTCGGCAAGTCAGGTTCCGGTAAATCCACGTTCCTGCAGCTCGTCATGCGCGAAATAAAGGCGACCAGCGGGAAGGTGTGGGTGCTCGGCAAGGACGTGTCCAAGTTGTCCACGTGGGCGGTTCCAAAGCTGCGCCGTCAGATCGGCACGGTCTTCCAGGACTTCCGACTGCTGCCCTCCAAGACCGTGTACGAGAACGTCGCTCTGGCCATGCAGGTCATCGGCAAGCCTCGCCACGCGATCGAGACGGCCGTCCCGGACGCCCTCGAGCTGGTGGGCCTGTCCGGCAAGGAATCGCGCCTGCCACACGAGCTGTCCGGCGGTGAGGAACAGCGTGTCGCGATCGCGCGCGCCATGGTGAACCGTCCCGAGCTGCTGCTCGCGGACGAGCCCACCGGCAACCTTGACCCGGAGACGTCGCTGGGCATCATGCGTCTCCTCGACCGAATCAATCGCACGGGCACGACCGTCGTCATGGCTACCCACGACGCGGACATCGTGAACCAGATGCGTAAGCGCGTCATCGAGCTCGCCAGCGGCGACGTCGTGCGCGACCAGAACCGCGGCGTCTACGGGGCCGGGAGGTAAGACCAGTGAAGCTTCGTTTTATTCTGTCCGAGGTCGGCAAGGGCCTGTCGCGTAACCGCGCGATGAGCGTCGCCGTCATCCTCGTGACCTTCGTGTCCCTCCTTTTCGTGGGCATCGCGGGCCTGACCCAGATGCAGGTGTCCAAGATGAAGTCGGAGTGGTACGACAAGATCGAGGTCACGATCTACATGTGCGCCATCAACGACGCGGCCGCGAACTGTAACGCAACCGAGGCGACCGACGCGCAGATCGACGCCGTGCGCCAGAAGCTGGCGTCCGCCGAGATGACCCCCTACGTGGCCAACGTGTACGAGGAGACGAAGGAAGAGGCATACGAGAACTTCCAGCGTCTCAACGGCAACAACGCCCTGACCCAGTGGACCACTCCGGAGATGCTCCAGTTCGCGTTCCGCATCAAGCTGGTCAATCCCGAGCAGTACTCGGTGGTCAAGGAGGAGTTCTCCGGGACCGCGGGCGTGTCCGAGGTGCGCGACCAGCGTGAGGTCGTCGAGCCGCTGTTCCGCGTGCTGGGTGCCGCCCGCACGGCTGCGCTGGGCCTCGGTGCGATCATGGTCGTCGCCGCGATCCTGCTGATCTCGACGACGATCCGCCTGAGCGCCATGAGCCGTGAGCAGGAAACCCAGATCATGCGTTACGTGGGTGCCTCGAACCTGTTCATTCAGGCCCCCTTCATGATCGAGGGCGCGCTCGCCGCGCTGGTGGGCGCCGCCTTCGCGATCGGCACCCTGTTCGCGGGCGTGCACTTCATCGTCCAGGGGTGGATGGCCCCGTCCTTCCGCTGGACGAACTTTATCGGCATGGGCGAGGTCGCGATCATGACGCCGATCCTCGTCCTGGCGGCCGTGGCGCTGGCGGTTATTGCCTCGGCCTTCTCGCTCGCGAAGTACACGAAGGCGTGAGTCTCATGTCCCTCTCCTCGCATCGTCCCGGTCGTCGCGCGCTGCGCGCCGGTGCGCTGGCCCTCGCAATCGCCTCGTTTGCGGCGATGAGCCAGGCCCTGCCCGCGCGTGCCGACGATGAGCGCGACGCCGCCGCGAACGCGGCCGCCGAGGCCGAGGCGACGGTCAACGCCCTGCAGTCGCAGCTGGAGGGCATCGACGCGTCGCTCGCCCAGGTGTTCATCGACCTGCAGGCGCTCAACGGGCAGATCCCGGTGGCTCAGGCCGCCTACGAGAGCGCGACCGCGACGTATGACCAGAAGACCCGTGAACACGCGACGATCATGGGTGAGCTGAGCGCCGCTCAGGGCGAGCAGAGCCGCATCGGTCAGTCGCTGAACCAGGCGACCACGCAGGCCGACGACGCACAGCGCGCGATCGCTGACCTCGTGCGTCGCAAGTACCGCGAAGGCAACGTCGACCCGGTCGCCGTCGCCCTGACGGCGGGCGGCACCGAGTCGATCACCGACCGTGCGGCGGCGGCCGATATGGCGCTGCGCACGGAGAGCCAGACGATGACGGCCGCGCTGGACGTGTCCTCGTCCCAGCGCACCCAGGCCACGCGCCAGGACGCCATCACGGAGCGTATCGCCGACCTTGAGGTCAAGGCCGCGCAGGCTGAGGAGGAGGCCAAGCAAGCCAAGAACGAGGCCGACGCCAAGCTCACCGAGCTCAACAGCCTCAAGGAGCAGGCTCAGGCCAAGCAGGCCGAGTGGGACGCCCAGAAGGGCCAGGTCGAGGCCTCCCTCAGCCAGGCGGAAGCCGACTACCAGGCGCGCAGCGCCGAGCTGGCGGCTATCGACGCGGCGAACCGCGCGTCGGGCGCCTCCTACGTGTCGGCCTCGGGCTTCCGTAACCCCCTCGACATTCCGATCGTGGTCACCTCCCCGTTCGGCATGCGCTACCACCCCGTGCTGGGCGTCATGAAGGGCCACTCGGGCACCGACATGGCCGCTGACTGTGGCACGATCATCCGCGCCGTGGCCTCGGGCTATGTGAACGCCGTGTCCTCCGATGTGTCGGCAGGCAACTACGTGGATATCAACCACGGCCTCGTCGGCGGCAACTCCGTCATCACCGAATACCTGCACATGCAGGCGCAGTACGTGTCCCCGGGCCAGTACGTGAACGCGGGCGACGCGCTGGGCGAGGTCGGCTCGACCGGCTACGCGACGGGCTGCCACCTGCATTTTGGTGTTCTTCAGAACGGAAGTTATGTTGAACCGATGGATTATTTGTAATCCGCGTTAGGATGGACCCTCGTAGCGATTTCGCTGCGGGGGTCTTTCCGCATGGTGTGCGGACAACGAGTCTGAAAGGAGGCAGCATGCCCAAGGAATGGAAGAAGCCCAAGCCCACGGAGGGGCAGCGTGCCAAGGCTGCCTCCGACGCGAAGAAGACGATCGCCCGTAACAAGAAGGCGCGCCACGACTACACGATCGAAGACACGTGGGAGGCCGGCCTGGCCCTCATGGGCACCGAGGTGAAGGCGCTGCGCATGGGCCGCGCATCCCTCGTCGATGCCTGGGTCGAGATCAACGGGGGAGAGGCCTGGCTCTACGGCGCGAATATTCCGCTGTACTCGCAGGGCTCGTGGACGAACCACGCGCCTACGCGCAAGCGCAAGCTGCTGCTGCACCGCGCGGAGATCGACCGCATGCAGGACCGCGTGGCTGCGAAGGGCTACACGATCGTGCCCCTGGAGCTGTACTTCATCGGTGGCCGCGTCAAGGTCGAAATCGCCCTGGCCAAGGGCAAGCAGGAATGGGATAAGCGTCAGGCCCTGCGCGAGAAGCAGGATCAGCGCGAGGCCGAGCGCGCGATGCGCCGCTACGTGAAGCAGGCCCGCAGGTAAGGGAAAGAAGGCGATTGCGTGCGAGGTTTCGTCAGGATCTTTCGTCGTGATCTTCTGAGGCTGGTGCGTGTGCCGGCCGCGTGGATTGTCATCATCGGTATGGCGTTCGTGCCCGCGCTTTACGCGTGGTTCAACATCGTCGGGTTCTGGGACCCGTACTCGCAGACCTCCCACATTCGTGTCGCCGTCGCGAACGAGGACGAGGGCGCGACCAAGGACCAGATCGGCACCGTGAACGTCGGTGCGATGCTCGAGACTCAGCTCAAGCAAAACGATCAGCTGGGCTGGCACTTCGTGAGCGCCGATGAGGCGCGCGCCGAGGTGGAACGCGGGGACTCCTACGCGGCCTTCGTCATCCCGGCGTCTTTTTCGCGTGACCTGACGGGCATCGTTGACGGCACGTACGTCAAGCCGAACATCCAGTATTACGTTAACGAGAAGAACAACGCGGTGGCCCCGAAGATTACGGGGGCGGGCGCGACGGCGCTGGACCGTCAGATCAACTCCGCCTTCGTTTCGACGGTGGCGAAGGTGCTGTCGGAGAAGGCGTCCGAGGCCGGGGTCAGTATCGCGAACGACGCTGACCAGAAGCGTTCGGATGTGTCCGCGTCGGTGTCAGAGGCCTCGGCCAAGCTGGGCAGCGCCTCCCAGACCCTGGACGGCATGGGGGAGAAGATCGACGCGGCGAAGGCCTCGGTGGCCTCGGCTCGCACGACCCTCAGCGATCTGGACGCGGCCGTCTCGGAGATGTCGACGTCCCTGGACCAGGCGGACCAGCTGGTGAGCGACTCGCGCACGTCGCTCGGATCCTTCTCGAGCCAGATGGGCGGGGCCCTCGACGGCCTGTCCTCGAACGCGGCGAGCGCTCTGGCGGGAGTGTCCGCGAACGCGGGAACCCTCGACGGCGCTGTGCAGGGCGCCTCCGGGCGCGTGGGTGGCCTGCTCACTGAGGGCACGTCGATCAACGACTCGGTGGGCGACGTGCTGGCGGAGCTGAATGCCCTGGGGATCGGGAACCTGCCCGCCGCGGGCACGGCACTGACCGACCTGACGAATCAGAACGCCGCGCTGTCGACGGCCCTGGGCAGCCTGACGACCCTCAACTCCGACCTGTCGGCCACGTCCACGTCGATTTCGAACGCGCTGACGTCAGCCTCCGACGCATCTGCGGCCGTGTCGGCCTCGGTCACGAACGCGCGCAGCGGAGTGTCCGCCCAGCTGCCCGCGATCTCATCGGCGCTCGATGACTTCTCGCGCGCGTCCTCGTCGATGCGTGGCTCGCTGGACACGCTGCGCAGTCAGCGCGAGCAGGTGTCGGGCCTGCTCGACCAGCTCGATTCCCTCTTGGACGGGGCGAAGACGGCGACCCAGACCAGCTCGACGAATGTCGCCGCGATCAAGACCGACCTGAACTCGGTGGCGACGGACATTTCGTCCCTGTCCTCCTCGAACACGCTGCGCGCCCTCGCGGACTCCCTTGGGGTCAACGCAGAATCGATCGCCTCCTTCATGGCCTCGCCGACGCAGATCGAGACGAAGGCCGTGTACCCCGTGGCCGCCTACGGTTCGGCGATGGCCCCGCTGTTCACGAACCTGGCTCTGTGGATCGGCGCGTTCTCGCTCGTCCTCCTCCTGAAGCTCGATGTGGATGAGGAGGGCATCGGCCCCACGTCCTCTGCCGCCAAGTACATGGGCCGGTGGATGCTTCTCGCCTTCTTCGGGGTCATTCAGGGGCTCGTTGTGTCGATCGGCGACCTGATTATCGGCGTGCAGACGGTGTCGCGTCCGGCGTTCGTGGGGACGGCGATGATCATCTCGCTGGTGTTTGTGTCGATCGTCTACATGCTCTCCACGTGCTTCCAGCACATCGGCAAGGGCCTGTGCGTCATCATCATGGTCATGCAGATTCCCGGGTCTGCCGGCCTGTATCCGATCGAGATGCTGCCGTCCTTCTTCCGCTTCCTGCACCCGCTGTTCCCCTTCACCTACGGCATTAACGCGCTGCGTGAAATCGTCGGGGGATTCTACGGGCACACGTACCTCGCCTGCCTGGCCGTTCTCGGTGCCGAGGCGCTGGTTGCCTTCGCGATCGGCCTCGCGCTGCGCCCGTTCTTGGTGAACTTGAACGCGATGGTCACCCGCGACCTGGCTTCCTCTGGCCTCTTTCTGGCCGAGGCCACGCGCGTCCCCTCCAACCGCTATCGCCTGAGCCAGATCGTGGCGGCCCTGGCCGATCACGACGGCTTCCAGCGCTCGGTGAGCGGCCGTGCCGCGCGTTTCGAGCGTCGTTACCCGACGATCCGCCGCGCCGCGATCATTCTCGGGGTTATCGTTCCGGTGACTCTGGCCGTCCTGTCGGTCGCGAATGTCGCGGAGGTGCCGATCGTGCTGGGCGCCTGGATCGTCTGGGTTCTCCTCGTCATCACGTTCCTGATCGGCCTGCAGTACGTGCGCGAGGCCTTGGTGCGTCAGCAGCTCCTCGGCGCCATGGACGAGGGGGACGTGCGCTCGCTGCTCACCCGCCGCGTGCAGGGCGCGCGCTCGCGTATCGCGCTGGGTGCTGCCGCTGTGGGTGCGTCGATCTCGTCGGCGCTGGCGTCCTCCCTCGGTGAGCGCGGGGGAGAGGACGCGGACGAGGCTGCCCCCGACCTCGTCGATGAGGCTGTCGCGGGCGACGCGTCGGAGGCGGCGAAGGGAGAAGAACAGTGAGGACCATCTGGGCCATCTACCGCGCCGATCTGCGCCGCGCGCATCGTTCCCTGATCGCCAGCGTCGTCGTCTTCGGACTGGTCGTCATTCCGTCGCTGTTCACGTGGTTCAACGTGGCGGCGTCGTGGGACCCGTTCGGGAACACGAAGAGCCTGCGCATCGCGATTGCGAACACGGACGCGGGCTACAAGTCAGACTTGGTGCCGCTGCACGTCAACATTGGCGATTCCGTGGTGTCCGCGCTGCGCAAGAACGACAACTTCGACTGGGTCATCGCGTCCGAGGACGAGGCGGTCGAGGGGACGCGCTCGGGCGAGTACTACGCGGCCATCGTCATCCCGTCGGACTTTTCGCGCGAGATGCTCACCTTCTTCGACGGGGGAGCATCCTCCGCGCCGATGACGTACTACGTCAACGAGAAGAAGAACGGTATTTCGCCGAAGATCGCGGGCCAGGGTGCCGAGGCCGTGAGTGCCCAGGTGAATCAGATCTTCGTTCAGACCCTCTCCGAGGTCGCCCTCGATACGGCAACGTCGGTCGGGAGTGCGCTGTCGTCGCCCACAGCCGTCAACACGGTGACGGCGCTCGATAACCGCGTGCAGACCGTCGCCTCGCGCCTGCGCACGGCGGCGGACAGCGCGGACGCGTACGCGTCGCTCGTGGGTTCCTCGGTGACGCTCATCGACTCGACGGCCACGCTCGTGGACGGGCTGGGGAGCGCGAAGGGACCTGCGCAGTCCGCAGTCTCGAGTGCACAGGCGGGGGCCAGCGGCCTCGGATCCGCTGCATCGGCTGCGGTCTCCTCGGTGTCCGATGCGATCTCCTCCTCCCAGTCCTCGCTGTCCTCCCTGTCGAGTGCCGTCGAGAGCGTGTACGCGAACGGCTCGACGAGCGCGTCGGACGCGGCCTCCACGCTGCGTTCGCAGGCCTCCGTGCTGGACACGCAGGCGACCAGCTTCGCGTCGATCAAGACGACGCTCGGGGCGCTGCCGGGCTCGCCCGTTTCCCAGTCCTCGCTGGACCGCCTGCAGGCGGCCTCCGACCGGCTGACCGAGGTTGCGAACGGGCTGCGCGCCGCCGCCTCTGAGCTGGACTCCAAGGTTGCGAATGCCGAAGCTGGGCACGCGACGGTCAACGGCCTGATCGCCCAGGCGCGCTCCGCGGTCGACGGGCTGTCCTCCGACTACGAGAACAACCTGCGGCCCCAGCTTGAATCGCTGGCTGCCACCCTGGCCTCGGCCCAGTCGTCCCTGAGCGCCGCGCGAACGTCCCTGGAGGGCGCGACGTCCACTGCCTCGAACGGTAGCGGGAGTGCGCGCGAGGGGCTGACCCAGCTGCGCGACAATCTGATGGGCGCGGCCACGAGCCTGCGCGAGGCGGCCGGAAAGCTCGACTCCCTGCACTCCTCGATCAGTGAGGCGCTTGCCAGTGGAGACCTGACGACGCTGGGAACGATCATCGGGAATAATCCCGAGGCCCTGGCTGCGGCCATCGCGGCGCCCGTGGGCGTGGAGAAGACTCCCGTTTACCCGGTCGCGAACTTCGGCTCCCAGATGGCGCCCTTGTACACGATCCTGGCGCTGTGGGTGGGCTCCATCCTGATGGTCGTGTCGCTGCGCTCGGACGTCACGGACTTCAATGTTGCTGAAGGCCTGCCCGAGGGCGACCCGCTGCGCGCGACCCTGACGGCTAAGCCCGTCGGCTTGGCCGCCGGATACCTGGGGCGCTACATGATCTTCGGGACGATCGCGCTCGCCCAGGCGACCCTGGTGGGACTGGGTGACCTGTACTTCTTGAAGGTCCAGCATGCTCATCCGTTGCAGTTCATGGGCACCCTGTGGCTGACGGCCGTCGTGTTCTCTTTCCTGCTCTACACGCTTATTGCGACGTTCGGGAACGCGGGCAAGGCCCTGGGCGTGCTGCTCCTGGTCCTGCAGATTTCGGGCGCCGGGGGAGCCTTCCCGCTGGCGATCCTGCCGTCCTTCTACTCGTCGATTTCGCCGTTCCTACCGGCCACGCACGCGATCACGGCGCTGCGCGCGTCGATCGCGGGGTACGCGGGGCATGAGTACGCGGACGCCATGTGGTTCTTGGCTTCCTTCATCCTGTTTGCCGCGTTCCTGGGGCTGGCGCTGCGCCCGCTGCTCGTGCGCAAGAACCGCCGCATGGTCGAGAAGCTGGAGTCCACGAAGCTGCTCTGAGGTTTCGGTTTTTCCCTTGACGGGCGGGGGCTGCAGGCGTAAACTGATGTGTCCGACGGTCTGCGGTTTCGTAGGGTGTCGGTGGGTTGAAAACTCAAGAGGGGATGATCGGTTTCGACAGTGGTCGTCGATCGAAGTGAAGCGAGCCGAGAATGTGCGCTCAACTCGTTAACGATGCGTGCAAACCAATAGGTGCCGAACAGAATCGCACCGACTACGTTCTCGCTGCCTGATATCGCAGCCTGAACCTTTAGTCCGTCAGCCCGGGAGTTGCTTCCGGCCCGGTGTCTGGCGTCGTCTAGGGAGCCACTGGGAGTCGCCCATGTTGGTGGGGCGCCTCCGACACTTAATCAACTGAGCCCATCCAGCGGTGTGTCTGCGCAATGCTGGGGGCTGAGAAATAAAACCGTAGACTGCGCTCGGAGAAGAATTCGGGGCCGGCCACTGGACGGGGGTTCGATTCCCCCCATCTCCACAACAAAAACCGCATGATTCTGCGGTAAATCGGGACATGCTTCGGTGCGTGACACACGTGCGTGACACACACCAAGGCATGTCCCGTCTTTATGCTCTGCGCTACTAGCCCGGTGCCATGTATGTGTCAATAGCTCCCTACGTCGAAGTGGGTGGTGTGTATACACCACAACCTTGTGTCGAAGCGCAACTGTCGGATCGCCCAGCGGATCGCCCGCGCCCCCAGACGTGCCCTGGGTGCGCACACCCTCTCGCTATGCTCCAGGAACGTCACCGTCTGGCAGGTGCGTTCGCGGCACATCCAGCGTCGTTTATTCCACCGGATTGGCGCCGGAACCACGGCCCAGGGCACGTTGATCACCTCTATCACCACACGCCCGTGACCTTGAGCGATCACCCCACAACCCGGACAGCCGCCACAGCAATCGCATAACTCTATGTCGAGCACCAGACCACACTCACGCCGAGCGACAGCAACCAGATGGAAAACCTCCAAGTCAACGAGCAGATCACACCGATCACAACGACCAAGCGATACAGAGCAGCAGGTAGGGTGAGACACCGCCCAAGGTCCTTGGTGACAATGGGGGAGAGAGAAGTCCGCTCATCATCAAAGACCTTACCCGCCCCCCCCGACCAACATGCGGTCACCCACACTCAACTCGGAAGAGCCCTGTTATTCGGCCTGAAGCTATGGAGTGGTTGCGATTTGAAACATCTGTTCGACGCGGTCAAGGAAAGCGTCCCCACTTAGTGACGGCGCGACCTCTGCGACAGAATAGGCGAGCAATAAAACTCCCATAGCTTGCGGCTTTCCAAATAGCCCAAACGAATCGAGAACATCCGAATAAGGCACGGGCAGTGGGGTACGCGCCGATAGGATTTCCTGAACGCAATAGTCGGCGGTACCTGTATAGGGGTCAGTGCGTGGGGGTTGAATCTCCAGGCGCTTTTCGACCAGCCGAATCATCCGCGATTGGTTGTTGGGTGTGAAGTGAAGTCCGAGGTCGGAAACGACCTGTGCGAAAATGGTGCGCGTATCAACGGCTAGGTCGTCACGCCAGCGTGCCGCACGGGATTGATCTTGGGAAACCCAAGTGGCGACTGATGCCAGCTCGTCAAGAGCTTCTCTCATCTTAGAGGCTAAACTAACCGCTGCGCTCTGCGGTGAATGCTCCCTTCTCCTCCATACCTGTGCCTCTCGGACTACATTCTCGTTACCGGAATGCTGGGCTGCTGTTCGAAGAACGTACAGGAGGTACCGCGCTTTCTTGACTCTAGGCATTCCCTTGTGCGTCTTGAGGGAGGATATGTCCCTCGAAAGTTCCTCGTAAAGGAACTTGTAGTAAGCGGTGACAAGGACATCAAATTCTGCATCTGTCGTGCATTGTGGGTGGAGATCCGGCGCATCAATCAACAGGGGTGAGCCTGTTGCTATCAGACGAGCTGCCGATAGTTTTTCCAGCGCATTCATCGTAGTCCAGAGTGCTTTCGGTAGACGGAGCGCGGTTCGGCAACGGGTCCGCGGGAGAGCTTGAAGCCGATATGGAAAGGCGGGAGTTGTTGGTTGCGCGAAAAGACACCGTTTACACTAAAGAGTCTCGGCTCAAACTTTACACGAGTGCCTAGTTCATTCACCCAGACCTGCCCGGACCTCATGTCGGACATCTCAACTCGACCGGTGTAGATCTCAGGTTTACCGGACTTGTCTGCGAGGAGGTATGCGGTATAGATTCGTTTGGAAAGCTGTCGGGTCAGGTCGCCCACCTCGCGGAAGAGACGTTGTGCCTCGGAGAAGTTGCCGCTCACAAACTCCGCGATCGCCCTAACGAACAAGAATCGGTAGCCGTCTGGCATATCTGCATGTTCGAGTGTGGAGGCTAGCTCTGCGATCTTGAGCAGCGCGGTGTCGGATAGGTGGAGGGGAACACGATCGCCTAGGAGCAGTCTGCTTCCCGTGAGTTCCTTCCAGGTGAGGTCGATCAAGAGCTGAGCGCATCGCCAGTCAGTCTTCGTCTGTGTAGGAACCTGGCGAAGGCGTGCTAGCGCTTTGGCCTCGCCAGCCGGACCCTCCTTAGCGTCAAACTGCGCCAGAAAGTAGGTCGCAGCAGGACTTGTGTTCAACTCCAACTTCTGCAAGTAGTCCCACACTGCTTCGTCGTCCTGGAGTAGCCCGCTGAGTTCGCGCCCGCGCCTGTCCAAATTAGCAAGGTCTCGCTGATTCAGAGAGCCCCTGTCAACAGATTCGAGGATTGCAACGGCGTTCGCGAGGCTGTCGATACGCTCCGCTGGAGTCAGAGCGCCCGAATTAACCGCATCCCGAGTCGCCCAAGCAAGCACGTCGACTGGGTAGACGTTTCTGGGATCGACTGCTCGTGCGTCACGGACTGCTGTTAGTACATCATCGAGTCGCTCCCGAAGGCCCAGTCCTTCACTTCCCCGATCTTTGTTTGTGTACTCGTGGATGATAGCTCCGAGGGTCGACGCAAGTTCGACAGAGAGGGAAAGCCGTATCAAGCCTCGGGTCCTCGGATCGGCAAGTACTTCGTCCAGCAACTCGCGATTGTACTCTAATACAGCGACTCTATCTGCAGTGCTGCCCTGCTGTTCCTGCTGTTCCTGCTGCTGGTAGTAAACGAACCCGCGCGTGAAATTCGATTCTTGGAGTACCAAACGAGGGTGTGCGCTTCCCACCTCCTCCCGGCGATCGCCAAGTGCATCAGCGATTTCTGCAAAGTGCTCCTTATACTTTCCAGAGTTGTCGGAACTTGGGCCTATGCGTTCGAGCAGCTTTACGAGGAACTCGACCTCATCAGTGGCGCCCGGCCAGCCATCGGTTATCCGAGCGCTCCTGATGGCCTCGATGATTACTTCAACCTCTACTGCGAGTGGAATCTCGTGCCGAGCAATTAGCTGTGCCTCTAGTTGAGACCTCGCGCCGAGGGAGAACTCTCCGTTCTCCTCGGTGATTTCACGTATGATGTCAGAGGATACAATTGCTTCTCGGACACCCTGAAATCCTTCCCTTCCCAGGATGCGCAGTGCGAGGTCAATCGGAACAGGTATGCCGTGCTGACCTGCCACTAGAACAAGGGTGGTAACACGCTGAATCGGGGCGCGCTCAGCGAATGACTGTTCTTTGATGCTCTCAAGCTCTGAACCAGCCGGGAGTAGATTGTCAAGTGATAGCCCAGCCGCCTGAAAGGCTATCTGTATGGCATTGAGAGGCTGATCCGCATCGGTCGCACTGTTTCGTTCGCGTTCGCGCGCGAATCGGGCCATAGCCTGCTCCGCCGAACGCAATTCCTTCGATAGGCCCGAACGCAACTGCCGTTCAGTATCGGGTAAAAAACGGTAAAGGAATGCCAAGAAATTCGGGTCCAGCGCCTGCTGGCTAACTTCGATGCCAAAGCTTGCCAGTAACCTAACGAGTTGTGCTGACTCCGCTGCACTAAGCTCGATTGGTGCCTTGACAAGGATGGAAGAATCGCGCTGAGTCTTGTATGCCGACCCGACGATGAGGACCTTTCTTCCGCGAGCGTGAAGCTGTCTGGAGAGGCCCTCGTACTCAGCGGGCTCAAGCATACCATCCCAGACGAGTACAGTTGCCTCTGCGCCATGCTCGTCGGCCCATGCAGCATACATATCGATGTCGTCGACAGCGGGCCGGGCCGTCCTGCGAGATTGGTGGAGCACGGCAACTTTGCCGGCGCGGGCTAAATCCATCGCCATTGCTGCTAGCGCAACGCTTTTGCCGGTAGCTGTTTGGCCCGACAATACAATTGGCGATGGCAGGTCGCGATCCTTGAGTTCGCAGCGTACCCGCTCGATCAATTCTTCTTCGAAGTTCCGTCGGAGATTCATCTGCGCGGCTATTCCCCTCCAGTGGGGAACGCCGTCGGTTGCGCCGAGAAAACTCCGAAACTCTTGATAACGGGCAGCGTGTGAATTTAGGAGTGGCGGGGTCAGTAACTCAAGATCGACCGGCCGAGCGGAACGGCGGACTTGGTTCCAAGTGTGGATATCGATCTCGACAAAACCATCGCCTAGAGGAATGATGTGTTGTGAGCGGGTGTCTGCGGAGGCTGCAGTTGCGGCACCCGCTTCGACTATTGCTGAAAGCGTCGTTTCTAAGCTCTCGGTGTGGAGTACCAGATGACCGCTTTTTGCTATCGAACTCACGAATGGATCGGACGCCATGTCTCCGGCAGAGAAAAGGTGAGCCTGCCCAGGACCCAGCAATCCGAGAATAGGGCCTAAACTGTCACTAGTGAGCCGCCCCCCCGCCTTCCATCCCTCGATAATCACGCTGCCTCGGGGAGTGATCGTCTCGGTCACTAGTCGTGTGAGTTCCTGGTTGCTCCTTTGGCGAGCAATTGCCTCGTCCACCTCAGACGTCGGTGGATGCGAAGATTCTGGCAAGTGTGTCCCGCCAAACAAATAGCGAACCTCGAGATCTGATTGGCTCCGAGATGGGGTTCGATCCATTGCGCCAAGGGAGGTGCTTACGCGGGACTCGTTGGCGAAAGCCTCAGCGACAGCGGGGCTGGTTGCTGTTGTATAGATGCCGTTCCAGTGGTAATTTCGCGCGACTGGACCGAGCAAATCCAGGCCTTGGTCGCCGAGAAGGAGAAATGAGGGACCACTCGCCAGTTGAGTAGCAACCTGACGTAGAGGGCGGGACAGGTTACTCATGGTGGTCCTCCAGGTGGTGTTCGTCATCAGCTTGACAATTGCTTTGGACTTTACCATGTAGGGCAGCCTATTGGGGCACGCTTCGGATCCTCCGGTCTCGATTAGGTTTCCGTACGATTCGCATACCTGAACTCGGCTGGTGTTTGAAAGCGCATGTTCTGGCACTGTATTTCGGTTCGAGTTGAACTTGGATAGAGGTCTACGTCGTGAAGAGCTTCTGAGGATAGGGATGGCTCAGTGAACTACTCGGAACTGTGTATCTTGCTGTCATACACAATATGTTCGCGTTGTTGTAGGCGTGCGATTCCTATTGATCCAATCAATACCCTCAGGGGGTATTGTTGGCAGTGTTGGAGTTGTTGGAGTCGGCATTCTGTCGCTCAATAGTGGAAAGTGAGCCGCACATGCGAGTAGTAGTCGTTGGAGGAGTCGCGGGTGGCATGAGCGCGGCGGCCCGCCTGCGCAGGCGCGACGAGGGTGCCGAGATCATCGTGTTCGAGCGCAGCAAGTACGTGTCCTTCGCGAACTGCGGACTCCCGTACTACGTCGGCGGCGAAATCGAAGACCCCGCCAAGCTCCTCCTCCACACCCCGCACACCCTCAAGGCGGCGCTCAACCTCGACGTGCGCATCAACTCCGAGGTCACGGCGATCGACCCCGGAGCGCACATCGTCCAGGTCGCCAACACGGAGACGGGCGAGGCCTATACGCTCACCTACGACCACCTGATTCTCTCCCCGGGAGCCCTCGCGAGCCGGCCCCCGATTGACGGCCTTGACTCCCCGCGCGTACACACTCTGCGCACGGTCGACGATGCCCTCGCTCTGCGCGAGGCATCGGGCACCCGCGCCATCGTGCTCGGTGCCGGCTTCATCGGTATTGAGGCCGCCGAGGCCCTCGCCGCTCGCGGTTTCGAAACCCACCTCCTCGAGCTCGCCGAGCACGTCCTGCCGCCGCTCGAGGTCGAGATGGCCACGCTGGTCACGCAGGAGCTGCGCGGCCTCGGCGTGCACGTCCACGTGGGCGTCGCCGCCCAGTCCATTACCCGCGGCGACGACCATGACTCCGTGACGCTGTCCGACGGCACAGAGCTGGACGCCGACCTCATCGTCCTGTCGACCGGCGTCCGCCCCGACACCACCTTCGCCGAGGTCGCGGGCATCGAGACCAGCCGCGGCTACATCCTCGTTGACGAGCATGGGCGTACGAGCGCCGACGACGTCTATGCAGTCGGTGATGGCACGATCGGCCGCGACCACGACCGCCCCGTCGCCCTGGCCGGACCCGCGAACCGCGGGGGACGCCTCGTCGCCGACGCGATCGCCGACGCCGAACACAGTGAGCAAACCGCGCGCCCCATCCCGAGCCCCCAAGGAACGGCCATAGTCCGGATTGGGAGCCTCACCGCCGCCATGACCGGCGCTAACCGTCAGACGCTCGATGCCTCGGGTATTCAGTACTTCACGGTGCACACACACGCTAATCAGCACGCAGGCTATTTCCCCGGTGCCCAGCCTGTGCACATCCTCATGCACGTGGGTGCCGGTGGGCAGATCCTCGGCGCACAAGCCGTGGGCGCCGACGGTGTGGACCGCCGCATCGACGTCATCGTGACCGCCATGCGAGCGGGCCTGAAGGCGACGGACCTCATAGACCTGGACCTCGCCTACGCGCCGCCCTACGGTCAGGCCAAGGATCCCGTCAACCAGACCGGCATGGTCGCCCACAATGTGCTGATCGGCGGGCTCGTCCTCACCGGCCCAGACGCCCTGACCGAGGACATGCCGGTCCTTGACGTGCGTACGCCGGGCGAGTACGCTGCCGGACACATGCCCAACTCCCTGAACATTCCCCACACGCAGCTGCGCGACCGCCTCGGTGAGGTTCAGGCTTGGGTCGACGAGAGCGTCGGAGACCAGCCCTTCGTTGTCATGTGCGCCGCGGGTGTACGTTCCTGGATCGGCTACCGCATCGTGCGCCACGCGGGCTTCAACGTCACCATGCTGTCGGGCGGCATCCAAACACTGCGAGCGTGGCTCGGTGAGAGGGCCGATGCTGTGCTGGTCACGGGGGAGGGATAAGCCTGATGATTTCGGCATCGCAAACGACCCCGCGCCGGAGCCTAAAGCAGTAGAATTTCTTGTCAAAACCGAGAGCATAATGATCGATATAACCGAGCACTCGGTCCTCCGACTGGCCTCATCCGACGGAGTAATCCGCCTGAGGAGGGGGGAAGCTCGAAACACCATGCAGCGGATCCGCTGACGGATCCGAGGCACAACAATGAAGGAGGCAATCATGTGTCGACCCACCACCTGCGAGGTATGCGGAAAGACCACCTGGAAGGGCTGCGGCAAGCACATCGACTCGGTGAAGGAGAAGGTTCCCGCAAATCAGTGGTGCGATAAGGACCATTCCGACGAGGAGTACGCCGCCGCCGAGAAGAAGCGTGGTTTCTTCGGCAGCTTCTGCAAGTAGGCGTCACCCCTCTGGTAGCGTTGCGCGCGCCGTGACGCTGGTTCATGTACGCCCATTTCGCGGCCCGCACAGTGGACGTGTCAAAGTGCTTTTTATTCATGCGACGCGGCTATCATTGAGTCATGAGGTGGACGACAAAATCAACGTGGATTCGTATCGCCGTGCTGTTCGGCATCTACCTGCTGGTGCCGGCGGCGTGGTTTAGTCTCTCGCGCGTCTCGGACTCGATGGAGATCGTGAAGAGCCTCGTGTTCCTGATCCTGCTCGCGATCCTTCCGGTACTCGCGATGGGCTTTGGCGCTTGGGACGGCGTGAAGGAGGGCCTTAGCCTCCTGTGGCTGCTCGCACCCTTCGTGTGTTTCCTGGCGCCGATGTACCTGTTTCTCAATGACAGTGCACTCATCTACGGGGTGGGCTATAGCCTCCTTGGCTTCGCGGCCCATAGCGTCGGTGCTTTTATCCACGCGCGCCGAGCGCGGTAGGTGGAGCTGGATATAGGCCGAGTCGCACGCAGGGGGTGTGGCACGCAGGGGTAACTACGCGGATAGGTTACGAACATGCGGATAGGTTATGACGATGCGGATAGCTTATTAACCTATCCGCAAGTGAATAACCTATCCGTATCCGCATAACCTATCCGCGAGCGCCTTCGTGGTTCTGTTCCTGTGCACAGAACCCCTTTCCGCCCCGGCATCTCCTACGCAGGCGTATCATGTCCAGCAGCGCGAAGCAGCGTCGGCCTCGTGCGATGCATGGGAATACGGAGGTGTTCAGCATTGTTCTGGGATCGAGTTGCCCCGCTCTACGACTTCGCCGTCAACGCGCTCAACAGGAGGGTGTACGACGGGACGGGCGGTGCCGTTGCACGGTTGATTCGCCCCGGTGACACCGTGCTCGAATGTGCGTGCGGAACGGGCGCGATTAGCGCCGCCATCGCCCCCGCATGCGCGCGTGTGGTCGCGACCGACTATTCCGAGGGGATGCTCAAGCAGGCACGCAAGAAGCTCGCGAAACACTCGAACGTCACCGTCGAGCAGGCGGATATCACCGATTTGCGCTACGCGAACGACTCGTTCGACGCCGTCGTGGCGGGCAACGTCATCCACTTGCTGCCTGAACCGGGCGACGCGCTCAAGGAACTCAAGCGGGTCGTGCGCCCGGGTGGCACGATCATCGTCCCCACCTACGTGATTCCCAAGAAGCGGGCGCACACCATGTTCCTGAGGGTGATCTCCCGATTCGGCGTGCACTTCCAGGAGCACTTCGACCCGGTGTCATACCGGGCCTTCTTTGAGCGTATGGGCTGCATGGGCGTCACCTACTGCGTCGTGCGAGGTCGAATTCCCTGCGTGATCGCCTCCTTCACGAACGATCAGTAGATGCTGAGCCCAGGGCGATGTTCCGCAGCATCGCCCCGTAGGCGACCGAGTCGCGGCTCATTCGCTCACAGTGCCCCGAGCCTGGCCAGACGCGCAGCTCGGCCTGCGGATAGAGGCGTGGGATCACGCGGCGCGCGAGCCGCAGGTCCGAGTCTTTGTCCCCGTACGCGAAGGTGCAGCGCCGCTGGGTGGTGGGGGAGAGGGGCGGCAGGCTGACGTGGGAGCAGTCGTGCACGATCGCGCGGACGCTGTCCTCGCTCATCGCCGCGAAACTCGAGGCCATCGCACGAGCAGCCTCCTCGCCGTAGAGGCGCGCGAGCTTGCGTGCCCCCGCCTCGGGGTCGCGGACGGCCTTCCGGTGCTTCGCAACCATCACGCGGCTGAGAATGGAGCCGCCGACTCGGGCCACGGGACCGCCCGAGTAGAAGCTCACGCCTTCAATGAACAGCCGATCAAACGAGAGGTCCGGGAAACGGAGCAGTTCGAACAGGATGACACCGCCGAGCGACGCCCCAAAACCCAGAGACAGACGCGACAAGCCGCGGGACGCCAGCCACTCGTGGATCGACGCTGCCTCCGATGCTGCCGACACGTAGGGGGCCGAGGCCTCGTCCCCGTGGGCGGACAGGTCCGGCACGAGGAAGCGCAGTCCTGGACCCATGTGATCGCAGAGTGTGGCCTTCATACTCGAGGCCGAGGACAGCATTGGGTGAATGATAAGGATGGTGGGCGTCTCTTCCTCGCCAGGCTCGTAGACGTGCATCTTCATAGCGTTGCTCCGTGCAAGTCGCCGGGCGCGTCGCTGCGCCCCCTGAACTTAGCTGACCCTCGGATGTTAGCATCCGCTCATTCAGAAATGCCTGGGGGCTATCTACTAGCTAGTGCCCTCACGCGGCTGCATGACTCGGCGAGAGTTGTTGCGTAACTTATCTTTCTGTGGCATTGTTGACCCGTGCAGCCCTTTGGCGCAATGTGGCCCAAATAGACTGATTGGTTAGGCAGTTGCCTATTTTTTTCGTGTCGGTCCTGCGGTTGGGATTCTATTCAAGGCTGTTTTTCAGTGTTCTAAATACATGTCTGTCCATATTGCTCGACATGGCAAGGATATTGGCAGGTGTGGCTACTTGGAAGGAAGCGAAATATGTCGACGATCTACACGACGAGTGAGTGGAAAGGTCATGGCAAGCAGAACTACTTCTGGAATGAGTATCGCCTGGAGGGAGGGACGGTGACGAAATACAAGTGCAACAGGCATAAGTTCTTTGATGGTGATGAGAGTAATTGGGAAGAAAGTGAAACGGAGGTTGAGTCGTGGTCTGTTGATGATCCGTCCATGCCTGACTGGCTTCGAGATTATCTCTAGGAAGAAGGGGTGCCTGGCATCCGTTCTAACCTGTGTGGAGTATGGAGGGGTAGGAGTGGGCGAGGGGACCAACTGAGCCAATCAGTTGATGAGCGCCTACTAGCCTCCGCGCGGGAACGCGGGTAGTGTTGCCACGTTAGCCCCCTATGAAGGAGTGAATGATGCTCGTTGTGACGACCCCGACCGTTGAGGGTGCGCCCGTCAAGCAGTACATCGGCATGGTCTCCGGTGAGGCGATCTCCGGCGTCAACATGTTCAAGGACTTCGGTGCGAACCTGTCCAACATGTTCGGTGGCCGCGCCTCCCAGTACGAGGAAGAGATCGGCGGCGCCTCCGCGACCGCCGTCAACGAAATGTGCGCCCGCGCCCAGGCCATGGGTGCCAACGCGGTCGTCGGCGTGAAGGTCGACTACTTCACCGCCGGCACCAACAACGGCATGCTCGCCGCCATCGCGACGGGCACCGCGGTCATTCTCTGACCCATATCCGCGTGCCACTGAGCACGCGACTCATAACCCGCCAGGAGATGGTTCGGACCCAGTGTCCGCGCTCTCCTCGGCGGGTTTGTTGTTGGTAGCCACCGCCGCATAAATTACGGTCAGCTATTGTTACTAAGGACTCGCTAAGAAGAGCTAGTTTACGGCGAAAAGATGGGCGCGTAAAGCCCTCGACGGATGGTGAGAAGAAAACTTTTCAGTAAGGATAGGTAACCCTACCCTAGACGTTGGGTTATGCCGTATCCGCGGCCATGCCCTGACCCAGTTGTCAACCAAGTGAGCCATAGATGTCCCATCGCACAACCTCGGCATTGGTGCTGCTAACCGCGGGCACCCTTGCCATGACCGCCGTGACCACCCCGGCGGCTTTCGCAGCTAACCCGCAAGAGGAAAGCCAGTCGGGCGCCGCAGCCCCCGCCTCGTCCGTCGACGCCCAGTCCGGCGCCCCGCAGTCGGGAGCCGCCGACGAGGCCGGTGCCGAGAACCCGACCACCACCCCCGAGAGCGTCCCCGCCGACGACACCCCGACGACGATCATCGTCCAGCTGGAAGACGGCTCGGTCGGCATCCCGTGGTATCAGCGGGTCTTCGGATTGTCGTCCTCAACCAAGCACGAGACGGTCAAGGAACGCATCGAAACCTCGGTCGAGGCAGTGGTCCCCGGTGCGGACATCACCGACGTGCGCGACTACACGCACGCGTTGGACGGTTTCGCGATCCAGGCCCCGGCCTCGTCCCTGGGTGCCATCAAGGCGACCGAGGGCGTCAAGGCTGCGTTCATCGAGCGCCACCACAAGCCCATGGTCGTCGAGGGGGACGCGGGCGCGCTGGGTGCCGAGGCCGTGGACCCGGCCCTGCAAAACGCCTCCTCCCTGGAGATGACGCGCGCGAATCAGACCACCCAGAAGGGGGATCGTCAGGTCGTCGAGGTTATCGACACGGGCATCGAGGCCACCCACCAGGCCTTCTCTGGCTCCATGGATGGCGTCGATGTGCGCCTGAGCCAGGGGGACGTCGAGGCCCTCGTCGGCAAGCTGCCGCACGGCAAGACCGGCGCCTACCTTAACAGCAAGATCCCCTTCGTCTTCGACTACGCGGACAACGACGCGGACGTGCTGCCCAAGTCGAGCAAGGACCTGTCGCACGGCACCCACGTCGCCGCGATCGCCGCCGCCAACGCGGCTGACCTGCAGGGCACCGCGCCCCACGCGCAGATCATCGTCGCGAAGGTCGCCTCCGACAAGGACGGATCGATCCCCGACAGCACGGTCCTGGCGGCCCTCGACGACGCGGTCGTTCTCAAGCCCGACTCGATCAACCTCTCCCTCGGCGAGGATGCGGGCATGGGCACCGAGGCCGGAACCATGTACGCGGAGGTCTACAAGAACCTCGCCAACGCGGGAGTGACCGTCAACGCCGCTGCGGGTAACTCCTACTCCAGCGCCTACTCCAACTACAGCGGCAAGAACAAGCCGTTCGCGACCGACCCCGACGCCGGCACGCTCTCCGAGCCCGCGTCCTACAGCTCGACCCTGGCCGTCGCCTCGGTCAACAACCAGGACGCCCTGCCCTACCTGACGGTGGGGGACCGCCAGGTCGTCTACCGCAAGTCGCGCGGCCTGAAGGACGCCGTCGTGCCGAGCCTCCTCGACATCCCCGAGGCCACCTACACCCTCGTCTACGCGGGCATCGGTGACGCGGCCGCACTCGAGAAGCTCGTCGCCGAGCACCCCGGCGACCTGTCGAAGGTCATCGTCCTCGAAGACCGCGGCGGCTCCGACAGTGCGACGGGCGCGGACATGACCCACGAGGCCAAGGTCAAGGGACTCACCCAGCTGACCTCCAAGCCCGCCGCCCTCATCATCGGCGACTCCGAGACGGTCGAAAACCCCTACGTGGCGACTATTGAAGCCACCCACACGATGCCGACCGTGACCATCACGAAGAAGGAGAAGGACGCGCTTATCGAGGCCATCAAGGCCAGCGAGTCCGGCTCCATCACCATCTCCAACCCTCACGCGGGCCTCAAGCTCGCCTCGACCAACCCGTCGGTCTCCGACTTCACCTCGTGGGGCGTCACGCCCGATCTCAAGCTCAAGCCTGAGATCGCTGCCCCCGGCGGCAACATCGTCGCGGCTGTCCTGGGCAACACGTACCGCTCCATGTCGGGCACGTCCATGGCGACCCCGCAGGTTGCGGGCATCGCGACCCTCGTACGCCAGCGCGTCAACGACGACCCGGCATTCGCCGGCCTGTCGGAGGCGGACAAGGCAGCGATCGTCACCACCCTCATGATGGGAACCGCCCACCCGCTGCTCGACATCGACCAGAACGACGGCACCTACTACTCGCCGCGCCGCGTGGGCGCCGGCCAGGTGGACGCCCTCGCAGCCACGACCACGACCGTCTACCCGAGCGTTGTGGGCGCGGAAAACCCGTGGCGTCCCAAGGCTGACCTCGGAGAGGGCACGAACGGGTGGACCTTCCAAGTCACCCTGACGAATGTCTCCGACGCCGACCACACCTACACGCTGGGCGGCCAGGCGCTCTCCGAGATCGTCGAGGGGGGCCTCTTCACTGAGCACTCCAAGAACTGGGCGGGGCAGGGCATCGACCTGACCTACTCCGCTGACTCGGTGACCGTGCCCGCCAAGGGCACCGCGACCGTGACCGTCACCGTGACCCCGCAGGGCGCCTTTGCCTCGTACGCGAACGCGAACGCACCCAAGGGCACGTTCATCGACGGTGCTGTCACCTTCACCAGTACCGACGGTCAGCCCGACCTGACCGTCCCCTACATGGGCTTCTACGGCTCCTGGGGCGCGCCCGCCGTCTTCGACGGCAAGTGGTACGACGGTACGACGAGCACCGCGCACGCCTGCTCCTCGACCCTCATCAACCCCGCGACCGAGGTTCCCCTGGGTGCCCTGAACCCGCTCGCCGGACAGGAAATTGACGATGTGCGCGCGGTCGACCCCGCGTACTTCATCATGTCGCGCTCTGCGCTGCCCGAGGCCCCCTCGCGCATCCTGCCGCGCACCTGCCTGCTGCGTAACTCCCCGAAGGTGACCTACACCTACACGAACGAGGCCGGCGAGGTCGTGCGTGAGTACACCTTCGAGCGCGCCCGCAAGTCCCTGTTCAACTACCACGCCAGCAAGGTCGAGCCCATCGAAAGCCAGGAAGGCAACAACCCCGTCTTCGACGGCTTCGACAAGGATGGCAAGGAGCTGCCCGCGGGCCGCTACAAGCTGACGATCGATGCGGCCTCGGTCGCGCCCTCGAGCGTCGCCTCGCAGCTGGCCTGGGATTTCACCCTGGACACCGAGGCTCCCGTCATCTCCAACCTGACGGTCACCGGCGAGGGCGACGAGCGTGTCGTGTCCTTCGACGTCACCGACAACTCTCCGCTGGCTGGCATCGCTTTCTCCGAGTCCCCGACCTCGCGTCGCTACTACGACGAGAAGGAGGCCGTGGGCGCGAACCGTCAGGCCGACGGCACTTACGCCAAGCACTACGAGATCAAGTGGGCCGACCTCATCGACCGCGCGGACTCCTCGGATCCGGCGACCGCCTACCTGTTCGCGTGGGACTGGGGTAAGAACCAGGCCCGTCAGGTGATCCGCTTTAGCACGATCCCGATGACCTCCCTGTCGCTCACTCCGCAGGACTCCGAGGTTGTTGCGGGCGAGACGGTCGCGCTGAGCCCCTCGTACGAGCCGGCGAACGCGAATGTCACCGACCTCGTATGGACGTCCTCGAACGAGGCCGTGGCCACCGTGAACGAAAACGGCGAGGTCCGCACCCTGGCCGCCGGCGAGGCGACGATCACCGCGACCGACGCGTCCCAGCCGACCCTGTCGGCCAGCGCTCGGATCCGCGTGCGCACGATCTCTGAGGACGCGGGCATCGAGCTCGCGGACACCCAGGTGACGCTCAAGGTGGGCGAGACCGCCCCCGTGAAGGCCTACCTGGCGCCCTCGCTGAAGGACCGCGCGGTGACGTGGAGCGTGGAGCCGGCCGACCTGGCCACGGTCGCCGCCGACACTGACACGCGCAAGGCGACCCTGACCGCCGGCGATCACGCTGGTCCGGGCACGCTGACCGCCACCGTCACCACCGAGGCCGGCGCGGCCAAGACCGCGTCCATCCCCGTCACGGTGCGCGCCGCCGACGCCGACGACTTCGAGATCAACGAGGACGGCGTCCTCGTCAAGTACAAGGGCTCGGCCACCGAGGTCACCCTGCCCGACACCGTGACCTCCATCGGCGAGCGCGCCTTCGCGAGCTCCACCGTGGAGCACGTGACGGTCCCCGCCTCGGTGCGTTCCATCGGCCTGGAGGCCTTCATCTACAGCTCGCTGAAGAAGATCACCTTCATCGACGACGAGGCCCACCCGGCCCAGCTGACCACGATCGCCGACCGTGCGTTCGCCAACGCGAGCCTCGAGGCCATCGAGCTGCCGCGTTCCGTGGTGACGATGGGCGCGGAGGTCTTCGACTACAACTCGGCGCTCACCACGATCAAGCTGGGCCCCAACGTCGCCGCCGACTCGGTGACCTCGGGCTACGCCGAGAACGCCTCGCTGACCAGCGTCGAGGTCGATCCCGCGAACCCGAACTACGAGAGTGTTGACGGAGTCCTGTACTCCAAGGACCACTCGCGCCTGATCCTGTACCCGGCCGCCAAGAATACGGGAGGCACGTACACGGTCCTGGACGGAGTCGCGACGATCGCGCCCAAGGCTTTCCAGAAGGCTGGCATCACCTCCGTGACACTGCCCGACAGCCTACGCACGATTAAGGACGAGGCCTTCCGCCTCTCCGCGCTCACCGCGGTCACCCTGCCCGAGAAGTTCGAGACGGTCGGCACCTGTGCCTTCTGCTCCGCCGACAAGCTCGCGACCATCGACCTGGGCGGCACGATCTCCCTGGGCGGCAGCGCCTTCGAATCCACGAGTGCGAAGAACGGGGTCAATTTCCGGCCCGAACTCGGACGCCTGACCACGATCGGCGACTTCGCGTTTAGCCGCACGGCACAGTCCTCCGTGACCCTTCCTGACTCGGTGACCGCGGTCGGCGAGCAGGCGTTCTCGGAGAGCACGGCCCTGACCTCGTTCCACATCGGAGCGGGCGTCACCTCCTTCGCCGAGACCGCCCTGTACAACGACCGCAAGATCGCGACGCTGACCGTTTCCGCCGACAACCCGGTGTACTCGGCCGAGCACAACGTCCTGTACCGTAAGGCGAATGATGGCCTGCACCTGATGCTGTCCCCGGCCGCCAACACGCTCACCGACTACACGGTGCGCGCGGGCACGGTCGAGATCGGCGCGACGGCATTCGCCAACAACAAGATGCTCACCCGTGTCGTCCTGCCCGACGGCCTCAAGGTCATCGGCGACGACGCCTTCGCGGGCACCACTGCCCTCACCGAGCTCGTCATCCCCGAGTCGGTCGAGCGCTCGAGCGGCGTCACCGGAAACTCCCTGGAACTCGTCGAGTACGGCTCCAAGGTGACCTCGATCCGCATGGAAGGCAGCTGGGTTCCCATGCCTCGTCGCATCGTCGTGCGTGGCGGCGTGGACGGCTCCTTCGTGTACGACGGTCGCCCGACGAACGGACGCCGCCAGTGCGCCTACTTCGGCGAGGGCATGACCCGCGTGTCCTTCGGCGTGGACGTCCCGCGCGTCCTCGTCCTCCCCTCGACGCTGACCCGCCTCTACCTTGAGCCGGAGTTGAGCGACGAGAAGAAGGACGACACCCACGTGTACGTCGCTGCGGCCGAGGGTTCGCAGGCGTGGAACGTCGCCAAGGACGCCCTCGAGGCGGCCGGCATCGACCCCTCGCACCTGCACACCTACACGGGTGCGTCGATGACCCTGGCGGGTACGAACATCGCCGAGGCCGGGGGAAGTTACACGTACACGGGCGAGGTCGGCGCGTCGGTCGACGTGACGGCTGAGGTTGCCGGTGGCATCGCCGGCACGCAGCAGGTGCGCGCCGTGCAGATCGGAGCGGATGGTACCGAGACACTCGTGCGCGACTGGACGACGGTGACGGACAGCGGGGATCGAGCTGCGGTCTCCTCCGTGACCTTCCCGTGGACCCCTTCCGCCGCGGACGTGAGCCTGCGTGTGCAGGTGCGCGACGCCTCGTACCTGACGAGCACCCTCATGATCAAGCTGCCGGGTACCCCGGACCCGACACCGGCGCCTGAGCCGACGCCTGCACCTGAGCCGACGCCTGCTCCGTCTCCGGACCCGACGCCCGCTCCCGAGCCGACTCCGGCTCCTGCCCCGCAGGACGGCCAGTGGGTGAGCGACTCTGTCGGCTGGTGGTACCGCTATGCGGATGGCACCTATCCGGCTGGCCGGACGGTGCAGATCGGTAACTCGATCTACCGCTTCGGTGCGGATGGCTACATGCGTACTGGCTGGGCGAGTGAGGATGGCGCGTGGTACTTCCACAATCCGTCTGGTGCTCAGGCGAGTGGCTGGGTGAAGGATGGCTCTTCCTGGTACTACCTGAACCCGACGACCGGACAGATGGTGACGGGATGGATCCTCGATGGGCTGACCTGGTACTACCTGACACCCGGCAGTGGCGCGATGGCGACTGGTTGGGTCAAGGATGGGTCCTCTTGGTACTACATGGCCCCCAGCGGCGCGTTGACGACCGGCTGGCTGCGACAGGGCTCCTCCTGGTACTACCTGAGCACCGACTCCGGTGCGATGGTCACCGGCTGGCTGCAACGGGGGTCCTCCTGGTACTACCTGCACCCCGCGGGTGGCGCCATGGCCACCGGCTGGCTGCAGCTGGACGGAGCTTGGTACTACTTCGATCCGAGCAGCGGAGTGATGGCCACCGGCTCCCAGCGGATCGGCTGGCGTTCCTATCGCTTTGCTGACTCAGGACAGCTGATGAACTGACCTGTTACCAGGCTTCCCACACGCCCCCGGAGATCATCCGGGGGCGTGTGCTTGTCTCACCACCCATTCGTCATTTGTCGGCATGGCGGGTCAACCCAGGGTGCGCCGTGCACATCTTGTTCGACCATTCGGTCGATCATGAAGTAAATCGCCTGCGTAACGGGCGGTTAGGGTCGTTGTCAGATGCGATCAATATAGATTATCGGTCTTCTTGACAGATTGAGTGGAAAGATGCAACAAAACCCTAGAAAACCTCGATGAGAAGGAGGTGAATCAGCTAGGTGATGCCAGGCCTTCGTGAAAGGGCTAAGTATGCTACTACTTGCGCAGATACGGGTGAATCGGCTGACATATGTTGAGAAAATGGGTCGTAGGGGTATCCGAAAACCCTAAAAAGCGATATGTTTGACATGAATGGCTGCGATCGCAACGCGAGGCCTTCTCCTACCGAATGCTAATTTAGGGGTTCACAGATGTCCCATTCAAAGTTTGCGGTGCTGGCGTTTGCGCTTGCGGGCACCCTGTCGCTGACTGCGCTTGGCGTGCCTGCTGCCCATGCGGTCAGTACTGATGCCGCCGGGCAGGCTAACGCTGCCGCCTCGCTGAACGCAGATGCCGACGGCTTCATCATCAACGCCGACGGCGTGCTCGTGGGCTACACCGGTGGTGCCCGCGAGGTGCGTATCCCCGAGGGCGTCACCGAGATCAGCACAAATGCGTTTAATGGCACGAGCCTGACGAGCGTGTGGATCCCCGCGAGCGTGCGCGCAATCGACGACTATGTCTTTTCAGGCCAGCCGCTCACCGAGGTTACCTTCCAGGATGACGACGCCCACCCCTCGAAGCTGGAGACGATCGGGGAACGCGCCTTCGCAAACACGGCGCTCGAACACATCACCCTGCCCCGTTCTCTCACGATGGCGGGCCTGGAGACTTTCAGTGACATGGCAAAGCTGCGCTCCGTCCACGTCGGTCCGAAGGTGTCGGCCCAGGGCCTGTTCGCGGCATTTGCGCGCACCCCGCTCCTGGAGAGCATCGACGTCGACGATGCCAACCAGAACTACCAGAGCCTCGACGGCGTCCTGTACACGAAGGGCCTGACGCACCTGGCGACCTACCCGGAGGCGAAGAACGCCGGTGGTAGCTACGCGATTGCCGAGGGGACCTCGACGATCGACGAGGGAGCCTTCACATCTGCGCAGATCACCTCCGTGACTCTGCCCTCGACCCTGCGTCGTGTGGATAAGGCGGCGTTCGCGAGCTCGCAGGTCACCTCCCTGACCTTGCCGGACGGCTTTGAATCCATGGACGACATGGCGTTCTGGTACATGCCCAAGCTGGAGCGCGTTGACCTGGGAGGCGCGACGGCCGTGTCGGACAGCGCCTTCCGCTACGATAAGGCGCTCACCGAGGTGAACTTCCGCCCCGACCTGGGGCGCCTCACCAGTGTGGAGGACTACGCGTTCGAAGCCGCGCCGATCACCTCGGTCACGGTGCCCGATTCGGTGACGAGCATCGGGAAGTTCGCCTTTTCCGACAACAGCTACCTCACCCGCGTTCACCTGGGCTCGGGCCTGACCTCCATCGGGGAAGGCGCGTTCGTCGGGGCGACGTCCCTGGCCTCGCTGAGCGTCGCACCCGCCAATCCCGTCTACTCGGTGGACAGCGGCGTCCTGTACCAGACGTCCATCGGGGGCAGAATCCTCGTCCTGTCTCTGCCCACGAACGGGGCCACCGAGTTCACGGTTCCTGGCGGCACGGTCGCGATCGCTGACTACGCCTTCTCGAAGAACATGTCCCTGCGCCGCGCTGTCCTGCCCGAGGGCCTGACCACGATCGGATTTGGCGCCTTCGACGGCTGCGATAACCTGACAGACATCGTCATTCCCGACTCGGTGACCGTGGCCCGAGGCCTCGTCAACAACGGCTTGGACACCGTCGAGCTGGGTTCGCAGGTCACGGAACTGTGGATGACTCCGCGCGATACCACCACCCCGCGCCACATCATCGTGCGCGGCGGCAATGATGGCGAGTTCTACTACGAGGGCAAGGCCACCAACGGACGTCCCGACAGCGCGTACTTCGGTGAGGGGATGACCAGCTTCACCTTCTGGTTCGACACGCCCCGCGTCCTGGTCCTGCCTTCGACGGTGAAGGAGCTCAAGCTCGCCGAGGATATGGCGGCCGACCTCAAGGCTGACACCGCCGTCTACGTCGCAGCTCCCCGGGGCTCTCAGGCGTGGCAGATCACCGAGGCTGCCATGACGCAAGCTGGGTACAACACGGCCAACCTCTTCGAATACGCCGAGCCGGCCTTGAGTGTGTCGGGCATCGGCATCGACGAGGCTGGGTCCGGGTACACTCTCACCTCAGCGGTTGGCGTCCCGACGACAGTGTCTGTCTCCACTCAGGCTGGTGTCCTGGGCACACGCCAGATGCGTCTCGTTCAGATCGAGCCCGACGGGCGTGAATCCGTCCTGCAGGACTGGGCCGCGATGTCAGAAAGCTCGGACACCGCCACTTCGACGGGCTCCTTCTCTTGGACTCCGACCAGCGACGGCATCGTCGCGCGTATCGACGTGCGTGACGAATCGAAACTCGTGAGCTCGACAACCGTGACCTTCAAGGCCTCCTCGGCCTCGGTGCCCGCGCAGGGAAAGTGGGTGCGCAGCGGTCGCAGCTGGCAGTACCACTACGCGGACGGTACACGCGCCACGAGCACCTCGCTCGTGATCGACGGACAGACCTACCGCTTTACTGCCAAAGGAAACATGCGCACCGGTTGGTTCTTCGAAGGGGGCGCGTGGTATTACCACGGCTTCTCGGGCGAGCAGGCCTCCGGTTGGGTTCTCGACGGCTCCTCCTGGTACTACCTGAGCCCGGCCACCGGCAAGATGCAAACCGGTTGGGTCAAGGATGGTTCGTCCTGGTACTACCTGGATCCGAACACGGGTGCCATGGCCACGGGTTGGTTCAAGGATGGTTCGTCCTGGTACTATCTGAGCCCGGCCACGGGGAAGATGCAGACCGGCTGGGTGAAGGACGGCGACACCTGGTACTACCTCAATCCCACCACCGGCAAGATGATGACGGGGTGGCTCAAGGACGGCGGTGCCTGGTACTACCTGAAGACCGGAAGCGGCGCGATGGCCACGGGCCGACTGCGCATCTTCTGGACGTGGTACACCTTCTCTGAGACGGGGCAGCTGATCAGCTAGGTTGCCCCTGACACTGACCGTCTAGGCCCGCACCCCGATTCGCGTTGGGTGTGCGGGCCTGGCGTCTGTCGAAGCGGTTAAGCGCCAAAATTCCCAGGGTTTTTTCAGGTTGTCTTGCTGTTGTCGCAAGGTTCGCTCCTCACAATGAATGTCATCACAAGGGAATACGGCACGGACCATGAGGGTCCGGGACATGCCGGCGAGACTTTTTCAAGGAGCTTTCTGGGAAAACTTGCACTGTGTTGATGGGATAAGCCGAGGGGCCGACCGTAAGGTCGGCCCCTCGGCTTATATTCGGGCCTGCACAAAATGTCAGTGTGTGGACACTGGGCCATCTATCGGACATGCATACTGCACAACTGGAAGAACTTTCGCATAATGGGACGGCGCGTCACCCGGACGCGCACCAGATCGTCATCTCGTCGATACGTAAGTGAGCCATTGATGACCCATCACTCCACCCCGGCACTCGCGCTCGCCGCAGCCCTCGCCCTGACCGGCGTGAGCGTCCCGGCACTCGCAGCGAGCCCGCAGCCGGGCGGTGTCCTCCCCGCCAACCCCACCTACGCCTCGTCGAAGGACGCCCAGTCGGGTACACGAGTCGAGGACGCGCTGCTGTCCATCCGCCAGGCCGAGGCCGGGGGAGTGACCCTGCCCGACGCCTCGTCCGCCCAGGAGGCGGCTGACGACACCCCGACGACGATCATCGTCCAGCTGGAGGATGGAACAGCCGGTAGCTCGACGCAGGCCACTCGCGACGACGTGAAGGCCCGCATTGCCTCCGCTGTCGAGGGAGTCGTCCCCGGTGCGCAGGTCGCGACCGTGCGCGAGTACACCAACGCTTTCGTCGGCTTCGCCATCAACGCGCCCGGCTCCTCTCTCGCCGCGATCCAGAAGGTCGAGGGAGTGAAGACCGCCTTCATCGAGGGCGTCCACAAGCCGATGCAAACCGGTGCCGAGGGGAGCGGTGCACCCGTCCTCAAGAACGCCTCGTCCCTGGCGATGACGCGCGCGAACGAGGTCGTCCTCAAGGGCGATCGTCAGGTCATCGAAGTCATCGACTCTGGCCTGCAGACCGACCACGACGCCTTCGCCGGCTCGATGGACGGCGTGGATGTGCGCATGAGCCAGGCCGACGTGCAGGCCTTCGCGGGCAAGCTCCCGCACGGCGGAGCGGGCACGTACGTCAACAGCAAGATCCCCTTCGCCTACGACTACGCGGACAACGACGCCGACGTCGTGCCCCATTCCGAGAAGGACCTGTCCCACGGTACGCACGTCACCGCGATCGCGGCCGCCAATGCGGACGTCCTGCAGGGCACCGCGCCCCACGCGCAGATCGTCGTCGCCAAGGTCGCCTCGGACGAGGACGGCTCGATGCTCGACAGCGCCCTGCTGGCGGCCCTCGATGACGCGCTCGTCATCAAGCCCGACGTCATCAACCTGTCCCTGGGCGACGACTCCGGCATGAGCAGCGACGCGGACAGTGTCTTCGCCGGCGTGTACGAGAAGCTCGCCGCCGCTGGCATCACCGTCAACGCGGCGGGCGGCAACGCCTTCTCCAACGCCTATGGCAACAACTCCGGCCAGAACAAGCCGTTCGCGACCGACCCCGACACGGGCACGCTCGGCGAACCCGCCTCCTACAAGTCCACCCTGGCCGTCGCCTCCGTCGATAACCAGGAGGCCCTGTCCTACGTGAGCCTGGGCGATCGCACAATCGCCTACCGCACCGCCCTCAACGGTCAGGGCGAGGCCGTGCGCGGCCTGCGCGACGTCCCCGAGAAGACCTACCGCATCGTCGACGCCGGCGCTGGCGGCACCGACCGGCTCGAGCAGCACGCGGGCACCGACCTCTCCGGCGTGATCGTCCTCGAGGATAAGGGCGGTACGGACTCCCGCGACGGCTCGGCCATGACCGAGGAGCTCAAGGCGCGCAACCTGACGGCCCTCTCGCCGGCACCCGCGGCCCTCATGGTCGCCGATACGGATGAGGCAGACACGCCCTACCAGGCGATCCTCGGCTCGACCACGTCGATGCCGACGGTGACCATCACCAAGCGTGACGGGGAGGCGATCCGCGAGGCCTTGGCCGCCGCCAACGGAGCCGACGTCACCGTGACCGTCACGCACTCCGGCATCGTGCTGGCCTCGAACAACCCGACGGCCTCGGAGTTCTCGGCGTGGGGTGTGGCCCCCGACCTGACCCTCAAGCCTGAGATCGCTGCCCCCGGCGGCGACATCATGTCGGCCTACCTCGGCAACGAGTACCAGCGCCTGTCGGGCACCTCGATGGCATCCCCGCAGGTCGCGGGAATCAGCGCCCTCGTGCGCGAGCGCCTCGCGGGCGATCCTGCCTTCTCTGGAATGAGCGCCGAGCAGAAGAACGCAGTCGTCACCAACCTCCTCATGGGCACCGCCCACCCGCTCATCGACGTCGAGCTGAGCGACGGCACCTACTACTCGCCGCGCAGGGTCGGCGCGGGCGCCGTCGACGCGCTCGCAGCGACCACCGCGACCGTCTACCCGACCGTCGTCGGCGCCGCCGATCCCTCCCGACCCAAGGCCGACCTCGGCGACGGGACGAAGGGCTGGACCTTCCAGGTGCAGCTGACCAACCTCTCCGACGCTGCCTACACCTACACCCTCGGCGGCCAGGCGCTCTCCGAGATGGTCGAGGAGGGCCTCTTCCTCGAGCACTCGCAGAACTGGGCGGGCGCAGGAATCTCGCTGACCTTCTCCGGTGACGGCGTCGCCGAGGCTGGGGACGCCCAGCAGATCACGGTCCCCGCGATGTCGAACGCCACCGTGACCGTCACCGTGACCCCCGAGTCCGAGTTCGCGGCCTTTGCCTCGGAGAACACCCCGAAGGGCACTTTCATCGACGGCGCCGTGACCTTCACGAGCGAGGACGGGACCCCGAGCCTGACCGTGCCCTACCTGGGCTTCTACGGCTCGTGGGGAGCCCCGGACGTCTTCGACGGCAAGTGGTCGGACGACGAGACGACACCCGTGCACGTCTTCCGTTCTGCGCTGGTCAACGCGCACTCGTCCATCCCGCTGGGAGCGCTGAACCCGCTGTCGGATAAGCAGGACTCGAACCTGGTCACCACGATCAACACGCAGCGCCTCATCACCTCGCGTGCCAAGTGGGCGGGCGCCCCCGACAGGATCGCGCCGATGACCGGCATGCTGCGCTCGGTCCCGTCGATGTCTGTCACCTACCGCAACTCCGCGGGCGAGTCAGTGCGCTCCTACACGATCAACCGCGTGCGCAAGTCCCTCTACGACCTCGAGACCGGCTGGACGAAGCCGGGTGAGTTCGCCGGTGAGGAACCCTTCTTCGATGGCTACGACCAGTCCGGCAACGAGCTGCCCGACGGTGCCTACACGCTGACGATCGAGGCTGCGACGGATGGTCCGTCCTCGCACAAGCACCAGATGAGCTACGAGTTCACGCTGGATACGCAGGCCCCCGTCATCTCCAACCTGACGGTGAGCGGCGAGGGCGACGCCCGCACGGTGTCCTTCGACGTCACCGACGCCTCGCCCGTGGCCGGCATCGACTTCCACGAGGATGCCGACGGCACGTGGTACTACCGCAAGCTCGTCGAGGACGACGGCGAGATCCTGGCCGACGGCACGCATCGCTACCACTTCGCCGTGCCCGTCTCGGAGCTGAAGGCCGCCTGGGCGCAGCAGGGACGCACGGACGAGGCCCCGGTGACCCCGTACCTCTTCGCCTGGGACTGGGGCGTCAACCCCGCCAAGCAGGAGGTGCGCCTCCAGGGCGATCCGACCCCGGCACCTGAGCCGACGGTGGATCCGACGCCCGCTCCCGAGCCGACTCCGGACCCGACGCTCGCTCCCGAGCCGACTCCGGCTCCTGCCCCGCAGGACGGCAAATGGGTGAGCGACTCTGTCGGCTGGTGGTACCGCTACGCAGACGGTTCGTACCCCAGGAACGGTGCTGCCCTCATCGACGGAGCCACCTATCGTTTCGATGCCAGCGGATACATGCGCACCGGCTGGGTGAGCGAGGCTGGTTGGTGGTTCTACCACGACGCTTCGGGTGCTCAGGCGAGTGGCTGGGTGAAGGATGGTGCGTCCTGGTACTACCTGGATCCGGCGACGGGTCGCATGGTCACCGGTTGGCTGCTCGATGGGCTGACCTGGTACTACCTGACACCCGGCAGTGGCGCGATGGCGACTGGTTGGGTCAAGGACGGCTCATCCTGGTACTTCATGCACTCCAGCGGCGCGCTGACCACCGGCTGGCTGCGACAGGGCTCCTCCTGGTACTACCTGAGCACCGACTCTGGTGCCATGTACACGGGCGGGCACTGGATCGGCTGGAAGTGGTACTACTTCGCCGAGAACGGCCAATGGAACGGCTGAGGCCTAACGCGCAGCACTGACAGCGCGTAACGCAGTGTGCGCCCCCGGGAAACCGGGGGCGCACACTCGTATTGGGATCACTCAGTTATCTGCGGGGTTAATTTCCCAGGATATTCTCAGCTCACCTTGCCATTGCCGCAAGGTTGGGTCCCTACAGTAGGTGTCATCACAAGGGAATACGGCACGGGCCACACGGGCCCGAGCAATGCCGACGAGACATCATTGAGGAGCCTTCTGGGACAACTTGCACTGTGTTGATGGGATACGCCGAGGGGCCGACCACGAGGTCGGCCCCTCGGCGTATCTGCACCTGGAGCGACTCGGGTGAACTGTGGGTGAAAAGTGCTATGCGTTGGTGTGATGGCGCCGCGGTCTATGCTGCGAAGTCTGTGCGGTGCGGTTTTGTGGTGAGGCCTGTGGTGCGTATTTCCTACGGCGGAAGTTGTCTTCTGGATAGGAACGGCTCTTCTGGATAGGTTATTTTCCTATCCAGAAGCCGATGACCTATCCAGATCGTCGTTTCCTATCCAGTTCGTTGGTGCTTGCCACCTTCGGTGGCCTCTGAAGTGGTAGTGCTAAGGGGGTACGACGCGAAACCCTCTCAACGCGTGTTGCCGGCGTGTCGGACCCTTGTTCGTGCAATTCCGTCGTTGATTGAGGTAATCGCGTCACGCGACCTCCCTCGGACCCTCATGCGGCGCCCCCGCTGAACGGTGTCACCGCCAGCTGATTGGGGAGTTGTGGTGTCCACAACGCACATCACCAGGGTAAAATCGCCCACAATAGGCCGCGCAAAAGCCGGGGCGCGTCAGGCATATTTCCCAACGCGCCCCGGCCTCGTCTTTTGGAGACTCTGAGTGCTACTCAGAGGCGCTCAAAGCCAGCGTCCCACGCGGCACGCATGGGGTTTGCGTCTGCGACCAGCTGATCGAAGCGCAGGTCGGCGATGTCGATGACCTCGCCGAGTGCGAAGCGAGCCTCGCGGGCGGGGGAGTGCTCGACGCGACGCCAGCCCGAGGACAGCAGATGCTTGCGGTCCACCACGTTGTCCACGCAGATGACCAGCGGGCGGCCAAACTTCTCGCGGTAGGCGGCAGCCAGGGCGCGTAGCTCCTCGGCTTCTTCGGAGGATACCTCGCCCACGGACAGGGACGAGGTATCCGAGCTGGCCTGCTCGTCGCCCGCACCATCGAGGACCAGGGAGACGACGTCCGTGTAGGAAGCGATGAGCTCCTCGGCCTCCTCGGGGCTGGCCGCCAGGACCGCGTCCTCGAAGGAGGATCGCAGCTCAGACACGGAGGCGAAGGGACGAGATTCCCAGGCACGCTCGACCGGCCACGTGTGCGACGAGAACATCGAGGAGAAGGTCGCGACGAACTGGTCGCGATCCATTGCGTTGACGTCGTCCAGGTTGATCTTCTTGCCGTCCACCACGGCCACGTCCGGCGAGGCCTGGCGTCCGATGTGGAAGAACAAGATGTTGAGGATGATGGCCGTCAGCGAGCCGATGGTCACGCCGGAGCCGAAGATGATCTGCAGCCAGGAGGGCATGACCGAGACGATGCCGGGCTTGAGAGTCACGAGGAGGGCCAGGCCGATCGACGTGGAGACGATGACGGCGTTGCGGTTGTCGCGCAGGTCAACCTTCGCCAGGGTCTGGATGCCGACGACGGCGACGTTGGCGAACATCGCCAGCGAGGCGCCGCCGATGACAGGGGAGGGGATGGCGGCGACGATGGCCGCGGCCTTCGGCAACAGGCCCAGGATGATCATGAAGACGCCCGCGGCGGTGACGACCCAGCGGGACTTCACGCGGGTCAGGCGCACGAGGCCGACGTTCTGCGCGAAGCAGGTGTAGGGGAAGGAGTTGAGGACGCCGCCCAGCAGCGTGGATAGGCCGTCGGCGCGCAGGGCGTTAGCGATGTCGCGCGGGGCGATGCGCTTGCCCACGACCTCGCCGGTGGCGAAGACGTCGCCCGTGGTCTCCACGGCGGTCACAGCCATGACGATGATCATGGCGAGGAGCGCGGTGGCGGAGAACTTCGGGATGCCGAAGTAGAAGGGCGTGGTGATGCCCAACCAGCTGGCTTCTCCCACGCCCGAGAAATCGGTCTTGCCCATCACGAATGCAACGCCCGTCATGATAACGAGGGCGAGAAGGACGGATAGGGTCCCGATGAAGCCCTTAAAGAGGCGCTGGATGATGACGATGATCGCGATCGTTCCAAAAGCGAAGCCGAGTGCCTCGAATGTTGCGGTTGCCTTCGCTGCATCACCGGTGGCCTGATCGGCCCAGGCGACGATGTCTCCGGCTGAGACAGACAGGAGCGTCGTGCCCATGACGGTCAGGAGCGTACCCGTGACGATCGGCGGGAAGAATCGCAGGAGCTTGGCGAAGAAGGGCGCCACCAGGAAGACGATGAGGCCGACGGCGATGATGGAGCCGTACATGGTGGCCAGGCCGGTCGTCGGGTCGGCGCCGGGCGGCGTGGCCGCTGCTCCGATTGCGATGAGGGGGGAGACGGCGGTGAAGGTGACGCCCTGGATGAGGGGGAGCTTCACGCCAATGAAGCGGCCGATGCCGGCCGACTGGATGATGGTGGCGATGCCACAGGTAAGCAGGTCCGCGTTAATGAGGTGGACCAGCGTATGGTTGTCGAGCCCGAGGCCGGAAGCAATGACGAGCGGGACGACCACGGCGCCCGCGTAGAACGCGAGGACGTGCTGAATGCCCAGAATGGTGAGTTTCCCAAAGGGAGGGACTTGATCGACGGGGTGGGGAGCGGACGAGGGGCTTGATGCCATCTGTGTCTCCTGGACCTTTATCCAAGTGTTGAAGGGACCCCTCCATTCTCTGCGATCGGGATAAGTGTTGTATGAGTTATTTAGAAAGTGTGGCGAGTGATATGTTCCGGGTGCTTTTCGTTTACGATGTGAACAAAGCTGGACGTATGCGGGAGGGAGGTCGGTATGTCGCGCAATGGTCGTCCTCCGTCGATGGCGGACGTGGCGGAGATGGTCGGTGTCTCGCATCAGACGGTGTCTCGCGTTGTGAACGGCAAGGGGCGCGTATCGCCTCGGACACGTGAGCGCGTGCAGGCCGCGATTGAACAGCTGGGATACCGCCCGAACTCGGTTGCCCGTGCCCTGGTGACCGCCCGCTCGGGCATTATCGGCGTCGTGACCACAACCTCGGCCCACTTCGGTCCCTCCTCGATGCTGGTGGCCCTGGAGGTCGCCGCCCGCGAGGCCGGGCTTTTCACGTCGGTTGTGGCCCTCGATCGTTTCGGTCCCGACGACGTGGCCAGTGCCTTCGACCACTTCTCCTCCCTGGCGGCCGAGGCGATCGTGGTCATCGCGCCGGTGGATTCTCTTGCCGAGACCGTGGCATCGCAGGGCGCGTCTGTGCCGGTTGTTGCGGTCTCCGGCGGGCGCACGTTCGGTCGCGGGGTGTCAGTCGTTCACGCGGACCAGCGCGGAGGTGCGCGCGCGCTCGCGGAGCACCTGATGACGCTCGGTCATCGCGATATCGCCTGCGTGGCGGGTCCTCAGGAGTGGTTCGAGGCGCGTGAACGCGTGGCCGGGTGGCGCGAGGCGATGGTCCAGGCGGGTCTGCCGATGCGCGAACCCCTCGTCGGCTCGTGGGAGGCGCGCTGGGGGTACGTTGCAGGACAGAACATCGTCGAGGATGACCTGCCTGATGCCGTCATGTGCGCGAACGATGAGGTCGCGGTCGGCCTCCTCCGAGCCTTCGCCGAGGCCGGGGTGAGTGTTCCGGGTGACGTGTCGGTCGCGGGTTTCGACGACGTGCCGATGGCCGCCTACGCGGGGCCGGGGCTGACGACGGTGCGTCAGGATTTCGCGGACCTTGGGCGCTGCGCGCTTGAGGCGGTCAGCTATGCGCTCGACGGTGAATCGGTGGACACGTACGTGCGTCCAACGCGCCTCGTTGTGCGCGGTTCGACGGGAGTTTGCCCTCGTTAGAGGCTCTTTTTTTGTATTCTTGCTTGCCTTATGCGCGGGTGAGTGTTAACGTTAACCCATCCGATGGTTATCGGCGCTCAGTGAGGAGTACGAATGGATCGCCGCAACCCCGACACATGGACCCCCGAGTTCGCGCGCGAGATCGAGCGCGTTCGTGAATACGTCGCCACCCTGCATGCCGAGCTGCCCCGCTGGGGCCTCGTCGTCTGGAACAAGCAGCGCACCTCGGCCTGAGGCATCGCGAAGCTTCTCATCGGGGCGGGGAGTGACCATGAGGTCGCTCCCCGCCCTTGTGTATGCCCGCGGGGCGTCCGCGGGGTGTGGTATGCTCGTGGGGTGACGTGTGTGTCCCGGTTTCTTTCCGTCTCGTGAGCAACCGCGAGGATGGGCGACACCTGCTTCTGAAGCGGAATGTGTGGGTGGGGTCTGTGTGCGTCGCCGTCTATGTTTGTCCGTTTTAATGAGAGGGGTGTGTCCTCGGTGTGCGTGAAAGTTCCTGTTACCGAAAAACGTGCCGGTGGCGACGCATTTGAGTTCCGCAGAATTGCAACCACTCGGCAAGTTTGAGTGACCTGTTGCACAGAATTGACGGTTCTTGAGCAAAAAAACGAGATATTTTCGTGAAATCCGCGAAATCTGGCCCTAAAGTCGGCAAAATCGCCAAAGATTTCGTAGTGTGTCATTCGTGGCCACGACAGTGGTAACCAAGAACGAACAGGAATGAGGTTTCTCAATGTCCGTGAACCGTACCGAGCTTGTCGCTCAGATTGCCGAACGCGCCGACCTGACCAAGGCGAAGGCCGACGAGGCCCTGGCTGCCTTCCAGGCCGTCCTCGTTGAGTCCCTGGCTAAGGGCGAGGCCGTCAAGGTGACCGGTCTGCTCTCCGTCGAGCGTGTTGAGCGCGCCGCCCGCACCGGCCGTAACCCCCGCACCGGCGAAGAGATCAAGATCCCCGCTGGCTACGGTGTGAAGCTCTCCGCTGGCTCCACGCTGAAGAAGGCCGTCTCCAAGTGACGCGCTGACACTAGCGAATAGCCTGTGGGGCACGACCGAGTGGTCGTGCCCCACACGCGTCTCTACCGTCGGATGGCGCCAATGGTGTGCAGAGACCTCGTACATGCGGTTTACAGGATAAACCTGTTGGTTGTGTGGTGACTTGTCGGCTTGCTGGTGGTCGACGATGAACATTGACGGTGGTTGTTTCATTGTGGGAGCGTGGCCGAACGTGTGGCCCGGTATGGGTACTCAGGTTCAGGTCCGCAGTACGCCGAGGCGTGCGAGCTACATGCCAGGCCGGGCACCGTTGTGCCCAACACGCACACCGCCTCAGCCGCAGACCCCCATTTTCATTGTTTTTCACCGAGGTGGTCTGCGATGTGGGTGCCGCACCGCCCCGAACCGCGACCTCACCGCCACCCAATGGGGGCATTTGCGCCATGAGGGGCGCGACTCGCCGGCGACACGCCAAAGGGAGGCTCCTCATGCTGCAAAATCCCCACCATTACCCCTGGCGTCAGGCTCCCTCACTGGTGCAGTGCCGCTCGGTGGGGTGCCGATAAACGCCGGTAGGGCATCACTGACGGGAACGGGGTAGGGGCACGGTCGGCCAGACCCGCGAGCACACCAGCCCAACGGCGGCGGCCTCGACGATGCCTGGGAGCGAGCCGCGATGGGCACTAGGAGGGCGAAACAGCCCTGCGCCCTTCAGATGCGCATAACGGCCCGACGGTGTGGCTGTCGCACATAACGTTGCCCCCGGCTCGCGTCAGCGGGCCGGGGGCAACGCATGGAGTTCGCATGAACGTGTGTGTTAGGCGTTCACCTCTTCCTTGACGCTCAGCGTCAAGAGCGGGTGGTGGCACGCCACGCGGTGCGTCTCATCCGTGAGCATGGGCTGCACCTTGCACTCCTCGCCAGCGAACGGGCAGCGCGGGCGGAAGCGGCAACCCTCGGGTGGGTTGACGGCGCTCGGCGGCTCGCCGGTGAGCTTGATGGCACTCTCGTCGTGCTTGAACTCGGGGTCCGGCACGGGGATCGAGTCGATGAGCGCCTTCGTGTAGGGGTGCTTCGGGTTCTTGACGACCTCGTGCGCGGGGCCCTCCTCGACGATGCGGCCCAGGTACATGACGCCGATGCGATCGGCCATGTACTGAACGACCGCCAGGTCGTGGCTGATGAACAGGTAGGACAGGCCCAGCTCCTGCTGCAGGTCCTTCATGAGGTTGAGGACCTGCGCCTGGACGGAGACGTCAAGCGCCGAGACGGGCTCGTCGGCCACGATCAGGTCGGGAGCCAGGGTCAGCGAGCGAGCGAAGCCGATGCGCTGGAGCTGTCCGCCGGAGAACTCGTGCGGGTAGCGGTCAAGGATCTCCTCGGTGAGGCCGACCTGCTCGAGGATCTCCATGATGCGCTCGGCGATCTGGCGAGCGTTGCCGGTCTTCTGGATGCTCATGGGCTCGGCCAGGATCTGGTCGATGCGCATGCGCGGGTCCATTGCCGCGTAGGAGTCCTGGAACATCATCTGCACGTCGCGGTGGATGCGCACAGCGTCGCGTCCCTTGAGCGTAGCCAGGTCGCGTCCATCGAGTTCGATGGCACCGCCCGACGGGGGCTCGAGGCCGGCGATAAGGCGACCCACGGTGGACTTACCGCAGCCGGACTCGCCGACGAGGCCGTAGGTCTCGCCCTTCTTGACCGTGATGGACACGCGGTCGACGGCGGAAACGACGCCCTTCTCGCGCTTGAAGAAGCCGGAGCCTGCCGACTCGTACTCGCGTGAGGCCTCCTTGACGTCGAGCAGGACCTCGTGAGAGATCTGCGGGACAACCGAGGCCGTTTCTTCGGCCTTGGTGGAATCCAGCTTGCCCTGGAGAACCGCGGGGGACTCGTCGCCCTCCTGCACCGGGTGGAAGCAGGAGAAGGTGTGGGTCTCATCCCCGCTCAGGTCCGGGTAGCCGGCGCGGCACTCGTCGGTGGCCCACAGGCAGCGTGCCGCGAAGCGGCAGCCCACCGGCAGGTTGGTCAGCGACGGGGGAGCGCCGGGGATGGAGAAGAGCTTGGTGCCGGCCGCGAGGGCGCGCTCGGGCAGGGCCGCCATGAGCGAGCTCGTGTAGCGGTGCTTCGGCTCGGTGAACAGCGTCTTCGTCGGCGCGGTCTCGACGATACGGCCGGCGTACATGACGGCGACACGGTCGGTGTGACCGGCCACAACACCCAGGTCGTGGGTGATGAGGATGACGCCCATCTTGTACTCGTCGCGCAGCTCGTCGATGAGGTCGAGGATTTGCATCTGCGTCGTCACGTCCAGGGCCGTCGTCGGCTCGTCCGCGATGAGGATGCGCGGCTTGCACACGAGGGCCATGGCGATCATGACGCGCTGGCGCATGCCGCCCGAGAGCTGGTGCGGGTAGTTATTGATGACGACCTCGGGACGAGGCATGCCGACGCGCTTGAGGATCTCGACGGCGCGTGCGAGCGCTTCCCGCTTCGAGAGCTTCTCGTGCACGCGCAGCGGCTCGCACACCTGAAGACCGATCTTCATGGTCGGGTTCAGAGAGGTGAGCGGATCCTGGAAGATCATGCCGACCTTCGTGCCGCGCAGCTTGCGCTTCTCCTTGAGGGGTAGCTGGGTGAGGTCCTGGCCGTCGAGGATGATCGAGCCGGAGGAGACCTTGCCGCCCTGGGGGAGCAGACCCATGAGGGACAGGGCCGTCATGGTCTTGCCCGATCCGGACTCGCCCACGATGCCCAGGGTCTCGCCCGGGTTCACGTGCAGGTCGACACCCGAGAGGGCGCGAACCACGCCGTTGCGGATCTCAATATCGGTGTGCAGATCTTTGATCTGAAGGAGTGGAGTATTCATAGTTCAGTACTCACCTCTTGCGCAGTCGAACTTCGAAGGCGTCACGTAGACCGTCGCCGATGAAGTTGAACGACAGGACCAGGAGGATGATGAGGACGCCCGGCGGGTAGAGCAGCCACCAGTTGCCCGAGTAGACGTGCGACTGGCTGTTGGAGAGCATGGCTCCCCAGTCGGTGGCGGGAGGCTGCGCGCCCAGGCCGAGGAACGACAGGTAGGCGACGTAGAGGACGGCGTCTGCGACCTGGAAGGTCGCGTTGACGATGACGGTGCCGATCGTGTTTCGGACGATGTGTGTCCGGATTGCTCGAGGCATCGAGCCGCCCATGCCGCGCATCGCGACGACGTACTCGCGCGTGCGCAGGGACAGGGCCTCGCCTCGAATCAATCGGGATGTTCCCAGCCAGGACAGGGCCGACATGATGATGATGAGGACCGGGACGGTAGGCGGGATCATCGTGGCGATCAGCATGAAGAGGAAGAGGACGGGCACGGACATGAGCGCGTCAACGATGCGCATCATGATCGCGTCGACCCAGCTGCCCACGAAGCCGGCGATCGCGCCGTACAGCGTGCCGATCGTAGTGGCGAAGATGCCGGCGAACAGGCCGACGATGATCGAGGTCTGGCCGCCCTTCATGAGGCGTCCGAGCTGGTCGTAACCGACCATGTCGGTGCCGAGCGGGTGCTCGGCGGAGGGCGGTAGGGCCGAGTTCGACAGGTCCGTGTGGATCTGGTCGGTCACGTAGAACATCGGGCCGATGAACGAGAAGGCCATCAGGATGAGGATCAGGCACACGCCGAAGACGGCGAGCTTGTTCTCCATGAAGACCTGCAGGCCCTGCAGCTTCGTTGACTTGCGGGCGGTGCGCGCCTTGGCCGGCGCTGCGATAGGTGCGGTTGCAGTGGTCATTTGGCACGTCCTGCCAGTCGGATACGGGGATCAGCAAGGGCGTAGAGGAAGTCTGCCAGGAGCGCGCCGATGACGGTCGCGAAGGAGACGATCAGGGCGACGCCGAGGAGAATCGGGTAGTCGCGCCTACCGGTCGCCTGGTAGTACATGTAGCCCATGCCGTTGAAGTTAAAGAGCGTCTCGATGACCAGGGCGCCACAGAACATCGCGGGGATGTACAGACCAATCATCGTAATGACGGGGAACATGGCGTTGCGCAGCGTGTGAACGAAGACGACGCGGAACTCCGACAGGCCCTTCGCGCGAGCGGTACGCACGTACTGCTCGTTGAGGTTATCCACCATCGAGGAGCGCACGTAGCGTGCGTAGGCGGCGATCGTGCCAATCGACAGCGCGCACACGGGCAGGACCAAGTGATCCCACTGTTCCCACATGACCGACAGGGCCTCGCCCTGCGGTGCGTCGTTGGGCAGGATCGGCCACACCTGGGAGAAGAGGACGATGAGGAGCAGGCCCGCGAAGAAGATCGGCGTCGAGTAAGCCAACAGACACGCAATCGTCACGATGTAATCGGGGGCTTTATTTCTTTTGACGGCCTGCCACACGCCCAGGGGGATCGCGACGATGAGAGCCAGGATGGTGGACAGGAGAGACAGGAAGATGGTGCGCGGCAGGCGGGCAGCCAGCAGGTCGTTGACGGACTGGTTGTGCTGGTAGGAGTAGCCGAAGTCGCCGTGCGCAATTTTGTTCAGGTAGTTGACGTACTGCTCGGGGATGGGCCGGTCGTATCCGTTCTCGTGGTCGAAGGCCGCGAGCTGTTCTTGGGTCGCATCCTTACCGAGTGCTGCTCGGGCTGCACCGCCCGGCTGAGATTGGAGGAGGATGAAGGTGATGATGGTGACCAGGAAGACAACGATGACTGCCTGGCCGAGGCGTTTGAGGATGAATTGGATCATTGCGAACTCCACAGTAAGGGGGCAGGCGCCCGCATGTGCGGGTGCGGGCGCCTGCCCCGTGAGGCGTCAAGGCGAAGGTTTACTTACCTTCGGTCGACCACGACCAATCCTCGGGCCAGGTGTCGCCGGTGGCGTCGAGTTCGCCCAGGTCGAGCGTCTTCTTCACCGCGGTGATCTGGTAGTACGGGTTGGGCATCCACAGAACGGGGAGGTCCTCCGCGAGGTAGTCGTTGTATGCCTGGAGAGCGTTGGGCTCGGAGGAGCGGGTCGACTCTTCGATGAGCTTGTCAGCCTCGGGGTTCTTGTACTGGCCGAGGTTGACGGGAGCGTCAGAGGCGAAGAGGCGCTCGCCGGACGCGTAGATCGGGAAGCCCCACGAGGTCTGGGATCCGAAGAAGGACATGTCCCAGGTGCAGGGGGTCTCGTCGTCACATGCCTGCGAGGCGCCGACCGAGTCGGGGACCTCGTTCATGTCGATCTTGATGCCGAGCTTGCCGAACTGGGAGATGATCTCCTCGAACATCTGGTGCGTGGAGACGAAGCCCGACTGGGAGATGAGCTTGAAGTTCAGCTTGTCGCCGGCGTTGATACCCTCGCCACACTGGTTGGCGCCGGTGCCGGGGTTCTCGCAGGTGGTTTCACCGTCGGGCACGACCTTCCAGCCGTGGTCCTCGAGGAGCTTCTTGGCGGCATCCGGATCGAACTTGTAGACGCAGCCCTCGGTGGTGCCGGTCTTCTCAGCGGGCATCGGGACGGGGCCACAGGTCGGGGAGGCGGTGCCGGACCAGATCTTCTCAGACAGGGTCGGCTGGTCGATCAGCTGCTGCATCGCCTGGCGGATGTACTTCTGGTTGATGAACTTCGAGCCGGGGGCCTTCTCGTGGAAGTTCAGGGCCAGGTAGGTGATGGAGTTGCCGGGCCACAGGAAGACGTTGTAGCCCTTGTCCTCGACGGCCTTGCGCTGGTTGTACTGCGCGGCCGGAATGTAGCCGAAGTCGATGGCGCCCGAACGCACGGAGTTGAACTCAGCGTCGTCACCTGTGAACGCCTTGTAGATCAGCGCGTCGATCTTGGGCTTGTCCTCGCCCCAGTAGTTCTCGTTGGGGACGAGCTTGAGGCCCTGGTCGGGGGTGAACTCCGCGAGCTTCCAGGGGCCGTTCACCGTCTGCCACAGCGGGTTGGTGGCGTAGGAGGACAGGTTCTTGGCCTCGCCCTGCAGGTAGGCGAAGACCTTCTGGGCGCCCTCGGGGGTGCGGTCGAGGTCGGAGACGGCCTCGTCGGCGCTGGTCTTGTCCCAGGCGTGCTGGGGGAGTAGAGCGACCTTGTTGATCTGGTTGTCAATGAACCAGGCGGGGGCGAACTTGGTCTCGGTGGTGATCGAGAACGTGTGCTCGTCGATGATCTTCAGATCGGCACCGTCGGGGAAGAAGCCCTTCTTGTACGAGGCCCATTCGTCCTTGTTGTTGGTGACGAGGTTCCACCAGAACTCGATGTCGCGGGTGGTGACGGGCGTGCCGTCGGACCACTTGGCGTCGTCGCGCAGCTTGATGGTGTAGGTCAGGCCGTCCTCAGAGACCTCGGGAACGGTGCCCAGGGACTTGGGGAGGTTGATCTTGTAGGGGGTTTCAGAGGTGGACTTGTAGGCGAAGAGCGGGCGGTACATCGCCTGGATGAACTGGCCGTTTTCGCCCTGTGTGTAGCCCTTTGCGGAGATCGGGAAGATCCAGTTGGGGGTACGCGAGGCCATCGTGACCTCGTTCTTTCCGGTTTCCGAGTTGGCTGCCTGGCCGCCGCCGCTACTGCTGCTACCACCACAGGCGGACAGGCCCAGGGAGGCGACCATTGCGAGGGCCGCGCCGGTGACCATCCACCGCTTCTTTCTAAGGTTCATGACTGCTCCAAATCAACGTTGATCGGGGACACTGACGGATGACAACCCTGTCAGATGACGTTCATCATATGACAGTTTGTCGGCGAATGTTGCCACTTTGGGCAAAATGTGGAATGTTACGAAAAAATAACAAGATATTTCGACGAAAGAAGTGTCAGACTTTCTTCGGTGGGGCATAATGAATCATGTTCTCAACGATGAGCGCAGTGTAACGTTGTAGTTACTGCATGCGTACTTAGAGGAGGTGTCATGGCCACGCACGATGTCGACGAGACCGTCCTTACGCTGATTGGGTCCGGTCAAGCGGACACCAGGCCCGCGATTGTCAAGCAAACGGGCCTCGCACCATCAACGGTGTCGGCCGCTGTGTCTCGCCTCGTCGAAGCCGGGGTCATCGCGGAAGCGGAGCACTCTGTTTCCACGGGTGGGCGGCGCGCACGCCGCCTTGTCACCTCCGACGGCGCCGGAGCACTCGCCCTCGTCGAGCTGGGAGCCCACCACGGCCTCATTGCCCTGACGGACCCCACCCGCGGAGTCGGGCAGGCATCGAGCCTCCTTATCGACATTGCGGAAGGCCCCCAGGCGGTGCTCGACGCTGTCATAGACGAGGTGTCCCGCCAGGAAGAATCTGCCGGCGTGCGGGTCGGTGGCATTGCCCTGGCGGTCCCCGGTCCCGTGGACGCGGAGCGCTCTCGCGTGATCCGCCCCGCCCGTATGCCCGGGTGGGACGGCATCAATGTCGCCGAGGCCGTCACCGAGCAGTGCGGCCTGCCCGCCCTCATTGAGAACGACGCGCGCGCGGGAGCCATCGGCGAATCCGTCTACCGCCGTCGACTTCAGGGTGTGACCCCCATCGATACGCTTATCTATGTCAAGGCTGGCTCCGCCATCGGCGGCGCCTACCTCGTCGATGGCGTGCCGCAGGTGGGGCAGGGCGGACTGGCCGGGGATATCTCGCACATCCCCGTCGAGGCCGCCGCGGGCCGCCCCTGCAAGTGCGGCAACGTCGGATGCCTCGAAACGATCGCGTCCGCCGACTCGATCCGAGCAGACCTGGCCGCAGCAGGCCTCGTCTATGAGAACAACGCACAGCTTCTGGCCGCAGCACGCGACGGTATCCCCGAAGTTGCGACGGCCATACGCCAGGCGGGCACCCTCCTGGGCCACTGCGTCGCCCACCTCGTCTCCTTCCTGGCACCCCAGGGAGTCATCGTCGGTGGAGCACTCTCCGCCGTCGACGCCTTCACCGCCGGAGTGCGCGCCGCACTCCACCAATCCTGCCTCCCCTCGATCATGGAACACCTCGTGATCGAATCGTCTCGATCAGGGCGCGAAGCGGCGCTCTGGGGACTCTCGACACTTACCCCCTCGAAGATCTCAAAGGAGAATCGCTCATGACCAAGCCCCGCATCGCGGTTGCCGGCATCCACATCGAATCCTCGACGTTCACCCCCTACATCTCGACCGCCGACGACTTCATCGTCACCCGCGGCGAGGAACTGATGGACCGCTTCTACTGGCGCGACGAGGACTGGGCCACCCAGATCGAGTGGATCCCCGTCCTGCACTCGCGCGCCCTGCCCGGCGGTGTCGTCGAGCGTGGCGCCTACGACGCCTGGAAGGCTGAGATCCTTGAGGGCCTCGCGGCCGCCGGCCCCCTCGACGGCCTCTTCTTCGACATCCACGGCGCCATGAGCGTCCAGGGCATGGACGACGCCGAGGGCGACCTCATCAACGCCATCCGCGGCGTCATCGGCCCCGATCCCATGGTCAGCGCCTCGATGGACCTGCACGGAAACGTCTCCCAGGACCTCTTCGACGGCTGCGACATCCTCACCTGCTACCGCCTCGCACCCCACGAGGACGCTCTCGAGTCGCGCCGTCGCGCCGCCTACAACCTGGGCATGCGCCTCCTCAACGGCCAGCCCAAGCCCGTCAAGGCCCTCGTCCACGTCCCCGTCCTGCTCCCGGGCGAGAAGACCTCGACCCGCATCGAACCCGCCAAATCCCTCTACAAGATGATCGACCCCATCGAAGCGATGGACGGCATCCTGGACGCCGCGATCTGGATCGGCTTCGCGTGGGCCGACCAGCCGCGCTGCAAGGGCGCTGTCGTCGTCACGGGTGACGACGCGGAGCTCGTCAAGGAACAGGCCGAGCGCATCGGCCAGTACTTCTGGGACGTGCACGACCGCTTCGAGTTTGTGGCCCCCGTTGCCTCCATGGAAGAGTGCCTGGCAGCCGCCGAGGAGGGCCCCAAGCCCTTCTTCATCTCCGACTCCGGCGACAACCCGGGTGCCGGCGGCGCCGACGACGTGACGGTCGCGCTCGCGGCCCTGCTCGCGTGGAAGCCCGTCCAGGAGGCGACGCTCGACGTCATCTACGCCTCGATCATCGATCCCGCCGCGGCCGCCGTTGCGTGGGAGGCTGGTGTCGGCGCCGAGGTCGACCTCGAGGTCGGTGGACACATTGACACCCGCGAGCCTGGCCCGCTGAACGTCCACGCCACGGTCGAGGCCCTCGCCGACGACCCGATGGGCGGCCACACCGCGCTGCTGCGCACGGGCGGCCTGCGCTTCATCATCACCACGAACCGCAATCAGTACACGATGTACAGCCAGTTCGAGCTGCTCGGCGTGGATATCACCACCGCCGACGTCGTCGTCGTCAAGATCGGTTACCTGGAGCCCGACCTGTACGAGACCCAGAAGGGCTGGCTCATGGCGCTGACCCCCGGTGGAGTCGATCAGGACCTCATCCGCCTCGGTCACCACAAGATTGAGCGCCCGATGTTCCCCTTCGATCCGGATATGGCAGATCCCGATCTGCATGCTCAGGTCGTCGTACCATGAGCGCCGTCAAGGATTCCGAGGGCCCGGTATTTGCGGGCATCGACATCGGAGGCACATCCATCAAGTGGATGATCGTCGATGAGGCGGGCGCGATCCTCACTCAGGGAAACGAGCCGACGGACCGCGAGGCCGTGGCCACTCAGGTGGGACGAATCGGCGCGCGACTCGCGAGCGACTATCCGGGACTGGTCGGTTTCGGCCTGATCTGCCCCGGCCTCGTCGATGAGGAAAGCGGGACCGTCGTGTACGCGGCGAACCTCGAGCTGCGCGGCGTCCAGCTGGCCCGCGCGGTCGAGGACGCCACGGGCGTACCCGCCGCACTCATGCACGACGGGCGCGCCGCCGGCCTGGCTGAGGGACTCCTCGGCGCGGGCCGAGGGGCTTCCTCCTTCCTCATGATGCCCATCGGTACCGGCATCTCTGTGGCCCTCATGCTCGGTGACAACCTGTGGAGTGGTGCGACGTTTAGCGCCGGTGAAGTCGGGCACGCGCCCGTTTTCCCCGGTGGTGAGTCCTGCCGTTGTGGGTCGCGTGGGTGCCTGGAGGTCTACGCCTCGGCGAAGGGCATCGCCCGACGCTACGAGCAGGCGACCGGAGAGGACATCGGTGCGAAGGCCGTCGAGGCCGGCATCGGTACCGACCCGGTCGCGACCGAGGTATGGGACACCGCGGTTCGTGCACTCGCGCTATCTCTCACCCACATGACGCTCACCGTCGACGTTGAGCGCATCATCATCGGCGGCGGCCTGTCGCACGCGGGCGAGAACCTGCTGGCGCCGCTGCGCGAGGAATTCGCTTCGATGCTGACATTCCGTGACGCTCCCGAGATCGTCCGCGCATCCCTCGGGGGTGCGGGTGGTCGCTGGGGCGCCGCGATCCTCGCTGCCCGCGTGGGCGGCTCGACGTGCTACGAGAGGTGGCAGCCGTGACGACTGTAGAGATTTGCGTGGAAGATGCCGTGGGCGTGCGCCGCGCGCGCGACGGGGGAGCGGATCGCATCGAGATCTGCACCGACCTATCGTGCGGCGGCCTGACCCCCGCATTCGACGAGGTGGCCGCCGCCCTTGAGGTGGCGCCCGCTGGTGGCGTTCAGGTGCTCGTGCGCCCGCGCCCCGGGGACTTCGTGCATACGCGCGAAGAGGTCGATCGCATCGCCTCCGATATCATGACCCTCTCGTCGATCGGTCGTGGATCGGACGTGCGCCTCGGCTTCGTCGTTGGCGTCATTACCCGCGACGGGCAGATCGACGTGAACGCGGCCGCGCGCCTGCGGGACACAGCCGAGGACGCGCCGCTGACCTTCCACCGTGGATTCGACCAGGTTGCGGATCAGGATCGCGGTCTCGACGTTCTCATGGAACTCGGTTACGACCGTGTGCTGACGACGGGTGGAGATCCGGCCGTCGCGCAGCCGGACGCCCTCGCCCGTCTCGTCGAGCGCGGGGGAGACGACATCATCATCCTGGTGTCGGGTGGCCTGCGCGCTCATAACGTCGCCGAGGTCGTGGCTGCCTCGGGAGCACGCGAGGTCCACATGCGCGCCCCCGGAACCTCAGGAACCGATCAGGCGGAGGTCGAGCGAATCGTCGCTGCCCTGCACGGATAACCCAGCTCACACGTTTCCCAAAAATCTTCGTCGATTCGTCTGACAAATCGACGTCAGCCGTGTAAGGTTAAACACATGAGAATTGGAATTTTCAACGACGAAGATCAGATCGCATCCCTCGCAGCGGACCGCATCCTCGAGGTGTACCGCGCCAAGCCGAACTTCGTGCTCGGCCTGGCCACCGGCTCCTCGCCGCTCAAGCTCTACGCAGAGCTCGTGCGCCGCTACGAGGCCGGTCAGATCTCCTTTGCCCAGGTTCGTTCCTACAACCTCGACGAGTATGTGGGCCTGCCCCGCGACCACTACGAGGGCTACGCGAACTTCATCCACCGCAACCTCGTCGACCTCGTCGACATGCCCGAGGGTGCGGCACACGGACCCGACGGCTGGTGCGATGACCTTGAGGCCGGCGCTGCCGCCTACGACGAGGCCATCAAGGCCGACGGCGGCATCGACATTCAGGTCCTCGGCATCGGCTCTGATGGCCACATCGGCTTCAATGAGCCCGGCGGCACCCTTGCGTCGCGCACCCACGTGGGCGTCCTGACCGAGCAGACCCGCCGCGACAACGCCCGCTTCTTCGATGGCGACATCGACCAGGTCCCCACGCACTGCGTGACGCAGGGCCTGGGCACGATCATGGACTCGCGCGCCCACATCTTCATCGCCACGGGTGAAGGCAAGGCCGACGCGGTCAAGGCCATGATCGAGGGTGGCGTCACCCAGCGCTGGCCCGCGTCCATCCTCCAGCACCACCCCGACGTCACCGTGCTCCTCGACGAGGCCGCCGCCTCCAAGCTCGAGCTCGCAGACTTCTACAGGGAGGTCTGGGAGAAGGAACACCTGTGAGATAGGTTCCCCACCCGACTTCGCCCCGGCCTCGTCAATGCGAGGCCGGGGCCTTATTGTGAGCGTCGCTTCTTCGCTCCCGGCGCACGCGTGCCACCCGTTGGAAGCACACCTCGGCACGTACAATGGACCCCATGCGTAATGCCCTCGACGAACCCACCGGTCCCTCCGCGCCCTCCGGTCCCTCCACCGCGTCCTCGACCGGCCTGCTGGAGCGTACTGAGACCCGCAAGGAGCGCACCGGCGGGGACGGCGACCGCTTCGCCCACTTCGTGCGCAAGGACAAGGCGAACTCGTCCATGGTGACGGGGCAGCCCGTCGTTGCCCTGTGCGGCAAGGTGTGGATTCCCACCCGCGACGCCTCGCAGTACCCGGTGTGTCCCACCTGTAAGGAGCTGCGTGACTCAATGGGAAAGAACGGGCGTAACTGGCCCTTCTCCGACGGCGGAAAGGGCTCCGACAAGTGAGCGAGACGACCCGGCGCGCACCCGTTGGCAGGCTGCGCGCCTGGCAGGCTGCTGCCCTGGATCGCTACATGGCGACGTCCCCGCGTGACTTCCTGGCTGTCGCAACGCCGGGCGCAGGTAAGACGACATTCGCCCTGACGCTTGCGACCGAGCTGATCGCCCGCGGCATCGTCGACAAGCTCACCGTCGTGTGCCCCACCGAGCACCTCAAGGGACAGTGGGCCTCGAGCGCCGCGCGCTTCGGCATCCACATCGACCCCGATTTTACGAACTCGCAGGGCGTGGCCGGCTCGCACTTTGATGGCGTGGCTGTCACCTACGCGCAGATTGGCTCCAACCCGGCCGTTCACGCGGCGCGCACCCGTGCCTACCGTACCCTCGTCATCCTCGACGAAATCCACCACGCCGGCGACTCCCTGTCGTGGGGCGATGGCGTGCGCGAGGCCTTCACGGACGCGACGCGACGCCTGGCACTGACGGGTACGCCCTTCCGCTCCGATACCTCTCCGATTCCCTTCGTCACCTACGAGGAGGACGAGGAGGGCATCCGACGCTCGCGCGCCGACTACACCTACGGCTACGGCGACGCCCTCAAGGATGGCGTCGTTCGTCCCGTCCTGTTCATGTCCTACTCGGGGCAGATGGCCTGGCGCACCAGCGCGGGCGACGAGGTGAGCGCCCGCCTGGGTGAGCCTCTCACCAAGGACATGATGAAGCAGGCCTGGCGCACCGCGCTGGATCCCAAGGGCGAGTGGATTCCCGCCGTCCTGCGCGCCGCCGATATGCGCCTCGAAGAGGTGCGCCGCGCCGTGCCCGACGCGGGCGGCCTTGTCATCGCCTCCAACCAGGAGCACGCACGCGCCTACGCCCGCCACCTGCGCCTGATCACCGGCAAGGCCCCCACGATCGTCCTGTCCGACGACGCGGATGCCTCCGACCGCATCTCCGAGTTCGCCGACTCCACCGACAAGTGGATGGTCGCCGTGCGCATGGTGTCCGAGGGCGTTGACGTGCCCCGCCTCGCGGTCGGCGTCTACGCGACCAACGCCTCCACGCCGCTGTTCTTCGCTCAGGCTATCGGCCGCTACGTACGAGCCCGTCGTCGCGGCGAGACGGCCACCGTCTTCATCCCTTCCGTTGTGCCCCTGCTGACGCTCGCCGGCGGCATGGAGGTTGAGCGCGACCATGCGCTGGATCGCCCCAAGCGCGACGAGGCCAGCGAAGACGACATGTGGAATCCTGAGGACGCGCTTGTCGCGGCCGCGAACCGCGAGGAGAAAGCTTCCTCCGACCTGCTCTCCCAGTTCGAGGTCCTGGGCGCGGACGCCGAGTTCGACGGGGTCCTCTTCGACGGTGCTGCATGGGGTGCCGGCGCCGAAGTAGGCTCCGAGGAAGAGCAGGAATACCTGGGTATTCCGGGCCTGCTGGACGCCGACCAGGTGACGACCCTGCTGCGCGCTCGCCAGGCTGACCAGGTTGCCGCGCAGAAGAAGACCCGCGCCGCGCAGAAGATGCGCGAAGAGAATGCCGGCATCCCCGCCCACAAGCTGCGTGCCGCCAAGCGCAAGGAGCTTCAGCACCTGGTCTCCACGTGGTCACGCCGCTCCGGCGAGACCCACGCGACCATTCACTCGCGCCTGCGTTCGCGCTGCGGCGGCCCCGAGGTTGCCCAGGCCACGACCGAGCAGATCGAGGCCCGCATCGCCCTGCTGCGCGAGTGGTTTGTCGGCCGCCACTGACGCGCACTCCCGCAGCACTGTCCGCGCCCTGATGCATAACGAGCCCCGGCCTCATTCTCCTCCGAGAGAAGGACGAGGCCGGGGCTTCGTTCAGTGAGAGGTGAGGGTCAGTCGACCTGCTCGTAGCGCGTGGGGATTGCGACCTCGCCCTCGGACAGGCGCCACGCCTGGTAGGGCAGCTCGTTGCGGGCGCGCAGGTGGTGCTCCTGGGCGCGGGACAGTGCCTCGGGGCCCCAGGCTTCGGCGTCGATCTTGCCGCCGCGGACCAGCTGGACCTGCAGCGGGCGGGCGCCGCGCTCGGCCAGCAGAGCCTGGCCCTCCTCGAAGGACATGCCAACGAGCAGGAGTTCCTCGGTTGCGTAGCCGTCCTCGCCCATGACGCGGCCGGCAACCTTGCGTCCGCCGACCGTGGACTTCGACTCGGCCTTCTTGGCCACGGAAACGATCTGGCCGTTGCTATCCTCGCGCTGGACAACCTTGTAGACCAGGGCGGCCGTCGGGACGCCCGAGCCCGTCACGAGCTTGGTGCCCACGCCGTAGGAGTCCACGGGGGCCGCGCCCAGGGCGGCGATGGCGTACTCGTCCAGGTCGGAAGTCACCGTGATCTTCGTGGTGGTCGCGCCCATCGCGTCGAGCTGGCCGCGCACCTTGAACGCTTCAGCGACGAGGTCGCCGGAGTCCAGGCGCACCGCGCCCAGCTCGCCGCCGGCAGCGCGCGCGGCCTCGACGGCGTTGATGACGCCCTGCCTGATGTCGTAGGTGTCCACAAGCAGGGTCGTGCCTGCGCCCAGCTTGGCGACCTGAGAGTCGAAGGCGTCGCGTTCGCTGTCGTGCAGGAGCGTGAACGCGTGGGCGGCCGTACCGATGCAGCGGATCCCGTAGCGCTTGGCTGCCTCGAGGTCGGAGGTGCCCTGGAAACCGCCGATGATGGCGGCGCGGGCGGCGGAGACCGCTGCGCGCTCGTGGGCACGGCGAGCACCCATGTCCATGCAGGGGCGGCCGTGGGCGGCGATCGTCATACGCGAGGCGGCGGAAGCCACCGCGCAATCGTGGTTGAGGATCGACAGGAGCAGCGTCTCCAGGAGCGTGCAGTCCGCGAATGTACCCTCAACCGTCAGCAGGGGAGAGCCGGGGAAGTAGCACTCGCCCTCGGCGTAGCCCCAGATGTCGCCCGTGAAACGCCACGAGGCGAGGAACTGGGCGGCCTCCTCGGAGAGGATCCCCTGGTCGCGCAACCAATCGATCTGCTCAGCGTCGAACTCGAAGCGTTCCAGGGCCTCGAGAATGCGACCGGTGCCGGCGACAACGCCGAAGCGTCGTGTGGCGGGCAGGCGGCGCCCAAACAGCTCAAACGTGCAGCGACGATGCGCGGTGCCATCCTTCAGGGCGGCGTCGAGCATCGTGAGCTCGTACATATCAGTCAGCAATGAAGTAGATGTCGATGCAGGCATACTGTGAGCCTACCCTGAGAAGCGTGTCACCGGGGTGCGAATTTCCTTCCCTGATACCCAAATACGTCTTAGTGTTGACGTATGACAACGATGTTCCAACCCGCGTCCCGCACGCACGAGGCACCCACCGCGGTGCCGCGTTGGCGTGCCGTCGTGTGGGACGATCCTGTCAACCTCATGAGCTACGTGAGCGCTGTGTTTCGCCAGTATTTCGGCTATTCCAACGCCCGCGCTGAGGAACTCATGATGGCCGTTCATACGCGCGGGCGCGCCACCGTTTCCACGGGCGTGCGCGAACGCATCGAGGCGGACGTCATGGCTATGCACTCCTACGGTCTGCGCGCCACCATCGAAGAGGACCGGGACTGAGGATATGGAAGGGTTCGCTCTTCGAGACGGTGTCTACGCCTCGTCGATGAGCGACGGCGAGGCGCTCCTCCTGCGCCAGTTGGCCACGGAGGTTCTCGTTGTCTTGGATGATCCCGGTGAGTACGCCGCGACCTCGTCCATGGTGAATGCCGCCACCGAGACCGAGCAGCGCCGAGACGAACCCCGCGAACGCACTCTGCGTATGCTGCTGCCCTCGATGAGCGAGGATGACGAAGATGCTGGCCGCCTGCGCGCCCTCACCGAGGATTCTCTGCGCACCGATAAGTCCGTCCGTTTGCGTGCCATCGTCGGAGATCTTGACCACATCGTCCACGGTGAGAGCGACACCCTGAGGATCCAGCCCGAGGCCGTGTGGTCCTGGCTGGGTGCGCTCAATGACATTAGGCTCGGCTTAGCCGGTGAGCTGGACCTATCGGATTCACACGACGCTCGGCGCATCGAAGAATTGGCGCTCAGTGAGCCGACGGGGGAGCGCTCGCAAACCGTCGCAGCCATCTATATGCTCATCACATGGTGGCAGGACTCACTCCTAGAAGCCGTCAATAGTTCCCAGTAACGCATAAGGTCGATACATGAACAACGCCCCGATCGGGATTTTCGACTCGGGCCTAGGTGGGCTGACGGTGGCTCGCGCAGTCATCGACAAGCTGCCCGACGAAGAGATCATCTACCTGGGCGACACCGAGCACACGCCTTACGGCCCGCGCGCGATCGCGCAGGTTCGCTCGCTGACGCTCTCCGCCCTCGACGAGCTGGCATCGCGCGGAGTGAAGGCGCTCGTCATCGCCTGCAACACGGCGACGGCCGCCGCGCTTGCGGATGCTCGGGAACGCTACTGGATCGATGCCGGGATCCCCGTCGTCGAGGTCATTACCCCGGCGGCACGCCAGAGCGTTATCGCCACGCGTAACCACCATGTGGGCGTCATCGGTACGAAGGCCACTATCCAATCCGAGGCGTACCTGCGCGCGCTCGCAGCCGTCCCCGGGCTGACGGTCAGCCAGCAGGCCTGCCCCGCTTTCGTTGACTTCGTCGAGGCCGGGGTGACCACGGGCGAGGAGATTGAGGCCGTGGCGCGCGAGTATCTGACGCCGCTGAAGGAAGCGGGTGTGGACACGCTCATCCTGGGGTGTACGCACTACCCGCTGCTCACCGGTGTTATCGGCCGCATTATGGGCGAGCGAGTCACGCTCGTGACCTCCTCGGAGGCGACCGCGAACGTTACCTATAACGAGCTCGTGGACCGCGGGCTCCTTCACGACCCGTGGCCCGCGGGTGAAGGGCCGCAGCACCAGTTCCTGGCCACGGGCGCTTCCGACTTGTTCCCGCGCCTGGCTCGCCGTTTCCTTGGCCCCGAGGTGGGCTCCGTTGCCCGCGTGAACACCGGCGGTGGTATCGCGTGAAGTTGACTGTCATCGGCGCTACCGGTTCGATGTCTGGCCCGGAGTCACCGGCCTCGTCCTACCTTGTTCAGGCCCGAGGCCTGGACCCTCGATCGGGGGAGGAGCGGACCTTCTCGCTCGCGTGCGACTTGGGTCCCGGTTCCTTCGGCGCGCTGTGGGCGCACGTGTGCCCATGTGACCTCGACGCCCTGGTGCTGTCCCATTGTCACGCGGACCATATGGGCGACATCATCTCCCTGCAGGTCTACCGCAAGTGGGGCCCGGGGGCGGCCGCATCTGCGCTGCCCCTGTACGGTCCCGCTGAGACGATGCGTCGCGTGCGCCAGATCGAAGACGCCCCGGACAACGAGGCATACGAGGCTGAATTCGTCTTCACCCACATGCAGCTGGGCGAGGCCTACCAGGTTGGTCCCATGACGATCCGCCCCTACCGCGCCCTGCATCCGGTCGAGGCATTTGGCCTGCGCATCGAGGGGCCCTCCGAGGATGATCCTGAGCGCCTGGTGTCGCTGTTCTACACGGGGGACACCGACCTGTGCGACACGATCATCGAGGGGGCGCGCGGCGTTGACATGCTCCTCAGCGAGGTCGGCTTCACGAGCGACGAGACCGAGCCCGACATGCACATGGACGGCGTGCGTGCGGGTGAGGTCGCCACGCGAGCCGGAGTAGCCCGCATGATCGCGACCCACATCCAGCCGTGGACGCCCCGCGATCGGGTGGCCTCCGAAGTGCGACAGACCTGGTCGGGTCCCCTCGACTTCGCGACCTCCGGGATGCAGGTCAGCCTCTGAGCCGACCCTCGCACCACCGATGGGTGAGGCGAGGTGGTTCCTCGGTCAGTCGCCGGATGTCGAGTATGAGGCGTTGTGACGCTTCCACTCCGCCAAGTATGTGGCCACGCGCGCGGGGCCTGACGCCTCGGACCAACCGTGGTTCTTGTGGCGCAGCAGGATCTTGCGAGTGCCCAGCGACGGTAGCGGGGTGATGCGCATGCCCTCCGTGTGGGCCCCGGCCAGCGCCATGGCCGGCAGGATCGTCGAGCCCGTGCGGGCGCGTACGAGGGTGCGGGCGGCCTCGTAAGTCGTGTAGAGGTGAGGTGCCCAGCGTGTGTCCGGAAATGCTTTCGTGATACGGCGCATGACGTGGTCGCCGCTGGTGCCTGGATTGACGCGCAACCAGGTGAGGTCCGCAAGGTCTTCGATCGAGCCGATCGGGGGAGCGGAGTCCGGGGTGACGAGCATCCAGGGTTCGTCGAGGAATGGGACGTCCGTGTACCCGCGAGGGGCGAGGCCCGGGTCCTCGTCTCGTTCGATGACGAGGATGTCGTAGTGGCCGGTGCGCAGCGCGGCCATGCCCGGGGTCTCTTCTGTTTCCTCGATGCGCAGGTCGACGCCGGGCAGGGCGTCCGTGAGGTCGGGGAGTGCGGGGATGAGGGTGGAGCGGCAAATCGTCAGGAACGCCCCAATGGTGACCGTTCCCGTCACCTGGCCGGTGAGGGGACGTAGCGCCTTGAGGGCTTCCTCGATATCGGCGTTGATGCGCTCGCCGGCTTCGGCGACGATCGTGCCGGCCGGGGTGAGAATCGCGCCGGACGTGGTGCGCTCGACGAGCTTGAGGCCGACTTCCTCCTCAAGTTTCTGGATCTGCTGGGACACTGCCGAGGGCGAGACCATGAGTATGTCGGCGGCGGCAACGATGCCGCCTTCACGCGCGACGGACAGAAGGAAAGGCAGGCGGCGGGGGTCGATATCCACGCGAACTCCTTCGTTAAGTGAAACTGTAAGATAACTATAGAACCATTCAATTGTGCTTGACTAGCGGAAGGTGCATCATATGAGTCATGACGATCTTCTCTCTCGCAATCACGATCCTCGGCTGGGTGGGCGCCGCCGCCTCCATCGCCGCCTACTACCTGGTCTCCTCCAAGCGCTTCGCTCCTGACTCCCTGCGCTACCACTCGCTGAACGTCTCCAGCTGTATCCTGCTGGCGATCGCCTGCGCCTCGACCGGCGCGTGGCCGTCCTTCCTGACGAACGCCATCTTTATCGGCGTCGGATGTGCCATGATCTGGCGCGTGCGCGACCGCCTCGCGCGCCGCATCATGAAGGTCGTCCGCTTCTTCGATGTGCGCCGCTACCTGCCGCGTCGTGCGCGCCTGGCGCGCGCTCGCTGACTCTTCGCTGAATTGGGGTGGTGAGGGGGCAGGCCGTGGGCCTGCCCCCCTCACCGTATCCACCTGCTGATTAACTAAGAGAAGTAACCCTCTTTGGTCAAGAATTTTCCAAGCTGTACCAAGGAAAAGTCCGTAAGATGCGCTTCATAGAAAAATAAGAAAACATCGATGGAAAAAACGGGCTTTGGGGCGCACTATGTCAGTATGACGCGGTGACAGATCCATCGCACTGTACTCAAAGAGGAGCACACAATGTCTCGTTTCGTCGCATCACTCCTTCGTCGCCTCACCCATCACCGCAGGTGGCGCCAACAGCGCAACCCGCTGCAGTTCTCGATGGACCGCCCCATCTTCGGTAACCTCGTCGCCCGTTGATGGCGCGCCTGCGGGCGCAACACAAATCTGCCGGACACCCTCGGGTGCCCGGCACATTTGTGTCTGCGGTGCTTCTCAGCCGCGCAGGTATTCCACGATGTGGGGTATGAGGGCTCGGAAAGCGATGCCGCGGTGGCTGATCGCGTTCTTTTGATCCGCACTCATCTGAGCGGTCGTAACCTCGAAGCCCTCGGGGACGAAGATCGGGTCGTAGCCGAACCCGCCCTCGCCGCGAGGGGAACGCGTTAGGGTGCCGCGCACCTCGCCGCGCTCGACGAACTCGCGACCGTCCGGGGTGACGAGGACAGCGGCCGACACGAATGCCGCTCCGCGATGGGCGTCGGGAACGTCGGAGAGCTGATCGATGAGCAGACGCAGATTCGCCGCATCGTCCCCGTGGGAGCCGGCCCAGCGCGCGGAGAAGATACCGGGCGCCCCGCCCAGAACGTCCACCGTGATACCGGAGTCGTCGGCGATGGCAGCCAGACCGGTGGCGCGAGCCAGCGCGCGGGCCTTGATGAGGGAGTTCTCCTCGAAGGTCACACCGTCCTCGACCGGGGAAGCCACGTCGAAATCGCTCATGCGCGCCACGCAGCCGGCCTCGAAGCCCTCCCATGCAGGGGCCAGGATGGCTTCGAGCTCGCTGACCTTGTGCGCGTTGGAGGTCGCGAAGACCAGGCGCGCGCTCACGGACGCACCTCGACGCGCTCCATGAGGGGAGCCTCAAGCGCGAGCTTCTGCGCCTCTGCGAGCCGGGCGTTACCCAGGGTTGCCAGGTCCAGCAGCTCGTTGAGCTCGTCGCGGTTGAAAGGAGCGTGCTCGGCGGTGCCCTGCACCTCGATGAAGCGACCGCTGCCCGTCTGAACGACGTTCATGTCGGTTTCGGCGCGCACATCCTCGACGTAGGGCAGGTCCAGCATGGGGGTGCCGTCGATGACGCCCACGGAGATCGCGGAGATCGAGTCGGTGAGGACCTTGGCTGAGGGCTTGAGGATGCCCTGCTCCTTCGCCCAGCTCACGGCGTCGGCGAGGGCCACGTAAGCGCCCGTGATCGCTGCAGTGCGGGTGCCGCCGTCGGCCCGCAGAACGTCGCAGTCCAAGACGATGGTGTTCTCGCCGAGTGCGGAGACGTCGACGATGCCGCGCAGGGAGCGGCCGATGAGGCGCGAGATTTCCTGAGTGCGGCCGCCCACCTTGCCCTTGACGGACTCTCGGGAGGAGCGCTGCTCGGTTGCACGCGGAAGCATCGAGTACTCGCCGGTGACCCAGCCTTCGCCGGAGTCGCGCTTCCAACGCGGCACGCCTTCGGTGAAAGACGCAACACACAGGACGCGGGTGTTGCCGAACTCGATGAGGACGGAACCCTCACCGGTGCCCGACCAACCGCGGGTCATGGAGACGGGACGGAGCTGGGACGGGGTGCGCCCATCGGCGCGCAGGGGAGTATTTGTCATAGTGCCTAGGGTAGCCCACCGCGTTACCGTGGAGTTATGAGTCTTGATCTACCTCTCGTCCGCGGTCACGTCGACGCGGCCGTCGCGCTGCGTGAATCCGTGGCTCCCGTCGCCCTGGTGCGCGCCGGTGAGGCCGATGTCATTCTCGTGGACGGTGCCGGCTTCGTTCTCCTTGACGAGGTTGAGGCATCCCCCTCGGGAGCCCCTGTCCTGCGGCGCCTGAGTGGGGACGAGGCCGTGCGTGCTGCTGAAGGAGGGACGGCCTCGTTCATCGGTGTCGCGCAGGGACGCTCCGTCGTCGCGATCGAGGTGAGTCGGGACGAGGCCTGGGGACGCTGGGAGCATCTGCGCGCGGTCGGGTGGCAGCTTGACGGTGACGACGCGGCCCTCGCGCTGACTGCGCTCGCGCTCGCGGGCTGGCACGCCAACTACCGCTTCTGCCCGCGCTGTGGGGCTCCGGTGCAGCTGGTGTCCGGTGGATGGGCCGCGCGATGCGAGGCATGCGATCGGCTTGAGTATCCGCGCCAGGACCCAGCGATCATCGTCCTCGTTGAGGATCATGATGGGCGCGTCCTCCTGGCGCACAACGCCCTGTGGCGGCCCGGCTTCGTGTCGATTATCGCCGGCTACGTCGAGGCCGGGGAATCCCCGGACATCACGGTTGCCCGCGAGGTCGCCGAGGAGGTGGGCGTCGACATCGAGACGCCTACCTACGTCGCGACGCAGCCGTGGCCGTTCGGGCGTTCACAGATGATGGGCTACCGGGCTCGCACCGCTTTGCCGCGCCCCACCCCGCAGGCGGATGGTGTGGAGATAGAGTGGGCGCGCTTCTACAGCCGCGACGAGCTGACCCGCGCGCTGGATAACGGGGAGATCAGCGCACCCGGTCGCGCCTCGATCGCCTACGCACTGCTGCGGGAGTGGTACGGCGAGGAGCTGCCGAGCGGATTGGACGGCGAGGGACGCAACTGAGCATGGGCGATGGAACAATGGGGACCATGAACCCCGAGGAACTGCTGGAGGCCCTGGACCCCGATCAGCGCGCCGTCGCCACGCAGGTCGCTGGCCCGCTCGCCGTCCTGGCGGGTGCGGGCACCGGCAAGACCCGCGCGATCACGTACCGCATCGCGTACGGGGCGGCCGTTGGTGCCTTCGACCCATCCAACGTGCTCGCCGTGACCTTCACGCAGCGCGCGGCCTTCGAAATGCGTCACCGCCTGGCCCAGCTGGGTGTTCCTAAGGCTCAGGCGCGCACCTTCCACTCCGCCGCGCTGCGCCAGCTGCGCCATTTTTGGCCCACCGTCGTGGGAGGTCCGCTGCCTGACGTCATCCCGCACAAGGCCTCCCTCGTCGCGGCTTCCGCCGCGCGCCTGGGGATCACGATCGATCGCACGAACGTTCGCGACATCGCGGCCGAGGTCGAATGGGCGAAGGTCTCGATGATCGATGCCGCCCACTACGCCTCGCGCGTGGCTCGCCTGCGCCGCGATGTGCCCGCCGGGCTGGATGCAGGCGACATGGCGCGCCTCCTCGACGTGTATGAGGACGCGAAGAACGAACGCGGCGTCATCGACTTTGAGGACATCCTCATCTACCTGTGCGGCATGCTGCAGGAACGCGCGGATGTCGCCTCGATCGTGCGCAAGCAGTACCGCTCTTTCGTGGTCGATGAGTTCCAGGATGTCAACCTCCTCCAGGCATGCCTGCTCGACCTGTGGCTGGGTGGGCGCCACGATGTGTGCGTCGTCGGCGACGTCGCGCAGACGATCTACTCCTTTACGGGAGCGTCCCCGGATTACCTGACAGGTTTCGGACGCAAGCATCCGGGCGCACGCATCGTCGAGCTGACCCGCGACTACCGTTCGACCCCGCAGATCGTGAGCTTGGCGAACGACGTCCTGGCACGCTCGAGCCAGCGCGAGGGCACGGTGCGCCTATCCAGCCAGCGCTACGGCGGCGCCCAGGTCTCCTACCGCACCTACGACGACGATCGGGCCGAGGCCGAGGGGGTCGCAGCCTCGATTGCAGACCTCATCGCGGGCGGTATGGCGCCTCACTCGATCGCAGTTCTCATGCGTACGAACGGCCAGTCCCAGGCCTTCGAAGAGGCCCTGGGAGCGCGCGGTATCCCCATCGCCGTCGCCGGGGGAAAGCCCTTCTTTGCCCGCGATGACGTGCGTACCGCAATCTCACGCCTGCGGGCCGCGGCGGCGGCCGCCACCGACGACGGGAGCGTGGGCGAGATCGTGCGTGATGTCCTCTCGGGCGTTGGCTGGGCACCCGAGGCACCCTCTGGCCAGGCGGGGTCTGAGCGCTGGTCGAACATGAACGCGATCGTTGGCTGGGCGGACGACAGCAAGGCGGAGACGCTCGCCGCCTTTGTGGCGGAGCTCGACGAACGGGTCGCCTACCAGGTCGAACCGGACAAGGCAGGCGTCGAGCTGGCTACGATCCACGCCGCCAAGGGCCTCGAATGGGACGCTGTCTTCCTCGTCGGCGTGGCCGAAGGCCTCCTCCCGATCTCGTACGCAAAGACTGCGGCCGCCCGCGAGGAGGAACGCCGCCTGCTGTACGTGGCCGTCACCCGTGCCCGCGACCTGCTGACCCTGTCGTGGGCGCGCTCGAGGGGCACCGATGGACGCGGCAAACGCAAGCGCAGTCGCCTGCTCGACGGTATCTGGCCCGAAGACGCGCGAGTGGGTGCGCCGAAGAAGAAGGCGCGTGCCTCCACGCGCGCCCTCAATCAGGCCTTCGAGGAGGAGGCCTCGCCCCAGGCGATCGAGCTCTTCGGGCGCCTCAAGGCGTGGCGTCTCGAGGTCTCGCGTCAGGCGGGCGTGCCGCCTTTCGCCGTGTTTACCGATCAGACCCTGCGCGACATTACCCAGGCCATGCCAAAGAACACGACGCAGCTGCGCGTTATTCGTGGCATCGGTGACGTGAAGGTGCAACGCTTTGCCGCCCCGGTGCTCGCACTGGTGCGCGGCGAAGAGGTCATCGTCGACGAAGAGGCCTGAGCTAGCAGGCGACGCCCTCGATGCCGCAGACGCATTCGTGGGCGCCGATCGCGCGTTCGACGGTGATGGTTCCGTCCTCGTCGACCGTGGCGATCTCGGCGCACAGGTGCGGGGTGAGTGCCCCTGAGGCGAAGTCGCGCAGCAGGCGGGCAATCCGCAGGGCGGCCGCGAAGTGTGCCAGCTGGGGGAGTGGCCCGAGTGGCCACTGGGCGAGTTCTCGCAGGTGGGTGAGGTGGTAGGGGTCCTGCTCGGCTCGCGCGTGCTCGATGCAGTGGAAGCATGGCGTGGAGCCGGGAATGACGAATGGCCCAATCTCGTAGGAGTGCTCTCCGCGCGTGATGAGCAGGTGAGGCGTGTCTGTGGCCATCAGTTCGAAGGGGATTCCGGGGTCCTGCGCCCGATCCGCCGACACGAGGGCAACGTCCGGCGCGTCCTGGGCATGCAGGTCGGGCAGCGGGATCAGTGAGGAGAGTTCTCGGCGCACCGCACGCGAGCGCGGCGTGCCCGTGTAGACGCCGCCAAACACGCGATCCCAGTCGCCGTCCACCAGGGTGGGCGCGTCGATGCGGAGCCGCAGTGCGAGGGTGTCGACCAGCGAACGGAGAGCGAGGATAGCGGCTGGTACCGCCCCGAGAACTCCTACGGACAGGAGCGGGCGTCGGTCGGGGTGCTCCACGAGGTCCGCCAGGGCCAGCGCAGCGAGGAGGCTGGGGGAAGCCTCGGGAGAGTCCGAAGCGTGAACGGGCCCGGCCTGGCTGGCGAGCCAGAGTTGGTCGCTTGCGTGCAGGTCGTCGAGGCGCACGTGTCGGGCGCGGTCGCCACCGATTTGGACGCTGCCTGGGCCGCGCCACAGGATCGCCGTGTGATGCATCAGGTTCATGATGGTCTCCTTCAGTTTGTGACTGTTAGAGACATGATGAACCTATGTGTGTCGCCCGCGTGGCGTTTTGGAAAATCTGTGGATAACTTGTCAGATCATTCCTGTATGTATCAGTCTGTCGCGTCCTTGGGGGTGGGTGCTTCGGGGTCTTCGGGGTCGTCACTCGAGCCGGCCGAGGCCTCGTCCCCGGGTTCCAGCCCATCCGCCCAGCCGAGCGTTCCATCCAGGAGCGAGTTGAGTGCGGCGTCGATATCCGCGTCCTCCTCGGCCGCTGCCCGGCGCAGCGTCAGGAAGGTGTCCGGCGTGGCCAGCTCCGTCTCGGAGGGAACCATATCCGGGTGCGACCACAGGGCCTCGCGAGCGTCGCGCCCGCCGTCGGCCTCCACCAGCGCAAAGATCGACGCGGCGCCGCGCGCCTGACGCGGGCGCATCTGCAGACCCATGAGTGTCCCGAGGATCTCCTCCGCGGGGCCGCCCGACGCGCGGCGGCGACGCATCATCTCGCGCAGCGCGTCCGCGTGGGGCAGGTAGGGCAGGGTAGCGCGGGCCGTCACGACCTCGACCCAGCCCTCGATGAGGGCCAACATCGTCTCCAGGCGTGTGAGCGCACGACGCTGATCGGGCGTCGTCGACAGCGCAAACACGCCGCCGCTGAGGGCAGACTCCACCGAGTGCGGATCCGAGGGATCCACCGAGCGCGCAGCCTCGGAAATCGCCTCCGTGTCGATCGCGATCTGGGACGCGTAGCGCTCGACCGCGCGCACCAGGTCGCCCTCCAGCCACGGGACCGAGGCGAAGAGTCGGCGATGCGCGGCCTCGCGCACGGCGAGGAACTGACGGACCTCATCGAAGGGGATGTCGAGCCCCTCGGAGAACTGCGCGACGTTGTGCGGCAGTAGGGCGGCGTGCGACCTATCCGACAGGGGGATGCCCGTGTCGAAGGTGCCGAACGACTCGCCGGCCAGGGCCGCCAGCGCGCGTGCGATCTGCGCGGAGAACATCATCGCCGACAGGCGCGGCATCATCTCCTGTGTCTTGCCGAGCATTGCAGCCATACCGTCCGGCAGGGAGACTGCGTCCCCCAGGCCCTCGGAACCGAACTGCTCCGAGAGGGCGGCGGACAGGGCGCGCGAGACGTTGAGTGCCACGGGCTCGCAGATGCGCTTCCACGTCGGAATGGTGTGCTCGACCCACGCGACCTTGCTCCACACGTCGCGGGTAACCGGGCCGGAAGCAAAATCGGTGACCGCGTCGAGCCACAGGTCCGCGACGGTCATCGCCTGACGTGCGGCCTCGGCCTCCGTGGCCGTGGGGGAGGGGTCGCCGCTCGCGTACGCGGCCTGCTTTGCGCTGTCCTCCACCACGCGCCAGTTGACGGGGCCTACCGTCGTGTTCATGAGGAACTGGAACTGGCCCATCGCCGCGCGCATACGCGCGGGATCGGAAAACTCCGGGGGAAGATTCGCGGGATCGAAACCCTGAGCCTGCAGGGCGCGCGCGGCCTCAGCTGCCGCCTCCTCGCCCAGGATCGAGCGCAGGAAGTCCTCAAACGGGGTGCCGGAGTCAAACTCGTTCATGACAACAGACTAGCCGCCCGTTGTTCGCGGGGGCTGACAATCTTCTGCAAAAACGCTGAGAGCTGAAGGGGTGGCGCGCGGCGCGCGTGCGCAGGGGCAGCGGGTGGGACACAATGACACGGTGAACGATGCGCAGATGACCTCGGAGAATATCGAGCTGGTGCCCCTGCAGGAGGACGACTCTACCCGGCGTATCCCCATCGTCAGCTGGCGGATTGTCACGGCGGTCCTCGCCGCGCTCGCCATGGTGGTGATCCTCTTCTGGATCCCTGTTCCCTTCGTGGTTAACAGCCCTGGCCCGACCTTCAATGTGCTGGGATCCGACAACGGAGTTCCCATGCTCCAGATCGAGGGAACCGACCCCACAACGGGGGAAGCGATCGAGCAGGACGAGCCTCAGTCCACCTCGTACAAGGCACCCGCGAAGCCGGGGCAGGGGCAGCTGCGCATGGTGACGGTCTCCGAATCGGGAAACCCCAAGTCTCGCCTGAACTTCGCGCAGCTCATCGCCGCGTACTTTGACCCGCACAGCAAGATCGTGGACTACGAGTCGGTGTATCCCAAGGGATTGACGCAGGAACGGTCGAGCGCGGCTCAGCTGGCCATGATGCGCAACTCGCAGACGACCTCGCAGGTCGCCGCCCTCGAGTACCTCGGGTGGGAGGTCCCCGCGACGGTCACGATTGAGGGTGCGGTCGAGGGAACCAACGCGGAAGGGATCGTCCAACAGGGAGACATCCTCCGCGCGATCACGACCCCCGACGGAGTACGTCACGAGATCACCAGCGCCGCAACTCCTTTCGCACTCATGCGCTCGGTGCCGGCCGGTTCCACGATGACGCTGACGATCGAGCGAGAAGGTGCCACGCAGGACGTCTCCTTCGCATCCGTCGCCGCGTCCGCCAACGAGAGCGGCTCCAAGCTCGGCGTCTACCTCTCCGTCGACCCCGCCCTGCCCGTCGACATCACCGTCAACATCGACGGCGTTGGTGGCCCGAGTGCTGGCATGATGTTCTCACTGAGTATCATCGATCGCCTGACCCCCGGTGACATGACCGGCGGCAAGGTCATCGCGGGCACTGGAACCATGTCCTACGACGGGCAAGTCGGAGGTATCGGTGGCATTCAGCAGAAGCTGTGGGGTGCGCACCGCGACGGGGCCCAGTGGTTCCTCGCCCCTTCCGAGAACTGTAACGAGGTCGTTGGACACGTCCCCGACGGGCTGCGCGTCGTCTCGGTGTCCACCCTCGACGAGGCAGTGAACGCCGTGCGCTCCATCGCCGACGGTACCGGGGATGCCCTGCCGACCTGCCAGTAGCGCGGGGGCGCTCTCAAGCCCGCCCACCGACTTTCGTCAGGTAGGCGACAAAGGGCCCCGGCCTCGTCCATCTGGTCCGGACGAGGCCGGGGCCTCTTAACGCTGTCAGGCTTGCTCGTCCGTCACCGGCTCGAGAGACGCTCGCAGGGCATCCACCAGCGCGGGGACGAGCGCCGAGCCCTGCCCGACCTTGTCGTCTGAGTCGAAGGCGCGGGTACGCAAAGCGCACCACGACTCGCCCGTACGCATCACGCCAACGGCCAGACGCACGTCCGTTCGCAGGGGGTGATTCGAGATGAAGGCCAGGGCCTCGTCGGGGTCCTCGGGGGCCTCGTCCTCGACCTCCGGCGGAACGACGATACGCTCGACGGTCAGTGCGGCGCCCGGAACGGTCTCGGGCCAGGCCAGATGCGCCAGAACTTGCTCAATGTCGTCGTCAGCCAGGTCCTCCTGGATGATCGCGCTCAGGTGGTCCTCGGTCCCATCCCAACCAGTGCGCAGCTGCTCGGCAATGTCAGCAGGCAGATTCGGGTCGGCCAGCAGCATCGCCGTCGGTACCAGCGCGTAGATGGACGGGGCGTGATCCCAACCCACGCGGGCCGCGCCCTTCTCAATATCGACAACCACGTTGGCCAGCGCGATCTCGCGCGCGCTCGGCATCATTTCAACAGTCATGCCCCCATAATCTCACGGAGAGCGAATAAGACAGAGACGAAGAAGTGCATGTGCGCGGCTACACTGGATCGGAGCTGATCGGTTTTACAGAGAGGACTGCCGTGAGCTTCAATTTTTCGGTCTTCCCACCGGGGGGAGCGCGTGCGCCCCGAGACCCCGATAGCCCACCCGTCGAGCTGAAGATGCATAAGCCCGGCCCCGGAGCGATCACTCTGGGCGTCCTCATCGCGATCGGCGCTATCATCTACGCCGCGTCGATCGTGTGGACCGAGATCCTGTGGTTCCGCCAGATGAGCGCCACCCGTGTCATTCTTACCCAGTGGGGCGCGCACATCGGCCTGTTCGTCGTTGGTTTCATCGTGGCAGCGGCCCTCATTTTCTTCTCGATGTCCTACGCGTACCGGCATCGCGCGTCCTCGACGCGCGGGCAGGCGTCGGCCTCCCTGCGCGCCTACCAGAAGGCTCTCGAGCCCGTGCGCCGACTCGCGTTCTGGGGTGTCGCTCTGTTCTTCGGTTTCACGAACGGTGCTCGTCTGGCCACGGAGTGGCAGACGCTGCTCCAGTTCCTCAACCGTTCCTCCTTCGATCAGGTTGATCCCCAGTTCGGTCTAGACATCTCGTTCTTCGTGTTCGTCCTGCCCGCACTGAAGGTCCTCGTATCCTTCCTGATGACCGTCACCACCATCGCCCTCATCGCAGCCCTCATCGTGTCCTACCTGTACGGAACGATCCGCCTGGCACCGCGCCCCCACGCCTCGAAGCAGGCGCGCCTGCAGTCCGGCTTGATGGCCGCCTGCCTATCGCTCTTCATCGCCGCGAACTACTGGCTGGGCCGCTACGAGCTGCTCACCTCGGACTCCGGCTCCATTCATGGCGCTATGTACTCCGATATCAACGCGACGTTGCCCGCGCACTCCATCCTGGCGGTCATCTCCGGACTCGTTGCTGTCCTCTTCGTCGTCGCAGCCTTCAAGGGCACGTGGCGCCTGCCTGTCACCGGCGTCGCGGTGACGGTGATCGCCGCCCTCGTCCTGGCTGGCGCCTACCCGGCCCTCGTCGAACAGTTCCGCGTGCGCCCTAACCAGCGCAGCCTTGAATCTCCCTACATTCAGCGCAACATCGACGCCACGCTGGCCGCCTACGGCCTGCAGGACGTCGACTATCAGACGAACTACGACGCGGCCACCACGGCCTCGGCCGGTCAATTCGACACCGAGTCCCTCACCTCCCAGGTGCGTCTGCTCGACCCGCAGGTCATCACAAAGACTGTCCAGCAGCTCCAGCAGTCTCGCCTGTACTACGGCTTCAACTCGGGCATGAAGGTCGACCGCTACAACGTGGGCGGGGAGCGCCGCGACACCGTGATCTCTGTGCGCGAGCTCAACCTCTCAGGCCTGTCCGCCGAGCAGCAGACCTGGGTTAACCAGCACACCGTCTACACCCACGGCTACGGCGCGGTCGCCGCATACGGCAACCAGCTGACCAGCGATGGCCTGCCCTCCTACTGGGAACAGTCCGTGCCCTCCGTCGGCGAGATGGGTGACTACGAGGAGCGCGTCTACTTCAGCCCCGGCTCGCCCGACTACTCGATCGTCGGTGCTCCCGAGGGCTCCGAGCCTCAGGAGCTCGACTACCCGGACGACACCGCGGTTGGCGGCCAGGTATCCACGACCTTCGTCGGCAACGGCGGCCCCTCAGTGGGCAACGTGTGGAACAAGCTCCTGTACGCGATCAAGTTCGGATCCACAGACCTGTTCTTCTCCTCGCAGACGAACGAGGCCTCGCAGATCCTCTACAATCGCGATCCCCTCCAGCGCGTCGCGAAGGTCGCGCCCTACCTGACGCTCGAACAGTCCGCCTACCCGGCGGTCGTCGACATGGACGGCGACCCGTCGACCCCCAAGCGCCTCGTGTGGGTCGTCGACGCGTACACGACCACGAATAACTACCCGTACGCGCAGCACGAGACCCTCTCGAATGCCACCGTGGACTCTCGCTCCACTGAGGTCGGCCAGTACGTCCAGGCCAACAAGATCAACTACATGCGTAACTCCGTCAAGGCCATCGTCGACGCCTACGATGGCTCCGTGCGCCTGTTCCGCTGGGATGACCAGGATCCGATCCTGCGCACCTGGGAAAAGATCTACCCCGGCAGCGTGGAGCCCGTCTCGGCGATCTCGGGCGATCTCATGAGCCACCTGCGCTACCCGGAGGACATGTTCAAGGTTCAGCGCAACCTGCTCGCCACGTACCACGTGACCGACGCTGCTGGCTTCTACTCCGGCGGCGACCGTTGGCGCCTGGCCGAGGAGACCTCCACCCACGGTGCTGCCTCCAGCTCCGACTCCTCCACGCGCGTGGACGCGGCGGGCAACCCCGTGCCCGCTCCGACCGCACTGCAGCCGCCGTACTACCTGACCATGCAGATGCCCGGACAGGACAGCGCTGAGTTCTCCCTGACCTCGGTCTTCGTGCCCGGTGGCGGCGGCGAGGGCCGGCGCGAGGCCATGGCGGGCTTCCTCGCCGTCGACTCCGAGACCGGTAACACCCCCGGCCAGGTGCGCGAGGGATACGGCAAGCTGCGCCTGCTCGCACTGCCGTCCTCGACGACCGTTCCCGGCCCCGGCCAGGTGCAAAACAAGTACGACTCGGACGAGAAGATCGCGACCCAGCTCAACCTGCTCAACCAGGCTGACTCCACGGTCATCCGCGGTAACCTCCTGACCCTGCCGGTCGGCGGCGGCCTGCTCTACGTGCAGCCCGTCTACGTGCAGGGCACGGGCTCGGCGTCCTACCCGGTGCTACGTTCCGTCCTGACGGCCTTCGGCGACAAGGTCGGCTTCGCACCGACCCTGGAAGAATCGCTGCGCCAGCTGGTCGCCGACGATGGTAGTGCGACGACGCCGCAGACCCCGCAGACGCCGCCGGCGAGCGACGACGGCAGCCAGTCGGGTGCGACCCCACCGGCCGCCTCGGGCGACGCGAACGCCCGCCTGACGCAGGCCATCAACGATGCCGCTCAGGCCATGCGTGACGCCGATTCAGCGATGAGTAAGTCCGATTGGACCGCCTTCGGCCAGGCACAGACGCGTCTGCGCGACGCCCTGGCCCGCGCCGAGGCCGCCCAGCAGGAGCTCGGCGCGGCGACGCCCAGCCCGAGCCCATCTGCCACGAGCGGTGCACAAAGTGGCTCATAACCGCTGACGGAAGCCACCGCGCGCCCGGTCCCGCCGATCACATGTCGTGAGGGGGCGGGCGCGCGGTCGTCTGTGGTTTGCGGCAACAACGGCATGGGGGAGCTTATCCCAGCATGAGTTGTTGACCGGCTCGCCTTGGTGCGTCGTTGCTATGGTGAGGACGTCTGTCCTGGGACCCATCGACATCGTGGAAGGAAGACGATGACTCTGCCCAATAATCCCTTCGCTACGCCCTCGGGCGTGCCTCAGCCGAGCCAGGAGCCGGCGGAAGCTTCGTCGCTGCCGGCTCCGACGGGTGCTCCCGTGATGGTGGCGCCGGCCGCACATCCTTTTGGCGCGGCGCCCCTGCACACCGGCGCAGTGAGTTCGGCGCGCTCGTCGCGATCCATGCGCGGACGCATTGCGGCGTGGACGCTCATCGTCTGCCAGAGTATCTCCCTGGTGCACGGATTCATTCCCTATCGGTTTGATCATCTCGATGATTACGTTAGCCGGTTCTCGAACCCGTTGTTCTGGTTGTGGCGTCTGATGGAAATCGTTGTCATCGTGCTTGCGGTGCTCTATATCCGTAAGGGTGCTGCCATTGCGCGCTATGTTGCCGCATGCGTCATTTTGGTCTTGTTCTTTGTTGTTACGCCGATCGTGTTGGTTACTAATGATTCTGTCTGGTACTACGCGTTCGTGCCTGAGCCCGGTATTTATGAGCTCGGACTCTTGGGTGCGCGCTTGCTCCTGATGCGGGTGCTCGATTGGGTCTGTGTCATCGCCGCGATCCTGCTCGCGATCCCTGACTTCAAGCCGGCGCCCTCGCCCTACGCGATGAGCGCTCCCGTCCCTGCCGCAGGAGCGGCCCCGGCCGGCCACGTCACCTCGCCGGCGGTGACGCCCGAGGGTGCTTCGTCCGAGGCGGCGCCCAAGGACTCGTCCGTTCAGGCGACGAACGTGTCAGTGTTCGCCGCGCCCCAGTAACTGCTCTGAGCCGTGTGGACGCGGTCGCGTGAGCGGCTAGGATCGGATCAATGCGCCGCTTCTCGCCGACGGAAGGAGAATGATGGCGGCCCCCGATACCCATGTTCCAGTCCCGTAAACAGTGATGAGCAGCGGGCTGCGCAGATGCCGACGGGCTACGTGAATGCCCCGACCTACGTGCGAGTGGTGCCGGAGAGTAAAGCCGTGGCTACCCGGCGTGGGGTGGTTGCCGCGTGCATCCTCCTGTTCGCGAAGCTGGTGCTCCTCGTCGATATGTTTTTTCCCTGGAGCAATGAGCTCTCGGCGCTGTACGCATCGCGTGCTCAAGGGACGTCATTCTGGTTCTGGATGGTGGTGAATGGCGTGCTCATTGCCTTCCTTATCATCTACCTTGCTAGGCGTGTGAACCCGCTTCGTTACATCGTTGCTGGTGTCGTTCTGGTGACGTACCTGATCATGCAGCCGTGGGTGGCCGTGGCCTTCAGGATGCCCTGGTACACCCCGTATCTGCCGATGCATCAGCCGTATTACAGTGGGATGGATAGCCTGCGGTCGGTAGCAACGTGGGTTCTGTCGTTGACGTGTATCGTGGCTGCGATCCTTCTGGCGATCCCCGACCGGAAGCGAGTCGTTCCCGCTGACAGATACTGACCGCTGGGACGTAAATCACCGCGCACAGTTTGTGCCCTCCCGGTCGATGCGCTAGAGTATCTAGAGCCGACGCGGGGTGGAGCAGTTCGGTAGCTCGCCGGGCTCATAACCCGGAGGTCGCAGGTTCAAATCCTGTCCCCGCTACCACCACAGACCCGGTCCCGTGAGGGGCCGGGTCTTTTGTTTCACGCCCGTGTTTCATGGTGTGAACGTCTTGACGTATACAACCCTCGGCGCGATAGTATTGGCTGTTCGCCATCAGGAACTGCACCTACGGGTGCGAGAGGAATACAGATGAGCACTATCGATCCGTCGCAGCTCACCGCTGCCGACTTGAGCAATCCGGCGCTTTCGGCCCAGGATCTCGCGGATATCACTGCCGCTCGCCCGGACCTGCGTCCCTACGTCGCAACGCACCCGTCGCTGTACCCTGCCCTCGGGCAGTGGCTGGCGGACCAGGGCGTCGTTCCCGCGCAGCCTCCGGCTGCCGAGGAGCCTCCGGCTGCCGAGGAGCCTGCGGTCGCCGAGCCCGAGGCTCCCGCGGAGGAAACCAGCGAGCAGGCCGAGCCTTTCGCCGGTGGCCACGAGGAAGCACAGCCCGAGGCCGAGGCCGCCCTGACCGAGGTTCCCGTCGATCAGCCCGCGGTCGAAGAGGCGCACGTTGAGACTCCCGCAGAGCCCGAGGTCGCTCACGTCGAGCCCGAGGCTCCCGTGAGCGAGGCCACCGACGATAACCTCGAGCAGGCAATCCTCGAGGGCGCCGCGCAGTCCGAGGCTCCCGCTGTCGACGAGGCCGCTCCCGCCCAGTCGACCGAGGAGCAGGTCGCGCAGTCTCCCTTCAGTAACCCGCCGCAGACAGACGCTCAGCCGCAGAGTCAGCCCGAGGTGGGCGTGCAGGCGCAGGGACAGCCGCAGTTCGGCGCGCAGCCGCAGCAGGGCCAGCAGGCCCCCTTTGGCCAGCCCGGCCAACCCCAGTACGGTACTGCTCCCCAGCAGGGTCAGCAGGGTCAGCCCCAGTTCGGCGCGCAGCCGCAGCAGGGCCAGCAGGCCCCCTTTGGCCAGCCCGGCCAACCCCAGTACGGTACTGCTCCCCAGCAGGGTCAGCAGGGTCAGCCCCAGTTCGGCGCGCAGCCGCAGCAGGGCCAGCAGGCCCCCTTCGGCCAGCCCGGTCAGCCCCGCCAGCAGCAGTACGGTCAGCCGGGTTATGCTCCGGCCGGCCAGTCGACGGGCCAGCAGTTCGGTGCTGCCGCCCAGCAGTTCGGTGCTGCCGCGAACTCGGCGTTCAACCAGTTCCAGACGGCCGTTGTGGCCGAAACGGGCAAGGTGAGCGGCCGTTCCGTTCGCGCGACCTACTCGCTCATCGGTATTGCCGCGGCGGCAGTGCTGATCCTCATCTCGATGTTCCTGCCTTACTTCAGTGGCTATGGTATGACCGCGTCGATGTTCGAGGTGAAGGGCGGCTACTCGGCATTCCACCTCATCCTGCTAATTGCTGTTGTCGGCCTGGGCGTCGCCTATTGGTTCACGAACCAGAAGTGGGCGTTCCTGTCGGCGGGCATCGGCGCGCTTGTGGTGGCGTTGCTTGGCATTATTCAGTTCATTGTCGCGCTTTCTAATCAGTACGTCGACGCGGGCTTCGGTGCGTTCTTGCTGGCTTTGTTCTCTATCGCGCTCGGCGCTGCGGGCGGCCTCCTGCTCATGGAACTGAAGACCGGTGCGGTTGCTCCGATCAACAACCCGAATGCCTTCGGTGGCGCGTTCGCTGGCGTGCAGATGGGCCAGCAGCAGGGCCAGTTCGGTCAGCAGCAGGGTGGTTTCCAGGCCCCGCAGGCCGGTCAGCCTCAGTACGGCCAGCAGCAGGGCGGCTTCCAGGCCCCGCAGGCCGGTCAGCCTCAGTACGGCCAGCAGCAGGGCGGCTTCCAGGCCCCGCAGGCCGGTCAGCCTCAGTACGGCCAGCAGCAGGGCGGCTTCCAGGCCCCGCGGGCCGGTCAGCCTCAGTACGGCCAGCAGCAGGGCGGCTTCCAGGCCCCCCAGGCTCCCCAGGCCGGGCAGCCTCAGTTTGGCCAGCAGCAGGGCCAGCAGCCCCAGCTGGGCGACAAGCCCTACAATCCTTTCGGTCCTCAGGCGTGATGCGCTGAGAGCCTGATGGCATGAACGAGGGGCCCGCGGTGATCCGCGGGCCCCTCGTCTATGCGGTGAGCGCTATTCGTCGTCGTCTTCGCTGAAGTCGACGCCTGCGACGCCATCGAGGTCGGCCAGGGTGGTCACCAGCAGGGAGCGTGAGAGGTCCTGGCGCGTCGATGCGGTGAATCGCGCGGTGGTCGCGCGGTCACTTGAATCCGTGTGGGTCGACACTGCAGAGACGGTCCAGCCGAGGGCTGATACCTGGCTGAGGAGTGTGGAGAGGACGCCGTGCCCCGGCGTGTAATGGATAGTGAGCGTCACGTTGTGGCCATGGGTGCGCATGAGGATGAACTGAACGAGGGGCGTCAGGAGCGCGATGACGATGAAATGCAAAACCGTGCCGGCCGCGGCAAGCCACCACAGGCCCGCGCCACACGCCATGCCGATCGCCGCGGTTTCCCAGATGGTGGCCGCGGTCGTGAGGCCTCGAATCGCGCCGTGACGGGTGAGGATGATGCCCGCGCCGAGGAAGCCGATGCCGGAGACGATCTGCGAGGCGACGCGAGAGGGGTCATATCGGGTGATGCCGTCGACCAGGATGTCGGAGAATCCGTACTTGGAGATAAGCATCATGAGGCAGGCGGTGAGGCCGACGATGGCCTGCGTTCGTATGCCCGCGCTCTTGCCTCGGATCTGTCGTTCGAGGCCGATGGATGCAGAGAGGACGAGGGCGAGGAGCATCCAACCGATGCTCATGAGGGATTGCGTCATAGGAACCTCCTGCGGTGGCGTGGGTGGGTTTAGTGTAACTGCCCGGCGGGTGTGTGGCTCGTTTGGTGCGGGCGAGGCCGTGGTGGGCAACGGGGTGACATAAACGGAAGGAGAGCCCCGGCCTCGTTAAAGAATGAGAAAAGAATCTACCAATGTCGACACAAGCGTTTGTGGGACTAATATGGGACTCGACGATCGACAGATGAGGAACCGACTCATGGCTACCCCCACTCCCGACGACATCGCCAACGATGTGCAGGAGCGCTCCAACACCGCGCTCAAGCGCGGCCTGGCGTCGCGTCACATGCAGATGATCGCCATCGGTGGCGCGATCGGCACGGGCCTGTTCCTGGCCTCCGGTGCGACAGTCGCGAACGCCGGTCCCGGCGGTGCCCTTCTTGCCTACGCGGCGATTGGCCTGATGGTGCTGCTCCTCATGCAGTCCCTGGGTGAGATGAGCGCGCACCAGCCGGTCGCGGGCTCCTTCCAGACCTTCGCCACGAAGTTCATCTCCCCGTCCTTCGGCTTCGCGATGGGGTGGAACTACTGGTTCAACTGGGCGGTGACGGTGGCCGCGGACCTCGTGGCATCGGGCCTCGTCATGGCCTATTGGTTCCCGTCCGTGCCGTCGTGGCTATGGGCGGTGGGCTTCCTCGTGATCGTCGTCGGGCTCAATGCGCTCTCGGCGAGAGTCTACGGTGAGGCCGAGTTCTGGCTGGCGGCCATCAAGGTCGTCATTGTTATCGTCTTCGTCCTGTCGGGCGTCTTCATGATCGCCGGCGTGATGGGCGAAAACTCTCCGGGCCTGTCGAATTGGACGATCGGGGACGCGCCCTTCCACAACGGCTTCGTGGGCGTTATTGCAGTCTTTATGATCGCGGGCTTTTCCTTCCAGGGCACCGAGCTGGTGGGTGTGGCAGCGGGTGAGTCTGAGAATCCTCGCAGGGATGTGCCGCGCTCGATTCGCACGGTTTTCTGGCGCATCATGTTCTTCTACATCGGTGCGATCGCGGTCATCGGTACGCTGCTACCGTACACGGACCCGAGTCTGCTGAGCGCGGCCGATGACTCGGCAAACAACATCGCACAGTCGCCCTTTACGCTCGTGTTCGCGCGCATGGGCATCGGCGCGGCGGCCGCCGTCATGAACGCGGTCATCCTGACCTCAATCCTGTCCGCGGGCAACTCGGGCCTGTACGCGGCCTCGCGCATGCTGCACTCAATGGCCCTCAAGCGCCAGGCGCCCGCGATCTTCGCCCGCGTCACCAAGGGCGGCGTGCCCGCCTACGCGATGGCGGTGACGACGGTGACTGCGGCGCTTGGCTTCCTTACACAGCTGGTCTTCAACGACGCGTACATCTGGCTGGTGAACATCGTCGGTATTTCCGGCATCATCATGTGGCTGGGTATCGCGGTCAGTCATATTCGTTTCCGCCGCGCCTACCTGCTGCAGGGGTATCGCCTCGAGGACCTGCCATATCGATCGCCGTTCTTCCCGGCGGGCCCGATCATCGCTTTCGTCATGTGCTTGGTGGTCATGGCGGGACAGAACTATGAAGCTGTGCTTCACGGCCAGGTCTGGGAGGTTGCCTCTTCCTACATCGGCCTGCCGCTGTTCGGCGTGGTCTGGTGGGGCTACCACGTCGCGCGCAAGGATCGGGTGGTGCCGCTGGCTGAGATGGACGTGGCCCCCGTGGAGATCGAGCCTGTCACTCGATAGAGGGGACGAGGCCGGGGCCGGGTGGGCAGTTAACACCCGGTGCGCCCCTTGTCTCCCCTGGGCTCTGCCCGGCGTGGCGGTGCGTGAGCGGCGTGGCACTTCATAGGATGGGGCCATGATCAACACGCGACGCATTCTTGCCGTGACCTCCCTGTCCATCCTGGGCCTGGGCATTGCCGCCTGCTCCCCGCAGGGCGCGCAGCCCCAGTCGGGGTCGACGGCCTCGTCCGCTTCCCCGAGCGCTTCCGCCTCTCAGAACGACATGCCCTCCCAGAGCGGCGCTGGCCCTCAGAGCGGCGTGCCCGACGAGGGAAACCAGGCCCCCGACGTCAATGTCGCCGACAACGACCAGCGCTGCGACCTGACGAACCTGCAGCCCTCCATCGATTCTCAGCAGGAAGCGGGCGGCACCACCTACGTGGAAATCGGCTTCACGAACGAGGGGCCATCGTGCTGGATTGACGGCTTCCCGCAGATCATCTTCTCCGGCGGCGGCTCCGTCATCTCCACCGCCGTGCGCGATGGTGAGGACCCCGGCAACGTCTACACGATCGCTCAGGGTGGCCGCGTGGGCGTGACACTGACAGCAGAATCGACGGACGGAGTTGAGGGGTGTAACCCCGCTGATTCGGAGCTGGTCGACATCATGCCCGAGGCGGGCACCGGCGCGACGAGCCTGCAGCTGACCGTGCGCGTGTGCCAGGAGATGCCTTCGGTGTCGGTGAGCCCCTTCGAGCCGCGTTCCTGAACGCGCGGGCCCAGCTAATTCGTGAGGCGGGCGGCGAGACGGATGATGTTTCGCCGCTCGTCTGCGTCTATCGGCACGGCGTTTGCTTTCTCAACGAAGGTCGCGGTCATTTCTGGTGACGGAATATGAGATTTGGGCGTGTGCTGCTAGGCTGAACCATCTGGAAGAAGTCGCGCATACGCAGCGTCACATCGAGGCGACGGTGTCGGTGCGCGTGGCCCCTTCTTCGCCGGTCGACGCGTGACCTGTGCGCGCCGACTGCGCACACTGAGATTTTAAGGAGACACTCCCATGGGTATGCGTTCCACGACGCAGGCATTCCAGTTCGAGGTGCCGTTCGAGCAGCTGTTCCAGCTCGCCACCCCGGCCGCGCAGTCCGTTCCGAAGGCGACTGTGACGCTCGCCGACCCCAACCGTCAGGTTGTCACCTTCGATACCCCGATGGGCATGATGTCCTGGGGCGAGAACATCGTCGCCGGTTTTATTCCCTCCGTGGGCAGCACCATCGTTGAAGTCACCTGCACGACCAAAGGTCTGCCCAACCTCATGCAGGACAGCCGCAACCGCAAGCTGATCGCGCAGTTCGTGACCGCTCTGTCCAACCTCGCGCAGACCACCGCCGTGGAGGTCGCTCGCTCCTGACGGCCCCTGAGCGTCAGGCTCGGCCCCGGCCTCGTTGATTCCTGAACGAGGTCGGGGCCGAACCGTGCGCGCAGGACTGGCCGATTGCGGTCGAGGAGTGCGTGCGCGATAGGCTGGATGCATGAGTGCCTTCGGGGCACCACGCGAGGAGGATCGGAGACGTATGAACAAGTTTGCGCCGCCCACAGGCGACGAGAACGCCGCTCCCGGGACTGTGCCCGCCGAGCAGGCTGGTGCTGCCCAGCCGGTGCCCGGGCCGAATAGCGCATGGAATCAGGGGAGTGGTGCTCCGATGAGCCAGCCTTGGGCGCCCGCACCGGCTCCCGTGGCGCAACCTGGTTTGCAGATGGCGAGGTCGAGCTACGGCACCTTCTACGCGGTCACAGACAAGGACGGGAGATCGCTGGGCCGCTGGCTCATCTGGAGCATTGGGCTGGCGTGCGCCGCCTTGTTCACGTGGATCGGTATCGAGGGCGGCGAATGGTTCTACGCGTCGGCTTCGATCACCGGTGGCGTCGTCTGCCTGCTGCTGGGAGCGGCAGAGGGAGGCCGGTCACCCTGGTTTGTCAGTGTCGTGTCCACGCCCGACGGAACGATTCTCGTGCGTCCCGGTTCCACCGTGATGTATCTTCGTGTCCTCACAGCGCTACTTGCCAGTGCCGCGGGAGTGTGTTTCTTCTACGTGTCTCTCTTCAGCGTAGACGCTGATATCAGGAGCATCGCGGGTGGTAACGTGCTGTCAGCCGCAGTGGTCGCGCTCTACCTGGTTGCCAAGATTATCGGATCTCAGAGCCGTGAATGCATCGTCGTGAGCCAGCAGCGTGTGGATATGTGGGGCAAGGGCGGCATCCACTATTCGATCCCGTGGAGCGACCAGCCCAGGGTGATCGGGCAGCGCAACAGTGGTAGGAGCCTGTTGATTGGTGCCGGACAGAATATCGAATGTCTCGTCGTGTTCACGACTCTGCGCATCCGTCCGTCGCGCGTGAGAAGCCTGCTCACCTACTACCAGACAACGCCGGGTGCGCTCGACCGCCTCTCCACCCCCGAGGCGCGTGACGAGGCCATGAAGGTCCTGAGCTGAACGCCATGCGTTGAATCCGCAGTGGTGATCTGACCGCTCGACTCGGCCGCGTCCTCGTTCATAGTGACGAGGCCGGGGCGGGAGGCGGACATCGACGCCTCTCGGAGCGCGATGGTCTGCAGATGTGGGGTCGTGCCGTAAGCTAATTTGTGCGGCCGGCACCTTGGGTTTATAGCGGGCTAGCAGAGATGAAAAGACCAAGTGGGGGCGCAGCTGATGCGCTCTACGCCGGAAATGAGGACATCGTGGCGGCAGTGATTGAGCGAGCGGAGCTGCATAAGACGATCTGGCGTATTGCCAACGACCTGCGCGGCAGTGTGGACGGGTGGGACTTCAAGAGCTACGTCCTCGGATTCCTGTTCTATCGCTTCATCTCGGAGAATCTGACGGACTACGTGAACGCCACTGAGCGTGAGGCAATTATCGCCGAAGGTGGAACCCCCGAAGAGGCCGCGGCCTTCGATTATGCGACCCTCAGCAACGAGGATGCGGAAGCGGCACGTGACGGCATCGTCAAGGAAAAAGGCTTCTTTATTCGTCCCTCTGACTTGTTTGGGAACGTGCGCGCTCAGGCTGCCGGTGATGAGAATCTGAACGAGACCCTCTCCTACGCCTTCCGCTTCATCGAAAACTCGGCGCGGGGCAGCGGCTCCGAGTCGGATCTTCGCGGCCTCTTCGACGACGTGGACGTGAACTCCACGAAGCTCGGGAACACGGTCGCTCAGCGCAACGCGAAGCTCGTCAAGATCATGGACGCCATCGGCGATCTGCCCCTGGAGCACGGTGCTGCGCAGATCGACGCCTTCGGCGACGCCTACGAGTACCTGATGACCATGTACGCCTCGAGTGCGGGCAAGTCGGGCGGCGAGTTCTACACGCCGCAGGAGGTCGCCGAAGTCCTCGCGACCCTCGCCCTGGATGGGCGCTCCGACGTCGCGCGCGTGTACGATCCCTGCGCGGGCTCGGGGTCTCTGCTCCTGAAGTTCGCGAAGCTTCTCGGGCCGTCGAGCAGTCGCCAGTATTTCGGCCAGGAGATCAACCTGACGACGTACAACCTGTGCCGCATCAACATGTTCCTGCACGACGTCAACTTCTCGAACTTCGACATCGCGCTGGGGGACACCCTGACGGAACCTGCCCACTGGGACGATCAGCCGTTCGACGCGATCGTCTCGAACCCTCCGTATTCGACGAAGTGGGTGGGCAAGGACGACATCGCTCTTATTAATGATCCGCGCTTCGCGCCGGCGGGCGTTCTGGCCCCCAAATCTAAGGCTGACCTGGCCTTCACCATGCACATGCTGCACTGGCTGGCTGAGGATGGGACGGCCGCGATCGTCGAGTTCCCGGGTGTCCTGTATCGCGGCGGTGCCGAGGGGAAGATTCGCCGCTACCTGGTCGAAAACAACTTCGTGCACGCGGTGATTCAGCTGCCGCCGGACCTGTTCTTTGGGACCACGATCGCGACCTGCATCATCGTGCTCAAGAAGGCGCGCCCCGACCATAGCGTCCTCTTCGTGGATGCGTCCGCCGAGTGCGTGCGTGAAGGGAACAAGAATCGCCTGACGGCGGAGAATCAGCAGCGGATCCTCTCTCTTGTGTCCGAGCGTCAGGCCGTCGACCATGTGGCTGCCTTGGTGTCGATCGACGACATTAAGGACAATGACTGGAACCTGTCGGTGTCCTCCTACGTCGAGCCTGAGGACACGCGCGAGCAGGTGGACATCGTTGAGCTGAACACTCGGATCGCCGGCATCGTGGAGCGTCAGCGTGAGCTGCGTGCCTCCATCGACGCGATCGTCGCAGAACTGGAGGCCGACCGATGAGCCGCCTCGCTGACCTGATTGCGGAGCTGTGCCCGGACGGGGTGGAGTATCGAGCCCTTGGAGATGTCGCAGAACTCAAACGCGGGGAGGCGGTGACACGCAAGGAGGTCGTGGAGGGGCAAGTCCCCGTTATCGCGGGTGGTCGCGAGCCTGCGTACTATATCGATCGTTCGAATCGGCAGGGGGAGACAATCGTTATTGCGGGTTCGGGTGCCTACGCTGGTTTTGTGTCGTTTTGGGATGAGCCTATTTTTGTTTCCGATGCATTTTCTATCGTGGTTGACCGTAGCGTTCTGCAACCGCGATTCGTCTATCACTGGTTGAGTGGTAGGCAGGAGGCGATTCATGCGCTGAAGAGTGGCGGCGGCGTTCCGCATGTCTATCCAAAGGATGTGGCGAAACTGAGGTGTCCGGTTCCTCCGCTGGAAGTGCAGCGGGAGATTGTGAGAATACTGGATCAGTTCACGACGCTGGAAGCGGAGCTGGAAGCGGAGCTGGAAGCAAGGCGGACCCAGTATGCGCACTACCGCACCCACTTGCTCTCGTATGAATCACTTGCTGCTCGAGGTCCGGTCAATGTGATTGAGTTGCAAGATGTCGGTGTTGTTCGAATGTGTAAACGAATACATAAGGCTGAGACAAGCATTCAGGGCGATATTCCTTTCTTTAAGATATCCACATTTGGTGGAACGCCAACATCCTTCATTTCTGCTGAACTGTATGGGAAATACAAAGATAAATATCCTTATCCCAAGAAAGGTGACCTTCTGATTTCAGCTGCTGGCACCATTGGACAGATAGTTCGGTTTGATGGAGCTGATGCATATTTTCAGGACTCAAATATTGTCTGGCTCGAACATGACGAATCGATTGTTCTAAATCGCTATCTATACTATGTCTATCTGAATACAAGATGGACTACTGATGGAGGGACTATCAAGCGTCTGTATAACAATAGAATTCTGCAACAACAGATTTGTGTTCCTCCGATCGAGACGCAAATTACTATTGCCGATTTACTCGACCGCTTCGACGCCCTCGTCAACGATATCTCGTCGGGTCTCCCCGCCGAGATTGCGGCCCGCCGCGCCCAGTACGAGCACTACAGGGATCGCCTGCTGTCCTTCCCCGAGAAGAAAGCCGAATAACGAACTGAGGGGGCGGGTGTTAGACCCGCCCCCTCAGTGGTAACTAGCCCCTGCTTCGACGGGGATCGTTCCCAGGCTTGATGGTGTCCTGGGCGCGGATCTTCCCGTTCTCTCCTCGCGTCCGCATCTCGCCGCCACCCTGATTAGCCAGAATGTCGCGTGCGCGCTGTTGAGCAGCTGCCTGCGTAGGTTCAACCGCGGATGCTCTGGATGCGTTCGGATCGAAAACACCCCACCCGTCGCCATGTCGGCGTACTTCTCGAATGTTCATTTGTCACCTCCTTCCTTCCACGTAGGTAGGGTAGGAGGGGGCATGCACATCTGCGTCCATTCCATCTATAAATGACGAACGGCTGGTGCTCGATTCCGTGTATCTTCTTTAACTTCGCACGTAATTCTCTTCCGCGGCTTTTGAAGTGATTTCTTTAGACGTTGATATTCCGCAGAAAAACTTCGGGAAGCAGGAGATTGGCGGCTCTTCGCATTTGAGGGTGTAGGTGTTGTGGGCGGGGTTGGGTGTGTCGTGGC